>Ga0172372_10002739_pt1 | contig 26457 bp, 18 predicted proteins | sample LakKiv5m_2_FD_114544 | JGI IMG/M metagenome (GOLD analysis project Ga0172372, IMG submission 114544) | Freshwater microbial communities from Kabuno Bay, South-Kivu, Congo - kab_092012_9.5m | ecosystem: Environmental > Aquatic > Freshwater > Lake | place: Democratic Republic of the Congo...
CTCGACGGCAAGGTGCTGGGCGTGTACGGGCAGCCCGGCCGCAACCTCGGCGAGTTCGGGTGGATTCATGCCATCGCGTGCCCGTCGGAAGACGAGATCTGGGTGGGCGAGCTCATCAACTGGCGCGTGCAGAAGCTCGTGACCAAGGGCAAGGGCGCCGCCCCTGCCGCGAAGGGCGCCGCGCCCGCGCGCAAGCCGTAAGTCATTCCGTGGCTTCCGATCCGGCGAGGGGCCGTGTGGTCTCTCGCCGGGGCGGGTGTTCCGGTCCGGGCGCATCAGGCTCGGGCCGTGGCCCCCGGTCGCTCGACCGGAGGCCGACGCCGACCGCTCAGGTCACCAGTCCATTGCGTATCGCAAAGCGCACCAGCTCGCCGGTCGAGTTGAGGTTGAGCTTTTCCATCAGACGGCTGCGGTGCGAGTCGACGGTGTGCACGCTCAGGCTCAACACCTGGGCAATGTCCTTGTTGGTGCGGCCCTCGGAGACGAGCTGCAGCACTTCCCGCTCGCGCGCACTCAGCAGATCGAGCGGATTGGTGACGTGGCGGCGGTAGTCGGTGAGCACGCTGTCGGCGACCGAGGGACTCAGATAGGCGTCTCCGCGTGCCACGGCCCGCACGGCATCAATGAGGGCCTCATCGTCGGCATCCTTCAGCAAGTAGCCTTGTGCACCGGCCCGCAGCATCTCGCGGACATACACCGCATCGCGGTGCATGCTGAGTGCCAGTACCCGACAACGTGGCAGCTGTTCGACGATGCGCCGCGTGGCTTCAATGCCGTTGAGCTCGGGCATCGAGACGTCGAGGATGACGAGGTCCGGTTCCAGATCCACGGCCTGCTCCACGGCATCGCGCCCCGTGCAGGCTTCTCAATGACGTCGAGGCCAGGCTGGCTTTCGATAATCAGCCGGAAGCCGCGGCGCACCACGGCGTGATCGTCGGCGAGCAGGATGCGGATGGGGCGTGATGCCGTCATGGTGTGTCGGCCTCGTACGGCGCAGCCCGGGGGACCACGACATCAATGCGCACTCCGCCGCCGTCGCGATTGCTGACACGGAGGTCGCCATGCAGGTGCCGGGCGCGGGCGCGCATGCCGACCATCCCGAGACTCGGCGCGTGGCGGATACCCGGTGTCAGCCCGCGTCCGTTGTCCTCGATGATGAGCCGTACCTGCGCGGCGTCGGCGGAGAGCGTCACGTGCGCATCGGTCGCTTCGGCATGACGGGCAATGTTGGTCAGCGCTTCCTGGGCGATGCGGAAGAGGTGCGTTTCGCGTTCCTCATCGAGACGTTCGTTGAAGGTCGAGTCGTAATGAATCGCGAGTCCCGTGCGCTGGGACAACCGCTCGACCAGCCAGCGCAGCGCCGCATCCAGGCCGAAGTCATCAAGAATGACGGGACGCAGCAACTGCGAGAGCTCACGGACCGTGCCTAGCGATTCGTCGAGCACTTCGATGAGCTGCGGACGCTGCTCGTTCAGGCGCTCCGGGTGCAGCTGCTTGAGCAGACCCCTCAGCCCGGTGAGCGATTGCCCCAGCTCGTCATGCATCTCGTGAGAGAACCGCCGCGCCGTGACCTCCTGACTCTTGAGAAAGTGCCACGACACGCGCGCAAGCTCGGACGCCTGCCATTCGAGCTGATCGAATGCGCGTCTGGTGATGGTGATCGCCACGGTGGCCGAGGTGACGGCCGCAATGAGGCACAGCCCCAGAACGGCTTCGAGGTCGTCCAGCAGTGCCTGTGATCAGCGTTCACGCTCGGCCTCGAGACGCAGGTCGCCGGGTGACGTCAGGCGGTGCTGTCGCAGCAGTTCGCGCGCTTCGTCATGGATGGTGCGCGACCCCTGATAACCCACATAGACGGCGATGATCAGCAGCAGCACGACCAGACCGAATCCCACGCTGAGTCCCTGAAGCACGCGCTGCTTCGTGAACAGGCCTCGGTCGCCGAGCACGATCCCAGTCTACCGATTCGCGCGTCAGACGTGGAGGTCGACGAAGAGGCCGTAGAACGGTGCCGATCGGGTGTGGTCGTATCGCCGCAGGAAATCGCTGCGGCCCTCTCGCTGGCCTCAGCCGGGCTGGCCGCCGTCGCCGCGTCATCACTCGAGAGGGTGCCGGCAGCGCTCCTGGGCCTGCAGGTCGATCCGCTGACGGCGCTCGCCATGCCGGCCTACGGGACGCTTGCGGTAGTGGCCCTGCTGCTTATGCCCGCGCGGGCGGCCGAACAGGGCACGGTGGCACGGGTGCTGACTGTGCTGTCGGGCACCCTGCTGGCGTATGCCTCGGCGACGCCGGAGGTCCTCACGCTCGGCTGGGTGCTGAGTGCCGCCCCGTTTGTGAGGGGGCCGTTCGCTGATGCTGCGGGCTGGCGGCCGCGTGCGGCGCTGGTGGGTTCGAGCGCCGCGCTGGTGTCCGCACTCTGGCTGGTGACTGGAGACCAGGCGGGCGTGTCCTTCGACAGTCTGGCGGGAACGGCCGGGGGCGGGATGGTGGCCTTTGTGCTGTTCACGGTCGCGATCGTGTTGCGCAAGGGTATCGTGCCTGCCCATGCGTGGGTGACCGACGCCAGTGCGGCTGGACTGATTCCGACGCTGCTGCTGATCAACGGTCACCTCGGGGCATGGGTGGTGCTGCGGGTGATCGTGCCGATGTTTCCGGCGACGATGGCCATGGAAGCCTCGCTGCTGGCGAACCTGGCGCTGGCGACTGCGCTGTATGCCGCCTTGCGCGGCGTGGCTGAGCTGCGGACGCGGCATGTGGTGGTGCTGGTGGCCATCAGCCAGTCGGCCTGTATTCTCGCGGGGCTCGAGGCGCATGATGCCGTCGGCATCGGCGGTGCGCTCGTACACATGTGGGTGATGAGTGCGGTGTCCATGGCCCTGGGCGCCGTCGTCGACTCAGTGGAAGCCCGGGGGGCGTACGACACGCTGGCGGTGCCTCAGGGGCTGGGGATGCTCTGGCCCCGACTGGCGACCGTGGCGCTGATGGCCAGCCTGGCTCTCGTGGGGTTGCCCGGCACCCTGGGATTCGTGTCGGAAGACCTGCTGATTCAGGCCTCGCTCGAAGTGTCGCCGCAGGTGGGCATCCTGCTCCCGCTGTCGACCGCCATCAATGCCGTCGTGCTGCTGCGACTGTGCAGCCGGCTGTTCATGGGGACGCGTCCGATGACAGGGCACGGAGTGCCTGATGCCCTCACCCGCGAGTGGTGGCCGCTTGTGGCGCTCGTCGGATCACTGCTGGTTGCGGGACTGCTGCCGCGCCTCGTGCTTGAGAGCGGACCGTTCCGTTCCGTGATCGAGCACCTGACGTTCTGACTCGGTGGCGCGGCCCTCTTCGGGGGCCGCGTCGCGCATCCGGGCCCAGTTCTGTCACACCGCTGTGACGTGCAGCGGCTACACTCCGGCTATCATGCGTCGATTCTCACGCCGCCACTTCCTGGCCGCCGCCCCCGTGGCGGCGCTTCCCCTCGTCAGTGCTGCCCGCCTTCAGGCAGGCATGCAGGCCGCCACCGATCGGGTCTTCCGTCACGGCGTTGCCAGCGGCGACCCCCTGACCGACCGCGTGGTGATCTGGACGCGCGTGACCATCGACGCCGCCGAGACGACGGTGCGATGGACGCTGGCTCGCGACCCGCAGTTGCGCCAGGTCGTGGCGCGTGGCGAGACCCCGACCGGGGCCTGGCGTGACCATACGGTGAAGGTGGATGTCAGCGGACTGCAGGCCGGCACGGCCTACTACTTCCGATTCGAGGCCGCGGGCGGACAGTCAGCGATTGGGCGCACGCGCACACTGGCCGGGGCCGCCGCTGCGCGCCTGCGCCTGGGCGTGGTGTCGTGCTCGAATCTGCCGCAGGGCTACTTCAACGCCTACGGCGCACTGGCCCGACGGGCCGATCTCGATGCGGTGGTGCATCTCGGCGATTACATCTACGAATATCGCAACACCGAATACGGCGATGGTACGCGCCTGGGACGCATTCCCGACCCCGATCGCGAGATTGTGGCGCTGGCCGACTATCGTCTGCGGCACGCGCAGTACAAGGCTGATCCCGACAGCCAGGCCATGCATCGGCAGCATCCCCTGATTGCGGTGTGGGACGACCACGAGTTCACGAACAACACCTGGCGTGAAGGCGCGCAGAACCACAACGAAGACCGTGGCGAAGGCGCGTGGTGGCCGCGCCGCGCCGCCGCCCTGCAGGCCTACTACGAGTGGATGCCCATCCGCGAACACGCCGCCGCCCTCGAACCGCAGATCTACCGCACACTGCGCGTGGGCTCGCTGGCCGATCTCATTCTGCTCGACACACGCATCGTCGGTCGCGATCAGGAACGCCCGTCGCGAGACGATGTGGCCGGGGTTGAGGACCGGTCGCGCCAGATGCTGGGTGTGGCGCAGGAAGCGTGGCTGCACCAGGAACTGGCCTCGTCGGCGCGTGCCGGCATGCGCTGGCAGATTCTCGGGCAGCAGGTGATGTTTGCGCCGCAGACCGCGCCCGGGCGACCGACCACCAATACCGATTCGTGGGACGGCTATCGCGGCGCGCGCGACCGCGTGTTCGACATGATTGAGCAGCAACGGCTCTCGAGTGTGGCCGTGCTGACGGGCGACGTGCACAGCGCGTGGGTCTATGACCTGCCGCGGCGACCCTTCGACGGCTATGACCCCACGACCGGGCGTGGTTCACTGGGCGTGGAATTCGTGGGCACGTCGGTGTCGTCTCCGAGCAATGTGGGGTCAGGCCCCGATGGGGACGCCAATCTCGCGGCGCTGCGTAACGCGCGTCCTCACCTGCACTATGTGGATGGCCGGCGTCGGGGCTACTACGTGCTCGACGTCACACGCGAGCGCATCCAGGCCGACTATTTCGCGATGGCGACGGTGCAGGACCGCCGCCTCGACGAGACATTTGTCGGGGGCTTTGCCGCACCGGCCGGGCAGATGCACCTGACCCGGCAATCAAGCGCGGTGGCCCCAGCACCTGCGCCCGATCCGGCCCCCTGACCCCTGAGTGGCCGTGCCCGGGCGCCCGGTCTCGAACAGACCGACTGGGCTGTCGGGCACCTGCTAGACCGGCATGTCTTTCGGCACATGTACCACCACGGTGCCGACGGCGAGGTCATGCCACGCCTGACGCTCGGGCTCGCGGAGAATCCAGAAGACGCCGGCACCGAAGGGTACGAACGACACGACAGCGATCAGGCTGCGGAGTGCTGCGTCGATGAGCGAGAGCGGCGTCCCGTTGAGGCGCACCACGCGCAGCCCCATCACCATGCCGCCCAGCGTCGTGGCTTTCCACCACCAGAAGCCGGTGAAATACGCCAGCACGCCCAGCAGCGAATCATCGAGCACCGGCGGCAGCAGCCAGTCGAACGACGAGGCGATGATCGCCAGCAGCACACCGTCGATGAGCAGGGCTGCTCCGCGTTCCAGAAATCGGGCCCGGCGATAGCGGAGCAGCGTGTGAGGGCTCGCGGAGGGAATCTCGGTGGTCCCGCTCGGGCGTGCGTCTGCCGATGTCGCTGCGGGTGGCGGTGTCTCAACCGGCAGTGGCGGCGGCACGACTGGCGGAACGGTGCCGCGTCCCGGACGCTCGAGTTTCCACTGCTCGATGATGGTGAGCACGGACGCACCGACGGCCGCCAGCGAGATCGTCGCGAAGCTGAGGAGGCCGACGACCGGAATGAGATACGCCCCGGCAATGAGCAGCGTGCCCACGACGAAACCCCGGAGGGCTGGCCCGCGGGAGGCCCGGTCTTCGGCACTCCACACGCGGAAGCCGAGTGCGCGTGCGACGGCGACACGTCCGACGAGGCCGGCAGCGAGGAGGGTCAGTGCGGCGAAGGGCAGCACGAGCAGGCCGACGACCGTGATGACCAGCAGCACCGAGACGGGGCCCCACGCCATGAGCACGGCCAGGCCGGCGAAGATACTGGTGAGCGGACGCCGCTGGAGGGTCTCGGTCACGTGTGTGACCGGCTCATGCGCGAGCAGGTGCACCAGCAACTGCACGAGGACAAATGCGGCGAACACCATCCATACCCACGTCACATCGGGCACCAGCGGACGACCGAGCAGCAGGCCCCGCGTCAGCCACGGCACGACGGCACGGAATGTGGTCCCCAGCGCCTCGGTGCCGATGATGGTCGTTTCGCCACCGATGGAGGCGAGTGATGAGAGGTCGGCCCCCCCGGCCACCACCGTAAAGTCGCCGCCGATGCGGGCGCCATCGGCCACCCGCGCCTGGCCGCCCACTACGACCACCTCCGACTCGACATGGGCCGAGGGCCCAAGCTCAAGGGTGCCGAGGATGACCACCAGTTGACCGGCGACGCGCCCCTCGATGCGCGCATCGCCCATGACCACCACGGCATCGCGCAGGGCATGTCCGGCATCGAGCGTGAGCGACTGACCGATGCGCACGGCATCGCGAAGCCTCGTCGGCGAGTCGACGGATGGGGACGGCGCGGTGTCTGCCGCTGGTGCCGATGGCACGGCGGATGTCGGGGGCACCGGCGAGGCAGCGGGCTGCGCCAGTGCGTGCGTGGCCGAGGGCGCAAGGAGCGTCAGGCACAGCAACAGTCGTGAGGGGAAGGAAGCGTGGGGCATCATGCGCGGGTCTCCGTCAGTCGTTCGAGCAGCAGCAGGGAAGGCACACAGCACAGGGCGGCGGCAAGCGCGACGGCGCTCACCCAGGGGGCGGCCGAGGCGTAGAGTGTCTTGAGGGTCAGCGCGCCGGCCTCGATGATCGCGGCTACGGTCGCGACGGACGCAGGTGTGTGCGGCAACTGTGGCAGGCGAGGCAGCCATGCGGTGGTCTCGGGCCCCCACACACTGGCCGACGCGGCGATGGCCAGGCCCGCCGCGGCAGTGACGATGACCCACTGCGGGTGCACGCCTGACGCCGCCTGGGGAATCTGGCCGGTCTGGCGCTGCCGCACGGCGGCCATGATGCGGGGGGCCAGCGTGGGCGGCGCCTCGGGATGGGGCAATGCCGCGAGTGCGCGGTGCAGGGTCGGATCGTCGAGTGGCGTCATGCGTGTGCTCGCCCCGGAAGCGGTCGGGTCAGTGCCCGTCGCAGGGCCTGCCGCCCTCGGTAAATGTCGGATCGGATTTTCGTAAGGGGGACGCCAAGGCGCTGCGCGACCTCGTCGTAGGCCATGTCGTGAAAGTGCACCAGCACCAGTGGCACGCGCTGATGCGGCGGCAGGGCCAGCAGGGCCGACTGCAGGGCCGCCTGTGTTTCGGCCGCGAGCAACGCGGCCTCTGCCGATGGTGCCTGTGTGTCGGGCCACTCAGCCTCTGACTCGGTGTCTGGACGCGCGAGCGTGGACCACAGCACCCAGCGCGAGCGATGCCGCGTGAGGTGATTGAGGCACAGGTTGGTCGTGACGGTCTTGAGCCATCCGGCCGCCTCGGGGCCCTGCAGGGCATCGAAGCGCTCATAGGCCCGCAGAAACACCGTCTGCGCCATGTCTTCGGCATCGGCCGGCTGGCCCAGCAGCCGCAGGGCCACACCAAACACCATGTGCTGGTGCCTCGCGACGAAGACGTCGAACGGGTCATCGCCGATCACGCCGTGGCCCGTGGAGAAGTGTCATCGGAACGAAGAACACCGCCGTTCCGGAAAAGTTGCAGCCGCCGAAGACTATCGTCCCGAAATGCCCACCAGTTGTGACCCGTTCTTCCCGGGGGTCGCGGCGCCTCCGGGCTTGAACGTCTTTCCCTTCGGCTCATCGGGGTCACAGCCACCTGCCAGGCGACAGGCGATGTAGGCCGCGGCGCGCGCCAGTCGTGTGAAGTGATTGTCGAGCCACGTGGCTTTGGCATCGGCGCTCGACCCGAGTGCGGCCTTGACGCCCTTCTGGGAGTGCCCGGTGTCGGCAAGGTTGTCGACGTCTCTCGGCGAGAGAGCATGGTGCTGGTTCCTCTGTCACTCCGCATCCAGGAGATGCGATGCGGCCTCACCGTCGCGCGGCCATGATGTGAGAACCCGGGCCGCCGGCTCGAACCGCATGCGTCCGCGGTCAGGCGTGCGTCAGCGTGGCCAGCCCCATCACGATCGCCGCGAGGACTGCCACGAAACCAACCGACCGGGAAGGCGTCATAAGAATCACTGTATGCAATCGGCGCGCCGCGTGGGCCCCTGAGTGGGTCTTCCCGGCGCGACGCATGTTTCTTTCAGGAAGGCAGGCAATGATTCGCACGACGACAATCCGGATGAGGGGCCTGATGCTGGGGCTCCTCGTGGCGGTGACCGCCACGGCTGCCGGCGCACAGGGCGCGCCGCAGGATGCACGCTACTGGTGGCCCGAGCAACTCGATCTGCGCCCGCTGCGGCAGCACGGAGCGGAATCGAATCCGCAAGGACGCACCTTCGACTACGCGCGCGAGTTTGCGACGCTCGATCTGGCCGCACTCAAGGCCGATATCCGGAAGGTGCTGACCACCTCGCAGGCCTGGTGGCCTGCCGACTACGGGCACTATGGTCCGTTCTTCATCCGCATGGCGTGGCACTCGGCCGGCACGTACCGCATGACCGACGGTCGTGGCGGCGCCGGCGGCGGCCAGCAGCGATTTGAACCCGAGAACAGCTGGCCCGACAACGCCAATCTCGACAAGGCGCGGCGGCTGCTGTGGCCCATCAAGCAGAAGTACGGCCGGAAGATTTCATGGGCCGATCTGATGGTGCTGACCGGCAATGTGGCGCTCGAGTCGATGGGCTTCCAGACGTTCGGCTTCGCCGCCGGCCGGCGCGACGACTGGGAAGCCGACCTGACGTACTGGGGACCCGAGAAGAAATTCCTTGCGGACGAACGCTACAGCGGCGACCGCCGCCTGCAGAATCCCCTGGCGGCCGTGCAGATGGGGCTCATCTACGTGAACCCCGAGGGCCCCAACGGCACGCCCGACCCGCTCGCTGCGGCGCGCGACATTCGCGAGACGTTCGGCCGCATGGCCATGAACGACGAAGAGACCGTGGCGCTCATCGCCGGCGGCCACACCTTTGGCAAGGCGCACGGCGCGCGGAATCCCGCCCAGTGCGTCGGTGCCGAGCCGGCCGCGGCCGGCATCGAACAGCAGGGGATGGGATGGACCAACACCTGCGGCACCGGCAAGGGGGCCGACACCATCACGAGCGGACTCGAGGGTGCGTGGACCTACAACCCGACGAAGTGGACCAACGAGTATTTCGTGAACCTCTTCAGCTACGAGTGGGACCTGTTCCGCGGGCCCGGCGGCGCCCAGCAGTGGCGCCCGAAGGACGCTGCGGCCGCGACCCGCGTGCCAGATGCCCACGACCCGTCGAAGCGCCACGCGCCGATGATGCTCACGACCGATCTGGCCCTGCGCATGGATCCGGCGTATGAAAAAATCTCGCGTCGGTTCTCGCAGGACGCCGAGGCGTTCCGCCTCGCCTTTGCGAAGGCGTGGTTCAAGCTGACGCATCGCGACCTGGGCCCGGCCACGCGCTACCTCGGTCCCGATGCGCCGAAGGAAACGCTGATCTGGCAGGACCCGGTGCCCGCAGCCGGCGCGCCGCTGATGAATGCGGCCGATGTGACCGCGCTCAAGACGCGCATCCTGGCGTCGGGGCTGAGTGTGCCGGAGCTGGTGCGCACGGCCTGGGCGTCGGCGGCCACCTTCCGCGGTACTGACATGCGGGGCGGGGCCAATGGGGCCCGCATCCGTCTGGCGCCCCAGAAGGACTGGGCTGCCAACAATCCCGCCGAACTGGCCAGGGTGCTGCAGCGGCTCGCGTCGGTGCAGGCCGAGTTCAACCGCACGCTGAGTGGCGGCAAACGCGTGTCGCTGGCCGACGTCATTGTGCTGGGCGGTGCGGCGGCCATCGAGCAGGCCGCACGCCAGGCCGGCGTGACGGTGCAGGTGCCGTTCCGCCCGGGTCGTGGTGATGCGTCACAGGACCAGACCGATGCGGCATCATTCGCTGTGCTCGAGCCGTCGGCCGATGGCTTCCGGAACTACTTCGCACCAGGGCAGCGCCTGTCACCGGCCGAGCTGCTGGTCGACAAGGCCAGCCTGCTCACCCTGTCAGTGCCCGAAATGACGGTGCTCGTCGGGGGCCTGCGTGCACTCGATGCCAACACCGGCGGCGCGCGGCACGGCGTCTTCACGGCGAAGCCCGGTACTCTCAGCAACGACTTCTTCGTCAACTTGCTCGACATGTCGACGGAGTGGAAGAAGGCCGCGGCCGGCGAGGGCATCTACGAAGGTCGCGATCGCGCCACCGGTGCGGTCAAGTGGACCGCGACTCCGGTCGATCTGGTGTTCGGTTCCAACTCGGAACTGCGTGCCGTATCCGAATTCTATGCCGCCAACGACTCGAAGGAGCAGTTCGTGCGCGACTTCGTGCAGGCGTGGGACAAGGTCATGTCGCTCGACCGCTTCGACGCGCGGTAACATCCCCAAAGCAGCCCGGGGGACGGCTCTGCACGAGCCGCCTCCCGGGCCATCCCTCTTCTCGCTGTCTCTCAGGAGTGTGCCGATGCGTGTTCCCTCTGCTGCACTGACCCTGTCACTGACCCTGTGTGGGCTGGCGGGAGCGGCGCCGGCCGAGGCGCAACACACCTACAAGGTGCTGGCGACCGCACGCACGTCGACCATGCAGTCCGAGATGGATCAGGCCGGAAAGTCCGGATACCGCTTTGTGGCCGTCATGGGGGGCTCGACCGCCATCGGCGGCCGCGAAGTCGTGGTGCTGATGGAAAAGACCGAGGGCGACACCATGACCTACAGCTATCGGCTGCTGGCGACCTCGAAAACCTCCACGCTCCAGAAGGAACTGCAGGACGCTGGTGACGCGGGCTACGGCATTGTCGGACAGACGGTGTTTGAGAGCACGTTCGGTGGCCGCGAGACGGCGGCAATTGTCGAACGTCGGGTTGGCGAAGACGTGGTGCGCTATGAGTACCGTCTGGTGGCGACGACGAAGACCTCGACGCTCGAACGCGAACTGCGCGACCTCGCCGAACTTGGGTTTCAGGCCCTTGATCTGACCGTGGGGCAAACCGCGTTCGGCGGGTCGGAGATCGTCGTCATCACCCGACGCAAAGCCCGGTGACGCCCGGATTCCATCCCCAGGAGCGCTACCGCCCCCGGCCAGGTGTATGCTGGCGCGTCTTTCTCAGAGGGGCAGACATGACCGTGCGTGCGATGCGACGAGGGCTTGGGGTAGGCGTCACTCTGCTGACGCTGACGGCGGCGGTGACCCTTGCGGCTCAGGGACCGCTGGCCGGACTGGGCGTGACCGACGGTCAGGGCAAGGATGCGCTCTTCGAGTCGCTGCTGCTCGGCGCTCCTCGAATGCCGAAGATGTCCGGTGCCTTCGCGGCGGCATCGGACAGCACGCGCGTGGCCATGGTGCAGGCCGCCTGCTCGGCGGCACGGGGATTCACCGAGAGCCAGGAATTCCTCAGCCGCTACGCCGACCACCGCGAGGCCAACGGTCCCGGGCGCGAGCCGACGGCCCCCACCATCGAAGAGGTGCTGGTCAGCCAGCGCAAGGCCTTCGAAGAGCAGGTGGTGCAGATGAAGACACAGCTGACGGATCTGACGCCCGCACAGGTGAAGACGCTTGAAGAGGGCTGGGCGGACGTGCGTCAACGGATGACCGACATGGAAACCGGCCCGCGGCGTGCCGAACTCGAGGCGCTCATCAAGCAGCGCCGCGCACAGCAGATGCGGGCGTACGAAGCCGCCGTGAAAGAACACAACGAGCGGTGGCCGCAGACAGGCCGTGCCCTCGTGGCCATTCGCCTGAAGGAGTTTCTCGAGGCGACGGGCGACGTGAATCACGCGGCCGCGACCCCCACGCGAGACGGCCTGCGCGTGTTCACCGATGCGGCTCTCGAGGCCAGGCCGGCCGTGTGGAAGCTGCTGTTCAGGGCGGGCAAGCCCGCCAGTGACGCCGCGCGCGACTGCGCCACGCAGTGGCTGGCATCGATGCCCGCGGGGCCGGCCTGATCGGTGCGCGACCCCGAGCGTGGCGGGCCACCGTTGCGCTCTGCGGCGGTGCCTGTCGCATACGCTGAGGTCGGCTCGGCGTGTTGCCACACACCATGCGCAGGCTCGTGGGATCGGCCGCGCACGGCGACCGGCCTGGTGTGCGCCGTGCGCCGCTACCAGCCCGGCATGCGTGACGGGTCGAGTCCGTCGACTTCGAACCGCGCCTGTCGCGTGCCCCCTGCCTTCACCGGAAACGTGATCCGGAGATCGCGGGCACGTCCCGCCAGTGCCCACAGCGCCGCATGGTCATTGATGAACAGGGCGATGGCCTCATCGGTGTTCGGACGACGCGCCTTGATCGTGACCGGCCCCTCATCGTCGACCACCACCGTGACCGTGCAGCCCGGGGGGCAGGCGAAGTCTCCCGCCTGCAGCACGAGGTAACTGCTGCGGCCCCAGTTGGCATGGTCGCGGAAGATAAGCTGAACGGGCTTCTCGCCGCTCCCATCCGTCTCCACACCGCCAGTGCTCAGGATCGAGGACGTCGTCTGGGCGCCGCCCGCCATCGTCGACTGCTGATACTTCCACAGCGCACGCAGGCGCTCGGCGTCGAGGCGTGCGCGGTTTTCGGCACGGAGCCGCGCGTCTTCAGCCTCGCGTGCGGCCTGTTCGGCCGCGGCACGTTCGGCACGCGAGGGACCGCCGCTGCCGCAGGCGGTCACGCTCACGGCCAGCATCAGCACTGTCAGTGAATGACGCATCCTCAGGCCTGGTACGAGATGCGTCCACCCACGACGGTGCGGACGATGCGGAGGTCCTTGAGCGTGTCGGGATCCACGGTGTGCGGATCGCCGGAGAGCACGACGTAGTCGGCGAGCTTGCCGGCGGTGATGGAACCCTTGATCGCTTCTTCCTTCGACGCCCAGGCGCCGTTGTAGCTGTTGATGGCGATCGCCTCGCGCACCGACACGCGCTGATTGGCGCCCCACACCTTGCCGTCCCAGCCCTTGCGCGTGACCATGCCCTGAATGCCCATGAGTGGTGCGAAGGGGCCCGGGCTGAAGTCTGAACCGGCGCAGGCATAGACGCCGGCATCGAGCATCGAGCGATACGCCATCGAACGCTGCATCATCGATTCCCCGTAGTACACGAACTTGTCGGGGTTGCAATACGCGTAGGTGGTGAACATCGCCGGCACAGCCCCGAGGGCCCGGATGCGCCGCACGAGGTCGTCGGTGATGAGTGTGCAGTGCGTGATCTTCGGGCGGGCATCGGCCATGGGATGCCGCTGCTGCGCGCGTTCCATCGCGGTGAGGTACATGTCGATGGCGACATCGCCGTTGGCGTGGCAGTTGACCTGAATGCCGGCGCGATGCACGCGCTCGACCCATTCATTGAGGGCCTCCTGGGTGTCGGTGACATTGCCCGTGTAGGGCGGCGTGCGGTTCGGATAGGGCACACTCAGCGCCATCGTGCGTTCCGAGAACGATCCGTCGACGGTGTGTTCCGAGGTTGAACCGAAGCGAATCCACTCGTCGCCGAATCCGGTGCGGATGCCCGACGTGATGAGCGACTCGAGCATGCTGCCGCTGGTCTCGAAGCTGACGCGATGCACCAGTTCGCCCCGTGCGCGCACATCCTGAATCGCCGCGAGATCGCCGCCCTGGTGGTGCACGCTGGTGAGGCCGTATCGCGCAAACTGCTTCGAGATATGCGCGATGCCGTCGCGCGCCCGGGTCGCGCGCTCGGCAGGCGTGTACTGCGGGCGCTGGCCGACCACGCGCAGCGGAGCCATGGCGGTGTCGGTCACGCGGCCACTGAGTTCTCCGTTCGGGTCCTTGTCGTAGGTGCCGCCCATCGGATCGGGCGTCTGCTTCGTGATGCCGGCCATCTCGAAGGCCTTGCTGTTGTAGAAAGCCGTGTGACCGCCGCGGTGCCGCACCACGACGGGATGATCGCGCGACACCTCGTCAAGGTCGCGCAGGTGCACGTCGCGCCCGTCCTTCACTTTTGTATCGTCGTAGAAGTAGCCTTCCACCCACGTGCCCGGCGGCGTCTGCTGGGCGCGTTCCTTGAGCTTGGCCACGATGCTGCGGATGGTCACAAACTCCACTTCGAACGGATTGCCGACAAGCACGTCGTAGAGCAGGGTCTCTCCGCCCGCGTGATTGTGGCAGTCGATGAAGCCGGGCGTCACGGTCATGCCGCGGCCGTCAAAGACTTGTGTGGCGCGTCCCGCCAGATTCCTGATGTCTGCGCTCGCGCCGACCGCCACAAAGCGGCTGTCCTTCACCGCAAACGCCTCGGCCTGCGGCTGTGCGGCATCCATCGTGTAGACCGTCGCATTGACGACGATGAGATCGGGTTCGGGGCGGCCGGTGGCGGTCCCCTGCAGGGCTTCGGCAGCGAGAGGTGAGGTACCGAGGGCGGGCACCGTCAGCAGGCCTGTGAGCGAGGCGCCAGACTGCTGAAGGAAGTGGCGACGGTTCCGGCGGGAGGTCTGTGACATGAAGCGGCTCCTTGCGAGCTTACGATACGGGCAGTGGGGCACGGACGCAAGGTTGCCGTGGTGCCGGTGCGCGAGTCGTAGCCCGGCCCGCGCCAGGCGCCCCGGGGCCGAGCGTCAGTAGCCGGTGAAGTCGGCCATGAGGCGCGGCCACAGCATGAACGCGATGTCGCTCAGCATGAGGCCGCTGATGAGCAGCGGTAAATGCGAGGCCGTCAGGATGACGCGTCCGATGCGCCACTGACAGTCGCGGAAGGGCGCGCGCGACGCGAAGGCCGACAGCGTGAAGAGAAGTGGGGCGACGTGTGCCAGGAACATGCGCGTGGTGGTGCCCGAGATGGGCTTATAGAAGGCAATGGCCACCACATACGCCCCGGCATAGGCCACGAGGAAGGCGGCCAGCGGCAGGTGGCTCACCACCAAATCACGCAGTGCGCGTCGGGCCGAGAGGCCGAGGGCGAGTGCGATGCCGAGGTAGAGCACGAGGTACTTGGCAATCCAGAAGCGCTGGTAGGTGACGACCACCATGTCGCGCAGCCCGTCCAGGAGGCGCGCAGCGATCTGGCCGACCGAATGCTCGCGCCAGTAGCGCGCCATGCTCGGCAGCTGCTCGGGGGGCAGATCGGGCCAGCCCACCCCGTCGCCGTGCTGATACGTGCCGATGCTGGCGGCCGGCCAGTCGTCGTATCAGATGTAGAACGTCGTGTTCACGTTGTACAAGTAGTGGCCGAAGACCTGGTGGCTGTTCGCGATGTACGGGTAGAGCGTCAGCAGGAATGCGCCGAGGAAGAGAACCAGCAGGCTACCCCTTCGGAGGACACGGGTCGTTCGGGACGGCATCACCCTGTCAGGGGTCGGGGCCGGGTCCGCAAAGAAGAAGCCGATTTCCGTCACGAAGAACACGCCCGCGAACAGACCGACCAGCGGCAGCGCCGCCGCCTTGGTCAGGTGCGCCAGTGCGGCCAGCACCCCACCCAGCAGGGCCACGACGGCGTCTCGCCGCTGCATGCCGCCGCGCAGCAGGTGGGCCTGCGCGAGGAACGCGAGAAACAGCAGCGTGTAGAACAGCAGTTCCGACTGCGCATAGCCGGCCTTGAAGATGAAGTACCCGAAGGCCACCACCAGCGTGAAGGCCGAGGCCCAGGCGGTCGGTAGGCGCCAGTGGGCCACGAGGGCGATGACGAGCAGCAGCACCAGTGACAGCCTGATGTTCAGCTGCTTGGCACGCTCGAAGAACTCGTCGGGTGACAGGGCCGGGTCGTAGGACAGCGCCAGGAATCCGGGGTACAGCGGCATCCGGTTCCGCTCGCCGATCAGTTCGTCCTGCGTGCCCTGCCAGTTGCGGTGCATGGCGACGGCGTCCCACAGATAGCCGCTCTGGTCGGCCCGGGCCCTCGCGGTGTTCATCACTCGCGCGTGCTCGGTGGCACCGAGCACGTAGAACGCCCCAAGGGCAAGCAGCGCAGCCGCGAGCAGCACCCGGCCTCGGAGGGTACGCGGCAGCGACAGACCCGATAAGACCCACATGCGCCTGTTACCTTACCGCAGTCGCGCAACGCTGGACAGAGACCCCGCGGACCGCGTGCTAGCATACGGGCGGTTGCCGCGCTCCGGGTGCCCATGCCTGCGTCATTTCCCTCCCAAGGTCCGACTGTCCGGCGTCACCTGCTGCTCGTGGGAGGTGCGGCCCTTGCCGTGCGTCTGCTGCATCTGTGGCAACTGTCGGCGACACCGTTTGCGATGGTGCTCATGGGCGACGCGCTCAGCTACGACACCTGGGCCCGCGGCCTGGCCGACGGCGCGTGGTGGGGCACCGAGGTCTTTTATCAGGCGCCGCTCTATCCCTACCTGCTCGGGGTGATTTACGCGCTGACGGGCCCCGATCCGATGCACGCGCGCGTGGCGCACGTCGTGCTCGGCACGACATCGGCGCTGATGCTGGCGACGACGGTACGATGGCTGGTGTCGCCGCGCGCGGGCCTGGTCGCCGGGCTGCTGCTCGCCCTCTATGCCCCCGCCATCTTCCTGGAAAGCGTGCTGCAGAAATCGGCCGTCGATCTGGCGCTTGTCACGCTGCTGGTGATGGCGGTGGCGGCTGTGGTCACGCAGCGTCCCAGGGCGACGGTATGGTGGACCGTGCTGGGGCTGGCCGCCGGGGCCCTCGCGCTGACCCGCGAGAATGCGCTCGTGTGGGTCGTGGTCCTCGGGGGCTGGGCGCTGGTGGGGGCCGAGGCACGGCAGGCCGGGCGCGCGCGGGTGCTGGCCGCCTATGCGGCGGGTGTGCTGGTGCTGCTCGGGCCCGTCGCGGTGCGCAATTACGCAATCGGTGGAGAGTGGTTCCTCACGACCGCGCAGTTCGGGCCCAACTTCTACATCGGCAACCATGCGGGTGCCGATGGCTCGTACGTGTCGCTGCGACCCGGCCGGGGGGCGCCGGAATTCGAGCGGCGCGACGCGACCGACCTTGCACAGCAGGCCACGGGCCGGATGCTCTCGCCGGCCGAGGTGTCGGCCTACTGGCGCGGTCAGGCCCTGGCATTCATCGCGTCTGACCCTGCGGCGTGGATCGCGCTCATGGCGCGGAAGGCGCTGCTGCTGATCAACGCCCGCGAGGCGGTCGACACCGAGAGCCAGGAGTCGTACGCCGAGTGGTCGTGGCCCCTGCGCGTGCTGGGGCCGGTGACGCACCCGGGCGTGCTGTTGCCGCTGGCGGTGCTGGGGGCCTGGTGTCTGTGGCCGACGAGGCGCCGCTTCGGCGTGCTGGTGCTGCTGTGGGCGACGCTGGCGGCGTCGACCGTGGCCTTCTACGTGCTGGCGCGCTACCGCCTGCCCCTGGTGCCGTTCCTCATCATCGGCGCGGCCACTGCCCTGACCGACACCGGACGCCTGCGTCAGGCGTGGCCGTCCCGATCGATGCTGACGGCGCTGGGCATGGCCGTGCTGCTCGCGGTCGCCGCCCAGTGGCCGCTGTTGCCGACCGACCGCAGCCGCGCCATCACCGAGAACAATCTCGGTGCCGCGCTGCACGAACGCGGGCGCGACGCCGAGGCGGCCACACGCCTGAGGCGGGCGATTGCGATCAGGCCCGACTACACACCCGCATACAGCAATCTCGGTGTGGCGCTGCGGGCGATTGGCGAAGAGGCCGCGGCCATCGAGGCCTATCGGCAGGGGCTGGCCCTGGCCCCGGACGACAGCGATCTGCACTATAACCTCGCCAATGTGCTGCTGGCGCGGGGACAGGCAGACGAGGCGGCGGTGCATCTGCGCGCGGCGGCCGCCGGGCAACCCGATGCGGCAGGCACCCGAAACAATCTGGGGCTCGCGCTCTACGAGCAGGGGCGACTCGCCGACGCCGTCCTGGAATTCGAGGCGGCCGTGGCCCTCGACCCGTCATCGGCCCGGGCGCATCTGAATCTCGGCAAGGTGCTCGCCGACCTGCGACGGCCGACCGAGGCGCTGTCGCATCTGCGCACCGCAAGCTCATTGGCTCCTGGCGACGCCGATGCCCAGTACGACCTGGGCGTGTTCTTTCTGGAACAGGGACAGTATGCCGAGGCCATCGTCGCCCTGTCGGCTGCGATCGCCGTGCGGCCCGGCTATGCAGCAGCCCACAACAACCTCGGTATTGCGCTCGCCTCGCAGGGAAACCTGCCAGAGGCGATCGTCCAGTTCGAACTGGCGCTCCGCCTCCGCCCCGGCTTCGAGGATGCCCGGGCGAATCTGGCGATGGCACGAAGAGCGACGCCCTGACCATTCGTTGCGCGCAGTGACAATTTGTGATATCTCACTCTGCACGGCCAGGGACATCTGATGTCCGAAGGCCAATCGGGTGCGGACTGTGCACCCTCGGGTCGGCGCAAGACTAGGTCTTTTTGTGGTTTCCGGGAGGAGAGTCACATGGCAAGACGACGGTGGGCGTGTCTGTTCGGGGTGTTGTGGATGCTGGCGGGGCCGGTGACGGCCTGGGCGCAGTCGTCCTTCGCGGGCACAGTCAGAGATACCAGTGGCGCGATCTTGCCCGGCGTCACCGTCGAGGTGTCGAGCCCGGTCCTGATCGAAGGCAGCCGGACGGATGTCACCGACGGCAACGGCCAGTACCGCATTGTCGACCTGCGGCCCGGCACCTACACGGTGACCTTCACCCTCGCGGGCTTCAAGCAGGTGCGTCAGGAAAAGGTGGAACTGCGGGTCGACTTCAACGCCACCCTGAATGCCAACCTGGAAGTTGGCGGTCTGGAAGAGTCGATTACCGTCACCGGGGCCTCGCCGACCGTGGACGTCTCGAGTAACGCCAAGGTCGAGGTCATCACGCAGGAAGTGCTGGATCAGGTGCCCACCGGACGCAACATCCAGGCGCTGGCGCAGCTGGTGAGCGGCGTATCGCTCAATGTGCCTGACGTGGGCGGCTCGCGCGGCATGCAGCAGACCTACATGTCGACGCGCGGCCTGACGTCGGCCAACAACATCGTGACGGTCGACGGCCTCATGGTGAACGGGCTCGACGGTGACGGCGCGGTGCAGCAGTACTTCAACCAGGCGATGATGGAAGAAATGTCGTATCAGACCAGCGGGGCAGGTGCCGATGTGTCGCCGGGCGGCGTTCGCATGAACATCGTGCCCAAGGACGGCGGCAACCAGTTCGCGGGCACCTTCTTTGGCGCGTGGACTGACAAGGCCTGGCAGAGCAGCAACCTGACCGACGACATCAGGGCGCGGGGCCTGCGCAACGGGCCTGGCGTCGACAAGATCTACGACTTCAACCTGGCTATCGGCGGCCCCATCAAGCGCAACAAGGTGTGGTTCTTCGCGTCCGGCCGCGCCTGGGGCGTGTATGCCCCCGTTGCGGACACGTTCGTGGCTCCTCAGGGCATTCCCTATCGGGATGCGGTGGTGGGCTGCCGCAGCGGGGCTCTCAATTGCGAAACGGGTATCGACGACCAGTCCATTGAGAGCGGCATGCTGCGCCTGACCTGGCAGATTTCTCCGAAGCACCGGATTGCGACCTACTACGACGAAATCAACAAGTATCGCGGCCACGGCATGAACGCTGGCGACGACCCGAACACCTCGTCCCAGGTCTGGACGTCGCCCATCTACAACTCGTCGGCGACGAAATACACGGGCACCCTGAGCAGCAAACTGCTGCTCGAGGCCGGGTTCTCGTTCAACTACGAGCAGTACGTCATCACCAATCAGCCCGGGGTGAACAAGACGCCGTTCTCTCCCGAATGGTACGCCAATGCCAGTCGCCGCGATGCGAACTTCACCGCCCTGACCAATGGCCTGGCGAACTGGGGCGGGCGCTATCCCGATCGTTACAATGCGTTGACTGCGCTCAGCTATGTGACCGGCGCTCACAACATCAAGGTCGGCGCGCAGCTCAACTGGGGGCCGTACGAGAACACCCGCGAGACCAACGCCGACCTGCAGCAGGTCTACCTTGGCACGACGAGGCCCTTCACCAACCCGTTCCAGGTGACGGTGTACAACACGCCGCTTCGGTATCTCGAAAGGTTGAAGGGCGACCTCGGAATCTTTGTGCAGGACTCGTGGTCGCTGAACCGCCTGACGATCAATACCGGCCTCCGCTGGGAGTACCTGGCACACGAAGTGGCTCCGGCGAAGTCCGGCAATGGGCGCTTTGTGCCTGTGCGTGAGTTTGCGGCGATTCCCATGCCCACCTGGAAAGACTTCGCACCACGGCTGGGCGTCGTCTATGACGTGTTCGGCAACGGGAAGACGGCGTTGAAGGCCGGCTTCAACCGGTACAACGAATCACGCACCACGGGATTTGCGACGCGGTACAACCCGCTGGCCCTGACCTCTGCCAACCTGCCGTGGAACGACATCAATGGCGACGACATCGCCCAGGGTGAGCTCGGTTGTGTGTTTCTGCAGCCGGGCTGCGAGATCAACTTCGCCAATCTGCCGAACAACTTCGGCACCAGGCGCCTGGCCAATGTTGACCCCGACTTCCAGCGCACCTACAACCTCGAGTACACAGTAAGCCTGCAGCAGGAAGTGCTGCCGCGGGTGTCGATGGCTGCGACCTACTATCGCCGTCAGTTCTACGACCTGTCGGTCAGGGACAATCTGCTGCGCACCTTCGCCGATTACCGGGCGGTCGATGTCGTCAGCCCGCTCGACGGCTCGGTGTTCAAGGCCTATACGGTGAATACGGCAGCGCAGCTGGCGCGGGTCAGCGACTTCGACACGAACGCGAGCAGTGACCGCAAGCAGATGTACCAGGGCGCTGATCTCACGTATAACGCCCGGCTGCCTGGTGGGGGCACGCTGTTCGGTGGCTTCACCATGGAGCGCACGCTGCGCAACACCTGCGATGAGCCCGATGATCCCAACAACCTCCGCTTCTGCGACGACTGGCAGAACAACCTGCCGTGGCTGACCCAGTTCAAGAGTGCGGGCACCTATCCGCTGCCCGGCGGCATCCAGGAAAGCTTGTCGTTCCAGAGCCTGAATGGCCGTCCGATCGGCGGTTTCACCACGGCCCGCAACAAGATCGCTGGTCCTGGCTATGGCGATGTGGGGACACCCCTGGCCACGCAGTGGCTGCTTACTCCCACCACACGTTATGCGGCCAACTGCACCGGGCCCTGCCGTCCCGGTGAACTGGTGATTCCCAACATGACCGAGGCGTCGCTGACGCTGCCGCTCAAGCCGGGTGGGACCGAGCTCTTCGACCGTATCAACCAGCTCGACCTGTCACTGGGCAAGTGGTTCACCTTCGGCAGCCGCCGCCTGCAGGTGCAGGTCGACGTGTTCAATGTCACCAACGCCAATCCTGTGCTGGGATATCGGTCGGTGAACTTCGGGACTGCGGCGTTTCAGCAGGTCAGCTCGATCCTCAATCCCCGAGTGATGCGGCTCGGCCTGCAGTTCCGCTTCTAGTGTCTGAGGGGCGGTGTCCGGCGGGAATGCCGGATACCGCCCTGTTTCGCGTCGGGTACGGTAACCTCGTGCCCGGTTGTCCGTGGTGCGCTTCGCCCGAGTCCTCGCCGTTCTGCCCTACGCTCTGGGGTTTCTGCTGCCGCCGCTGCTGGTCTGGTCGTCGGAGGCTGGGGGCCTGACGGCCTGGCTTCCCGTCCTGGCGTTGTTTGTGGGCGTCGCGCTGTGTGATGCCGTCACGCCCGTGCATCCGGCCTCGTGGTCTCCCTCAGACGCCGCCCGACTCGACAGCCACCTTGAGTTCCGCGTGATGACCTGGTTATGGGTGCCCGTGCACGTCGCCCTGCTGATGTGGGCCATCACGACCGGAGCCACCCTGCACGGCTCTGCATGGTGGGCTCTGGTGCTTGGCACCGGCGCCATTGGCGGCGCCGTAGGCATCACCTACGCCCATGAACTGATTCACCGCGCGTCGTGGTGGGAACGTGCGCTCGGGGATGTGCTGCTCGCGCTGGTCAGCTATCCGCACTTCGCCCTCGCGCATGTCTACGGCCATCATCGGCATGTCGCCACGCCGCATGATGCCGCCACGGCGCGCCTGGGAGAAGGCCTGTATGCCTTCCTCATCCGCTCGGTCATCGGCGGTGTTCGTGAGGCCGTCGTCTTCGAGAGCGATCGTCTGCGGCGACGCGGTCACTCGCCCTGGCATCTCTCCAATGCCTGCTGGCGGTACGCCGCGACGCTCGTGGTGGTCTACAGCGGTGTGTGGATGCTGCAGGGCTGGTGGGGCGTCGGGTTTCTGGTCCTGCAGAGCGTGCTGGCGATCGCCCTGCTGGAAACCATCAACTACGTCGAGCACTACGGCCTGCTGCGCCGCGAGATCAGCGCGGGTCGCTATGAACCCTGCGGGGTGCAGCACTCGTGGGATTCCAGTCACCGCGTCAGCAACTGGCTGCTGATCAATCTCGCGCGCCACGCCGATCATCATCTCGTGGCCAGTCGCCGGTTTCCCGCCCTGTCGTCGCAGCCGCGGGCACCGCAGCTGCCGGCGGGCTATGGCGCGATGCTGCTGCTGGCGACGATACCTCCCCTATGGAGGCGCGTGATGGACCCGCGCGCGGAGCGCGTCCGGGACGGGATCTGGCAGGAGGCCTGAACATGAGCATGATGCACGGATGGTGGACACGTCGGGCAGCAGGGCGGTCGCTGGTGTTCCTGCTGCTTGCGGTGGCGATCGCGGTGACTGGTGCCCGAGGGACCGCGCAGTCGAAGACACCCTTCGGCGTGCCGACATCGGACGCGGCGCAGCCCGGCCGGCGCATCATGGCCGAGCCCGGGTCGCGGGCACAGGGCTGGACATCGCAGGGCCGTTCGGAAGTGCTCGCCCGCCATGGGATGGTGGCGACCAGCGACCCCCTGGCCTCACAGGCGGGCCTCGACATTCTGAAGCAGGGGGGCAATGCCGTCGACGCTGCCGTGGCCGCGGCCGCGGTGCTCGATGTGACGTCGCAGAACGACACGGGTATTGGCGGTGACCTGTTTGCGCTGGTCTGGAATGCGCGCGAGCGGAAGCTCTATGCCCTGAATGCGGCCGGGCGTGCACCGGCGGGATGGACGCCGGCCTTCTTCCGCGACCGCCTGAAAGTGACGCGCATGCCCGGCAGCGGTGTGAATGCGGCCACCGTCCCGGGCGCCATCGCCGGCTATGACGCCCTGCTGACACGCCTCGGCACCATGACGTTCCGCGAGACGCTCGAGCGTGCGGCGCGCATCGCTGACGAAGGCTGGGGGCTCGCGGAGCGGCGGCACGACGATCTGCTGAGTGCCGCCGAGGCGCTGCGGAAGGACGCCGATTCGCGCGCCCTGTTTCTCGATAACGGGCAGGTGCCAGCTCTGTACAGCGTCATTCGGAATGCGAACCTGGCACGGGCACTCCGGTTGCTGCAAGCCGAAGGTCCGTCGGCGTTCTACCGCGGGGCCATCGGCCAGGCGCTTGTGCGCAAGGTGCAGGCTGATGGAGGCGTGATGACGCTCGATGATCTGGCGAGCTATCAGCCGGCCTGGGTCGACCCGATTGCTACGACGTATCACGGCTACTCCGTACACCAGTTGCCGCCGCCAGGGCAGGGTGTTGCGGCCCTGACGATGCTCAACATCCTCGAGGTGTGTGCCCCTCGGCTCGGGGTGAACCTGTCAGCGCTGGGACCGTCGCATCCGGACACGTGGCACCTGCTGGTGGAAGCGAAGAAACTCGCCTATGCCGACATGCTGGCCGTCAATGGCGATCCGGCGTTTTCGGCGGTGCCTGTCGCGACACTGGTCTCGAAGGAACACGCCGCATCGCGATGCGGACGGATCTCGATGGAGAAGGCGGGTGGGGTGGACGTCGCCGGAGGCATGGACGGCGGCACGATCTATCTGGCGACGGCCGACCGTTGGGGCAACATGGTGTCGCTGGTGCACAGCGTGTTCAGCGTGTATGGCAGTCGCGCATCGGTCGAACCGTTCGGGTTTGTGCTGCACAACCGGGGCTCGGCGTTTTCGCTCGTCGACGGGCATCCGAATCTGGTGGTGCCGCGCAAGCAGCCTTTCCACTCGATCATGGCCGGGTTTGTGACGCAGAACGGCGAACCGCTGATGGCGTTTGGCAATATGGGCGGCAGCGTGCAGCCCGAGACCCACGCGCAGCACATGGTCAATCTCATCGACCACGGAATGAACGTGCAGATGACCACCGATGCTGCCCGTTTTACGCACAACCAGAACAGTAATGTCCTGTCGCTCGAAGAGCACCTCTTCGCGCGGATGGGAGCAGCGCTGCAGGCCCGAGGCCATTCGGTGCGCAGCGTCGACGGCGGCGCGGTGGGCGGGTATCAGGGCATTCTCTTCACGCGCGACCCCCGGCTGCCGCTGCCGATCTGGGAGCGACACAGCGTGACCGACGATCTGCCGGTCAACGGCCTCTACCGCGCCGGCTCAGATCATCGGAAGGACGGCCAGGCGGTGGGCTGGTAGCACGGTGATCCGTTCCCGCTGGCGCGCGGCCGCGAGCGCGGTCGTAGCGAGCCTGTGGCTCGTCTGTGCATCGACGACGTCCCTGAGTTCACGGGCGCCCCTGACGCTGTCCCTCGTCGGCACCAGCGACCTGCACGGTGTGCTGTGGACGGTCGACGGACGCGGAGGGCTCGATGTGTTCGGCGGATACCTGCGCAACCTTCGCGATGCGCGCGCGCGTGACGGCGGGGCAGTCGTGCTGCTCGACGCTGGCGATACTTTTCAGGGGGGCGTCGAGTCGGGCCTCAGCGAAGGCGCACTTGTCGTCGATGCGTATCATGCGCTGGGCTACACGGCCCTGGCTGTCGGCAATCACGATTTCGATTTCGGGCCCGCCGACCGGCCAGGTGCACGCCACGACCCGAAGGATGATCCCCGTGGGGCCCTGAAAGCACGCGCCGCGCAGGCACGCTTTGCTTTCCTCGCGGCGAATCTGCTTGATGAGACCACCGGGAAGACTGTCGACTGGCCCAATGTGCAGCCCTCGGTGCTCGTGCACCACGTCGGCATTCGCGTGGGCATCGTCGGCCTGATGACGGCCGGCGCGTTGAGGGCCACGCTGCCGCTCAACGTGCGGGGACTCAGTGTCGCGCCGCTGGTCGAGACGGTGCGCCGTGAGGCGCAGTCACTGCGGGCTCGTGGTGCCACCGTCGTGCTGCTGGCGACACACGCCGGAGGCTGGTGCAGCCAGTTCACCGATCCCGATGATCTGTCGTCATGTGATGACTCGTCCGAGATCTTCGACGTGGCGAGGTCACTTCCTGCCGGAACGCTCGACGCGATTGTGGCTGGCCATACGCATGCCGGTCTGGCGCACCGTGTCGGTGGCGTGCCGATCATTCAGGCCTACTCGGGCGGACGTGCCTTCGGGCGCGTCGACCTGCGTATCGACCCGACGACCGGCCGCGTGCAGTCGTCTCGACTGTTTGCGCCGCAGACGATCTGCGTGGCAGCAGGTGAGGTCGACACTACCTGTGGCGATCCGGCGAATCCGCAGGCCGCAGCCGTGCAATATGAAGGGCGTCCGGTGACGCCCGATGCTGGTGTCACCGCAGCGATGGCTGCGTCGCTGCGGCGTGTGCGCCAGCTGCAGGCCACCGCGCTGGGGGCGACGCTCGACCGACCACTCTACAGAAGCGGGACATGGGAGTCGCCGCTCGGTACGCTCTATGCGGATGCCCTGCGCGAGCAACTGAACGCCGATGTCGCCCTGCATGCCAACGGACTCGGCGGGCTGCGGGCCGATCTTCCGGCGGGCCCTGTCACCTTCGGCGCACTCTATGCGACGTTTCCCTTTGACAATCGCATCGGGAGCGTGACTGTTTCCCCAGCGGTGCTCGAGGAGATTCTGTCGGCGGCGCTCAGGCGCGGTCGTCGCGGAGCGCTCGCTGTGTCGGGTGCCACGCTCGAGGTCGACTGCGCCACGGAGGGGATGCGGGTGAGGCTGCGTCAGCCCGACGGTTCACGGTTTCCCGCGGACCAGCCGCTGCGTGTGGTGGGCATCGACTCGTGGATGTCCGGGCCGCTGTTCGCGGCGGCGCGCAGGCCCGGCGAGGAAATAGTCAGTCCGCAGTCATCGACGGTGCGCGAGGTGGTGGAAGACTGGCTGCGCAATCGCGGCGCGATGGAGACCGACCGGTATCAGTCCACCGCACAGGCCCGCCTGCGGGTCGACCCGCAGGTGACTGCCTGCGCGGGGAACTGACCGGCGGTCGACGTTACTTCCCGACCTCGACGGCGCGGATGTTGTCGTCGGTGTTGCGGTCGATGCGCTTGTTGTAGGGGTCGACGCCCGCAAACGCCGGCTGTTCGGCACTGCGCATCACGAACTGCTGCCGGCCGTCGCGCAGGGGGCGGCGTTCCACCGCGAGCACGTGCTCACTGCGGAACCCGCGCGTGCCTGGCTCCGTCGTGAAGAGGCCGACCTCGAAGATGTCCTCAATCGGGACCGGTGTTTCCTGTCCCTGGCCATCGGCGTGGCGCTTGGCGGCGTCGACCTCGATCGTCGTCTCCCAGGTGCCGCC
>Ga0172372_10002740_pt1 | contig 26453 bp, 26 predicted proteins | sample LakKiv5m_2_FD_114544 | JGI IMG/M metagenome (GOLD analysis project Ga0172372, IMG submission 114544) | Freshwater microbial communities from Kabuno Bay, South-Kivu, Congo - kab_092012_9.5m | ecosystem: Environmental > Aquatic > Freshwater > Lake | place: Democratic Republic of the Congo...
CCACCTGCCCCGTCCTGGACTGCGGCGGACGCATGCGCCTCGTCGAGCTCGCCAAACACCCCGACGACATCGCCCGCGTCCTCACCAGCGCAGGGAGCGCGCCCTCCAGTCACTCGTGGTCCGAAGAACGCGGGCAGGTCACCCCACCGCGCCCTCGGGCGGCAATCCCACTCTCCTGCGCAGCTCCGCGAGATCGAGCGACAGCGCATCGCCGTAATCGATCGCCAGCCGGTAGAGAGTGGTCATTCCCCGCGCGCGCTTCCACGCGCGGTAGACGCGGTGGGGCGCGAGCAGCAGGCCGGTCGCGACGGCCAGGCCGTTGTAGACGTAGCCCGCGAGGTTGGTGCAGCCGGCGCGCAGCTCCCAGGCGCCGATTTCACCCTCGCCCACGAAGTCGGTGTCGTAGCCGGTGAGCACGTGGTGCAGATCGTGGAAGCGCACGAGCGCGCGGCGCCCCTCGCTGCTCGGCAGCGGGATGGTGATGGCCCCGATCGGAATCGGCACGATCGGCGCATCGTAGGACTCGGTGGTGAACCCTCGGCGAGCGAGGAAGGCGTCGCGTGCTTGCTGGACGGTGGTCATGACGAACCTCCTTCGACGCTCACTCTGACGCCCGCGCAGCGCGCGCGCTATTCGCATTCCCGATCACTGCATCGCCTTGTTTTGACGGCACTTCACGGCATCGCGGATCGGTCCGTTCAGATTCGGGCTGCCCGCGAGCGCGCCGTTCGCCACTCCAGGTTCCCCGACGCGCGAGCCTACCACCGCGACTCCCGCGCGGCGCCCATTGCCTCCCTCGCGCACTCCCGCCTACGCTCTTCCGCGTGGGAACCCGCAAGGAGAGCCGCACGCCCCGGCAGGAGCGCGCGAAGGCCACCGTCGGCGCGATCGTCGAGGCGACGGGGCAGGTCTTCGAGCAGCGCGGGCTCGAGCGCACGACGACGGCGCTCGTCGCGGCGCGCGCGGGCGTGAGCGTCGGCTCGCTCTATCAGTACTTCCCCGACAAGCAGGCGCTGCTCGCGGCCTTCTTCGAGACGCGCATGGCCTCCGATCTCGCGCTCATGCAGCAGGTCGCCGCGCGCGCCGTCGACGCCTCTCCGCTCGCGGTGCTGCGCATCGTCGTCGAGGAGACGGTCGCGCTCTACCGCCGTGATCGCGCGCTGTTCGCGGGCCTCGCCGAGGTGCTGCCCGTCATCGAAGCCGTCCCCGAGGTGCGCGACGGACTCGAGCGCAGCGTCGCCGCGATGGCCGCGTACGTGCGCGCCCACCCCGCGCTGCTCGGCGATCGCGACCCCGACCTCGTCGCGCGGCTGATGTTCCACACCCTGCGCAGCGCGCTCTTCCAGGTCGTGCAGCACAGCCCCGAGAAGCTCGACGACCCGTCCCTCCCCGCCCTGCTCTACGGCGCCCTGCGCGGCTTCCTCCCGCCCGACGCGGGCTGACGCGACGCGTCGCGCAATCGCGGGGTGCGCGCTTTCGTCTTACCCCAACGTGGGACGCCTTGATAGGCTCCGCCGATGCACGCGTGGCGCGGACATGCTTATGGCCCCCCGGAATCACTCGTCTTCGAAGAAGTCGCCGATGCGCCGCTGCCGGACGGCGCGATGCGCGTCGCGATTCGCGCGTCGGCGGTGAACTTCCCCGATGTGCTCTTCGTCGCGGGCACCTATCAGGTGAAGCCGACGCCCCCCTTCATCCCCGGCTTCGAGGTCGCGGGCGAGGTGGTCGAGAGCCGCGCGGAGGGCTTCCCCGTCGGCACGCGCGTGGCCTCCACACTCGACGGTCAGGGCGGCTATGCGACACACGCCATCGCCTATCCCTACAACACCTTTCGCGTGCCGGATGCCATGTCCGACGTCGACGCGGCGGCGCTCACCATCACCTATCAGACGGCGTGGTTCGCGCTCCATCGGCGGGCGCGCTTGCAGGCCGGTCAAACGGTGCTCGTGCACGCCGGCGCGGGCGGCGTCGGCAGCGCGGCGATTCAGGTCGCGCGGGCGGCCGGTGCGCGCGTCCTCGCGACAGCGGGCGGGCCGGACAAAGTGGCTGTCTGCCGCACGCTCGGCGCCGACGTATCCATCGATTACCGAAGTGAGGATTTCGTCGCGGTGGTCAAGCGCGAGACGGGCGGGCGCGGCGCCGACGTCGTCTTCGATCCGGTCGGCGGCGACGTCTTCGACAAATCCACCAAATGCATCGCCTTCGAGGGGAACATCGTGGTGATTGGGTTCACGTCCGGGCGCGTCCCCGAGGCCCGCGCGAATCACGTGCTCGTGAAGAACTACGGTGTGCTCGGCCTGCACTGGGGCGCGTACAACCTGCATGATCCGCAATCCATCCACGCCGCGCAGGCCGCCCTCTATCGGCTCTACGAAGAAGGCGCGGTGAAGCCGCTCGTCTCCGCCGTGCGACCGCTCTCGGAAGCCCGCGAAGCCATGCAATCCGTCGCGTCCCGCGGGACGACGGGGAAGGTCGTGCTGCAGCCATGAGCGAGCTGCCGGATTCCCGCAGCCGCGAGCCCACGACGCCGCTCCCCATCGAGCAGGTCGCGGCGCTCCGCGCGAGCCAGCGCCGTTTGAAGGCCGTGCTCGAGACGATGGACGAGGGCATCGTCGTGCAGAACCGTGACGGCGTCATCACCGAGTGCAATCCCGCGGCCGAGCGCATCCTCGGGCTCACGCGCGACCAGATCATGGGGCGCACCTCCATCGATCCACGCTGGCGCTCGATTCACGAGGACGGCTCGCCCTTCCCCGGCGAAACCCATCCTGCGTCGATCACCCTGCAGACGGGCCAGCCCGTGACGGGCACGCTGATGGGCGTCCACAAACCCAACGGCGAGCTCACGTGGATCCGCATCAACTCTCGCGTCGTCGAATTCCAGCCAAACGACGCCCCAGAGTCGGTGTTGACGACGTTTCACGACATCACCGAACAACACACCGCGAATACCACGCTCGCCGCCGAGCGCGCCTTTCTCTCGGCGCTGCTCGAGCATCTGCCCGGCTCCTTCCTCGCCGTCGTCGACGACACCTTCTCGGTCACACGCCTCTTCGGGCACGACAAGCTCCCCGCCATCGCCAGCCGCGCCCGCACCGGTGATTCGGTCACCACCCTCGGCGCCGAGGGAGACCGGCACACGCTGCTCGAAGCCACGCGCGGCGCGCTCGCCGGGCAGACGACGACGGCGAACACCGCGCTCGCGGGCGCCGAGCTCGAGTTGGTCTTCGTCCCGCTCCCCGTCGACGTCGAGAAGGCGCCGCGCGCGCTCGCCATCGGCCGCGACATCACCGAGCGCAAGCGGCTCCGCGAGGGGCTCGCGCGGCACGAACGACTCGCGACGACAGGCACGCTCGCGGCGGGCGTCGCGCACGAGATCAACAACCCGCTCAGCTACGTGGTCGTCAATCTCACGCTCGCGATCGAGGATTTGCAGAATCTCGATCTCCAATCCCCCCAAGAGACGCTGCGTGAGGTGATCACCGGGCTCTCCGAAGCCTCCGAGGGCGCCGAGCGAATCCGCAACATCGTGCGCGGACTCCGCACCTTCGCGCGGGACGAGAGCGTGCCCGTCGCGACGGATCTCGCGGACACCGTGGAGTTGAGCGTGCACATGGCGATGCACGAGATTCGGCCGCGGGCGACGGTCCAGCAGGAGCACACCCCGGCGCCCGCCGCGCTCGCGGACAAATCCCGTCTCGCGCAGGCCCTCGTGCAGCTCCTGATGAACGCCGCGCAGGCCTTCCCCGCGGCGGACACGAACCGCAATCACATCGTCGTGCGCACCGGTCCCGCGCCGGAAGGGCGCGTGTCGGTCGAGGTCAGTGACGACGGCCCCGGCATCGCGCCCGAGGTGCTGCCGCGCATCTTCGACCCCTTCTTCACGACACGCCCGGTCGGTCAGGGCACGGGGCTCGGCCTCTCGATCGCGCACAACCTCGTCTCCGGGCTCGGCGGTGAGCTGCGCGTGCGCACGCGCCTCGGCGAAGGCACGACGTTCGAGATTCTCCTGCCGGCGACGCCCGCGGAGCCCGCGTCGAGCGAGCGCCCTGCGGCGCGTGGTCGCCCTGCGCGCGGGCGCGTCCTCCTCATCGACGACGAGCCGCACGTGCTCGCGATGCTCGAGCGCCTGCTGCGCCCCGAGCACGAGTGCGTCGGCGCGACCGACCCGCGCGAGGCGATGCGCGCGCTCGACGCCGACCCGAACTTCGACGTCATCTTCTGCGACTTGATGATGCCGCACATCGACGGGATGCAGGTCTACGAGCGCATCCGCGCGCGCCATCCCTCGCTGCGCGATCGCGTGGTGTTCGTGACGGGCGGCGCGCTCGCAGGCGGGCCACACGCCGAGTTCCTCGACAGCATCCCGAACACGCGCATCGACAAGCCCTTCGACCCCGAGCACCTGCGCGCCGTCGCTCGCCGCTTCGTGCGGATGCACCGCTGACGCGCCCGGGGGGTGACGTCGCCCGCACGTCTCGCTACCGTTGCCGCGATGACTTCCCCCTCGTGTTTCCGCCTCCCCATCACGAACGTTGGTCCTCTGCTCCTCTGCGCCAGCGCGCTGCTCGCGCTTTCGGCCTGCGACTCCCGCGGACGCGGCCGTCGCGGCATCGCCTTCGACGGTGGCGGGGGGACCGACGCAAGCAGCGGATTCGACGCGGGCGAGGGCTTCGACGCGGGAGGCGGATTCGATGCAGGCGGCGGGTTCGATGCGGGCAGCGGCTTCGACGCGGGTACCCGTGACGCCGGGCGCGATGCCGGACGCGACAGCGGCGGCGGCGGCAGGCCGGTCGAGGGCGATCTGCGCCTCGCCGAGGGCACGAGCGGACTGCTCGAGGTCTACGCGATGGGCGCGTGGGGCACGGTGTGCGACGACCTCTTCGGCGATACCGATGCGACCGTCGCCTGCCGTCAACTCGGTTTCTCGAGCGGCGTGCTCACGGTCCCTGCGGTGTACGGAACGGGCGAGATCTGGATGGACGATGTGCAATGCACGGGTAGCGAAGGTCGCCTGATCGACTGCGCATTCGGCGGCATCGGCATTCACAACTGCGTGCACAGCGAGGATGTCGCGCTGATTTGTTATCCGTGAACCGCTGTGTGATCGGTGAACGACGCGACACGGCACCTGCACGCCGCGAATCCCACGCTCACGCCGCGAGCAGCGCCTCCGGGACCTGCGCCCGCAGCGCCCGCGCGAGCTTCGTTTCGAGCGCTTTTTCGAGCTGCCGCGCGCGCTCGCGGCTGATGCGCAGGCGCTCCCCGAGCTCGCGCAGCGTCACGGGCTCTTCCGCGATCATCCGCTCTTCGAAGATGAGCCGATCGCGCCCGGAGAGCGTCTCACCGAAGGCGTGAATGGCCTCTTCGACGAGCACGTCGCGGGTGCCTGCGGCGAGCTGATCGTCGGCCGCTGCGCCACCGTCCGCGAGCAGATCGAGCGCGGTGCCCGCGCCATCGTCGTGGAGCGGCTCGTCGAGCGAGAGGTCGCGCCGACCGAGGCGATCGCGCATCTCGACGAGCTCGCCGACAGGCACGCGCAGCGTCTCCGCGAGGAGCTCGGGCGTCACCTCCTGGCCCTGCGCCTCGAGGCGCGCGGCCTCCTTGCGCAGCCGGAAGAAGAGCCGCCGCTGCGTCTGCGAGGTGCCGAAGCGCACGAGCCGCGCATCGCGCATCGTGGCCTTCAGCATGTAGGCGCGAATCCACCACGCCGCATAGCTCGTGAGCCGCACGCCCTTCTCCGGGTCGAACTTGCGGAGCGCGTGCATGAGCCCGAGATTCCCCTCCTGAATCAGGTCGAGGAGCGGCACTTCACTCTTGCGGAGCGCGTGCGCCATCTTCACGACGAGGCGCAGATTGGTGGCGACGAGGCGCGCCGCGATGGCCGCGTCACCGGTGCGCACGTAGTCACGCGCGAGGCGCGTCTGCTCTTCCGGCGGGAGCACCGGGTGGCGGCCGATCTCCTTCAGATAGGCGGCGAGGACGGGGTCGTGTGCGCGCGGTGCGAGCGCGTGCGCGGGTCGCTTCACGAGGGCGGTCGAGGCGTCGGAGTAGGTGTTCACGGGCAGTGCGTCGCGGGACCCCCGCGCAGCGTTACAGCAACATCCCGCCGCAGGCCGTGAGCGGCTTCCCGGCGACGGGCGCGCCCCGCAAATCACGGCGGAGCGCGTGATACCGTCACGGGCCATGTCACCCCGCACACCGCTCGACCCCGAGTCGCGCCGCCTCGGTGAAGACGCCCGCCGCGAGCGCAACTGGAAGCGCTGGGGCCCCTATCTCTCGGAGCGGCAGTGGGGCACCGTCCGCGAGGACTATTCGGCAGACGGGAATGCGTGGGCGTACTTCCCCCACGATCACGCGCGCAGCCGCACCTATCGCTGGGGCGAAGATGGCTTGTTGGGGCTCTGCGACCGGCAGGGCCGCCTCTGCTTCGGAGTCGCGCTCTGGAATGGCCGCGACCCGTTCCTCAAAGAGCGCTTGTTCGGCCTCACCGGCCCCGAAGGCAATCACGGCGAGGACGTGAAAGAGGCCTATTTCTATCTCGACGCGACGCCCACGCACTCCTATCTGCGCGCGCTCTACAAATACCCGCTTCGCGCGTTCCCCTATGACGAACTGCGGCGCGTCAACCGCGCCCGCGGGCGCCACGAGCGCGAATACGATCTCGAGGAGACGGGCGTGTTCGACGACGGTCGCTACATCGACGTCACCGCCGAATACGCGAAGGCCGGCCCCGACGATCTGCTGATTCGCATTCACCTCGACAACCGCGGCCCCGAGGACGCGACGCTCCACGTCCTGCCGACGCTCTGGTTCCGCAACACCTGGAGCTGGGGGCGCACCGGCGAGGGCCACACCGCGCGGCCTTCCTTGCGCCGCGTCGCGCCCGGCGTCGTCACGGCAAAGCACGAGACGCTCGGCGATTATCGCTTCTTCGTCGCGCCACACGGCAACGAGAGCGAGACACCGCTCCTCTTCACCGAGAACGAGACGAACCTGTCGCGGCTCTACGGCGTGCCCAACCGCGGCCCGGTGAAGGACGCCTTTCACGCGCACCTCGTCGACGGCGCGGAAGGCGTGTTGGCGACGACGGGGGAAGGCACGAAATGCGCGGCGCACCACGTGGTGCGCATCGCCGCGGGCGCGCGCGAAACACTGTGCCTGCGGCTCGTCGCCGAAGCAGACGCTGCGAGCGAGGGATTTGCACCCTTTGGCGAGGGCTTCGACGCGGTGTTTCAGGCGCGCCGCGAGGAGGCGGATGCCTTCTACGCGGCAAAGCTCCCTGCGCGCCTGAGCGACGACGAGCGCAACGTCGCGCGGCAGGCCTATGCGGGCCTCGTCTTCACCAAACAGTTCTTTCACTACGTCGTCTCCGAGTGGCTCGAGGGCGACCCCGCGCATCCCGCGCCGCCCGCCGCGCGCCTGCGCGGACGCAACAGCGAGTGGAAACACCTGCACGACCGCGACGTCATCTCGATGCCCGACAAGTGGGAATATCCCTGGTACGCGGCGTGGGATCTCGCGTTTCACATGATCCCGTTCGCGCACATCGATCCGGCGTTCGCGAAGGAGCAAATCCTGCTCTTTCTGCGCGAGTGGTACATGCACCCGAATGGCCAGATCCCCGCCTACGAGTGGAATCTCGGCGATGTGAATCCGCCCGTCCACGCGTGGGCCGCGTGGCGTGTCTACAAGCTCACGGGCGAGCGCGGCACGCGTGACCGGCAGTTCCTCGCGCGTGTGTTTCACAAGCTGCTGCTGAACTTCACGTGGTGGGTCAATCGCAAGGACGCCGAGGGCAACAACCTCTTTGGCGGCGGCTTTCTCGGGCTCGACAACATCGGCATCTTCGATCGCAGCAAGCCGCTGCCGACGGGCGGACGGCTCGAGCAGGCGGACGGCACCGCGTGGATGGCGTTCTACTGCACGACGATGCTCGCCATCGCGCTCGAGCTCGCGCGCGAAGACCCGAGCTACGAAGACGTCGCGTCGAAGTTCTTCGAGCATTTCGTCGCCATCTCGGACGCGATGAACGCGCAGGGCGGGAGCGGCCTCTGGGACGAGCGCGACGGCTTCTATTACGACCAGCTGCTCATCGACGGTCGCGGCGGCACACCGCACATCGAGCCGATGCGCATCCGCTCGATGGTCGGGATCATCCCGCTCTTCGCGGCGGAGGTGCTCGACGACGCGCTCCTCGCGTCGCTGCCCGGCTTCCGCAAGCGGATGCAGTGGTTTCTCGACAACCGCCCCGAGCTCGCGCGGCAGATCTCGTACAAGCGGGGGGACGCGCGCCACGGCGGCCATCGCCTGCTCGCGATTCCCTCGCGGGAGCGCCTGACGCGCGTGCTGCGCACGGTGCTCGACGAGCGTGAGCTGTTGTCGGAGTGGGGCGTGCGCTCGCTGTCGCGCGCACACCGAGACGCGCCCTTCACGCTGCACGCCGACGGGCAAACGTTCGAGGTGCGGTATGTGCCGGGCGAGAGCGACACGGGGATGTTCGGCGGCAACTCCAACTGGCGTGGTCCGGTGTGGATGCCCGTCAATTACCTCTTGATCGAGGCGCTCGAGCGCTATCACCACTTCTACGGCGACGACTTCCGCATCGAGTGCCCGACGGGCTCGGGCGTGTTCCGCACGCTGGCCGAGGTCGCGCGCGAGCTCGAGCGGCGCCTGACCCGGATCTTCCTGCGCGACACCGAAGGCCGCCGCCCCTGCCATGGCGAGGACGCGCGCTTCGCCGACGACCCGCACTGGCGCGACCTCGTGCTCTTTCACGAGTACTTCCACGGCGACACGGGCCGCGGGCTCGGCGCCTCGCATCAGACGGGCTGGACGGCCCTCGTCGCGAGCTGCCTCGAAGACCTCGCCCGCCGTCGGTGAGTCCCCTCACGAACGTCCAAGCCCGCGCTCTGGCAGCCGCGCTCCCCGTGCCGACGTGCGAGGCGGAGGGCCTACGCCATGAAGCTCGACGCCATCACCATCTTCGGCCTCGCGTTCATCAGCGTCATCCTGCTCGCACTCGGCGTCGCGATGATGCACCACGCCTGAACACGGACGCGCAGACGGCCAGCCGGCTGGCTGTCGACGGCGTTCGAGAGTTGGACGCCGCGACGTGCGCGACGCGCTACGCCGCCGCCGGGGCGACGTCGGCTTCGTCTTCGGCGGGGGCGGGGTCGATGCCGAGGCGGCGCGTGATGATGTCGTGCGCGAGATAGCAGAGCGGCGTCAGCGCGGCGGCGACGATCATCTTGTAGACGTAGCTCCACGCGGCGATCTCCGCGACCTGCGCGAAGGGCATCGCGCCGAGCAGCGCGCCGAAGTTCACGGCCGTCGTGTCGACGACCTGCGAGATGGCCGTCGAGCCGAGCGCGCGGAGCCAGAGGTGGCGGCTCTGCGTGATGCGCTTGGTGAGATGGAAGGTGTGGATGTCGACGAACTGGCCGATCAGATAGGCCGTGAGCGACGCGCCGAAGAGCCGCGCCGAGAGCCCGAAGACCGCGTCGATCGCCTCCTGCGGTACGGGCGAGCCGCCCGCGACGGGCAGCTTCCGCGCGAGGTAGATGATGGCGAATCCATAGACGAGCATCGCCATGCCGATGAGCGTCAGGAAACGCGCGCCGCGGCGACCGTAATACTCGTTGACGATGTCGGTGAGCAGGAACGCGATGGGGAAGACCACCGTGCCCGTCGACATCGTGATTCCCCACACCTGGAAGAACTTGCCGGCGACGATGTCCGCGACGAGCAGTGAGGTGAGGAAGATGGCGGCGAGGACGAAATAGAGACGTTGTTTGGGATCGAGCTGAAACATGATCAGGTGTCCTCGCCAGAGTCGGATTCATCCGCGGGTGATGGCCGTGGCGGGAGCGCGCGCGGCGGCAGCAGCTCCGGCTCGGTCTCGACCTTCTGCGCGAGGAAGATGGCCGCATCGAGCTTGAAGAAGGAGCGTTTGCGGTACCACGTGAGCGCGCTGCGGTTGTTCTCGGCGACCTCGAGCACGAGGTGGGTGCAGCCGCGCACGCGCGCGAGATGCTGCAATTGCTCGATCATGAACGAGCCCACGCCGCGCCCCTGCGAATCGGGGTGGACGGCGAGCTCTTCGACGAAGAGCGGGCGCATGTCGCGCTTGTCGAAGAAGCGCATGTTGATCCAGTTGTCGGAGCCGGTGACCTCATAGGCACACTCGGCATATCCGACGATCTCGCCATCGATCTCGAAGAGGAGCTGCTCGACGCCCTCGTCGTCGTAGACCTCCATGAAGCGCTGTTTGCTGCGCGGTCGCTGGAACTCGAGCGTCTGCGTGTTCACGGCGCGGAAGACGAGCTTGATGAAGTCCCAGACCTTGTTGAGGTCGCGGCGGTGGATGCGACGGACGCGGATCACGCCCTCGGGTTCGACCGGCTTCTTACGCGGCATGGCGCCGCACGATAGCGCGACTCGGGCGCATCGCCGCCATTGTCGCGGGCGCGCGGGTTCGCTAGCGTGAGGCCCATGTCCTCTTCTGCTGCGCCTCGCTTCGCCGTCACCGTCGTCTTCACCGCGCTCCTCGTGATGCTCGCCGCCTGCGACGATTCGCGGGATCGACGCCCGGGCGGCGGCTCCCCGGATGGGAGCGTCGGGCCGGGCAGCGATGGCGGCAGCGGGCCCGCCCCCGGCGAGACGGGGCGGATGCTCGGCATGACCGAGGCGCACAATCGCTTTCGCGCGATGGTCGACACGACGACCCCGCTGCCGCCGCTCACCTGGGACACGCAGCTCGCGGCCGACTCGCAGGCCTGGTCGGAGCAGCTCGCGGCGATGGGCTGCGGGCTCGAGCACTCGACGGGGAGCTACGGGGAAAACCTCTATTGGCAGATTGGCGGCACCATCACGCCGGAGTCGGTGGTCGCGTCCTGGTACGAGGAGATCGCCTGTTACACGTTCGGCCAGTTCATGGAGACGGATGTCTGCGACATGGCGTGTACGGACGCGATGAACTCGAGCGGTTGTGGGCATTACACGCAGATCGTCTGGCGCGACACGCGGCGTGTCGGCTGCGGCATGGCGACGTGCAGCAACGGCGCGGAGATCTGGACGTGCCGCTACGACCCGGCCGGGAACTACGTCGGCGAACTCGCGTACTGACGCGAGATTTTCACGCGGACGTGCGCAGCGAATAGGCCTCATCCGCGAGCCGCGCACGCCACGCGAGGGTGAGCGCACGCGCGAGCGCGACGTCATCGACGCGCACCGCGGGACCGGCGCCGGGGGCACCGAAGAGCACGCACGCAGCGTCGACGATCAGGCACGCCGCGGCGTGCGGCGCGTGCGCGGGTGGTATCCACACATCGAGTCCCGCGAGCACGGGTGATTCTTCGCGGGCGTGCGCGAGGACCCACGCGCGGTGCACGCCGTGTTCGTCGGGCGACGCGAGGGCGTCGAGCAGCGCCGCATCGCGCGGGTCGTGCGCGACGACGAACACCGATTGCCGCGCGGCCTGTACGAGCGCGAGGTGCGATGGGGCGCCGTCGTCGGCCGACGTCACCGTGGCCTGCGTCTTCGCCGCGCGACGCTCGGCGATCGCGGCGACGATCACAGCCTGCGCGGCCCGCGCATCGAGGCCCTGCAGCGCGCCGAGCTCGGCCTCGACGTTGCCGAAGCCGCCCGCGATGAGCGTCGCGCGGCTGAGCGGAAAGAGCAGGCGCCGGCGGAAGATGGAGCGCAGCAGCGACTCGAGCGCGGACGTCGGGACACGCGTGAGGGACGCGCCCGCCGTGGGGGTATGCGAGGCCATGGCGCGCCGACGGTAGCAGCCGACCGGGACGCGCGGCGGACGGCGAGGTGTGTGTGAACGCGCGCGCCAAAGGCCGCGCACTCGACACCCGCGGTGCCGCCCCGATACGCTCGCGCGCATGTCTCGTCTCACCGCGCTCTCCTCCCCGCGTCTCGCGCTCACCGCGCTCGTCATGCTCGCGGGCGCCTGCACCGTGGCGCCGCCATCGGAGTTGGGGGACGCGCGCAGCCCGATCATCCGCGGCACGCGAGAGACGGGGTTGCCCTCGGTCGTGCTCGTCGCGCGGACGGGCGCGACGACCGGCAGCGGCGGACTCTGCACGGGCACCGTGATCGGGCCGTATGCGGTGCTCACGGCGAAGCACTGCGTCTTCCGCGAGGCGACGCGCGGCTACGTCGCGGTGCCGACGATCGAGTTCCTCGTGATCGTGGGCAGCGACATCAACGACCGCGCCTCCATCACGGACACGGTCGGTGTGCTCGAGGTGCGCACGACGGCCGGCAGCGCGATCGACACGGACATCGCGAACGGCGACGACGTCGCGGTGCTGCTCCTCGAGCGCAGCCTCGGGCTCACGCCGTATCCGCTCGCGCCCTCGGTGCCGGCGATCGGCACCAATTCGACGGTGGTGGGCTACGGGCGCACGCGCACGGGCACCGCGGATCCGATGGACAGCGGCGTGAAATACCGCGCGACGATGCGCGTCTCGCGCGCGGGCTCGCGCCTCATCGAGACGGATGGCCCCGCGTGGACGTGTCAGGGCGACAGCGGCGGCCCGCTCTTCGACGCGAGCATGCGCGTCGCGGGCGTGACCTCCTTCGGCATCGGCGCGGCCTGCACGAACAGCGTCTCGTATTTCTCCGCGACGCCGCGGCACATGGCGCTGCTCACGAGCGCGCTCGCGTTCGCGCCGCCCTGCACACCGACGACCGAGTCGTGCAACGGCACCGACGACGACTGCGACGGCACCGTCGACGAGGGCTGCCTCGGTCTCGGCGAGGCGTGCACGCGCGACGATCAGTGCGGCGGCGGCGCGTGCCGCAGCATCGCTGGCCGACAGATCTGCACGCGCGATTGCGAGCCGCGCAGCGCGATGCAGCGCTGCCCCTTCGATTTCTATTGCGCGGAGACGGGCTGCGGCACCGGGCAGTGCCTCGCCGGCAACCCCGGCGCGCTGCCCGACGGCGAGGCCTGCGACACCGACCTCGGCTGCGCCTCCGGACGTTGCACGATGGTGGCGGGCGCGCGGCGCTGCGCACGCGCGTGCTCACCGACGGGCGATCTCTGCGCGCCAGGCACGGTGTGCGACACGAGCGAGGGCGGCCCGGAGTGCGGCTCGTGCCTGCCCTTCGCGCTCTCGGACGCGCCGCGCCCCTTCGGCACCGAGTGCACCACGGACGCCGCCTGCGCGAGCGGCAACTGCGCGGATCCGGGCGGCTTCTGCACGCGCGCGTGCGACGCCGCGACGCCATGCGGGAGCGGCTATCACTGCCGCACGGGCGAGTGCGTACGCGGGGAGCTCGGCACGCTCGGCGCGGGCTGCGTCGTCGATGACGATTGCAGCACGACGGCGCCCGACTGCGCGACGATCGACGGCGACCGCGTGTGCGCGGCGGCGTGCGGTGCGATGGACGCGTGCGCGGGCGGCTTCGTCTGCGCCGACACGAGCGCCGGTCGCCGCTGCGTCCCGCCCGGCGAGCCCCTCGGCGGCGCCTGCACCGATTCCGCCGAGTGCCGCAGCGGCCTCTGCGCCGGCGGCCTCTGCACCCGCATCTGCGACGCCGCCGCGACGTGCCCCGACGACTTCACCTGCACCCCCGCCGGCTCCGTCAGCGGCTGCTTCCCTGGCGCCCCACCCCCCACCGCCCCACGCGCCGACCGCGGCGGGTGCAGCGTCGCGCCCACGGCGCCGTGGAGTTCGAACTTCGCTGCATGGCTGTGGCTGAGCGCGGTATTCGTGATGGGGATTGGGTGGCGGCGGCGAAACGCGATGTGAATCCCACTCACGCCACCGCGCGCAATGTGCGTTCGAGCGTCGCGACGTAGCTGCCGGCGAAGAGGTTCACGTGCACGAGCAGCGGATAGAGCTGCCAGAGAGGGATTCGCTCGGCGGCGCCCGGCGAGAGTGGGAATTGCTCTTCGTAGGCGGAATACACACGCTCCGAGAAGCCGCCGAAGAGGCGCATCATCGCGAGATCGATTTCGCGGTGGCCGCCGTAAGGGGCCGGGTCGATCAGGACCGGGAGGCCGGATTCGTCGGTGAGGACGTTGCCGTTCCAGAGGTCGCCGTGGAGGCGTGAGGGGGATTCGGGCGGGCCGACGAGGGTGTCGAGCCGCGCAAACACACGCTCGAATCCACGCTTGATGGCAGAGGAGCCGAGCCCGGCGTCGAGCGCGCGGCGCAGCTGCGGTTCGAGGCGGCGCGTGACCCAAAACTCCGCGAAGGTGTCGCAGGGCGCGTTGGGTTGCGGGAAGGCCGCGAGGTAGCCGTCACGCACGGCGCCGAAGCTGGGCGCGCCGGCGCGGTGCAGGACGGCGAGCCCGCGGCCGAGTCGCTCGTGCCAGTCGCGCACGCGCGGTGCGCTCTCGATCCACGCGAGCGCGAGGAAGGGCGGCACGGCGTCGTTCCCGTTGGACACGGCGAGCACGCGCGGCACGCGGAGCGCGCGGGCGTCACGGAGCCACTCGAGCGCTTCGGACTCGCGCAGGAAGGTGTCGGGCGCGCAGCCCTCGCGCGTCTTCACGAAGATGCGGCGGCCGTCTTCGAGCGTGAGCTGCGCGGCCTCGCTCGCATCGCCGCCCGACACCGCGCGCGCGAGCTTCACGGCGCTGCCGAGCTGCGCGGCCACGGCCTGTTGGACGCCCACGGCCCAGCGCATCAGAAGCCGTGCGCCGCGCGCAGATGCGCGAGCAATCCGTCGCAGGCCGATGCGCAGAGATCGAGGACTTCTTCGAAGCCCTCGGGACCGCCGTAATACGGATCGGGGACCTCGGCGGCGCGCGGCGAGTCAGGGTCGAAGCTGCGGAGGAGCACGACCTTCTCGCGGTCCGCGGCTGAGGGCGCGAGGCGGCGCGCGGCCTCGAGATTGGATCGGTCGGCGACGAGGAAGAGATCGATGCGCGCGAAGTGCGCCGCGGTGAGGTGTCGCGCGCGCCGATCGAGTACGACGCCGCGACGGGCTGCGTGGGCGATGGCGCGGCGATCGGCGGGCTCGCCGACGTGCCAGTTGCCGGTGCCCGCGCTCTCGACGTGGACGTGTGCGTCGAGGCCGGTGTCCGCGAGGAGGCGACGCATCACGCCCTCCGCCGTCGGGCTGCGACAGATGTTGCCGAGACACACGAAACAGAGACGTACGCGGGGTTCGTTCATGGTGTCACCAGGACATGGCTCGCGGGGAGGCCCGTGCGATCGGCCGTCACACCATGCCAGCCATCGGGCACGACGGGCCACGTCTCGTTGAAGACGTGGTGCGCGTCGAGCGGCGAGAGATTCACGCAGCCGTGCGAGCGCTTGAGCCCGAAGCGCTCGTGCCAGAAGGCCGCGTGAAGCGCGATCGAGCCGGAGAAATACTGCGTCCACGGCACGTCTTCGATGGCGTAGCGGTCGTCGCCCGCGTCGGCGCCGATGCTGCTCATCGTGTCGGAGACGTGCTTCTCGCGGATGGTGAAGAGGCCTGTGGGCGTGTCGTGGCTCTCGAGCCCGGACGAGACGAGCGTCGCGTAGATCGGGGTCGCGCCGCGGTAGACGACGAGCGTCTGTTCGCCGAGATCGACGTGCACCCACGGCTCGTCGGCGCCGACCTCACGCGGCTTCTCGACCTGCTCGGCCACGGCGAGATACCAATCGCGCACGTAGTGGCCATCCGCGAGCTCATGCAGCTGGCGATCCGCAAAACGCGCGCGGCGCTTCCACGGCACGAGCGCGAGCCGCTCGAGCGGGGGCACGGTGGTGTCGTCGGCGAAGCGCGTCGAGCCATCGGGCAGCGTGCGTGGCGACATCGGCACGCCGCCACGCACCGCCCACGCGAGCGGCAGCGTATGCGTCGCATCGAGCACCACGCCGTGGAACTGCGCGGGACGCCGCGGCTCGAGCTGCGACTCCTTCACGTATTGCCCGCGCACCGTGCGCACGAAGCGGCGCCGCGAGCGCACATCGACGCCCGCGCCCGCAATGAAGAAGCCGCGGTGCAGGAAGTTGCGGACGGCCATGGGCTTGGGCGGCTCGCCCGCGAGCTCCCCCGCGAGAAAGCGCTGCGCACGGCGCGCGTCCTCACGGAGCAGCGCGACGTAGCGGTCCGCGTAGGCGAGCGCATCGCGCTGCTGATCGCGCGAGGGCGGCTGGTGATAGGAGGGCACGAGCTCGTCCTTCACGAAGTAGTAGGCGTAGGGCAGCGCCTCGTCGCGGCCGGCCTGCGCGACGGCGATGGGCGAGTCGGGCGGGCGCTCGCCGACGTCGATGCCCTCGCCCGCGCACGCGAACCCCTGCGGATAGAGCGCGTACCAGCCCGTCGCACACGTCGGCGTGCGGACCTTCTCGCGCTTCATCCGCACGCGCGAGCCGATGCGCAGCCAGCCGAGCATCGTCGCGTCGGGGCGCGGCTCGCGACGCACGACGAGCTGCAACCCGGTGATGAGCCCATGGAGCGGGAATGTGCGATTGAGCTCGGCGAGGCGCGCACGCTCGGCGGCGCCGTCCGCAGACGCACGACCATCCCCGAGGGTGGGGGTGTTGGAAGGGGTCTGCGGAGCGGTGTCGTCGCCGCGCCCACCGCCGCACGCCGCGAGCAGCGCCGCGACGAGCGCGCACGTCCACGCGCGGAGGCCATGGGGCAGAAGCGGGCGCATGCGGAGCGCCCTCCTTGTAGCGGACGAGGCACGGCACGCAATCGACGCGCGGTGCGCGCGGAACCTCTTTCGGGCAGCGTGGCGCGTGGCGTACCATCCGGCGCGCCGATGCTGCTCTCTCCTCTCACCCGCAAGCGCGTGCTCCCCGCCGCGCTGTGCAGCGACGAAGGCGCGATGCTGGAGCGCGCCGTCGAGTTCGCGTTTTTCTTCATCGGGACGGTGCGCGAGACGGGGCGCCCCACGGCTGCGCGCCTGCTCTGGCAGCACCTCCAGTACCCCGATCCGCGTTTTCCGGGAGACATCGGCGACCTGATCGGCCGTCACCCCGTGGAGGGCTCGACGGTGCTGCACCTGCAGCTGCGCCTGCGCATCGGCGTGCTGCCCGATCAGGACGTGCTGATCGAGGTCGCCGCCGCGCCGATCGAGTCGGGCTGGCACGGCGTCATCCCGCCGAACGCCACGCTGGTGTCGCAAGCGTGAGCCGAGCGATGGCGCGCCGTGCGCAGCGCGTGTCGAGCGGCCTGACGACGCTGCTCATCGTCGCGGCAATGAGCGTCTGGCTCTCTGCCTGCGCGGGGCCGCCGCGACGCGCGGTGCTCGACGCGATCGACGCCCGCGCACCGAAGCGCGCACTGCGCGCCTACGAGACGCTGCGCCGCGACGATGGCCCGGACGTCGCGCTGCTCGGGCGTATCGCGTCGCTGGTGCTGGAACGCGCCGCACTCTCCGAAGAACCGCGCACGCGCGATGCGGCGCTCGCGCAGCTCACGCTCGCCGGGCGCGAAGGGCTCCCCACGCTCGAGACGCTCGCCGCAACGCGGGGCCACCTGCCGACGCGCGCCCGTGCGCTCGCCATCCTCGCGCCCCGCGACGCGACCGCGCGTGCCCGGCTCATCCGGCTGCGTCGCCACGCCGACCCCTCGATCGCTGCGCTCGCCGTGCGCGTGCTCGATGCCGAAGCCGACCGAACAGACCTCGACGCGGCGCTCGCGGCGCCGGCCGCTGCGATCCGTGCGGCCGCCGCCGCTGCGCTCGCCAGGGCCACCCCCGACCCACGCGCGCGCCACGACCTCGCCTCGGCCGCGCGCGTCGATCCCGAGCCCGCGGTGCGCGCTGCAGCGACCCGCGCACTCGGCGCGTTCGGCGCCCCGGCCAGCGAAGCGCTCCGCGAGCGGCTCTCCGACGCCGACCTCGGCGTCCGCCGCGCCGCCACGCTCGCGCTCGTGCAGGCAGACCGCCCGAGCGCCGAGCGCATCCTCGCCCCGCTCCTCGGGCTGCCGGCCTCCGCGCACGGCATCGACGCCGCCCGCGTACTCGCTGCCTCGCCCACGGCCGACACCGCCCGCGACGCCGGCGCGTATCTGCTGCAGGCCCTCGCGTCCGGCGATCCGACGCTGCGTAGCGCCGCGGCCATCGCCCTGCTCTCGCTGTCGCGCTCGCCGGCGCGCGCGGACGCCGTCGCCGACGCGATGACGCGGGAGACTGACCCCGAGGTGCGCCTGCTTCTCGCCTGCAACTTGACGCAGCGCGTCATCGATGCGCCGGCCCGTTCCCCCGCTGGGAAGGCGCGCGCCGTGCTCGAAGCGCTCCGGGCCGAGGGTGGCATGCGTGGTGTTCAGGCGGCCGCGCAGCTCGCGTCGCTCGGCGATCGCGAAGCCGCGCGGAGCCTGCGGCGCATCCTGCGGCAGGACGACGTCGCCCTCCGACGCGTCGCCGCCCGGGCCCTCGCGCGCGACGCGCTGGCACCCGACGCCGCGCGGATCGCCCTCCGCGATCGCGACGAGGGTGTTCGCATCGCTGCCGCGGGCGGCATCCTCGCGGCGCTCTCCGCGCTCTGAGTCACGGCCGCGCCTCTTGTCCCAAAGCGCGCTTCGAGCGCCTGACCCGTCTCGTCCGCAACGCGCCGACGGGCCGCACGGACCGCGCGAAAACCCACGCCGGACTGCGTTGACGGGCCCGGGGTGCGCTGCTAAAGAGCGCGCGCCGCAGGCACCCCCCCGGGCCTCCTGCGCATCCGCAACGCCACCGCGTCCGCACCGGCACAGCGTTCCGCCAGACGCTGCGCTCCGATCAAGCGTCCGAACCGAGGCCACGATGTCCTCCCTTCTCAGCGTGCTCCTGTCCGAAGGCTCGATCATCGACCTCGACGGGACGATCCTCGTCCAGCTGGGGATCTTCCTCGTCCTCTTCTTCTTGCTGCGCGCGCTCGTCTTCAAGCCGATGACGGCGCTCTTCGCCGCCCGCGAAGAGGCCATCGACGGCGCCCGCGACGAGGCGCGCCGCATGGAGCGCGAGGCGAAGGAACAGTCGGGCGGCTTCGACGAAGCCATCCGCCGCGTCCGCACGGAGGCCGGGGAGCAGCGCGACAAGCTCCGCGCCGACGGCCTCCAGCTCGAGCGCACCATGCTGAACGCCGTGAAGGACGAGACGAACCGCGCCCTCGAGGACGCCCGCGTGAAGCTCGACGCCGAGCGCGACGCGGCCCGCCGCGCGATGGCCGCACAGACGCCGGTGCTCGCCCGCGCCATCGCCAGCAAGCTGCTCGGCCGGGAGGTGCAGTGATGTCGGCCCGCGTCTCCACTCTGTTCCGCGCCGCGCTGCTCGCCTCCGCGCTCTTCGCGCCGGCTCTCGGCTTCGCCCCGACCGTCTCGGCGCAGGACGCGCACGCCGAGCACGGTGAAGCGAACGCGGAGCACGGCGAGGCCCACGCCGCGCACGGTGAAGCGCACGGCGTGAACGTGATCGAGCTCGTCGCGAGCTTCGTGAACTTCGCGGTGCTCGTCGGCCTGCTCGTCTTCCTCGCGCGGAAGCCCACGCAGGCGTTTCTCGCTTCTCGCCGCGCTGCCGTCGTCGATGGCCTCGCCGAGGCCCAGCGCATGAAGGCGGCCGCCGAGGCGAAGTACAACGAGTACCAGGCGCGTCTCGCCAACCTCGACGCCGAGCTCGCGCAGATCAAGAGCGAGATCATCGCGTCGGGCGAGGCGGAGCGCGAGCGCATCATCGCCGAGGCGGAGCGCAAGTCGGCGCGCATCCGTCGCGAGACGGAGTTCCTCATCGAGCAGCAGCTCAAGCAGCTCCGCGCGGATCTGACGCGTGAGTCGGTCGAGGCCGCGATGACCGCCGCCGAGAAGCTCCTCCGCGAGCGCACGACGGACGACGATCAGCAGCGCCTCGCGCGCGCCTACACGAGCAAGCTCGCCCCCGCCGCCGCGCGTCCGGGCGGTCAAGGAGGTGCAGCGTGAGCGCCGTCGGTCGCCGTTACGCGAAGGCCCTGCTCGACCTCGCCGTCGAGCAGAAGATCGAAGACAAGCTCGGCACCGAGCTCGACGCGCTCGCGCACGCCTGGGAGACGAGCGCCCCGCTCCGCGACGTCTTCCAGAACCCGAACGTCGACGCCGCGAGCCGCACGAAGGTGCTCGACGCGCTCGCCGCGCGGATGGCGCTCACGCCGACGGCGCGCAACACCGCGCGTCTGCTCGCCGACCGCAACCGCCTCCCGCACATCCGCGCCATCGCGCGCGCTTATCACACGCTCCGCGAAGAGCGCGGCGGCCTCGTCCTCGCGGAGGTCACCACCGCGTCGGCCCTGCCGGATGCCTACTTCCTCGAGCTCGAGCGCACGCTCGGGCAGGTGACGGGCCGCAAGGTCCGCATCGTCAAGCGCGTCGACCCGAGCCTCATCGCCGGCGTCGTCACCAAGGTCGGCGACAAGGTCTTCGACGGCAGCGTCAAGAACCGCCTCGCCGAGCTCCGCGCGTCGCTCACCGACGCCACCTGATCCTGCGGTCGTCGCGGTCGTCGCGACGCTCTCCGCCCGAGTCCCAGACGTTTCGTTCCCCCGTTCGACCAGCACGCGCCGACCCCAGCAGGCGACGCGATCGAGAGGCCCCCGATGCAGCTCCGCGCCGAAGAGATCTCGGACATCATCAAGAAGCAGATCGCCTCCTACGACAAGACCGTCGAGGTGATGGAGACGGGCACCGTCCTCTCCGTCGGTGACGGCATCGCGCGCGTCTACGGGCTCTCGGGCTGCATGGCCGGCGAGATGGTCGAGTTCCCGGGCGGCATCATGGGCATGGCGCTCAACCTCGAAGAGGACAACGTCGGCGTCGCCATCTTCGGCTCCGACACCGGCATCCGCGAGGGTGACCAGGTCAAGCGCACCTCGCGCATCATCGACGTCCCCGTCGGCCCCGCGCTCGTCGGCCGCGTCGTCGACGCGCTCGGCAACCCGATCGACGGCAAGGGCCCGATCGAGACGAAGCTGCGCGGCAAGGTCGAGATCAAGGCGCCCGGAATCGTGAAGCGCCAGCCCGTCAAGGAGCCGATGCAGACGGGCATCAAGGCCATCGACGCCATGATCCCGATCGGCCGCGGCCAGCGCGAGCTGATCATCGGCGACCGCCAGACGGGCAAGACGGCCGTCGCGATCGACGCGATCATCAACCAAAAGGGCCAGAACGTCTTCTGCGTCTACGTCGCCATCGGCCAGAAGCAGTCGACCGTCGCGCAGGTCGTCGACAAGCTCACGCAGTTCGGCGCCATGGAGTACACGATCGTCGTCTCGGCGAGCGCCTCGGAGCAGGCGCCGCTCCAGATGATCGCGCCCTACTCCGGCTGCACGATGGCCGAGTACTTCCGCGACAACGGCCAGCACGCGCTCATCATCTACGACGACCTCTCGAAGCAGGCCGTCGCGTACCGCCAGCTCTCGCTGCTCCTGCGCCGCCCGCCGGGCCGCGAGGCGTACCCGGGCGACGTCTTCTACCTCCACAGCCGCCTGCTCGAGCGCGCGGCGAAGATGGCCGAAGAGTGGGTGTCCGTGAAGAAGGGCACCGAGCCGAAGCGCGACCTGCCCGGCGTGCACGTCCACATCGGCGAGGAGGCGCGCAAGGAGGCCGAGAAGGAGGCCAAGGAGAAGGGCGGCGACTTCGTCGCGCTCAAAATCCCGGACTCGGGCGGCTCGCTCACCGCGCTGCCGATCATCGAGACGCAGGCCGGCGACGTATCGGCGTACATTCCGACGAACGTCATCTCCATCACGGACGGCCAGATCTTCCTCGAGGCCGACCTCTTCTTCTCGGGCGTCCGCCCCGCCATCAACGTCGGTATCTCGGTCTCGCGCGTCGGCGGCAACGCGCAGATCAAGGCCATGAAGCAGGTCTCCGGCACGCTCCGCCTCGACCTCGCGCAGTACCGCGCGATGGCGGCGTTCGCGCAGTTCGCCTCCGACCTCGACAAGACGACGCAGCAGCAGCTCCACCGCGGCCAGCGCCTCGTCGAGATCCTCAAGCAGGGCCAGTACAGCCCGATGCCCGTCGAAGAGCAGGTCGCCGTCATCTATGCGGCGTCGAACGGCTACGTCGACAAGTACCCGGTCTCCGCCGTCCTCAAGTTCGAGCGCGAGCTGCTCGCCTATCTCAAGGCTGAGCACCCCGAGGTCCTCGAGCTTCTCCGCAAGAAGAAGGCCGTCGACGACGAGTCGAAGCCCGCGCTCAACAAGGCGCTCGAAGCCTTCGTGAAGACCTTCCAGCCCGACGCGGGCAAGGCTCGCTGATCGCCTCGCTCGTCCGCTCACACCGCTGACCCGACCGCCGCAGAGAAGGCACCTATGGCGAACCTCAAAGCGATCCGCAAGCGCATCGTCAGCGTGAAGAACACGCAGAAGATCACGCGCGCGATGAAGATGGTCGCCGCGGCCCGGCTGCGGCGCGCGCAGCAGGCGATCACCGAGCTGCGCCCCTACGCGCAGAAGACGCTCGAGGTGCTCTCGAGCGTCGCGACGCGCGCCACCGGGGACGAGGCGGTGCACCCGCTCCTCGTCCGGCGCGAGCCGAAGAACGTGATGCTCGTCATCCTCACGAGCGACCGTGGCCTCGCGGGCGCGTTCAACACGAACATCAACAAGTCGGCCTTCCAGTTCCTGAAGAAGCTCGAGTCCGAGGGCAAGGAAGTGTCGGTCGCCGTGATCGGCCGCAAGGGCAAGGAGTACTTCTCCCGCCGCGGCGCGACCATCCGGCACACCTTCACGGGCGTCTTCGAGAACCTCTCGGTCGGCAAGGCCACCGAGATCGGCAAGGTGCTCGCCGACGAGTACGAGCGCTCGGACCTCGACGCGATCTACCTCTGTTACAACGAGTTCAAGAGCGCGCTCACGCAGAAGGTCACCATCGAGCCGCTGCTCCCGATCGCCGTGCTCCCCGAGTCCGAGACGGAGTCCGCGGTCGACTTCATCTACGAGCCCGACAAGACCGCGCTGCTCGATCGGCTCCTGCCGATGTACGCCGAGGTCGAGGTCTACCGCGCGCTGCTCGAGAGCGTCGCCTCCGAGCACGGCGCGCGCATGACCGCGATGGACAACGCCACGCGCAACGCGAGCGAGCTCGTCGGCAAGCTCACGCTCATCTACAACCGCGCCCGCCAGGCCGCGATCACCAAGGAACTCATGGAGATCATCGGCGGCGCAGAGGCCCTCAAGGGCTGAGCGAACGACGGCTCCATGACCCCGCAGCGCCGCACGATCACGATCGTCGGCGCTGCGCTGTTTTTGCTCGGCACGCTCGCAGCGGGCGCGCGCATCCTCGCGCATGAGCGCGGTGAGGCCGACCGGCGCAGCGACTTCCTGCGCGTGCCGGCCGAGGCGCCGCGCGGTGCGGATACGGGCGCGCTCGTGCTGCTCGCGATGTCGCTCGAGCAGGGCGAAGCGGTGGATTTCGACGTGTGCGTCCGCGATCGCGCGCGTGCTGCCGCGACCGCGACCGAGGCGCGCATCGCCGTGTGGCCGCTCGAAGACGGCGCGGAGGGCAACGCAGAGCCGCTGATCGACGCCTCGCTCGACGAGACGCTGCGCGATGAAGCGAGCGTCGCGAACGTCGACGGCGCGTCGTGCTTGCGCTTCGCCGCGGCGCCTGCGCTCGGCGCGTCGGGACGCTTCGCGCTCGGCGTGCGCTGGGACGGCCATGCGGGCCCCTCCCCTGCGCTACGCGCGCTGCCGCTCGCCGGGCGCATCGTCGTGCGGCGCTCGCTCGGTGGCGCGGACCGCGGCGTGCTCGCGCTGATGGGCGCCGGCGCACTGCTCATGCTGCTCGGCTTCGCGCGGCGATCCAGCGATGCGCAAGACTCTGCGCCAAGCGCCCGCGTCGCCATCTCGCTTCGACGCGTTGGCCTCGCGCTCGCCGTGCTCGCGGCGCTGGTCTTCGCGCCCGCGGTTCTCCCGCTCGGGGGCGCGACGCTGCCGTTCGTGTTCGCGTCGGTCCTCGCGTTCGCGCAGCTGGTTCTCGCGGCGCGAGGTGCGTCGACGCCCGCGATGTCCGCTGACGCGCGACGCGAGGCGCTCGCACTGCGCGCACCCGCGAAACGCGCGGTATTCGGCTTCCTCGCTGCGCCTGTCGCGGGCGTGGTGCTCTTCGTCATCGACGGCATCGTGCAGGGGCTCGTCGCGCGGCTCGGGCCCGCGGAGACGACGTCCGCCGTCGAGCGCTTCGTCTCGTGGCCGAGCGCGACACTCGCCGTCGCCACCGTTGCGCTGGTCGCGCCGCTCGCCGAAGAGCTCTTCTTCCGCGGCTTCGTCTACGGCGCGCTCCACGCGCGCTTCGGCGTCGTCGTCGCGATGGCGCTCACGACGCTCGCCTTCGTGCTTCCTCACCTGCCGCAGCTCTGGGGCGCGTGGGGCGCGATCGCGGCGCTCTTCGTGACGAGCGCCGCGCTCACATCGCTGCGCGCGGCGACGGGCTCGACGCTCATCCCCGCGCTCGCGCACCTCGCGCACAACGCGCTGCTCGCGTGGAGCGCGTCCGCGTAAGGCGCTCAGCGAGGCACTTGCGCGTTTCGGAGGACCTCGGCTCTGCTAGGGTTCCGCGCGCGCAAGGGCGCGGAGGAGATGCCATGGCGAGCCTGCTCGATCAGCTCACGCAGATGACCGTCGTCGTCGCCGACACGGGCGACTTCAAGTCCATCGAGAAGTTCCGCCCGCGGGACGCGACGACGAATCCCTCGCTCATCACCGCCGCCGCGCAGATGCCCGAGTACGCGCCCATCGTCGACGAGGCGGTGCGCTGGGCGCAGGCGCAGGGCGGCGCGCGCGACGCGGTCATCACGAACGCGCTCGATCGGCTCGCCGTCGAGTTCGGGCGGCGCATCCTCGAGATCATCCCGGGCCGCGTCTCGACGGAGGTCGACGCGCGCCTGAGCTTCGACACGCAGGGCACCGTCGACAAGGCGCGGAAGCTCATCGGCTGGTACGAGGCCGCGGGCGTCGATCGGCAGCGCATCCTCGTGAAGATCGCCTCGACCTGGGAGGGCATCCGCGCCGCCGAGGTGCTCGAGCAGGAGGGCATCCACTGCAACCTCACGCTGCTCTTCGGCCTGCATCAGGCGATCGCGTGCGCGGAGGCGGGCGTGACGCTCATCTCGCCCTTCGTCGGCCGCATCCTCGATTGGTACAAGAAGCACACGGGCCGCGAGAGCTACGCGCCGCACGAAGACCCGGGCGTCGTCTCGGTGACGCGCATCTTCGAGTACTACAAGCGCCACGGCCACGGCACCGAGGTCATGGGCGCGAGCTTCCGCAACATCGGCGAGATCACCGAGCTCGCCGGCTGCGATCTGCTCACGATCTCCCCGCAGCTCCTCGCGGAGCTCGCCGCGACGGAGACACCGCTGCCGCGCAAGCTCGACGCCGAAGCCGCGCGCGCGCTCGACATCCCGCGCATCGCGATGGACGAGGCCACCTTCCGCGCCATGCACGCCGACGACGCGATGGCGAAGGACAAGCTCGCCGAGGGCATCGAGGGCTTCTCGAAGGCCCTCGTGCAGGCCGAGCGTCTGCTCGGCGATCGCCTCGACGCCCTCGCGGGCTGAGGACGCACGACGCCGAGTCCGCGTGAAAGACCGAGCGAGCGCCGTCAGCGCGCAGGCTGCGCGAGCCAGCGCGCGATCTCGGCGCAGAAGGCCTCGAGGTCGCGGACGCCCTCAGTCGCGGCGACGAACACGGCCACCGCATCGACCCCGGCGTAGCCATGCGCGACGACGTTGCGCAGGCCCGCGGCACGGCCCATCGCGGCAGCCGTCTCCGCGCGGATTACGCCGTGATCGCGCAAGCGCGCAAAACTCGCGGCGAGCGAGCCCGCAGCGGGCCAGCCCTCGGTCGCGATGAGGTGCGACGCGATGTCGGCGGCCGCCTGCACCGCGAGCATGAGGTTCAAGCTCACGAGATCGAGCGCATCGCGATCACGCGCCAGCGTGTCGGCATCGACCGGACAGCGCGTGCGGACACGCTCGATGCGATCCGCGACATCCGCAAGGCGTGATGCGACGAGGTCAGCGCGCGGCATCGTCCCTCGGCTCGCCGCGCAGGCGCGCGAGGTGTGCGTCGCGCATCCGCGCGAACCAAGGGCGGTCCGTTTCGAGCGTCGCGAGCGCGCGCGAGCGCCAGACCGCGAACTCTCCGGACTGCGCCTCGTAGACGGGGCACGCCTCCGCGACGAGCGACTCGAGCAGCGGCACCGGCGCGTCCGCGAGCGCGACGACATCGACCTCGCGCTCGAGCACAGCCGAGAGCGCCCCCGCGAGCGCACAGGCATCGACGTCGCGCCCGGCCACCGCGAGATCGATGTCGGAGTCCGCGCGCGCCTCCCCGCGGGCCTCGGAGCCGAAGAGCACCACCAGTCGCAGCCCCGGAGGCGCACCGATCTCTCGACGCAATCGCGCTATCAGTTCGTCCCGCGTCACGGTCGCGAGCCTAGCAGCGCGAGCGCCCAAGATGACAAGCGAGCCCGATCGCGACGGGATTTCGCGCTGAATCAAGGAGGCGACCGCAGACGGGCCCGAGGCC
>Ga0172372_10002742_pt1 | contig 26449 bp, 24 predicted proteins | sample LakKiv5m_2_FD_114544 | JGI IMG/M metagenome (GOLD analysis project Ga0172372, IMG submission 114544) | Freshwater microbial communities from Kabuno Bay, South-Kivu, Congo - kab_092012_9.5m | ecosystem: Environmental > Aquatic > Freshwater > Lake | place: Democratic Republic of the Congo...
CCGGCGCCAACGGACCGGTCGGGTGGGGGCAGGGGGGCATCGGGATGGCACGGACCACCTCGGGAGACGGACGGGCGCGCCGTTCACGCTAAGGGAAGTTTTCGGCCCGGCCGGCACGCCTCAGCGGGCCGCGCGCAAGGTGATGACGCCGGGCTCCGCCCGTTCCGCCCGCACGCCGAGCGTCGCCTCCAGCAGGCGCACGAAGCCCTCGAGATTATCGGACCGGATCGTGGCCACGATGGGCAGCCCGCGGAGGGCGTCGTCGGCCACGGCCAGCTGGACGGCGTTGCGTTGGTTGAACGCGTGGACGACCTTGGAGAGCGGCGTGGCGTCGAACTCGAGCATCCGGGGCGCCCAATCGAGCAGCCGGGCGACCTCGGCGGGCGACGCGGGCAGCACGGGGGGCGGGGTCAGGACGGGGGCCGCCGCCACGACCGTCCGCTGCCCGGCCACCAGTTCCGCGAGCGGGGCGGCCGGCGCTTCCCCCGTGGCGGGGTCGGGTGCGGGCCGGGGCTGGGACAGCCGGACGCGGCCCTCGGTCACGAGCACCTCAACCTGTTCCCCGGCGAGCCGGACGTGGAATGCGGTGCCCACGGCGCGCACGTCCACCCCCGCCGCCCGCACCACGAAAGGCCGGCGGGGATCCTTGGTCACGGCGAACTGCGCCTCGCCGTGCGCCAGCAGCACCCGGCGCTCGAGCGGGGAGAACTGCACCACGGCGTGCGCGCCGCGGTTCAGCTCCAGCACGGAGCCGTCGGGCAGGATCTCGCGCCGGTAGGCCGTGGCCTCGAGGGCGAGGGCTCCGGGGTTCGCGGGGGCCGGCGTATCGCCCAGGAACACGGCGAGGGCCACCGCCGCGGCCGCCGCCACCGCCGCGGCCGGCAGGAACCAGATGGGGCGCCGCGGTCGCCGACGCGCGAGCAGGTCCGGGTTCGGCGCGGCGCTGTGGGCGGGCCGCCAGCGGTCGAGCGCGTTGAATCGCCGCCAGAGCCGGCGGTGCCGGTCCAGCGCCCCGCGGTGCTCCGGCCGGGCCGCCAGCCACTGCAGGAACTCGTCCTGCTCGGCCGGCGTGAGGCCGCGGTCCGCCCGCACGAGCCAGCCCGCGGCCGCCTCCTCGACGGCCGGATCGCGGGGTTCGCCGGGGGTGGGTGGGGCGTCGTTCACGGCCACCGCCCTTCCCGTTCCCGCCGGCAGCGGTCGAGGAACGCCATGCACTTCCGGACGCCGATGGTCAGCTGGGCCGAGACCGTGTTTTCCGAGAGCCCGAGCTGCCGGGCGATCTCGGCCTGCGGCAGGCCGTAGACCTTGCGCAGGGTGAAGATCTGCCGGCAGCGGTCGGGCAGGGACTGGATGGCGGCGGTCAAGAGTTCGAGTTCCTGGCGGTGGGCGACGGTCTCGGACGGACCGGCCTCCTCGGTGAAGACGGCCGACTCGCCCTCTTCCGCTAAAGGTTCCAGCGGCAGCACGTCGCGGTGCCGGCAGTGGTCGCGGGTGAGGTTGCGCACGATGGTGAACAGGAGCGCCTTGGGGGCGTCGATCGGCTGGCGTTCCCGCGCCCGCAGGAGCCGCACGTAGGCTTCCTGGACGACATCGTCGACGTCGCTCTCGCTGGTCAGGCGGCCGCGGAGCCAGCCGCGCACCATCGGCTCGTGCGGCAGCACGTACTCGCGGAACCAGCGGGCGCTCTCGGGCTCGGACGGGGGCATCGGGATCGGGGGCGGTCGGAGCGTCGCCGGTCCGGCGCGCCAGACAAGGCGAAAGCCCCGCTGGCGCCGGGCGTTCGCCTCAGCCCGTGCCGGCGAGGGCCAGGTACTGGGCGGCGTAACGGCGGCCGATCTCCTCCTGCGCCGCGGTGTCGAAGTGCACCGCGTCACCAAGGTGCGTCCGCAGGTCCCGCGCGTCGACGCACCCGGTGCCCGCCCGCTTTTGCGGCAAGGAGAGCAGCAGGCGGTTCATCTCCGCCACGCGCCGGCCCTCGGCCTCGGGCCGCAGCTCGCCGATGGTGCAGGCGAGGAACGGCAGCGCGGGTTCACCGAGGTCCGCGCGGAGGTCGTCGACCAGCCGCAGCAGGCGTTCCTCGTGGCCGGGGAAGCGCGCGTCGGTGGCGTCGGCCTCGCCCTGCAGCCAGAGGGCGCCCCGCAGGCGGGGGCGGACGGTGCCCGGCGACGCGAGGGCGCGGCGCGCGCGGCGGATCGCCTGGTCGTAGAGCCGCGCGCCGCGCTGCCAGAGGGCGATGGAGGAGCCGCCGACCGCGCAGGGGACCAGGCCAAGGCGGGCCCGCGGCGTGCGGGCGGCGACGGTGGTGGCGAAGGCGAGACCGGGGCCGACGCCCGCGTTGTCGTGGCCGGCGAAGGTCCGGGCGTCGCCGACCAAGTGCAGCGGGTGGCGCGCGAGGTACCAGGCGTCGTCGCGCAGGTGGAGCATCACGATCCGCTCGTCGCGCAGCGGTTCCGCCGGCATCACGCCGCGGCCCTTCATATTGGACTGACCGATCAGCAGGAAGAGGTCGAAGCGGTCGCAACCGGCGGGCAGGCGGGCGACGTCGACGGGCTCGAGCGGGGGCCGGGTGGGCGGCGGCGTCTCGGCCTTGCCCGCGGCGCGTTCCTTGCGCGGGGCGGCGGCGCGGAGCAGGGGACCGGCGGCGGCGAGGCCGAGGAGCGCGGCGGCCCCGGCGAGGCCGGCCCGGCGGGAAAACGGGGAGGGAGGGGTCGGGGTGCTCATCAAAGGAGTAGGTTACCGCGCCGCCGCCGCCGCGCCGAAGGCTGCGCGGTGGAAGGCCCAGAAGGCGTCGCCCAGGGCCACCATCAGCGCCGTCGGGTCGTGGCCCACGCCCGGGGCCACGCTCCACGTGTGCGCGACCCCCAACGCCCGCATCCGCTCGTGGAACGCCAGGTTGTTCGCGAAGGTCTCGTCCCGGTCACCCGTCGCGTGCCGGATGACCAGCTCCCCGAGCCGCCCCGCCTGCCGCTCGACGATCGCCCACGGGCTCTGCGCCAGATAAAAGGCCGCGTCCCCGCCGTACACGCGCTGGTAGATCTCGTCCCGCTGCTTCGGCCCGGCCCTTGGCGTCCGCGTGAAATCCGGCTGCAGCGGCCCCGCACCCAGCAGGGAAACGCCCGCGAACAAATCCGGATGCGTGAACCCCAGCCGCGCCGCCCCGTAACCGCCCATACTGAACCCCTCGATCACCCGCCCCCCGCGCGCCGCCACCGTCCGGTGGGTCGCGTCCACGTGCGGCAGCAGGTCCCGGATGATCACCGACTCCACCCGCACGGAGCCGTCCTTCCAATCGAGGTACATCCCGCCGGGCAGGCCGTTGACGAACACGATGAAGCAGGGCGGCAACCGGCCGGCCGCGATCGCCGCGTCAAAGAGCCGGGCCACGACGGGAATCCCGGGCAGGCCGCCGCCGGAACCGTGCAGCCAGTACACCACCGGGAAGCGGCGCGCGGCATCCTCCCCGTGCGCCGCCGGGGTGTAGAGGTGGTAACTCACCGGCCCGCCCGCGGCCGCACTGCGGAACCCGTGGTGCGACACCCGCGGCGCCGCCACCGCCCGCGTCACCCACTCGGGCGCCCCCGGCGGCGAGCCGGCCGGCGCCCTCCACGGCAGGAGGATGGCGGCGAGCAGGGCGAGGCGAAGCAGCGCGGGGGGGCGCATCGGATGGCGTCGGACGCTGGGCGTGGCGCCGCCCGGGCGCAAACCCGGTTTCGCGCGCCGGCTCGGGGCGGACGAGCGCCGTGTCCTTGGTTGCCATTCGCCAGGGCTGCAACCTGGTCGCGAGTTGAGGGCTCCCCCGGCGTCACGCCCCCTTCCCGGATGTGCTTCTTCTCCGGATCGAGGCACGCCTCGAGTCCAGTTTCGCGGGCGAAGCGTGGTGGCCCGGAATCGGGAGCGGGCCCGGCCGCGGAGGGGCCAAGCAGGCTGGCCGGCGGGGTCTCGTGTAAAGTTTGCACGAATGGACGTCCGAAAAGCTTACACCGGAGACGGGCGAAATCTTACGTAAGCAAAAGCACGGAGTCGATGGAGGATCTTATGTATCAGCAGGTTACGATTATTTCAAGAAAGCTACAGCAAGCTGGCACGCGTAGAGCTGATAGGGGCGTACAAGTGCAATGATTCTTCCTTTCACCATCTCCCAAATGAAACCCAAGACCATCTGTTGTTTGGCACTGTGGGGTCTGCTGGGCTGGTCCACGGCCACCGCGATCCCGGTCCAGCCCGCGATCACCGGCAATTTGACCTTCTCCAGCACCCAAGGGGTCTACCTCGAAGGGCCCTCGGACCCGCTCACCATCTTCAACGCGACCGGGCTCGACTTCAACGACGGGGACGCGAATGACACCCCGACCGTCTCGACTAACGCCACGGTCGCGTCCGCCACGGGGGACTTCGCCTCCCTGATCAACACTGCCGCCCGGGTTCGTGACTTCACGTTCGCGACGCCGCCGGGGGCCTCCTACGCGGTGTGGACTGCGGGTTCTTTCAGCTTCTTCCTCACCTCGGTCACGATCGACGTCAACGCGCCCTGGCTCCGCATCTTCGGCGATGGCTACGTCGACGGCACGGGTTTCAGCCGTACGCTCGGCTATTTCAACCTCGACGTGCTGGCCTCGCGCGATCTCACGCAGGTCCGCGGCGTCAACTTTTCGTGGCAGGCGACTTCCGGCGTGTACGAGAACACGTCGGTCACGCTCAACAGTGTGGCTCAGGTGAATGAAGCGGTGCCGGTGGTGAACCTTCTCGGGCTCGCGGGCAGCGTCCTCGGCGGATACTGGCTGGTGGGGCGCCGTGGGCGGCGCCGGCAGCTGCCGTCCCCGGGCGGGCTGGCCCGGTTCCGGGTCTGAGTCTCCGCGCGCTTTAACGGCGCGTTTCAAGCCGGAGGGGGACCTTGGTTGGCTCCCTCCGGCTTCGCCGTTGCTCAAGGTAGGGCGTAGATTTCGACGAGGGCCTCCCCGGTACCGGGACCGGAAATCTGGACGGTGTACCCGCGGCCGGCGGTCAAGGTCGCGACGAGGGCCGCGTCGCGGCTGCCGGCAGGGAAGGGGAAGGCCCCCGCGGCCGCGAAGGTCGGGGCGAGGGCGGCGTCCCATTGGTCGTTCTCGGCGAGGCGGGCGCCGCGGTCGTCGTACACCTCGAGCCGCGGATCCGCGAGGGTCCCGGGCACGCCCAGGGCGGCCAGGCCCGGCCCGGCGGCCCGTAACAGGACGCGGGCGGGACCGTTCCCCGCGAGGTGGAAGCCGACGATGAGGAGGTCCGCGCCGGCCCCGGCCCGGTGGCGCGCCGACAGGTTCACGAGCCGCCCCTCAGGTTGCCCGCCGCTGTCGTAGGCCTCGACCAGCACGGCGCCGCCGCCGGGCCCGGCGACGACCGCGGTGTGCGGTCCCTCGACGGTGGCCAGCAACGAGGCGTCGCGGCTCGCCGCGGGGAACGGGAACGCGCCCAGCGCCGCCATCGTTCCGCCTAGGGCGGCCGGCCAATCGTTGTTGCCCGCCACCCGCTCGGCGCCGCGGTAGAGATCGAGGCGCGGATCCGGCAGCACCCCCGCCAGCCCGAACGCGCCCAAGGCCGGGCCCGCCGCGCGGACCAACAGGCGCCGGGCACCGCCGGCCACGACGAAGCCGACGGTCACGCCCTGTTCCGCGGGCAGGTTGGTGCGCAGGGAAAGGTTGCCTAGCCAGGCGCCGGGACGCGTCCCCGGCGTGCCCGTCGGCGGCGCAGCGGCCAGGAGGGTCGCCTCGTTGGAGAAGCCGAAGCTGGCCCCCGCGGCGTTCACCGCGGCCACGCGGTAGGTGAGGGAGGTGCCGGCCGGCGCGGTGGCATCGAGGTGCTCGGTCGCCGCCGCGCCGACGCTGGTCAGCGCGTTCCACGCTCCCTCGCCCAGCCGGCGCTCGAGGCGGAAGCTGGCGGTCTGCGGGGAAGCGTTGCGCCAGGTGAGCCGGATGCCGCCGGGCGTGGCGGTGCCGGCGAGCTCCGCGGGCACGGCCGGAGCAAGGCCGTCGAGGTAGTCCTGCACGCCCTCGCGGATCGCCCGGGCGACGAGCGCGCGGAAACGCTCGTCCTGGATCGCGGCGTTGTCGGGCGTCGGCCGGTCCATAAAGGCCACCTCGATCAGAATGGCGGGCCGGGTGGCGAGGCGGTTCTCGCCGTAACTGCCGTTGAAGCCCTGGACGCGCCGGTCGGCCCAGGAGGCGAGGTAATCGCGCCGGATCGCGGCGATCACGCGCCCGTGGACAGCGTCGGCAAGGCGTTTGCTCTCGGGGCCGAAGCCGTTGCTGGTGTCGTAGAGGGTCTCGGTGCCGGTGCCGCCGCCCCCGTTGTTGTGGAGGCTCACGAGCAGGTCGGCGCCGACGTGGTTGGCCCAGAGGGGGCGGCAGCGGATGTCCTGGCTGAGGTGGTCGAACCCGGGTTCGTTCCAGACCGTGGCGGGCGCGCCGAGGGCCTTCACGTGGTACCGGGCGGCCTCCTGCCAGCGGGGGAACCCGCTCTCGCCGTTGCCCGCGGCGCGGTCGAGCTGCCGGGTCGGGAGCACCTCGGCCCCGGTGGCCGCGAGCTCGTCGCGGAGGAGGGTGATGAAGTCGTGGTTGACGAAGTCCTCCACGATGCCCTGCCAGTATCCCCGTTGGAGGACCCAGGCGCCGGCGGCGTTCTGGTAATAGCCGTGGCCGGGGCTGACGGCGAGGCGGCGACCCGAGAGGAGGGCGGCGCGCGGCGGGCCGGGGGGCAGGGTGGGGCGGGGCTCGCGGGCGGCGAGGAGGCGGTCGAGCGGCTCGCCGGCGAGGAGGGTGTGGATCTCGAAACCGGGGAACTCTTCCGCGAGGGGGCCGGCGGCGGCGCGGTGGAGGGCGCGGGAGTGCCGCTCGAAGGCGAGCGTGCCGGGTTCCGGGGCGGTGGGCCCGGCGGCCAGGTCGAGCGTGAAGCGGCTGCCCTCCAGGGTGGCGCCGCGCAGCGCCCACGGGGCGTCGGGGGCGGCGAGGACCTCCCGGACCGCCGCGGTGGCGCGGGCCAGCGCGGCGCCGGGGTCCGCGAGGGCGGCCGGGGCGAGGGCGAAAGCGAAGGCGAGGAACAGGGCGAGGCGGCGGACGGCCGGGGCAACCGGGAAACGGCGGGGGGGCACGGGGCGCGACCCTAGGCGGGGCGCGGCCGGGCGCAACCGCGGTGGCGGCTTGCCTCCGGGGCGGTTCCGGTGCTCCTTCGGCCTCCTAAATCCGCCCGCCGATGAGCTCCGCACCGACCCCCGCCGCCTCGCAACCGCTGGCCAGTATGGATGAGTGGGAGGATTTCCTGAAAACCCGTTACCCCGAGCCCGCGCCGGCCCGGGCGGCGGAATCTCGCCGCCCGCCCCCCGTGGGCGTGGCCGCGGACAAGCGCGCCGAGGAATTCCGGCAATACGAGGCCGACGCGCGGCCCACGGTTCGCGAGTTCTACCGCCTGAACCACACCCACCAGACCTACGACTTCGGCCAGGCCAAGCGGAAGGAATACCTCGGCCTGAACCGGATGAAGATGAGCGTCTGGGAGGCGATGGAGTACCTCAACCAGCTGATCGACGACTCCGATCCCGACACCGACCTCTCCCAGCTGCAGCACCTGCTGCAGACCGCCGAGGCGATGCGCCGCGACGGCCAGCCGCGCTGGATGATCCTCACGGGCCTCGTCCACGACCTCGGCAAGATTCTCTGCCTCTGGGGCGAGCCGCAGTGGGCGGTGGTCGGCGACACCTTCGCCACCGGCTGCGCCTTCTCCCCGAAGAACGTGTTCCCCGGGTTCTTCGCCGCCAACCCCGACGCCGGCAACCCGCGCTTCCAGACGCCCAACGGCATCTACGAGGAAGGCTGCGGGCTCGACCGCGTGGCGCTCTCGTGGGGCCACGACGAGTACATCTATCAGGTGTGCAAGGACTACCTCCCCGAGGAGGGCCTCTATATGCTGCGGTACCACAGCTTCTACCCGCGGCACCGCGAGGGGGCTTACGACCAGTTCGCGACCGCGAAGGACCGGTCGATGAAAGCCTGGGTGCTCAAGTTCAACACCTACGACCTCGACTCCAAGAGCCACGAGGCCCCCGACGTCGCGAAGCTCCGCCCCTACTACGAGGAGCTGATCCGCGAGTACTTCCCGGCCCAGGTGCGCTGGTGACCGGGCCGGGTCAGCCCCGGATCTCCACCCCGCCCACGAACACCCGCCGCACCCGTAGCCGGCGGTCGAGCACCAGCACGTCCGCGCGTTTCCCCGGCGTGAGGCTCCCGGTGTCACGCGCGATCCCCGTGCGTTCGGCTGGGGTCAGGCTGGCCATCCGCACCACCTCGGGCAGCGGCGCCCCGGTGGCGGCCCGCATCGTCCGCACCATCGTGTCGAGCCCGACCACCGAACTCGCGAGCGCCCCGCCGCCCCCGGGCACGAAGCCGACGCGGCCATCGCTCTCGATCCATTCGCCGTCCTCGTCGCAACCGAAGCGGTAGCGCCCCGGGGGCTGGTCGAGGGCGCGGTTGGCGTCCGTGACGAGGCACAGCCGCCGCGGGCCGAGCTGGCGCCAGGCGAAGGTCAGCAGCTCGGGGGAAAGGTGGCAGCCGTCGGCGATCACCTCCGTGCTCATCCCCGACTCGGCGAGGACGAACTGCTCCATACTGGCCTGCATCGGCGTGCCGTGGCGCTGGCGCAGGGAGGCCACGGAGCTCATCGCGCACCAGAAGTGGTCGACGTGCCGCATCCCCGCGCGGAAGGCCCGCGCCATCTCGGTCCACGTGGCGTTGGAGTGCCCGCACGTGACGAGGCAGCGGTGCCGCCGCGCCGCGCGGTAGAATTCAAACGCCCCGGGCAACTCCGCCGCGCAGGTCGCGATGCGGACGAGCCCGGTGGCGAAGTGGCGGCGGTACTCCGCGGGATCCGGGTCGCGGCGGCCGGCCACCGGGTGGCAGCCCACCTTGTCCGGTGCGAAGTACGGCCCGTACAGGTGCACGCCGGCGATGCGCGCCCCCGCCGCCGCCGGGCCCTCCCGCCGCACCGCGCCGCAGGCCGCGATCATCGCCGCGATCCGCGCCTCCGGGCCCGTGGTCGTGGTGGGGAAGATCGTGGTCGTGCCGTGCCGCGCGTGCGCCCGGCAGGCCGTGCGCACCGCCGCCACCGTGCCGTCCATAAAGTCCGCCCCGTCCCCCCCGTGCACGTGGAGGTCAACGAACCCTGGGCTGACGTGGCCGCCGCCCGCGTCCACCACCGTCGCGCCCCGCGGCGGCCGCCCGCGGCCGATCCGCCGGATGCGCCCGCCGACGCACTCGACGAACGCGCCGCGCAGCAGGCGGTCGGGCAGGATCACGGTGCCGTTGACGAACACGAGGGCGGGGGCGGCGGCGCGGGGCATAAGCGACCCGCCGACGGTGGGCGGGCGCGCGGGGCCGGGCAAGGCCGCCGCGTTTGGGGTTGTCGCCGTCCTCCCCCGCGCCGTCTGCTGGCAGTGACGCCCTCCCCCGATGCCCCGCTCCCTTGCCCTCCCGTTCCGGGCGCTGTTCGCCCTGGGCCTCCTCGCCCCCGTCTTCGCCGCCGCGCCGGCCGGCCGCATCACCGGCTCGGTCACCAACCAGGCCACGGGCGACCTGCTCACCGGGGCGCGCGTGCAGCTCGAGGGCCTGGTCACCGAGGCGGAGAGCGACCGCGACGGCGCCTTCACCGTGGCCGCGCCCGCCGGGCCCGTGGTCGTGCTGGTCTCCTTCGCGGGGCTTGAGACCTTGCGCCGCGCGGTCGAAGTGCCCGCGGGGGGCGAGGTCCGGGTCGATGCCGCCCTCACCGCGGCCGTCTACCGGCTGGAGCGGGTCACGGTGAGCGGCCTGCGGGAGGGCCAGGCCCTCGCCCTGCAGCGCCAGAGCCAGGCGGAGAATCTCAAGTCCGTGGCCGCGGCCGACTCCTTCGGCAACCCGGCGGCCAACCCCGGCGAGCTCCTGATGCGCCTGCCCGGCGTGGCGGTGAACACCGTCTCCGGCGAGGCCGTGGAGCTGTTCCTGCGCGGGATGGGCACGAGCTTCATCGCGCTGATGAGCGACGGCAACGCGCTCGCCTCGTCGGTCGGCACCTCCTCGAGCCGGGACTTCCAGCTGACCGCCCTCGACACCGGCAACATCGAGTCGGCCGAGATCGTCCGCGCCCCGACCCCGGACCTGCCGGCCAACGCCATCGCCGGCTACCTGAACTTCGTCACGCGGCGGGGCTTCGACCGCCGCGGCCGCCGGGTGGAGCTGACCGTGGGGACGCGCTGGACCGATTTCCATGCCGGCCTCAGCCCGCACCGGGACCGGGCCGGGCTGGACCAGCTGGCGTTCTCGTACGCGGACGTCCTGAGCGTCTTCGGCGGCCAGCGGAACCTCGGGGTGGCCTTCAACGTGAACCACCGCTCCGCGCCGACCCTGACGGACGCGGTGGGCGGCATCGGGGCCGCGGCGGCCGGGGCGGGTCACGTCCTGCCCAGCGCGACCAACGGCCTCACCTCGCCCCTGCTGCGCGCCTTCGGCTCTGGCGAGACGCACGCGCCCACGCGCAAGCAGGGGGTCGGCCTCAACCTCGACTACAAGCTGGCCGGCGGCGCGGTGCTCTACCTGCGCCAGACCCTGAACCTCAACGTTACGCCCGACCAGTCGACCGTCTACCGCCAGTCCACCTCGACGGCGGCGGCGGTGGCGAGTTTCGAGCCGGGAAGCACCTACGAGTTCCAGCGCGCGCTGCCGCTGGCGGGTTCGCGCTCCGAGGTGTTTTCCGGGCAGACGCGGAAGAAGGCCGTGACCTACGCGGGCTCGACCGGCCTCGAGCTGCCCTTCGCCGCCGGCGCGGGGCGTTTCACGGTGGATGCGAGCTACTCGCGGGCGACCACCTGGTACCCGATCCACGCGGACCTGACCGCGGACGTGACGGGCATCGGCTGGCAGGTGGACCGCCGGGGCCGCCCCTCGTGGTACCCTGCCTTCACCCAGACGGCGGGGCCCTCAATCTACGATCCGGCCAGTTACACGCCGCGCACCTACATCCGGCGGACCTACCGGGCGCCGGCGGAGCGCCTCGGCCTGCGGGCCGATGTGCGGCGGGAGATCGCGACCGTCGTCCCGGCCTACCTCAAGTTCGGCGTGCGCCTCGAGGAGGACCGCCGCGAGCAGGACACGGATTTACAGAACTACACCTACGCCGGCCCGCGGGGCATCGGCCCGTTCCTCGGCGTGCAGTTCCGGCAGGCCGCGGGGAATTACGGCCCGTACCCGTTCCTCCTCGCGCCCGGCTCGGGCGGCGAGCGCGACCTCGCGGCCCGGCCCGAGTTGTGGACCCAGACCGCGGCCGACGCTTTCAATAGCGTGATCAGCACCCTGCAGGGCGACGCGAAGTTCCGCGAGCGGGTGGAGGCCGGTTACGCGATGGGCGGCTTCCGCGCGGGCTGGCTGCGCGTGGCGGGCGGCGTGCGGGTGGAGCGCACGGCGAACGAGGGCACCGCGTACCGGCGGAAGACCTCGGCGGCCGCGGGTACCACATCCGTCACCTCCCTGCCGCCGGCCCAGAACGCGGCCCGGGCGCTCGCGCAGTTCGCGGGCGGGCGGGAGACCTCGGGCGGCGACTATGTGAACGCGTTCCCGGGCGTGCACTTCACGGCGGAGCCCTGGCGGCGGGTCCAGTTCCGCGCGAGCTACCACCGGTCCATCACGCGCCCGCCGGTCGCGAGCCTGCTGCCGACCACGAACGTCAACGACGACACCCGCCTGATCATCGCGGGCAACCCGGACCTACGGCCCTACACCGCGGACAATTTCGAGGTGGCCGTGCAGCGGTACTTCGAGCCCGTGGGCCTGCTCGAGGCCAGCGCCTTCCTGAAGGAGATCTCCAACTACACGCGCTCCTTCGACACCGTGGTGGCGGGGGGCGCGGACAACGGCTTCGAGGGGCAGTTCGCGGGCTACACGTTCCGCCAGACGCGCAACGTCGGCGCGGCCCGCATCCGCGGCCTCGAGCTCGGTTGGCAGCAGCAGTTCACCTTCCTCCCGGGCCCGTGGCGCGGCTTCGGCGCCTTCGCCAACTTCACCTACACCCAGGCCGAGGGCAGCTTCGGCGGCACCACCTACCAGCGTCGGCTCGCCAACCAGCGGCCGCGCGCGGGCAACGCCGGCCTCTCCTACGTCGGCTTCGGCGCCCAGGTCCGCCTGCTCGCGAACTGGAATGACCGCTACTACCGCAGCGGCGACGGCAACGCGGCCGTCTACAGCGACCCCCGGCTGTTCCTCGACCTGAAGGCCCAGTACCGCGTCAACCGCCGCACCGAGGTCTACCTCGAGGTGATGAACCTCACCGACGAGTTCAACCAGACCTTCGTCCGCGAGGGCGGCCTCAAGTACAACAGCCAGAAGCAGGGCACGCTCTACGCCACCGGGCTGAAGTTCACCTTCTGACCCGCCCACCGCCCGCTACCCGCTCCCGCGTGCCGCCGCGGCCGGCTCACCCGATCTCCACCTGCTCCGCGGGCGCCGCGAGCAGCAGCTCGTCGCCGTAGGCCAGCCCGGGCACGAGCGGCAGCAGCAGTTCGAGGATGTCCGGCGTCTGGAAGTGCTCCGGCTTGGTCTCCGGGTGCGGGTGGTAGATCCAGCCGGCGATCGCGGGGGCGCCGGGGCGGAGGAGCCGCACGTCGGCGAACGAGAAATCCTCCGCCGGCTCGACCGGGTGCCAGCGCACGCCGCGGAACGTGTGGCGCGGCTGGCCCAGGCGCCAGCGCCGGGGCGCGACGCTGACGTTGACCGTGCCGGGATGGCAGCCGGCGAGGTCGAGGCCGCGCGCGAGGAAGTGCGGCCGCTGCATCGCCACCGTGCCGCCGGGGAACCGCGGGTCGCCGTTGAGCCCGGACGCGACGCGGTGCCCGGGGACGACGCGGGCGGTGAAGGTGGGCCAGGCGGAAGGCGGCGCGGCGGGAGTCACGGTCCCGGGATGGCCGGGGCGCCGGGGCGCGTCGAGCCCGCGGCGGGAGTTTTTTTGTTAGCCACCCCCGCGGACGCCGCCCACGGTGAAAGGAGGCCCGCCTCCCCGCGGTGCCGCGCCCCCTTCGCCGATGTCCCTCATCCTGTTCCTCGCCGTCTCCGCGGCCGTGCTGCTCCTCGCCTACCGGATCTACGGCCGGATTCTGGCCCGGTTCCTCCAGCTCGACGATGCCGCCCAAACTCCGGCGCACCGCCTGCGGGACGGCCTCGACCATGAGCCGGCGAGCCGCAACTGGCTCCTGCCGCAGCACTTCTCCGCCATCGCCGCGGCGGGGCCGATCGTGGGCCCGATCCTCGCCGCGACCTACTTCGGCTGGTTGCCCGCGTGGCTCTGGATCATCTTCGGCGCAATCTTCATCGGGGGCGTGCACGACCTCACCACCCTCGTCGCCTCCGTCCGTCACGACGCCAAGTCGATCGCCGAGGTCGTCCGGCGCCATATGAACCGGCGCTCGTATCTGCTCTTCCTCGCCTTCATCTGGATCTCGCTCGTCTACGTGATCATCGCCTTCGCGGACGTGACCGCGGGCACCTTCGTGCAGAAGGCCTCGGTAGCGGACGCGGCCGCGCCCGGCCCGGCGGTGGCGACCTCCTCGATCCTCTACCTGATCCTGTCCGTGGTGATGGGCCTGTGCATGCGGAAGTTCGGCCTCGGCGAGGGCAAGGCGCAGCTGATCTTCCTGCCGCTCGTGGTGGGCGCGATTCTGGTCGGCCCGTACCTGCCGTTGGACCTCGGAGCCCTCACCGGTGCGAGCCGCCCGCAGGTGCTCTGGGATCACGTGCTGTTGGGCTACTGCTTCTTCGCCGCGCTCTCGCCGGTGTGGCTCCTGATGCAGCCCCGCGGCGCCCTCGGCGGCTATTTCCTCTACGTGATCGTGATCGTCGGCGTCCTCGGCACGGTCATCGGCGGCCTCTCCGGCCAGCTGACCATCGCGGCCCCGGCGGTCTCGACCGCGAACCTGTTCGAGTTCAACGGCACCATCCCGCCGCTGATGCCTGTCCTCTTCATCACCATCGCCTGCGGGGCCTGCTCCGGGTTCCACTCGATCGTCGCCAGCGGCACCACCTCCAAGCAGCTCGACCGCGAGACCGACGCCAAGCCGGTCGCCTACGGCGGGATGCTCCTCGAGTCGTTCCTCGCCTGCATCAGCCTGGTGACGGTGATGATCCTCGCGAAACCCACCGGGCGCCCCGACCTGACCTACGCCGACGGCATCGCGGTGTTTATGAACCAGGCGACCTTCGGCCTGATCTCGATCGACGTGGCCCGCCAGTTCGGCCTGCTCTGCTTCGCGACCTTCGTGTTCGACACGCTCGACGCCTTCACGCGCCTCGCCCGCTACGTGCTGATGGAGCTCACCGGCTGGGAGGGGAAGGCCGGGATGATGACCGCGACGCTGCTGACCCTCGCCGGCCCCGCGGTCGTCGTCGCCCTTCCCCCCGCGGTGGTGGGCGGGCAGCCGATCCCGGTCTGGCGCGCCTTCTGGAACCTGTTCGGCACCTCCAACCAGCTCCTCGCCGCGCTCGCCCTGCTGGGCGTGACGGTGTGGCTGGGGCGGCGCGGCCGCTCCGTTTGGTACACCCTCGCGCCGACGCTCTTCATGCTGGCGATGACGATGTGGAGCTTGGTGATCGCGGTGCAGGTGCACCTCGGCCGGCTCGCGGCGGGCACCGCCGTGATGGTGCACCACGTGGAGTTCACGGTGGCGATGCTCCTCGCCGCGATGGCGCTGTGGCTGGTCGCCGAGGCGCTGCTGCTGGCCCGGACCACGCGGCCGCCGGACACCCTCGCCCCCCAGCCCGGCCCCGCCTGACCCGGAACACGCTCTGGGTTTGCCACGGGCCGGTGCGCGGCGCTTCCTGTGGTACCTCCCTTTTTCGCCCGTGGCCTCGTCCCGCCGTCCCTCCTCCCGTTCCCTGCCCCGTTCCGGGCGCGCCGTGGTCGACCACGGGTTCGTCCCGGTGCGGGCGAAGCTGATCGAGGTCGCGGCGTTCCTCGACCGGGTGGAGCGTTACGCGGTGGCGGATGACTTCCGCTGCGCGGCCTTGCGGCGGGCGGCGGCCCTGCTGGTGGACGGCCGGCCGGCGCGCGCGCGGCGGATTTTGGAACAGCTGAGCGACCCGACTACCCGGCCCGACGCCGTCTCCACCGGCAAGGCGGCCCTCGGGGCCTGGGCGGGGCGGCCCGCGGCGGCGGCGAAACGGAAATCCTGACCACGATGCGCTACATCGAGCCCCACGGCCATATGGTGAGCCGCACGACCGACGACTACCAGGCGATGGTGACCGCGGGGTGCCAGGCGGTCTGCGAGCCGGCCTTCTGGGCGGGCTTCGACCGCGGTTCGGCGGCCGGCTTCCGCGATTACTTCCGCCAGCTGACCGAGTACGAGCCGGCGCGGGCGGCGAAATTCCTCCTCCCGCACTACAGCTGGCTCTGCCTCAACCCGAAGGAGTCCGAGGACCTCGGCCTCGCGCGCGAGGTGCTCGCCCTGATCCCGGAGTTCCTCGACCGGCCGAACGTCCTCGGCATCGGCGAGATCGGCCTCAACCGGAACACCCGCAACGAGCTCCGCATCCTCGAGGAACACGTCGCGCTGGCGGTCCGCCACGACCAGCTCATCCTCGTCCACACCCCGCACCTCGAGGACAAGCTCAAGGGCACGCGCCTGATCCTCGACCTCCTGCGCGCGCACGCCGGCGTCCGTCCCGGCCGGGTGATCATCGACCACGTGGAGGAGCACACGATCCAGCAGGTGCTCGACGCCGGGTTCTGGGCCGGCATCACCCTCTACCCCGATTCCAAGTCCTCGCCGCCGCGCGCCGTGGATATGCTGGAGATCTGCGGCCGCGAGCGCATCTGGCTGAACTCCGCCTGCGACTGGGGCGTGAGCGACCCGCTCGCCGTGCCGAAGACCGCCCTCGAGATGCGGCGGCGCGGGCACAGCGAGGATTTCGTCGACGCGGTGTTGTTCCGGAACCCGGTGCGGTTCCTGTCGCAGTGCCCGAAATTCACCGTGTGGGCGGAGCCGGCGGGCTGAGCGGACCCTTGCCGCGATGCGACTGCCGCAGGGCCAGCACCTCGCCTACTGCACCAACGTCCACCGCGGGGAGACGTGGGCGGAGACCCTGGCCGCGCTCGAGACGCACGTCCTGCCGCTGCGGCGGCGCGTCGCCCCCGGGGAGCCCTACGCGATCGGCCTGCGGCTCGGCGCGCGCGCCGCGGCGGAACTCGCGGCGCCCGGGGAACTGGCCGCGTTCCGCCGCTGGCTCGACGCGCACGGCAGCTACGTTTTCACGATCAACGGCTTTCCCTACGGCAGCTTCCACGGGACGCGGGTGAAGGAGCAGGTGTACGCGCCGGACTGGGCGACGCCCGAGCGGCGGGTTTACACCGAGGGCCTGTTCCGCCTGCTCGCGGAGCTGGTGCCCGCGGGCGGCGAGGGGAGCGTCAGCACCGTGCCGGCCTCGTTCAAGGGCTTCATCGCCGCGGATCCCGCGCGGCGGCCGGCGCTGTTCCGCGAGCTGACCGCGATCGCGCGCTTCCTCGCGGATCTCGCGGGGCGGACGGGGCGCGACCTCCACCTGGGGCTCGAGCCGGAGCCGATGTGCCTGCTGGAGACGACCGCGGAGACAGTCGCGTTCTTCGCCGAGTGGCGGGAGCGGGAGCCCGCGGTCGACCGCGAGGGGCTGCTGCGGTTCGTGGGGGTGAACTACGACTGCTGCCACCTCGCGGTGGAATTCGAGGAGCCCGCCGCGGCGCTCGGGCGGTTGCGGGCGGCCGGGTTGCGGCTGAGCAAGCTGCACCTGAGTTCCGCCCTGCGCGTGCCGGCGACCCCGGAGGGCCGCGCGGCGCTCGCGGCGTTCGTCGAGCCGGTCTACCTGCACCAGGTCGTCGTCGGCTGCCCGGCGGACGGCACGGTGCGGCGGCGGTACGTCGACCTGCCGGACGCCCTCGCGGACGCGCGGCCGGCCGAACCGGGCGAGGAGTGGCGGGTGCACTTCCACGTCCCGCTGCACGCGGCGCCCGGCGCGCCGTTCGCCGACACCCGCGACCATCTGCTCGGGGCGCTCGACTGGCTCGGCGCGCACCCGACGGCCTGCACGCACCTCGAGATGGAGACCTACACCTGGGAGGTGCTGCCCGCCGCGTTGCGTTTGCCCCTCGGGGAACAGCTGGCGCGCGAGTACGCGTGGACCCTCGGCGCGCTCGCCGCCCGCGGCCTCGCCCGCGCGCCCGCCGCGGACGGAGGACGGGACGCGTGAGCGGGCGGGGCGGCGGGCGGGCGGCCCTCGATCTGGCGCGCGCGGGCAATTTCCCCTCGGTCGCGAGCAACGTGCTCGCCGCGCTGGTGCTCGCGCGCGGGGGCGCGTGGCCGGCGCCCGGGGAGGCCGCGCTCGCCCTGCTGGCGGGCGGGCTGGCCTACGCCGGGGGCGCGACGCTCAACGACGTCGCCGACGCGGCCTTCGACGCGCGCCACCGGCCCGAGCGCCCGATTCCCCGCGGGACCCTCTCCCGGGGTGGCGCCGCGCTGCTGGGCGGGACGGAACTCGCCCTTGGGCTCGCGTTGCTCGCCGTCCTGGGCGCGGCGTGGTTCTGGGTCGCCGGGCTGGCCGCCGTCATCCTCGCCTACGACTGGCTGCACAAACGCTGGGCCGGCTCCGTGGTCCTGATGGCCGGTTGCCGCATTCTGCTCGGCCTGGCCGTGGCGAGTGGCGCGGGCTGGACGGGCGGGTGGGCCGTCGCGGGTTGGGTGGCGGCGCTGGGCGTCTACATCGTGGGCCTGAGCCTGCTCGCGCGCCGCGAATACCTGCCGGGCGCGCCGGCCGCGCGGCTTGGGCGCCTCGTCGGGCAATTGCTGGCCGGGATCCCGCTCCTCGACGCCACGGCCCTGGTCGTGGTCAACGCGCCGGGACCGGCGCTCGCCTGCGCGCTCGCGGTCCCGCTCGGCCGCCTCGCGCAGCGGCTCGCCGCGGCGGACTGAAGCCCGCTCCGCCGCGTCAGGTCCCGTAGAGCCGGTCGCCGAAATCCCCGAGCCCGGGCACGATGTACTTGCGCGCGTTGAGGCCGCGGTCGAGGGCGGCCGTGTGGATGCGCGTGCCCGGGTGCGCGCGCTCGACCGCCGCGACGCCCTCGGGCGAGCTCACGATCGAGATCAGGCGCACGTCCGTGCCGCCGTGGGCCCGCACCACGTCCAGCGCCTGCACCGCGGAACCCCCGGTCGCGAGCATCGGGTCGACGAGGAACACCGGTCGTCCCGCGAGCGGCGGCAGCTTGCAGTAGTAGCTCCGGGCCTCGGCGGTGGCGTGGTCGCGCTCGAGGCCGAGATAGCCGACGCTCACGTCCGGGAACAGCTCGGTGAACGGCGCCACCATCCCGAGCCCCGCGCGCAGGATCGGGATGATCACGAGCGACTGGTGGCGCAGCACGGTCCCCGTCACCGGCTCGAGTGGCGTCTCGATCGCGCGGGGCTCCGTGGCGAGCTCGGCCGTGGCCTCGATCGCGAGCAGCAAACTCAGCTGGTGGGTGAGCGTGCGGAAGGTCGCCGGCTTCGTCGTGCGGTCGCGCAGGTGGGTGACGAGGTGCGCGGCGAGGGGGTGGTCGAGGATGTGGAGCGGCATCGGCGTCAGGGTTGCAGCGTCAACGTATGGCGGGTCGGGCCCGGGAGCAACGGGCTGGGCTCGCCGCGGACCCACGCGGTGTGTCCGGCCCGGTAATACGGCGAGAGGGGGTGGCCGCTCTGGCCGCCCGGCACCTGCAGGATCCCCTCCGCCTCGCGGCCGGGCGCGACCACGAGGCGTTCGCTCGCGCCGTTGGTGGGCGACTGGTAGCGCGGCAGGTCGCTGTCGCCCGGCAGCGGGTCGGCGGGCAGGTCCAGCCAGCGGCCGACGAATGGCAGGGCCCCGCTCAGCGGGTGGCGGATGGCGGCGCGGTTGCGGGCGCCCCAGGTGGCGGCGGCGGGATCGGAGCCGAGGGCGGCGAGCGCCGCGGCGGTGTCGTCCGCGGCGGCCGCGAGCAGGTCGTCCCAGCTCGCGTAGCGGGCCTCGAGGAAGTGCATCGGCCGTTCCCGCAGCAGCGCCTGCAGGGCGGGCTCGACCTGCAGCCGGCGCGAGTCGAAGTCGGCCATCGCCTCGCTGCAGGGCGCGAAGACCGGCCCGAGCGCGCGCCGCAGGACCGCCTGTCGGAACTCGCGCACGAGGCGGTAGCTGACGGCCTCGGGGCTGGCGCGGCCCTCCCAGACCTCCGCCCGCCGCCGCAGTTCGGCGCGGGCGGGCTGGCCCGCCACGGCCTCCGGGGTGAGCACCGCGAGCAGGCGCGCGTGCCACGGCTGCAGGAACCGGGCCCGGTCGTCGAGCTGCACCGCCAGAAGGTCGCGCGGGGTTGCCGCGGTGAGGCGCGCGAGACCGTCGCGGACCTGGGCGGCCCGGGGCGGCGCTGCGTAGGCCCCGTCGCCAAGCCGCACGAGCGCCGCGCCGCCCACGTGGCGCTGGTTCGCCGACCAGAGGCGCCCGGGCAGGCTCGCGTCGCCGCCGCGCACCACCGGCACCTCGGCGGCGGGCAGGTAGCCGTCCCAGCGGCGGTCGCCGAAGCTCCACGTGACCGGCAGGCGGCCGTCGTACCCGACGCGGCGCGGCAGGCGCCCGGCGATGGTCCACGCGATGGCGCCCGCGCGGTCGCCGACCATCAGGTTCACGTGGGAGATCCCGGCGCGGTGGGCGCTGGCCACGGCCTCGTCCGTGGTGCGGGCCTGCTCGAGTTGCAGCAGCCCGAGGTTCATCGCCGCGGGATCGTGGGCCACCCACTTGAGGGCGAGGGGACGATCGCGGTGGTTGCGCCCGACCACCGGGCCCCAGACGGTCCACTCGTACTCCTCGGTCACGGGGTCCCCGCCGCGCACCGCGATCGTCTCGCGGCGGCGTTCGAGGCGGAGGAACTCGTCGCCGTGGCCGGGCGCCTTGTAGAGGTTCGGCGCGAGGGAGTTGGTCTCGACCGCGATCAGGTCCCCGCTGTCGACCTGCGCGTTGGTGAAGCCCCAGGCGATGTCCCCGTTGCTGCCGGCGACGACGAAGGGCGTGCCGGGCAGGGTGACACCGGCGATGGTGCGGCCGCCGAAGGCGAGCGAGGCGCGGTACCAGATCGTGGGCACGGCGAGCCCGAGGTGCATATCGTTCGCCACCAGCGCCGCCCCGCCGGCCGCGAGGTTGCCCGCGAGCGCGAAGGCGTTCGAGCCGGGGCGCAGCTCGGGATCGGGGGCCGGGAACGGGAACGCGTCCGCGGGCGCGGGCTCCCGCCAGACCAGCCCGGGGGCGACGGGCGTGGGCCGGGCGCTGAGCGGGCGCGCGCGGAGGTTGACCAGCTTCGGCCCGGGAATGGGCGGCAGCGGCGCGACGGTGCCGTCGAGCGCGGCGTCGTCCGGCCCGACCAGCGGGGCAAGCCAGGCCAGCACCTCCTCCCCGTAGGTGTCGCGCAGGGTCATCAGGCTGCGCTCGTAGCGGCCGGTGCCGTCCTGCAGGTCGAGGACGAGGCTGTAGCCGACGAGGAGGGTGTCCTCGGGGCGCCAGGGTTCCGGCGTGGCGCGGAGGGCGAGGTATTCCCACGGGGTGGCGCCGAGGGCGGCGAGGCCGGCGTTGGCGCCCGCGGCGTAGGCCTCGAGGAGGGCGCGGTCGGCGGGGTCGAGGCGGGCGAGCACCTCCGTGGCGATGCGGCGGAACCCGTGGCGGCGCGTCTGGCGATCCCGGGGCAGCGCCCGGGCGCCGGCGAGGGCGGCGAGTTCCCCGGCCGCCGCGCGGCGCAGGAGGTCCATCTGGAAGAAGCGGTCCTGCGCGTGCAGCCAGCCGAGGGCGCGGGTGGCGTCGACCCGGTCGCGGGCGCGGATCGTGGGCATCCCGAGGTCGTCGCGCTCCACCGTCACGGCCGCGGCGAGGCCGGGCACGGTGGCGGCCCCGTCGAGGCGGGGCAGGCTGGAGCGCAGGTGACCGCGGAGCCAGAGGCCGGCCCCGAGGGCGAGGGCCGCGAGGAGGCCGAGGGCGGCGGCGGCGAGGCGGAGGATCTTGGCGGCGACCGGGGGCATTGCCCGACCTTGGAAGGCCGCGCGCGGGGGCGCAAGGGGCGGGCTTAGCCGCGGCGCAGCCGGCCGAAGTACAGGCCGGTCGCGAGCACCCCGAGCAGCCACGTCGGGAAGTTGATCCAGAGCTGGTGGAAGGGCACCGGGTAGTGGCGGCAGGCCCAGATGATGGCCGCGTGCTTCACCGCGATCAGGATCCACGCGACCAGAATCAGCCGCTCCAGCCGGGGGTTCCGCACCGGCCGGGCGCGCACGCGCACCTCCTCGACGAACGCCTGCCGCACCGCCTCCGGCGGCGGAGGCCGGCGTGTGATCACGTGGAAGAGGTTCGCGAACATCCCGGATCAAGGGGAGGCGATCCCGGCCCCTTTGCAACCCGCACCACGCTGCCGGGGTGACAAAGGAACCAAGTTGGGCCACCCTGCGTCCTCTCCGGTATGCCCGCGCCGCTCCTGCTCCTCGCCCTCCTCTTCGCCGCCGCCCTGCCGGCCGCGCCCGCGCCCGACGCCCCCGACCGGGTGCGCGTCGACTTCCGCGAACCCGCCGCCTTTGCCGATGCCGCCGAACGTTTCCCCGGCGACCCGCGCGATACCGCCCACCTCGACCGCCTGCGCGACCACCTCGTGCGCGCCGCGGCCCCCCGGCTGCCCGCCGGCCACCGCCTCGACATCACCTTCACCGCGGTGGACCTCGCGGGCGAGTTCGAGCCGTGGCGCGGGCCGCAGTGGGGCGACGTGCGCATCATCCGCGACCTCTACCCGCCCCGCCTCGGCCTCGAGTTCCGCCTCGTCGACGCCGCCGGCCGCGTCGTCCGCACGGGCCGGCGCGAGCTCTCCGATCTCGCCTTCCTGATGAAGATCACGGGCGGCTTCCGCGACGATCCCCTCCGGCACGAGAAGGCGCTGCTCGACGACTGGCTCCGCGCCGAGTTCCCGGGCCGTTGACGCCGTGGCCGCCCCCGCCGTCGCCCCGGCGCCCGCCGCCGACCCCGCGCGCCTCGACCAGTGGCTGTGGATGGTCCGGATCTTCCGGACGCGCAGCCTCGCCGCGGACGCGTGCCGCGCCGGCAGCGTCGCGGTGAACGACCGGCCCGCGAAGCCCGCCCGCGAGGTGCGCCCCGGCGAATGCGTGTCCGTGCGGGACGGCCTCGTCACCCGCACGCTGGTGGTGGTGGCGTCGCCGCGCGGGCGGGTGGCGGCGCGGTGGGTGGCGGGGTTCTGCACCGAGACGACCCCCGAGAGTGAGCGGGCGAAGGCGCGCGAGGCGGGCGTGCAGCAGCTGCTGGCGCGCGAGCAGGGCAGCGGCCGCCCGACCAAGCGGGACCGCCGCCTGCTGGACCGACTCTTCGACTGACCGCGGCGCGGGAGCGGGAAAAAGCATCGCGGCCGGCGCGCCGCGGGCGTTGGCTGGCGGGATGAACGTCTTCTCGAAGTTCGAGACGGAGCTGGCCGTGCGGCCGGACGACATCGACCTGTACCAGCACGTGCACAGCACGCGTTACCTCGACTACGTGCTGGCGGCGCGCTTCGAGCAGATGGAGCGCCACTACGGGATGTCGATGCAGGCGTTCGCCGAGCGCGGCCTCGGCTGGTGGATGGCGACCGCCTCCATCCAGTACAAGCGGCCCCTCGGCTGGGGCGACCGGATGGTCGTCCGCTGCTGGATCGAGCACTTCACCGAGACCGGGTGCCGCGTGGCCTTCGAGATCGAGAAGCTCCCGCTGCGCAAGCGGGTGTGCGACGGGGCCTGCGACTACACGCTCGTCACGCTCGCGACCGGCCGCGCCACGCCGATCCCGGAGGACGTGCGCGCCAAGTACTCGATCTGACGCCGTTCAGCGCCCGCGGAGCGCGGCTGGCAACTCGGGGATGCGCGCGACCACGACCTCGCGCGTGCGGCGGATGATGCCGTAGATCACGCGGCCCTCACTGCGGTCCCACGCCCACGACTGCCCCTCGAAGGGCACGTCGATGGTCGTCACGTACTCGAGGGTCGAACCCATCCGCGGCGGGCGCAGGACGTACAGTTCCCGCGCGTCGTGGCCGGTCACGTACAGCAGGCCGTCGTCGCCCCAGCTGCCGCCGGAGCAGCTGCTCTTGCCCCAGGTGGCGACCACCTGCGGCGGGAAGAGCCAGGACTCGAGCGGCTGCCACTGGTCGTCGAGGCGGGCGACGTGGGTCCACCGCTGGTCCAGGCCGGGGGTGAAACCCTGGTCGTTGTAGTGCGCGAAGCAGGCCCACCAGAACCCGTCGCGCCGTTCCGCCCAGGTCAGCGAGCCGGGCCGCAGGCCGAGGCTCAGGCTGCGCACGGGGGTGAGCGTCCGCGGATCAAAGAATTCCAGCGAGCTCATCATCGGGACCTGCGGGAAGTTCGAGTGGGCGAGGACGAGCAGGCCGTCTTGGATGAGGCCGCCGTTGAGGTGGATCGTGGCGCCCCCGCGGAGTCCGACCCATTCGGCGACCCGCTCCCCGGTGCGCTTGTCGTACTTGCCCACCACGAAGTTCCCGATGCCGTAGAAATGGTCCGCGTCCACGGCGACGCCCTGGTTGGCCCCGCGGGGCCGCCACCGGCGCAGCTCCTGCGCGACGAGGCCGTGGCGGGTGAGCTCCGGGACGGGGGCGCGGGGCAGGGCGGCGTACCAGGCCTGTTCCGCCGCGCGCGCCGGGTCGGCGGCGGGCGGGGGCGAGGCGGGGTTTTCGGCGGCCGGGCTGCGCGGGGCGGCGGCGCCCAGGAGGGCCGCTAGCAGGAGGAACGGGGGGCGGGAGCGGGCGGGCATCGGGGAAAGGGGCGCGCCGGCGGCGGGCCGGCGCGGGCGGGAGACTGGCCCCGGCGCGGGCGGGCGGGCGAGGCCGAAGCCGGCCGTCACCGGAATTTCACCCGAGGTCCGGGCCGCGAGGGGAAGGGCGTTCAGCCGTTCTTCTTGCCCTTGCCGGCGCGCGGCGTCGCGTCGGGGTTGGGCGGCCGCGGGAGGCCGTCATCGGGCTGGTCCCAGAGGCGGAACGGGTCGTCGTGGCGGCGCATCTCGGCGAGGAGCAGTGCCTGCAGCTCGCGGAGCTTGGCCGCGTGGCGCGGCTCGCCGGCGAGGTTCACCTGGTGGGGGGCCGGGCGGCGGCCGGTCAGCGCGACCACCGCGGGATCGTGGTGCGCGGCGAGGAACTCGTCGGGGTTCTCGCGGAGGTTGAACAGCTGGAGCTCGCGCACCTTGCCGTCGAGGACGTCGTGCTGGACGAGTTTCCAGTCGCCGTGGCGGACGGCGCGCACGCCCGGCCGGGTGCCGCCGCAGTAGACGCCGTAGAGGGTGTCGCGGACGGTGGCGGCGCGGCCCTCGAGCACGGGGCGGAAGCTGCGGCCCTCGTTGGTGGCGGGCGCGGGGATGCCGGCGAGGTCGCAGTAGGTGGCAAGCAGGTCGGTGAGGTAGACGTTGCCCTGGGCGCGCGAGCCCGGGCGGATCCCCGGCCCCTGGACCAGCAGTGGCACGCGCCAGGTGTGCTCGTAGAGGTTCTGTTTCCCCTGCAGGCCGTGGCGGCCGATGGCCATCCCGTGGTCCGCGGTGTAGAAGACGTACGTGTGCTCGAGCTCGCCCATCGCCTCCAGCCGGCGGAGGACGCGGCCGAGCTGGGTGTCGATGTTCTCGCTGCAGGCGAGCTGGCGGCCGATCTCGTTGCGGATCGTGGCCGGGTCGCGCCGCTCCCAGACGCCGCTGACGGCGACCTCGTCGCGGAGGCCCGGATGGCCGTGGGGGAACGGGTGCGCGGGCAGGTAATTGGCGGGCAGTGGCGGCTGGCGCGGGTGGGGGGCGGGCGGTTGCGCGGGGTCGGTGTGGTTGGTGGCCCCGTACTGCGCGAGCAACTCGGGCTTGCCGTCGCGGGTGTCGTGCGGGTGGGAGAAGCCGAAGTGGATCAAAAAGGGCCGGGCGTCGCGGGCGGCCACGCGTTCGTCGAGGTAGGCGAGCACCTGCTCGGCGTGCCAGGCGGAGCCGGAGGCGTCGTCGCCGCCGCGCTTGGTGGCGTCGCGCCGTACCTGGAAGAGGCGGTTCGCGGCCTCGTAGCTGTTACCCACCTTGCAGGTCCGCATCGTCGCGTAGCCCGCGCGGTTGAAGACCGCGGCCAGGGTGTGCTCGGGCAGGTCGGGCGGGACGAGCGCCGGGTTGCCGGTGTGGGGATTCGCGCCGCGGCCGCTCCCGTCCGGGATGTGCCACACCGTGCGCCCGCTCATCATCATATGCCGCGAGGGCGTGCAGACGCCCCCGACCCAGGCGCCCATATGGTAGGCGCCGTCGATCACCATCCCGCGGGCCGCGAGCCGGTCCAGCTCGGGGGAGCGCAGGACCGAGGCGGGATCGTAGGCCTTCAGGTCGAAGGGGGACTGGTCGTCGACGACGACGATCAGGAGGTTGGGCCGGCGCGCGGCGGGCGCGGGCTCCGCGGCGGGGAGCAGGGCCGGCAGCAGCAGGGCGGTGGCCAGGGCAAGGGCGGGACGGAAACGCATCGGGGTGGGGGGAGGTCCGAGCAAGCGGCAACGCGGCCGCCGCGGCAAGCGCGCGGCGCGACGACGGGGCCGTCAGCCCGTGGCCTCGCGCACGAGGTCGGCGATCCCGTCCGGCAGCGGCAGGGCCGCGGCGGCCGCCTGCGCCGCGGGACTCATCTTCCGCCAGGTCTTGCGGAGGATATCCACGAACTTCTCCCGCGGGTAATCCGCGTGGCGCGCCGCGAACGCGCCGATCTCGTTCTCGAGGAACACGAGGCACGCCGCGTCCTCCAGGACCTGCGTGCCGGGGTTGGTGCGGAGGCCGGTCTTCGACACCCACGTCGCGACGTCCGCCGCTTCGGTGGCGTCGACGCCCGCCGCCAGCAGCAGCTCCCGCGCGCGTTCCGCCTGGCGCGTGTAAAGCGAGCGGCGCCACGCGAGGTAGCCCGCGCGGCCCTCGGGGAAGGTCGCCCGCGGCACCCGCCAGCGCTCCAGGTGCTGGGCGCGCGCGGCGAGGCGCAGCGCGGGGCTCGCCGGGTCCGCCAGCCGCGCGGCCCACGCCTCCATCCGGTCCGCGTACACCAGCTCCGCCGCGCGGCCGTCCGCCGCGCGCTGCGGGTCCGCGGCGTGGGCGGCGTCGATCAGCTGGCGGGCACGGGCGTGGGCATCCATTGGCCGGAGCACACGGAAGCGCGCGGCCGGGTCAAGCGGGGGCCCGCGGTGCCGGCTTGCCTGCGACGGCGTCCGGGCCACGCTCCCGCCCCAATCCCCCCGCCATGCAAACCCCCGCCTCCCGGCGCGCCGTCGCGGCGCTGGCCCTGCTCCTGCCCGCCACGCTCGCCGCCCAGACCGCCCCGGCTCCCGCCCCCCCCCCCCCCGCCGCCCCCCAGCGCCCCGGCGTCGAGCTCCCCCCCCTCGAGCGGCGCGCCC
>Ga0172372_10002744_pt1 | contig 26445 bp, 14 predicted proteins | sample LakKiv5m_2_FD_114544 | JGI IMG/M metagenome (GOLD analysis project Ga0172372, IMG submission 114544) | Freshwater microbial communities from Kabuno Bay, South-Kivu, Congo - kab_092012_9.5m | ecosystem: Environmental > Aquatic > Freshwater > Lake | place: Democratic Republic of the Congo...
ACTTGCGGCAAGGTTTTCGACGCTTCACGCGCCGGAACCTAAAAAGTCGGGCGGCAGTTGTCCCGCACAATCAGCCTAAACAGCGTCAGTCCGTACTCAAATCACCTTCATGCATGCGCGCTGCGCGGCCGCGGCCGTGAGACGACTTATTCCTCTGAGAAGAGGTCGGAACTCATCCAGGGCACCCCTCAGAATCGCCCGGCGGGCGCAACCCGATGGAGCTGCGGTCAATAGCGAAGGCGCAAGTTGTGATCGACGCTTCGATGACTTCTGGAAAGTACGTGCCAAAAAGCATGACGCGATCGTCAACGTTCCCTCCTTTGCCGCGTAAAGGGCTGCTCGACAGATCGGTCGTGTGCTCCCTCTGAGGACGATACCCACCCGCATTCTTGCTCCAACCGTCCGTCTCGGCTTAAATGCAGTTCGAGTTGCGCATGCCCATCGCCACGGAAGACTTTTGGGAAGACCTCCTGGATCTGATCGAGGGTGGGAACGTGTTGCCCATCATTGGCCAGGGGGTGACGACCATCGGGCCGGATGACCAACCACTGGCTCCGTGGCTGGCCCGTCGTCTGGCCGGGCGCCTCGCCAGTCCGCAACAGTCAGGGCAACTGCCGTTGCCTGAGACACCCACGCTGAACGATGTCATCTGCCGGCATCTGATCCTCGGAGGGGCACGGGACGTGGTTTATACACGGTTGTTCCGAATCCTTCGCGACGAATGTCCGGAACCTGGACCTACTTTGCGAGGTCTGGCGGAGATCGAGGGTTTCCGACTCTGGATCACCACGGCCTTTGATCCACTCCTTGTGAAGGCCCTCAACACCGCCCGTCATCAAGGTCGGGCGGAGACGCGCGTGTATGCCTATTCACCGGAGGCCGAAACCAAGGACCTCCCGGCAAGGAAATCCGCACTCAGCGGCACCACGGTCTTTCACGTGCTCGGCAAGGTGTCGCAGGTGGGAGACTATGTGGCCTGGGAGGAGGACATGCTGGAATTCATCTGCGGGCTGAACCAGCACATGCCTGTGATGCCCAACCTCGCCCGTGACCTGGCGGATGAGAAGCTGCGGATTCTGGTCCTTGGCCTCAGTTTCTCCGACTGGCTCGTGCGCTTCTTCCTCCGCGTCGCCCGCCAAAGCCGCCTCAGCCTGTCGAATACCCGCGTGGACTATCTGGCCGACGGTCCGGTCGAGGTCCTGCCCCCGAGCCTGGTCCTCTATTTCGGCTCGGTGGTGCGGAGCATCCAGGTCGTGCCCTGTGATCCGCGGCATTTCGTTGCGGAACTGAGCCGACGCTGGCGGGCGAGACATCCACAGGGCTTTGTCCCGTCCGGCGGTGCGTCGGTTCCCGGTGTCGACATTCCCAAAGGCGCGATTTTCATCTCCTACGCACGGGAGGATGAGGAAGCGGTGCGTCGCCTGAAGGCCGGGCTTGAGAGCCATGGCTGTCTGGTCTGGTTTGACCGCGATCGCTTGGCTGAAGGTGGGGTCAATTTCCACCATAGCCTCGAGGATGCCGTGAAACACCATTGCTCCCTCTTCCTCTCGGTGATTTCCCGGCATACCGAGTCCCAGTTGGAGGCGTATTTCCACCGTGAGCGCAACTGGGCCGCCCAACGGGCCGAGGCTTACTCCGACGCGGACCGACACGAGTTCTACCTGCCGGTCATCGTGGACGACTCCAATCCGGGTTCGATTGCACGAGAACCCCGAGCCTTCGCCGGGGCCCAGCGGGTCCGGCTACTGGATGGCGAGGTCAGCACCGATTTCGCCCGACGGGTGGCGGAGCTCCAGGCGAAACACCGACGTACCGCCCCATGAATCCTGAACCAGCCGATTCCAGCCGCCGCAACGAACCGGACCTGCATGTCAGCCCGGAGGCACCGTGGTTGGGCCTGAGGTCGTTCTCCGAATCCGTCCGCGGCTACTTCTTTGGTCGTGACCGCGAGATTCAGGAGATCTGCGAACGCGTGCTCCATCGACCCCTCACGGTCCTCTTTGGTCAATCGGGGCTCGGCAAGACTTCGATTCTCGGAGCCGGGGTTGTCCCGAGGCTCCGTGAAATGGGCTGGCATCCGGTCAGGTTCCGCCTGGTGCTGGACCAGGGGGCCCTCCCGTTGGAAACGCAGGTCCTCGCTGAATTGTGCAATACCCTGGGCCTCGTACGGCCTGCTGCGGAAGTTGGCCTGTGGGCGTTCTTCCACGATCCCCTCCACGGTTTCATCGATGAAGCCGGCACCTCCCGCTTTCGGCCCATCCTCATCTTTGACCAGTTCGAGGAACTCTTCACGCTGGGAGAACGCCATCGCCCCGCCGATGTGCAGGACTTCCTGGAAGCCCTGGCGTGTGTCGTGGAGAACCGCCCACCCACGGCCGTGCGTGACGCCCTGGACCAGGATGATGCGCTCGCCGATCGCCTACTCATCGGAGCCCGACCCTGCAAGGTGCTCTTGTCCCTCCGCGAGGACTACCTGCATTCCCTGGAACGGTCGCGGGCGCAGATGCCTTCGTTGATGGAAAACCGGTTTGAACTGCGACTGCTTGCGGGTCCGGAGGCATTTGAGGCGGTCTTCCGACCCGGGGCCCTCAGGGATGAGGCCGGCAGCTCAAACCCCATCATTGCTCCGGAAGCCGCCCGATCCGTTGTACGGTTTGTGGCTGGCGTGGCCACGGACGTTCCGCTGGGGGAAATTGATAATGTCCCGCCTTTGCTCAGTCTGGTTTGTGAACAGTTGAACGCTCGCCGGCTCCGTGATGGAGCTGCGAACATTGATGCCGAGTCGCTCCGTCACTCCGCGTCGGAAGTCCTTGGCGACTTCTATGACCAATCGCTCGAGCCATTTCCGCCCGCCGTCCGTCATCTTCTTGAAGACCGTCTACTCTCGGACTCCGGCTTCCGCGAATCCCTCACACACGATACCGCCATCGCCGACCTTCGAAGGATGGGCTTGGCGGATCCTGAAGCAGTCCTCCGGAAGCTGGTGGACTGCCGGTTGCTGGTGATCGAGGAACGTGCGGGTGTCGCTCGGATCGAGTTTACCCACGACGTGTTGGCTCCCATCGCTGCGGCCTCGCGAACAGAGCGGCACGTCCGGGAGGCCAAGATCCGGGCGGAACAACAACTCTCGGAACAACGACGCAAGGCGCGTCGCCGAGCGGTATTGAGCCTTGTCCTCTCCGTCCTCGCCGTGGTCTCCATCCTCGGCAGCGTGATTGCCTGGAAGCAGACCAGAAAGGCCGAGGCTGCGACCAAAGCGGCGCAGCAAGAGGTAGCTAGGAATCAGGAACTGCTTCGCCAAGCGAGCAACGCAGCCTTTGCAACCGGGTACAAGGCGTGGCAGGAGGATTGGGATGCCGAGAAAAAGGGGGAACTCGCCTTCAGCATCGGCGGTTTCACGAAATGGCATGAGGCTGTCGCATACCTCATCCGCGCGTTGGAACTGGATCCACAAAACCAACGGGCCTTGTCGCTCCTGGCGGACACACTGCGGAACCGCGTCCGCGACAAGTGTCCTGAGAACACGGTTGAGGAGATGCCACTACATTTTCCCAGTGCAGATTGTGTTCATAGTCCGGATCGAAGTCGTGTTCTTACAGTCAGTACTAACATACCACTACAAATCTGGGACACGATCAGCGGCAAACCGGTCAGCGAAATCATTCCCGATGAGGGTAACTTCAATAAATGCTTCTTTAGCCCGGATAGTCGGCGCCTTGTCACTGTGCATGGTAGTATTGTGCGTATATGGGACGCGATAACCGGCCGAATTGTCGGTGAACCACTCCACCTTGAGGGTGATTTTGGTACCGTCACCTTTAGCCCGGACAGTAGACGTCTAATCACCAACTATGATGGAATAGTGCGTATCTGGGATGCGATCACTGCCAAAAATGTCGGTGAAACTCTTCATCTTCGGGTTGGTGACGAGGTCTTGACCTTTAGCCCGGACGGTAGGCTCCTTGTAGCCAGCCAGAATGCGACGTCCCATATCTGGGATACGACTAGCGGTAAGGCAATCGACGAACCGATCCGTCATCATACTTTCGTCTCTGGGGTAAGCTTTAGTCCAGACGGCACTCGAATCGCCATGAGACACGTAGATGGAAGTGTGATTATATGGGACATGAAGACCCGGAAAACCATTGGCCAACCACTCCTCCACGAAGGCTTCGTTTATGATGTGATCTTTAGCCCGGACAGTCGATACCTTGTCATCCTCAACAATAGGTGCGCCGATATCTGGGACACCAATTCTGGAAAACGAGTCTGCGAACCCATTTACCATGAGCCAGGAGTTCTTAGGGCTAAGTTCAGCCCGGATGGTACCCGTGTGGCAATTGACAGTTACGATAACGCCGCACGGATTTGGGATATTGCCACCGGAGTGCAAATGGGTGAACCGCTTCTCCACGCGGGTAGGATCAATAGCATTGAGTTCAGCCCGGATGCAACTCGCGTCCTTACCGCAAGTGAGGATAAAACCGCGCGCATCTGGGATGCCATCACTGGTAAACCGCGCGGCGAGATTCTTAGGCACGAAGGCTCGGTCTATAGCGCTGACTTCAACTCAAACGCCACGCAGATAACAACCTATGCTAATGATGGAATATCGCGGATCTGGGAGGTGGCTAGAACCGGACGACCTGGTGAACCTCATCGCCACTTTCTTCCAGTAACTTCTGCCGCCTTCAGTCCGGACGGCGCTCACCTCGCAACGGCGAGTGATCATATCGCAAGGGTCTGGAATGCAAAAGCGGGTCAGGCGCTTGAATGGCTCCGCCATGATGGGAGCATTCATAGTGCCACCTTTAGTCCGGATGGCACTCAAGTTATCACCGCAAGTGGCGACACGACCGCACGCATCTGGGATGCAGGCTCTGGGAAGCCGATCGGCGAACCGCTTCGTCATGAAGGTGAAGTCTATAGTGCTGCCTTTAGCCCGGACGGTTCTCGCGTAATCACTGCTAGCCGTGACGGCACTGCGCGGATTTGGGATGCCGTCACCGGCAAACAGGTTGGTCAAGTCCTTCGTCATCAGGATGAGGTCAATGGCGCCGCCTTCAGTCCCGATGGCTCCTACATCATTACCGCCAGCAATGACAAGACTGCCCAACTCTGGAATGCCAGCACTGGCATGGCTATTGGAAAGCCCTATCATCATGAAGATTCTGTTCTTAGTGCTGCCTTTAGCCCAGACGGCGTCCACGTGGTGACCTTGAGCAATGACAAATCGGCTCGAATTTGGAACGTGAGCAAGGGTGCAAGTGTATGTGAGGCCCTCCTGCATGGGGATAAAGTCACTCATGCCGCCTTCAGTCCGGACGGCATTCACGTGGTGACTTCGAGTAGTGACAAGTCGGCGCGAATTTGGAACCTGAGCAACGGTGCAAGGGTGGGAGAAATTCTCCTGCATGAGGAGAAGGTTACTCACGCCTCCTTTAGTCCCGACGGTTCCCGTGTCGTTACGTCAAGCACCGACAACACCGCGCGCATCTGGGATGTTAAGACAGGCAAACAGCTAGGAGAACCGCTGTGTCATGAGAGTTGGGTCCGGAGCGCATCTTTCAGCCCGGACGGTACCCGCGTCATCACTGCCAGCGGCAATGCCGCCTGGTTATGGAATGTCAGGCATCCAGAGACAACTCCTTCGCAAGCTGTCCTAGATTGGTTGAAATTGATCAATGGGCTTGTGGTTGGGGAAGACGGGGAGATGCTTATGGTGCCTATGGGTAGGCGCCACTCTTGGACGAATTTCAATCATCTTCCGCCCGGCTATTGGGCGGAGTTTGGTCGATGGCTTGGCCGGAAGTCATCAGATCGAACTCTTTCCGTGTACAGTTCCCGGACTCTTCCCGAAGAGGCTGAACGTGAACGCGATTCCGGAAGTGACGAGGGATTGGTAAGAGCGCTGGAGCTCGACCCGCGTTTGACATTGGTTCGTCTCAAGGTGCTCAACACATTCAATGTATCAAAACCGCCAAGTCGCTTTGAGCGATTACATCACGCTTGGCTCCGGCGATATGATCTAGACCTCATACCTGAGACTAATCTTACGGAACGGCTACGGGCCTTTGAACTTCTGGCGTCGGCTGGCTCTGCTAGTTTGGTTTCTGTTCCATCCATTCGGACAAATCTCCCAACGAAAGTCATGGCGATCTTTTGGGCAGAAAGCCTTCTGAAGGAAGTCTCTCTGGGGGAGAGGGATCGCATTCATTTGGAGGACTTCGTCAAGCAATCATCAACGAATCTCCTCAGTGGAACCGAGTTCGAGCGTCTGCGTAATCTCCTGGGCAGTGACTAAGTCGGTCATTGCGAAAACCGGTCATCACCCCGGGGCCCGCTGCGGCATTCTGGGTGGCGGCCGGCATTGGACGTCATACATCAGCATGCCATTGGCGCGCTTCGGTCCGTAGAAGGGGTTGCCTATGGATTTGCATGCTCGAAGGATCGGAGCAGGACCAGGGCGCCGTCGGCGGACTGGCTTCCGTGGGTATTCCAGGACACCGGGAGGATGCGTTCGGGGAGGGTTGGCTGGTTGGGGACCGGGACCCTTTCGATCCCGGAGGATCCCTTGCGTGCGAGTTGTTGGAAGTGCTCGCGCTTGATGGGGGGAGATTCTCCCTTTCGAAGCAATTCCTCCAGTGCCTGAAACGGCTGGGACGTCATGATCGCGACGACGTTCTCCGTGCCGGTTTGCTTGTCCAGAGCGTAACCGTTGCTCGTTCCGCTGGGCAGGACGATGCGTTGAAAGCTTCGTACAGGATTGCTTCCGTCGGAGAAGGAGAGGGTCTCGTTTCTGGGAAAGAGCCATTGGATCTTTCCGCCGGAATCCTGTTGGAACACGTAGAGGTAGCCCTCCGTCAGGGGTTGGAGGGCGATGCAGTAATGTTCGCCGCTAGCCAAAGTGGATTCCGACGTGAGTGGCTTCCATTCGGACGAACCGCGGGTCAGGCCGTGCAGGTCGAACGACAGGGCCTTCGGGGTGTTGGCCGTGGGTTGGGTGTTGCTTCCTTTAGTGGAATCTTTCAGCAGGACCTCGATCAGTTCCGGCCGGCGCCCTTGTCGGATGAGGGTGGCCAAGCCAAATCCGACGGCTCCGATGCCCGTGACGAGAACCACATTCTTGAGTCGTCGTCGGCCCGACTGCCGGTTTTCCAACGCGATGTGATGGCGGAGATCCCGGATGAGCAGGTTGCATCGCTTCTGGGGAGAGTCGTCAGGCGACCCGCACATCTGGATACGTTCCAGGGCGGTGCTGAAAGGTGCGCCGAACTCGGATGCTGGGATGCTGGACAATCTCAGGGGGATCACCACCTTGCCTGCCCCGAGCGCGAGGGAGACCTCATGGTGCACATAGCGGCTATGCCGCAGGTTCTCCGTGTAGAGGACAACGAGGACCGTGCACGACCGGATGGCTTCCTCTATGCGCGGATCGTAGGACTCTCCGGAGCGGAGATGTTCCCGGTCGATCCAGCAGGTCAAACCCACGCCTTTTTCCAGGCGCTCGAAGAGATCCAAGGCAATGGCCTCATCCTCCCGTGCGTAGCTCAGAAAGACACGGCGGCGAACGGCGTCCTCCACGGGCACGGCCGGTTTTGTGCTCATTTGCCCTGGCGCAGATCGAGACGCTTCAATCCGGCGATGGCATCGAAGTGGCCGGAACCGCCCTTGAGTTGGTTGGCTGCCTTGTAGCTCTCCCGGGCCAGGGTATAATTTCCAACGGCCTCAGCCGCGACGCCGAGGGCAAAGTTGTATTGGGGGTTCTTTGGCTTCGAGGCAACCGCCTGCTGGAATTCCGAAACGGCCGTTGACCAATCCTTGATCTGCAAGGCGGACATTCCTGCCTTCGCATGGGGATCGGCGGCGAAGCCGGCGAAGTCCACCTTGACGGCAGCTTCCTCGCCTTCAAACGGAATGGGAACCTCGGTCTGATACTTGGAGAAGGAATCCTTTACGGTGGTGCAGCCGCCGGACAACAGTGGCAACGAGAGGGCGACCAGGATTGGAACGAGGGTTTTCATTGGGATGGTTGTGACTTCTTGACGAGTTGTTGAATGATGGGTCCGAGATCTTCCAGAGCCTTGCGTGCGCCCGTTGGCAGGTTCAGTTCGATCCTCTTGCGGGCGAATTCGACACGTTCCCGCATCTGGTCCAGTTCGGGTGGAGCTCCTCCGGCAGGGATCCGGCCGACGGCTTCCCGCACCTGTTGCTCAAATCTGCTGAGACGGTCTGCTGCATCCTTGTACTTCCGTTGGTCAATGAGCTTGAGGATATCCTGACGCGTCCTTTCTGGATCTGCTCCACCACCTGCACCGAACAATTTTGCCATCTGAAAGATGCCAACTCCAGTTCCTCCTGCATTACCAGGTCCAGGAATACCGGGGAGCCCATTCCCTCCGCCCATGTTCACACGGACGAGGTTGTTCACGATTCCGGCGGCAATCGGATTATCGATGCCAACCAATCCAGCCACATCCAAAGTTCCGGCAGCGGTCATATAGTCCCGGGACTCGCCGATGAACAGTTTAGCCCGGCGTGGGTTGGCGGGGACACCGATGCCCCGTTGGTAGATCTGCGCCAGCGCGAGCGAGGCCTGAGGATCGCCCATGGCTGCGCGCACCTCATACCGTTCCACGATCTCCTCCCGTTCGTTTTCCGGTAGTGTTGTCAAGGCGACGACATTGGTCGCATCGCTTGCCGAAACAGGACGGAAGTATCCCTTGGCTCCAGCCTTGACGTATTCTGGACTGGTGGGTTTGGCGGCGGCCCAGCCTTCGATCTTGTCGGGGGGCACGAAAACAAAGGTGCCGCGGTCGTAAACGAGGAATCGATGCTGCGGCGTCATGGCGTTGGGCTCTCCCAAGGTCCGCAATCTATCGCGCACCCCAGCCCGGAGTGGGAAGAACAGTTCCTCCACAGTCAGCACGCGACTGCGGCTCAGTTCGTCCAGCAAGGCACCGGTGAACACGCCCTCTTCGCCCTTCGCATCTTCCAGGGCGGCCTCCTGATCAAGGCCCGCTGTCAGGATCTGGACGGTCGGACTCTTGATGATGTCCGGGTAAAGGTCCTCGGACTTATGGTCCGCGGCCTTGTAAGGCACATAGGCGAGGCCGCTGAAGCACGAATCCAACAGCAGGATCCGGTGCCGCGCGGGAAAACCCTGCAACCGTGCTGCCAATTGGGCCATCCCCAAAGCATGCTGCTGAAGTTCCGGAAGGCCGCTGTTCGTCTTGATGGAGGGGGCGTGCGGAATGAGGAAGCCATGGCGTTGCTCGTTCGTCCGCCCGCCCTTAACAATGGTCTTGGAGACGGTCATCCCGTGCCCCGAGAAGAAAACGATCAGGTCAAAGGGACGGTCTGCTCGCGACTGGGACTCCGCCATCTGTTGCAAGCGGTCCAGCTCCTGATTCACGCGATCCTTTGTGGCGACCTCGTTGGTCAGCATGATGGTGTTGGTGAACCCCAACCGTTGCGACATCACGGCCGCAAACCGCACTGCGTCCTTCGCGGCAAAACGAAGGGCTGGCAGGCCGGTCCCGTCCCCATTGACGCCGATGCTCAGTACGTAGACATCCCCGTAGGGTGGGGGAACCGGTGGCGGAACGGGTTTGTCTGTTCCTGTGTTCTGAACCCCTTCAGCGCCCTTGGATTGGATGGTCTCCTTCGCTAATGCGTTTGTGGATGGCAACGGCGGGATCGCCTTTGCCAAAGCTCCACCTGCGGGAGGGTTGGTTGCCGTGGTTGTGGCAGTCACTGCCTGGGCGTTGCCAGCGCTGGGTGGGATGGGAGGGGCCGTGCGTTGGTTGGTGTCGACCACAGGTACGTTCGACACTGTGGCCGGGGCTGCTTGGGGCGAACCCGTTGTGGGAGGTTGCCGGGGGACAAGGAAGTAAATGACCGCCGCCCCGATGAGTGCTCCACCCAGTCCAATCAGGAGGGGTGATCTGGATTTCTGGGACTGGGCCATACTTCGGCGAAGTCTCTATTGGATATCTCCCCGGTCTGTCAACGCAGGGGACATGACACAGCCGAGAGCGTCCTACGGTAGAAAGACTCAATGGCCTAGCGTAAACCACTTATGAATAGGAAATTGCCCCATCAGTTCAGCGAAGTCCGAGTCTTGGGTTCTGGCAGAAAATGTTTGAGACCCATGGCGAACGGGTCGCGGAGGGCACTTCGACCCTGTCAATAGAGAGGTTCTGTCGCCCCTGCCGGGGCTGGGTGCTCTTTTGGGGACGCGACCCAGCGCTCACGCGCTGGGCTATCCTCTGTCGGTGCTCCGCACCTGTTGCCACGACTCCTGGGAGGGCATGCAGTGGGAGAGAGAGGGCTTCACGGCTTGCCCACGGATTTCCCTGCATTTCGTACAGGAATGTCCAACAGCCGGATGGCATCGTCGTCCGGGATGCGGTTGTACAAGCCGAGGAGCGGCAACATTTCCCGGCTTGGCTCCCGAAGGATCTGCTCCACGACATTGGTTCCCAGCATCGGATACTTGGACGAGAACCAGCGGCGGGCGACGTCGTCGGCAATGTTCTGGAAACGCAAGGCCTCACCGCGGAGCGCCTGCCGTGGGTTCGCCTCGAGATTCTCGCTGCTGGCAAACGAAGTCACGCGCGCCAGGTCTGTCAACGCCCCGGCCGTCACCAAGGCATCGTGTAGCACGAAGGTGTCTTCCCAACCCGGAGGGAGGTTGGTTTCGATCAACCCCAGAAGGCGGGTCCCCGATGGGTCCCCTGTAACCCGGATCGTCTCCACGATCCCGGTCGAGTATCGAAGGCCCCCCAATGGGCCCCGCAATAGGGTCGGGCGGAGATGGACGGCATGCGGCGTGGCGGATGTGGATCCAGCATGTTGTCCGTGGATGGCGACCACGGGCATTCCAGCGTCGGCGACCCCTCGTGGCAGCGGACGCCACGGCTGCCAGCCAGCCAGTGCCAGGAAGAAAACGGCAACTCCCAACGCCCACCATGAGCCGTCACGAATCCGATTCATGGCTGCACCTCCAGCACCTGCAGGACTTGCGCCTTCGCAAGGTCCGCATCCAGGTCACGTCCCAGATCCAAGGCGTCCTGATATGCGGCATCCAGCATCAGGTTGAGTACCCAGCTCGCGAGATACCGGGCATGATCCTCCTGGAGCGGTTGCTGCCCCTCCAGACTCTCCTCCAAAGCGAACTTGAGGGATCGGATCTCGCCTTGCAGTCGCGGCGAAACCGGAACGGTTGGAGATCTGCCGACTCTCGCCGGATCCGGTGCTGCCTGGGGAGGGTTCGGGGAGTCCTGATTGCCGATCGGCGTCTGTCCTCCGACCCGATCGGAATGAGGAGAAGTTTGAACGGGCCCGGTTCCGTTGTCTGCCGGGACTTCAGGAGCGATCACCAGCATCCGAAGCCCCCACGCAAAACAGATCATCGCGAGGATCCAACGCAGGACGCGTTGCGACGGCTTTCCACTCTCAGTTGAATGCTCCATGGGTACCTCACAGGTTGACGCCTGATGCCGCCCCATAGCCTTCGAACACAATCGTTGGCCCGAAGCCCGCAGGCGCATCCCAGTAGATCCAATTGACACGTTGAGGCTGGATGATCACCCGGGCTGAAACCGGGATGACTGTGGTTCCTTTCATGTTGGCCGGGCGGATCAAAAAGGGTTCGGTCCGTGGGAACCTATTCGTTGATGCTGCAAGGATGTTCTGACCGGTGAAGTCCGGCAACGAGGTGCAGGGTGAAAGTGCCAACGTAGACCCAGGAAACCGAAGGTGCATCCGTGCCCATCCACCCAAGATCGTCAACGTCGATGACGGCTTCGGAATGGTGCCAACCAAAAGGAGTTTGAAGTCGGCAACCTTTGAGATGTGGGCGAGAGGTCCGTTTATCCCAGGCACCTCGCAGTTCCAATTTTCGCGAGAAGCTTGCGTGATACTGAATGGGGCTATGCTTGTGTCCCGGTGCACAATCTCGACGCTGCCATCCTCGTTGAGGATCCCATATTCGTCCTCTTCCAGGAACGACCCGCTCGAAGCGGAGAGGATGGCGAAGCCAGGGGCTTCAAACTTCTTGGTGTATCTTACGAAGAATTCACCTCGCACGTCGGTGTAGGTCGTCCTCCACGAATGCAAGCTGAGCGTATAGGTATCCCCAAGGGATCCGGTTCCGATCGTATGAGCCAATGTGAATGTGGCAGTAAGGAACTGCTTGGCCAGGTTGATTGGGTCCATGGTTTTGAAAATCTGAAACAGGATTGCGGGCGCGCAAATGTTTCTTCAGTCGTCATCAGGCGATTGAGAGCGGGGACCGCTTCAGGCGAAAAACCGGCCCCATACGGAAGGGGTGTTTTGCAGCAATGAATTGGCAGTCTACAGCCCGTCTACAGCTTTCGATGCATGCGCCGGGTGAGGGCACCCGGCCTTCAACGGGGAGTTGCCGGCTTCTGCGCCTCCTGACGTTGGCCGCTGCCCGGGGCTGAAGCCTGAGACTGAGAGACTCGAAGTCGCTCCCGACCGCCTCCTCACGTCGTCGGCTACGCCGGGGAGGTAGCTGTCGAGGTCACGAGGCAGTGGTTGGAGGGACGCCTCCTCACGTCGACGGCTACGGGGCGTGGCTTGAAACTTGAACCTGAAAACTTCCAACTCTCCCCCATTACTCGTCGCCGCCGCCGCTGTCGGACTTCTTCTCCCATTTGCGGAGTTGGCGTTCGGGGAGGGATTTGTCGGCGCTCATGAAGACGGTGCCGTTGCCGCAGACGGATTCGAGGGCGGTCTCGAGTTCGACGGAGGCGGCGACGGTGTAGCGGTCGGAGGGCTCGATGAAGATGGAGACGCCGGTGGGCATCTGGATGCAGAGGTAGAAGGGCAGGCGGCCGGCGTGGGTCTCGAGGATGCCGCGGACGGACTGGAGGCGTTCCGGCGTCGCGGTGGCCGAGGGAATGCGGAGCTGGACCTGCTTGGTGAGCCGACGGGGGGCATCGTCGAGGCGGAGGATGTCGGTGGGGAAGATCTTGGGCTTGTCCTCGCCGGTGGAGACCTCACCGACGACGAGGAGCGGGAGGTTGGCGACGAAGAGTTCGCGGAACTTGTCGTAGGACTCGTTCATGGCGAGGAGGGTCACCGTTCCGGTGAGGTCCTCGAGGGTGACCATCGCGTAGGGTTTGCCGGACTTCTTGGAGACGCCCTGCTGGACGGCAGCGACGAGTCCGCCCACGCGCGCCATGGAACGGTTGGGGAGTGAGGCGAGGTCCTCGATGGCGTGGAGGGTGTAGCGCTGCAGGAGTCGCTCGTAGGGCTGGAGCGGGTGGCCGCTGACGTAGAACCCGAGGAGTTCCTTCTCGTGGGCGAGCCGTTCGGAAGTGGGCCATTCGGGGAGTTCGACGACGACGTCGGGTTTCGCAGCCTTGCCCTTCTTCGGGGCGGCTTCCAGGGCATCGAAGAAGCTGACCTGTCCTCGGGCGCGGTCGGCAGCGATGGCGGAGGCGAGGCCGATGGCGGAATCGATCTGGGACCAGAGGGTGGCGCGGCTGGCGCCGAGGGAATCACAGGCGCCGGCCTTGATGAGGCATTCGAGGACCTTGCGGTTGACGGTGCGGATGTCGACGCGCTCGCACATGTCCGCGAGGGAGGTGAAGCGACCCTTGGGGCGGGCATCGAGGATGCTTTGCACGGCGACCTCGCCGACGCCCTTGATGGCGGCGAGCCCGAACCGGATGACACGCTTGCCGTCCTCGCCATGGGAACCGGCGGGAGCGAAGGCAACGTCGGATTCGTTGACGTCGGGACCGAGGACTTCGATGCCGAACCCGCGGGCTTCGGCGATGAACTGGGCGAGCTTGGCGAGGTCGGCCTGATCGTTCGTCATCATCGCGCACAGGAACTCCACCGGGTGGTTGGCCTTCAGGTACGCGGTCTGGTAAGCGACGACGGCATAGGCGGCGGCGTGGGACTTGTTGAAGCCGTAGCCGGCGAACTTCTCGAGGATGTCGAAGATCTCGTTGGCCTTGCCCTCGGGGATGTTGTTGGTCTCCCGGCAGCCCTTGACGAAGGCCTCGCGCTGCTTGGCCATTTCCTCGAGCTTCTTCTTGCCCATGGCGCGGCGGAGGAGGTCGGCGCCGCCGAGGGTATAGCCGCCGAGGATCTGGGCGGCCTGCATGACCTGCTCCTGATAGATGAGGACGCCGTAGGTCTCCTTGGAGATCTTCTCCAGGAGCGGGTGCGGGTACTCGATCTCCTTGCGGCCATGCCGACGTTCGATGAAGTCCGGGATCAGGTCCATGGGACCGGGCCGGTAGAGCGACACGAGCGCGGTGATGTGCTCGACGGAGGCGATCTGGAACTTGCGGCAGAGATCGCGCATGCCGCCGGATTCCAGCTGGAACACGCCGAGCGTCTGGGCGTTGTTGAGGAGGGCGTAGGTCTTGGTGTCGTCGAGGGGGAGTTCGTCGATGAGGATGTCGATGCCCGAGGTCTTCTTCACCAGCTCGCAGGTGTTGCGGATGACGGTGAGGGTCTTCAGTCCGAGGAAGTCCATCTTCAGCAACCCGAGGTCGCCGACCGGTCCCATCGCGTACTGGGTGACGACGCCGCCGTCGTCGTCGGCCTTGAGGGGGAGGAGATTGACGAGGGGTTGGGCGCCGATGACGACGCCGGCGGCGTGGACGCCGGAGGAACGGGCCTGGTCTTCGAGGACGAGCGCGTACTCGACGAGTTCGCGTGTGGCTTCCTCGGAATCGTAGGCGCGCTTGAAGTCGGCGCTCTTCTCGAGTGCGTCCTTCAGGGACCACTTCATGTCCGTGATCATCTTGGCAAGACGGTCGGTGTCGCCGAAGCCCATGCCCATGACGCGGCCGACGTCGCGGATGACGGACTTCGCGCCCATCGTGCCGAAGGTGATGATCTGCGCGACGGCCTCGGAGCCGTACTTCTTGCGGACGTATTCGATGACGTCCTGTCGACGGTCGTCGGCGAAGTCGATGTCGATGTCGGGCGGGCTGACGCGTTCCGGGTTGAGGAACCGTTCGAAGAGTAGGCCGTAGCGGAGGGGGTCGACGTTGGCGATCTCGAGGAGGTACGTGACCATGGAACCGGCGGCGGAACCGCGCGCCACGCAGGACACGCCCATGGAACGGCCATGGCGGACGAAGTCGCCGACGATGAGGAAGTAGGAGACGTAACCGGTCTTCTCGATGACGCCGAGTTCGAGGTCGAGCCGGTGCAGCAGGGCGGTGATGGCGTGCTGGACAGCAGGCGAGGCGAGCGTGGCGGTGGTGGGATCGACCGGGGCTTCGCCCTCGGTGGGCGGCGGGAACAGGAAGGCGAGGCGGACGGCGTCCTTGAGGGCGTCGACGACGATCTTCGAACCCTCGACGTGGGCGGTGATGCCGTAGCGGGTGTGGAGGCCGTCGCAGAGAAGCTTCCGGAGGTAGCCCTCACGGGTCCAGGAATCGGGCGGGACGAAGACGGGGTAATGTTCGGCGCCCTTGCCGAAGCGGATGTCGACGTTGCACTTCTCGGCAACCTCGACGGTGTTGAGGACGGATTCGGGCACCTCGGCGAAGAGGCGTTTCATCTCGTCGGCGGACCGGAGGTAGAACTGCGCCTCCTGGTAGCGCATGCGCTTGGAGTCGCTCAGTTGGGCCTGGTTGCCGATGCAGATGAGGCAGTCGTGGGCGCGCCAGTTGTCCTTCTCGACGTAGTGAACGTCGTTGGTGCAAACCGTCTTCAGGCCGAATTCCTTGGCGTATGCCAGCAGGGCGCGGTTGACCTTGGCCTGGTCGGGGATGCCGTGGTTCTGGAGTTCGAGGTAGAAGTTTTCGGGGCCAAGGACCTGCTTGAACCAGTCGATGGCGTTGCGGGCGCGCTTGTCGTCCCCCTTGACGATGGATTCCGGGATCTCGCTCGCGAGGCAACCGGAGAGGCCGAGGAGGCCTTCGGAATGGGCGGCGAGGAGTTCCTTGTCGATGCGCGGCTTGTAATAGAAGCCGTCGAGGTGCCCTGCGGTGACGAGCTTGACCAGGTTCTTGTAACCGGCCTCGTTGCGAGCGAGCAGGATGAGGTGGTTGTAGACGTCGCGCCCGCCCGACGAGGACTTCTTCTCGTGGCGTGATCCGGGGGCGACGTAGACCTCGCAACCGAGGATGGGCTTCACGCCTGCCTTCTTCGCGGCCTGATGGAACTCGACGGCGCCATACATGACGCCGTGATCGGTCATCGCGATCGCGGGAAACTCCAACTTGGCGGCCTTGGCCATCAGCTTGTCCAGTTTGCAGCACGCATCGAGCAACGAGTACTCGGTGTGCAGGTGCAGATGGACGAAATCACTCGGCATGCGGACGACTATGCGAGGCGTGCCGGAGGGGGCAAGCGGGGGGACGGCGGAGTTTCAAGTTTTCAGGTTGAAGTTTCATGCCAACTGAGCCTCGCCGGGTGGGGGCACCCGGCCTTCAATGGGAGTTCCCAGATGACAGATCCCAGTTCCCAGAAGTCTCGGCGAGCGATGGTTCGGACTGGGCCGGGGCGGCGAGGTCCTCATCGCCTGCGAAATGCTCTTGAGCGGCGACGAGGACGTCTCCCCGCCGTCGCGTCACCCGAAGTTCAGCGGTCGGTGCGGAACAGGTTCACGGGCAGTCCTTCCGCGGTGAAGAGGTTCGGGATGGAATCGTTGCGGAACCCGAACCGTACGGCAGTGGGTTGCGCCACCGATTCACTGGAGACGCGGAGGGTTTTTCCGTCGATCACCGCTTCTGCGGGGACAAACTGACCATCGGCGGCGGCGATCTGGAATTCCGTGGGCGGACCGCCGCGGGCCACGAGTGTCGTCGGTACCGGATCCAGTTCGATGACCACGGTGCTTCCCTCGATCCGATGGGTGCGGTAGGACGGGCTGCGCGATTGGGGCCCAGCGACTCCGTAGGTGTCGACGAGGGCCATCGCGGCGAGGCGTTCGGCAACCTCGCGTTTCATCTGCGGATGGATGTCCTTCACGTTGTCGACAAGATCGCTGATCACCGCCATGCCGGTGCGGGGGTGGTTCGCGGCCAGGGTCTGCGCCTCGCGCAGGAGCGCACCGCGGATGTGGTCGTCGCCGTACGTGTAGGGAGCGATCTGGACGAAGTAGACGGGGAGCTCGGATTTCCAGGCAGCCCGCCAGGCGTCGATCATGTAGGTGAAGAGTTTCCGGTACGTGGCGTGGGTCGGCACGTTGCTCTCGCCCTGGTACCAGAGCACGCCAGCGATCCGGAACGGGAGGAGCGGATGGATCATGGCGTTGTAGGCGAGGCCAGGCTGGTGTGGCCACCAGGCGTACGGCTTGAGTTCGGTGGCGGCCGCACGGAGGTCCGGGGCGGCCTCGACCACCTCGCGCGGGGTCCAGACTTCGGCGGGCGTACCACCCCAGCTGCTGTTGATGATGCCGACGGGCGTGTTGAGCCGCTCGTGGATCCGTTTCCCGAAGAAGTATCCGATGGCGCTGAAACGTTGCATGTCCTCGGGGTTGCAGACGACCCAGTGGGCGTCGACGTGGTCCTGGGGGGCGTCCGCCGTGGCCTTGGGCACGTGGAAGAACCGGATGAGGTTGTTGGTCGCGCCGGGCGCCTCTTCGCGGGATTGGCGCACGCCGAGTTCACCGGACCATTCCATGTTGCTCTGTCCGCTGCACAGCCACACCTCGCCGATGAGGACGTCCTCGAGGACGATCTCGTTGCCTGCCTTGATGCGGATGGAGTGCGGGCCGCCGGCCTCGGGCGTCTGGACGTTCACGGACCAGCGCCCGCCATTGGAGGCGGTGGCCTGGACGATGTTCGTGGACCAGCTGGTGGTCACCACGACCGTCTCGGCCGCGTTGGCCCAACCCCAGACGGGAACGGACGCCCGTTGCTGGAGGACCATGTGCGACCCGAGGATGGCGGGAACCCGCACCGCTGCCGCCAATGGGCTGAAAGCGAGGACGCAGGGCAGCAGAAGACGCAGGAGGGATCTCATGCCCCGAATCTCTCCCCGGGCTGCGGTCCGCTTCAAACGGGAATTGGCGACTGGGGACTGGAAAAGGGGAACGTGGACCTCGCCGGGTGGGGGCACCCGGCCTTCAAGGGGAGTTCCCAGATCCCAGAAGTTTCAGCTCCCGATGGCTCGGCGAGCGATGGTTTGGACCGGGCCGGGGAGGCGGCGAAGCAGTTCCTCCTTCAAACCTGGATCGAGGCCGTAGCGGAACCCGACGATGCCGCAGAGTCCGCCGAGCACAGCGGACTTGAGTCCGAACTCGAGCCACCAGGGCGTGATGTGCAGCGGTGCGAGGAAGAAACCGAAACCCAGGCCCAGCATCCAGATGGGGAAGCTGACGGAGCTCCAGTTGAGCACCTCGTGCAACCGCACGCCGAAGGTTCCCTGCGTCCGCCAGAGTCCGTAGGCACCGCTGGTCAGGGTCGCGGTCACGGCAGCGACCGTCAGGAGACCCGGAACGCCCCAGATCCGTCCGGCGACCAGCGACAGGCTGACCGACAGCGTTCCTTCCGCGACATAGACCCAGCGCATGCCGGCGATGGATTTCTGGAGGATCGGGAGGGTGCAGTGGCAGCGATAGATGGAGATGACGAAGAGCCAGACTCCGAGGAGGAGGTCGTTGGTCCACGGCCACGCGTACTTGGGACCGCCCCAGTTCCGGACCAGCAGGCCACTCAGGACCGTCAGGCCAACCCCGGCCACCGCGGCGAAGATCGTGGTCAGCATCACGACCTGTCGGAATCGCTGTCCCAGCGCTGTCCGGTTGTCCTGGACGATCAGTTCGGAGAGCCCCGGAGCCGATGCGTCCAGGACCTTCCACACCAGTTGGCTCAGGGCCATGAACGGCCTCGTCGCGACCTCCCAGACGCCGGCGGCTTCCAGGCCTTGAACCCGGCCCAGGATCATTCCCTGCGTGTTGAGGGCCATCTGGGTGCCAAGAGAAACCCAGAAGAGGTCGAGGCCGAATCCGAGGACGCCGCGCACCGCGGGCCATCCCGGCCAGCAGAGCCGGCCGAGATCCTTCAGCCGTCCCATCCCGGCCAGCGCGAGCACCGTGCTCAGGCCGATGACGGCGGAGAGCACGGCCTGGCCGTACCACGCGCTGCGCACGCCATGTCCCGAACGCAAGGCCCACCAGAACACGGCCAGGTTGGCCAGTTGTCCCAACGCCTGCGCGTAATTGACGAGGTCGTGACGCTGCCATGCGTACATCATCGACATGGTGATCCGGAAAACGCCGGACACCGCGATGGTCAGGCCCGTGGCCATGAACAGGAACAGTGCCTCGGATCGCAAACCTTCCGGGACCTTGAGCCAGGCCACCGCCGGAAACGCGGCGAGGAGGGTGACCCCGACGGTGACGGCACACATCATCAGCGTGGCGGCGGCGCCGGCGGAAAGGGTACGGCGGTAGTCGAGGCTTTCGGGCGAATCCTTGTGGTCCATCAGCAGCCGCGATACCGACGGCAGCAACCCCAGGTCGAGCAACGCAAAGAGGTAGGCCAATCGCTGGGTCAAGCCCCACAGGCCAACCTCGTCCCCGTCCAGGGCCCCGGTGGCCATCGGGACCATGACGATCTGGACCGCCAGCGTGACGGCGACCATCAGGTAACCCGAGATGAAGCCCGAGGCAGCGCGGCGTGAACGGCTCATGCGTCGGTCCCCACTGTCTCTCCGGCGGGTTGGGTGGATCCCATCGCTGCCTCCAGCAATGGCCCGGCCCGGCCCGTATGAATGTCCGATCCCTGTTTCACGCCTGGTTTCACCCGGAAGCCCGGGGGGGCTTCCCCGACGATGCCCTCCCGGTGCGGCCAGACTCCGCCACGGCACACCACCCGTGCAACGCGAAGTTTGAGGATTGAAGGCCGCGTGCCCCCACGCAGGGGCGCATCTTGACAATGCCCCCATTGGAGCGGGTGGCCGATAACGCTCTTGGCCGGCAGTGGGGTGTGCCTTAGGGTCCGCGCCTTCCGGAAGGGTCTTTTTCGATGGATTACAAGAACACACTCAACCTGCCGCGGACGGACTTCCCGATGCAGGCAGGCCTGGTACAGAGCGAGCCGAAGCGGTTGGAGAAGTGGCGTGCAGCGGGGCTGTACGAGCAGATCCGTGCCGCTCGCGCCGGAGCCCCACGATTTGTGCTCCACGATGGTCCGCCATTCGCCAACGGCGATGTCCACGTGGGAACCGCCCTGAACAAGATCCTGAAGGACATCATCGTGAAGTCGCGCACCCTGCGCGGGTGCGACGCGCCGTATGTCCCGGGCTGGGACTGCCACGGCCTTCCGATCGAGGCGAAGGTGACCCAGGAATTGCGCACGCAGGGCAAGGGGGACGCCGACGCCGCCACGATCCGGAGCGCGTGTGATGCCTATGCGCGCCGGTATGTGGACCTGCAGCGCGGTCAGTTCCAGCGGTTGGGCGTGCTGGGCGATTGGTTCAATCCGTACCTCACACTGGCACCGTCCTACGAGGCCAACGAGGTCCGGTTGTTCGCGGATCTCGTGGAGAAGGGGTTCGTGTACCGCGGCAAGAAGCCCGTCTTCTGGAGCATCCCGTATCGCACGGCGCTTGCGGATGCCGAGGTGGAGTATGCGGATCACGTCAGCCAGAGCGTGTACGTGAAGTTCAAGCTCACGGGCGAACCGAACACCTTTGTCCTCATCTGGACGACGACCCCGTGGACGTTGCCGGCGAACCTCGCCGTGGCCTTCAACGCCGACCTTCAATACGTCTACGTCCACGCCAATGGCGAAACCTACCTGATCGCCAACCTCCTGGTTGGGGCGATCGCGATGAAGTGCGGCTGGGAGAACTACCAGATCATCCGGACCGCGTCGGCCGACGAGCTGGCGTCGCTTTCGTACGATCATCCCTTCTGTCCGCGCACGGGCCGGCTGCATCCGGCGGGGTTTGTCGAGGCCTCGACCGGTACCGGGTTTGTCCACATCGCGCCGGGTCACGGTCTGGAGGATTACCAGCTCGGATTGCAGATCGGGTTGCCGATCTACTGCCCGGTGAACGACGAAGGGAAACTGGCGCCGACGTCCGATCTGCCGCGGGAACAGCAGTTGCCGGAGTCGCTCGTCGGGAAGTCGGTGCTCGAGAAGAACAACCGCTCGGATGCGAACGACGCGGTGATCGCGCTCCTGACGGAGTTGAACGCCCTCGCGTTCCGGGAGGATTATCACCACAGCTACCCGCATTGCTGGCGCTCGAAGACGCCGATCGTCTTCCGTGCGGTCGACCAGTGGTTCATCCGGATCGATCATGTGGTCCCGGGGACGACGCGGGCCTTCCGGCAGGAAGCGCTGGCGGCCATCCAGGGAGTGAAGTGGGTGCCCGACTGGGGCATCAACCGGATCCAGGGCGCCGTCACGTCGCGTCCGGACTGGTGCATCTCGCGTCAACGGACTTGGGGCGTGCCGATTCCCGCGTTCTATGCCGCGGACGGCGAGCCGATCCTTTCGGCGGACATCGTGCGGAAGGCGGCGGACCTGATCGCGGAGCACGGGTCAAACGTGTGGTTCAGCCGGAGCACGGAGGAACTGTGGGCGGCCTGCCGTCCGGCGGGCTGGGCGGGACCGGAGGCGGTGAGCCGTTCCCAGGACACGCTGGACGTGTGGATTGACTCCGGGTCTTCGTCGCGCGCCGTGCTGATGCAGAGGCCGGAGCTGCAGCACCCGGGGCAGGAGTTGGGTTGGCAGGCGGATGTTTACCTGGAGGGGTCGGACCAGCACCGCGGCTGGTTCCAGTCCTCGCTGCTGCTCTCCTTGGCCGGGAATGGTGCGCCGCCGTACCGGACCGTGCTGACGCACGGGTTCATGGTCGACGAGGACAAGGAGAAGATCTCGAAATCCAAGCAGGGTCAGGGGGGCTACCAGAAGCCGCAGACGGCGGATCGATACGTCCAGGACTACGGGGCGGATGTGATCCGGCTGTGGGTGGCGTCGCAGGATTACCGCAGCGACATCGTGGTGTCCGAGGAACGGTTGAAGAAGGTGGGCGAAACGTATCGGTTGATCCGGAACACGCTGCGCTACCAGTTGAGCAACCTCTACGACTTCGATCCCGCCCAGCATTCCGTGTCGGTGGAGCAGTTGACATCGCTCGACCGGTGGGCGCTGGGCGAGTTCGCCCGGTTGGAGGCGGACGTCGCCGCTGCCTACGAGGCTTTCGAATTCCACACGGTTTATCAGAGGGTCGCCCAGTTCGTCACCGTGGAGCTCAGCTCGGTCTATCACGACATCATCAAGGACCGGATGTACACGGATGCGGCGGGCTCGCTACGTCGCCGCTCGACCCAGACGGTGCTCCATCAGATCGTCATCGGATTGTCCCAGATGCTGGCGCCGATCCTTGCCTTTACGTCCGATGAGGCCTGGGAATCCATCCCCGGGAAGCCCACGGATTCGGTCCACCTCTCAAACTGGTCTCCGACAGGGGATCCCCGAACGGAGGGAGAGAAGGAAGCGTGGCGAGTGCTGTTCTCGCTCCGGGAGCAGGTCCTGCCGGTGATCGAGAAGGCGCGTCAGGCGAAGACCTTGGGGAAAGCGCTGGAGGCGCGGCTCACGGTGGTTCTGGAACCGGCGCCGGCGGCCGTGGCGGGTGTCCATGCGTCGGAATTGAGGGAAATCCTCAATGTTTCGCAGCTTGTCGTGGAGCCCGGCGTGGCCTTCGAGGTGCGCGTGGAACGGGCCCATGGGGTGAAATGCGAGCGCTGCTGGCACTGGGAGGAGGACGTTGGACAGTGCGCCGAACACCCCACGCTGTGCGGCCGATGTGCCGGGGCGGTGGTGGTTTCGTAGGGGACGGCCTGATCCCGGGAGGGGATGGCGCCTGCGAGTTTAGCCAAGGGAAGGGGTAAAAAAAAATTGCGGAAACCGCCGTTTTGGCCGTCAATTCGCTCGTTGGTTCTCACAAGGGATCGACACCGCGGTTGCAACGATCGCAGGACGATCCCCAGCCGGACTCACTTCGAGGCCGGTAAAGGAGGTTAAGTTTGGTTGTTTGGGTTAGGCGGGCACCGCAAGGTGCCCGCTTTTTTATTGGAGAACCCAGTTTCCAGGTCCCAGGTGCCAGAGCAGTTCAGGCACGCCGGAGGCGTTGAAGCGGGTAGCCCGGGGTGCGAAGCAACCCCGGGTCCCGGGTACCCAAGGAGTCACCTACCCCGGCAGGGGTTGCAGCTTCCTGACTCTTCGCACCCCGCCGGGGTGCGGATTCCATTCAACACGTCATTCCCCGGGTGCGTGCTTCGCACGACCCGGGGCTATCCGCTCCAACGCCTCCGGCGTACAGACTCCGGCACCGGGCAAGTCCCGCCGCGCGGGGGCACGCGGCCTTCAAACTTGAACCTTCAAACTTCGAACTCTCCGACAGCCTCCTGACGTCGGCTGCTACCTTGCGTTGGCTGCTACCTTGCGTTGTCGGCGGCTTGAAACTTGAAACCGAAAACTCGGAACTCTCCCCCTGCCCCCGCAAATTTGCTCATGAGGGGGGCCGCAAGTCCTCATGGCCAGCGGCCTGCGTCTGTGGCAGCTTTTGCCGACACTTCCCGGAAGACATCTCTGTGCCATGAGCGAACGCAAACTGAACATCGCCGTTGTCGGCCTCGGCTTCGGCGCCGAATTCATCCCCATCTGGCAGCGGCACCCGAACACCCGGTGCTACGCCATCTGCCAGCGCAACGAGGACAAGCTGAAGACCATCGGCGACGCCTTCGGCGTGGACGTCCGGTACACGGATTTCAACGCGCTCCTGAAGGACCCGAACGTCGACGCGGTGCACATCAACTCGCCGATCCCGGATCACGGCTGGATGTCCATCGCGGCCCTGAAGGCCGGCAAGCATGTGGCCTGTACGGTGCCCATGGCGACGTCGGTGGAGGACTGCAAGAAGATCGTCGACATCGTCAAGAAGACGGGCCTGCGGTACATGATGATGGAGACGGTCGTGTATGCGCGCGAGTTCCTGTACATCAAGGAGCTCTACGAGAAGGGAGCCCTGGGCAAGGTCCAGTTCCTCCAGGCTTCCCATCAGCAGGACATGGACGGCTGGCCCAATTACTGGCCCGGTCTTCCGCCGATGTGGTACGCGACCCACTGCGTCGGCCCCGTCGCCGGCCTGCTCAAGCTCACGGCGGAGTACGTTTCCTGCTTTGGTTCCGGGACGATCCGGCCGGAGTTGGTCGAGAAGTACAATTCTCCGTTCGCGGTGGAGACCACGCACATCAAGTTCAAGGATTCGGACCTCAGCGCGCGCATCTACCGGTCCCTGTTCGACACTGCCCGCCAGTATCGCGAGAGCATCGACGTGTACGGCTCCAAGGCGTCCGTGGAATGGCCGTTGATCGAGCACGAGCCGATGGTCCTGCATCGCGCCAAGCTCCCCGAGCCGAAGATCCCGAAGCTCGTGAAGGCCCCGGACTACGCGAAGCTGCTGCCCCGTTCGATCCGTCCGTTCACGACCAAGGGCGTGTACGACATCGCGAAGAAGACGCACCTGAGCTTCACCCAGGGGGCAGGTCATGGTGGGTCGCATCCGCACCTGGCCCATGAGTTCGCCACGGCCCTGGCCACGAATCGCGAACCGTTCCCCAACGCGCGCGAGTCCGCCAACTGGAGCTGTGTCGGGCTTTGCTCGCACGAGTCCGCGCTCCAGGGCGGCAAGATCGTGAAGCTGCCCAGCTTCACGCTCTGAAGTCCCGGCCCCCACGACGGGCCTGCCGCGCGATCAGGGGATCCCTGATCGCGCGGTCTCCGGGAGCCGGCGTCCACACACAGCCCAACTGATTTCCCATCCGACGCCCCTCAAGCCATGCGCAAGGTCGCCCTCCTCATCGAGACCTCGAATGCCTACGCGCGCGGGTTGCTGCGGGGGGTGATCGCCTACATCCGCGAGCATCCCACCTGGTCCATCTACCTCGCCGAGCACGGTCGGGGGGATCGGCCGCCGACGTGGTTGGCCGAATGGGAGGGGGACGGAATCCTCGCCCGGGTCGAGAACGCAGCGATGGGGAAGATCCTGCGGAAGCTCAAGAGCCCGATCGTTGATCTCTCTGCCGCGCGACAGCTGCCGTCGATTCCCTGGTTCGAGACGGACGATGCCGCCATCGCGCAGTTGGCGGTCGAGCACCTGCTGGAGCGGGGCTTCAAGAAGCTCGCTTACTGCGGGGACCCCCGATTCAACTGGTCCAAGTGGCGGGGCGAACACTTCGAGCACGCGGCGAGGGCGGCGGGCGTGGAATGCTTCCACTACCAACCCGGGTTGAAGCTGCCACGCGATCACACGGGGCAGGTCGCGGATCTCCAACGTTGGCTTGGGTTGCTTCCCCGTCCGGTCGGCATCATGGCCTGCTACGATTTTCGCGGGCAGCAGATCCTCGACGCCTGCCGCATGAGCGGGGTCGCGGTGCCCGACGAGGTGGCGGTCATCGGGGTCGACAACGATGAACTCCTATGCGAGCTGTCGCATCCGCCCCTGTCGTCCGTCGTGCCCAATGCCCATCGCACGGGTTACGATGCGGCGGCCCTGCTGAACGCGATGATGGACGGCCGCAAGGTGGGGGGTGAGACGCACCTGATACCGCCGGTGGGCATCGCCACCCGTCAAAGCACGGACGTGCTGGCGATCAATGATGTCGTGATCGCGCGCACCGTGCGGTACATCCGGGAACACGCCTGCCGTGGCATCAACGTGCAGGATGTCCTGAAGGCGGTCCCGCAGTCGCGACGACGCCTTGAGAACCGCTTTCGTCGGTTGCTGGGGCGCACCCCGCACGACGAGATCATCCGGGTGCAGTTGAACCGGGTGAAGATGTTGCTGACCGAGACCGACCTTTCCCTCGCGCAGATCGCGGAGAAGGCGGGCTTCGAGCATGTGGAATACCTGAGCGTGGTGTTCAAGAAGGAGATCGGACTCCCTCCCAGCCAATACCGCGCCCAGCATCGTCGCTGAGGTTTTCGGGGAGGGCTTGCATTTCAAGTTCCCGCTTCCGTCTGGGTTGTAGGTCTAGTGCTGCTTCAAGTCGATATTGATCCCGAGTTCGGAAATCCTGTGTCGTGCGAGCCGCTCGAGTCGTTGAGCCTGGATGACAAGTGTTCGGCGCAATCCATCGGACACATCCCTCTCGCTGATCACCCGTGCCAGATTCGCTATTGTGGTCGCCCTCCGAGCGATTCGCACATCCGGGTGCTTTCGCTGCTTATAGATGGATGCCGGAATGATGCATCCCTTGTACGATTGGGGCAGGAATACCTCACTTTTTTGGGGCATCTCCTGCTCATTTAGGACGGCTCCAAAACCTGATTCGCGAAGCACTTTCTGGAAGACCGTATACTCCGCACGGTCGAGATACTCCCTTCTCTCTTCTTTGGGGAGACCCACGACTGTGTCGTCCAGTGGCCACACTTCAATGAAGGCTACTTCGAAGGGGTCGAGGACGTTCATTGCTAC
>Ga0172372_10002745_pt1 | contig 26441 bp, 21 predicted proteins | sample LakKiv5m_2_FD_114544 | JGI IMG/M metagenome (GOLD analysis project Ga0172372, IMG submission 114544) | Freshwater microbial communities from Kabuno Bay, South-Kivu, Congo - kab_092012_9.5m | ecosystem: Environmental > Aquatic > Freshwater > Lake | place: Democratic Republic of the Congo...
GCGTACTCGGCCACGCGCCCGACCTCCACGTCGCGCATGCTGAGCTGGCCCTTCCCTTTGCGTCCAATTAGGTCTTCAATGGGTTTGGGCGAATAGCCTAAGTAGCTCTCCGCGAGGTAGTCCATTTTGTGCCGCTTCTCGGGCTCGAGCAGGTAGTGCGCAATCATGGTGTCGCGCAGCGGACCGCCCACTTCGACCCCATGCCAGCGCAAAACGAGCAGGTCGTACTTCAGGTTCTGGCCTACCTTAGTGATAGCGGGATCGCCAAGCGGCCCTGAAAATTCAGCGACGATGGCTTTGGCTTTTTCCGGAGAGGCCGGGAGGGGAACGTACCACCCTTCGCCCGTTTTCCAGCTGAAGCTCATTCCCACCATTTCGGCGGTGTTGGGATCGGTTCCGGTGGTTTCCGTGTCCAGGCAGAACATGGGCTGGCGGCTGAGTTCAGCGACCAGCGCGGCGCGTTTTTCGGGCGTGTCGGCGAGATGATAGACGTGCTCCGTGTTGGCCAGGTTTTTGCCGCCGGCGTTTTCCGCGGCCCGCGCCATAGCATGGGCTACGGTGGGTCTGGCGCTGGGTTGGTCGGGCACGGCTTCGCCGAACAGGTTCATTTGGCGGTTCGGCTCCGGTTCGCTGTGGCGGGGCGTTAGTGGCGTGACGGGCCGCGGCGATGCGGTCTCCGCGCCTGCGTTAACCGAGAAACTTTCGCCCAGAATGCGGCGGCCCAGCGTGCGGAACTCCAACTCCGTGAAAATGGCGGCCAGTTTCTCCCGATCCGGTTCTTCCAGCAGGTAATCGTCTTCGTCAAACTCGATGGGCGCGTCCAGAATGATGGTGGCCAGCTTTTGCGATATGCGTCCCTGTTCCGCAAACTCGCGCAGGTTCTCGCCGAGTTTTCCTTTGATGTTTGGCGCGTCTGCCAACACGGCCTCCAGGTTGCCGTATTCGCCGATCAGTTTCATGGCGGTTTTAGGGCCCACTTTGGGAATGCCGGGAATGTTGTCCACTGAATCGCCCATGAGCGCCAGGATGTCGATGACCTGCAACGGGTCTTTGATTTCCCATTTGGCCAGGATCTCCGGTACACCCAGGATTTCGTGGGGGTTGCCCATGAAGGGCGGCTTGTACATGAAGATGTTGGGGCTCACCAGCTGTCCGTAGTCCTTGTCTGGCGTGACCATGTACACCTGGTAGCCCTGCCGCTCCGCTTTTTTCGCGATGGTGCCGATCAGGTCATCCGCTTCGTAGCCTTCCAGTTCCACCACTGGAATATGAAATGCATGCAGGATGTCCTGGATGATGGGCACCGCAATTTTGATGTCCTCGGGTGTTTCCTGCCGGTTGGCTTTGTAAAAACTGTGCTCCGCCTCGCGGTTGGTGGCTCCCAGATCAAAGAACACGGCCAGGTGGCTGGGGTCTTCTTTCTTGAGCAGATCCAGCAGCGTGTTCAGAAAACCCTGGATGGCACCCACGTTCATGCCTTTGGAATTGATCAGCGGATTGCGCACAAAACCAAAGTGCGCCCGGTAGATCAGGGCGTAGGCATCGAGCAGAAAGAGGCGGTTGTTTCGCGCCATAAATTAAAATATGTTATGGATATAAAACAAAATGTTATGTTGGGGGTTCGAAGGGGTTCGGTTGCCCTGCGCGAGTTGTTCACCCTTCCTGCAACGCCTCCCAATACTCCAGCGCGCGCCGGGTATGGGGAATAACGATGGTGCCGCCCACAATGTTGGCCACGGCAAAGACCTCCATCATCTGGCCGGTGCTCACGCCGAGTTCGTGGCATTTGCCCAGATGGTACTTGATGCAGTCGTCGCAGCGCAGCACCATGGAAGCAACCAGCCCGAGCATTTCCTTGGTTACCACGGGCAACTCGCCTTCGGCGTAGGTGTTGGTGTCCAGGTTGAACAGCCGGTTGAGCACCTTGTTGCCCTGTGCGGTCATTTTCTCGTTCATGCGGCTGCGGTAGGCGTTGAACGCTTCGACTGGATTTTCTTCGGCTCCTTTAGGCGCTTTAGCCGTAGCCTTGGATTTTTTGCTTTTGGACTTGCCAGCTTTGTCTTCTTTGGCCATGACGGGGAGTTTAAAGGGGGGAAACGAACGTCTAAATTAGCCAAAATGCGGCGGGCAGATTGCCCGAGCCATGACCGTCAACAGCCGCCACATGGAGGCTTTAACAATGTTTAACGGATTAAAAGCCTGCGAGTGCGGCACAAAAGGTAATTTTGGGCGTCCGCAGTAGAAACGGACCTCAACTCATGAGCAGCAAGAACCTCATTCTTCTCCTGGTCGCCGTCGGCGTCATCGGCCTGATCGTCCTGACCGGCATTGGCAAGTACAACCGCATCATTGACCTGGACACCGAAGTGCAGAATTCCTGGTCGAAGGTGCAGACGGCCTACCAGCGCCGTTCGGACCTGATTCCCAACCTGGTGAACACGGTGAAAGGATACGCCGATTTCGAGCAGGAAACCCTCACCAAAGTCATCGAGGCCCGTCAGCAAGTAACTAATGTTCAGGTTGATCCCGCGAACCTGACCCCGGAAGCCATGGCCCAGTTTCAACAGGCGCAAGGCCAGTTGTCGGGTGCCTTGCAGCGGCTGTTGGTCACGGTAGAGCGCTACCCCGAGCTGAAAGCGGATGCCCGCTTCGCCGACCTGCAGCACGAACTGGCCAGCACGGAGAACCAGATCAAGTTCGAACGGGACGCCTTCAACAACACCAGCACGGGGTACAACAAGTACATCCGGCAGTTCCCCAACAATATTTTTGCCGGCATTTTTGGTTTTGCCCAGCGCTCGCTCTTCGAAGCCGATGCTGGTGCGGAAAATGCTCCGGAGGTTAGCTTTGATTAAGCAGGTAACCAGCCTTTGCCGGTCGGGAGACCGATTGGACCGGCTGTCAGCTTTGATTAACCGGGAGCAAGCCATTCACTCATGAGCCACGCCGGCACATTTTTTTCCAAAGGAGAGGATGAGCGCATTGTCGCGGCTATCAAGGCTGCGGAAGCACAGACTTCTGGAGAAATCCGCGTTCACCTGGAAGACCGATGCGACGGAAGTGACCCAATGGGTCGTGCAGCCGTGTTGTTTGGAAAGCTCGGCATGACCCAGACCGAAGCCCGCAATGGTGTCCTGTTTTATTTGGCGGTCAAAGACCACAAGTTTGCCGTGCTGGGCGATAAGGGCATCAACGACAAGGTCCCGGACGATTTCTGGGACCAGATGAAGGACCGTATGGAAAGCGACTTCCGCCAAGGGCGTTTCACCGAAGGGCTCTGTACAGCTGTGGAAGAAGCGGGCCGGCTATTGCGTCAACATTTTCCTCATACCGGCGCCCACGACCGCAACGAACTGAGCGATGAACTTTCTGTTGGCCAGTAACCGCATGAATATTCGGCAATTGCTGTCGGCGGTGGCCTTGTTGCTAATGCTGGTTCCGGGCTTTGCGGCGCTGTCGGTACAAAGCCCTTGCCCACCGCCCCGTCCGGCTAAATCCGAAGGCCTGGTGCACCAGTTCGGTGGCACCGATATGCTCACGGCAGAGGAAGAAGCCGCGCTGGAAAGCAAGCTCATCGCGCAGGACGACTCCACTTCCGTCCAGATCGTCATTGTCGTGCACCCTGACCTGTGCGGCATGCCCGCAGCGCAGTTCGGCGCGCTGTTGGGCGAAGGCTGGGGCGTGGGCCAGGAAGGCCGCGACAACGGCGTGGTCATCGCCATCAAGCCGCGCCAGGGCTCCACGTCCGGCGACCTGAGCATCCAGGTCGGGCGCGGAGCCCTGGTGCACATGGATGCGGCACTGGCCGGTCGCATCGTGGACCGGATCATCATTCCCGCCTTCAAAGAGGGCCGCTATTACGACGGCCTGGACCGCGGTACCGATGCCATCATTCAGATTTTTGCCGGCCAATACGATCCGGTTCAGGACGATGAAAGTCCGGTGCCGCTGATTATTGTGATCATCATGATGATCATCATAATAGTAACTGTTGTTTACATTGCCAATAAAGTACAGCGCATGACCACGTACACCGGAAAAGGCTGGACCACCCACCGCGGCGGGGGCTTTGGCGGCTTCGGCGGTTTTGGTGGGGGCTTCGGTGGCGGCCACGGCGGAGGTTTCGGAGGAGGGTTTGGCGGGGGCGGCGGAGGCTTTGGCGGCTTCGGCGGCGGCAGTTTTGGGGGGGGGGGAGCCAGCGGTTCCTGGTAGGCAACACTCCCTACAACCCCAACTCCTCGTTCGGATCCCAGTAGCGGGCCTTGAACTCGATCACCTGATCGTCCAGAACCTCCACACCCTCGGCTTCCAGCAGTTTTTGCATCGTGTCAGTGGCGCCAAAATGGTGCTTGCCGGTCAACATGCCGTTGCGGTTGAGCACCCGGTGCGCCGGAATGTTGGGGTCGGTGGAATGGCTGGCGTTCATGGCCCAGCCGACCAACCGCGCCGACTTGCCCGTGCCCAGGTAGCGGGCGATGGCACCGTAGCTGGTCACGCGGCCCTTCGGGATAAGCCTGACCACGTCGAAAACGTCTTCAAAGAAGGAGGAATCCGCCATAATCAGGAACTTTGCCCAGCCCGCCTGGGCTTGCTGCGAAGTACGCAGAAAAATCCAGCAACCTGAAACCATGATCCCGTTCAAAGCCGGTTCCATCGCTAACCTTACGGATGGCCGCTACTTCTCCGCCTGGGGAGCGGCGTGGATCGGGTTCTGCTTTGATCCTGCGTCGCCGGATTACCTGAGCCCGGAGAAGGCCCTGGAGATCAAAGGCTGGCTCCACGGTCCGCGTTACCTGGGCGAATTTGGCAACCAGGATGCCGACAACGTGGCCGGAATAGCGGGATTCGTTGGGCTGGATGCGCTGGAGATGCCCATTGACCGCATCGCCCTTTCGCCCGAAACAAGCCATTTGCCGCTCTTCGTAAGGGTCAGCGGGCTGGAAAGCGACACGGAGCTGGCGGGGCTGCCGGCATCGGTGGAAGGGCTTATCATGGATCCGCGAGGGCTCCGCGACCCCGAAACCGTGTTGCGCCGCCTGGCCGATCGGGCTCCGATCTGGCTGGATGGCCTGAACGACGCCGACACGGTGCAGCAATGGCTGCAGCGCTTTCCTGGCGCGGGTTTGCACCTGCGCGGCGGCGCGGAACTGGCCACCGGACTGAAGCTTTACGATGCGTTGGACAGCATCATGGAAATGCTGGAGGCCTGGCCGGAACTCCCGATTCGCCCTTAGCGATTGCCCATGTTTACGGCCACGCTGTCCCAGTTGATGAGGCCCATGAAGGCGTCGATGTACTCTTTGCGGCGGTTCTGAAACTTGAGGTAGTACGCGTGCTCCCAGACGTCCAGACCAAGCACGGGCCGGCCCGGTTTTTCCGCGATCTTCGCCATTAGCGGGTTGTCCTGGTTGGGGGTGGTGCTGATGAACAGCTTGTTTTCGGCATCCACGCTCAGCCAGACCCAGCCCGAGCCGAACACTTTGGTGGCAGCCGTTCCGAACTGGTTGGCAAACTCGTCGTAGGAGCCGAATTGGGCGTTGATGGCGTCCGCCACGGTGCCGGTTGGCCGGGTTGCCCCGCCCGGCGCCAGGATTTTCCAGAAAAGGCTGTGGTTGAAGTGGCCGCCCGCGTTGTTTCGAAGCGCTGCATTAGCCGCATCCGGCGTCAGGTTCCGGAGCAGATCGGTGAGCCCCAGGTTGGCCAGCGGATGCCCGTGCAGCGCATTGTTCAGGTTGGTCACGTAGCCGGCATGGTGCTTGGAGTAGTGGATCTCCATGGTCTGCGCATCCAGGTGCGGTTCCAGGGCATTGTACGCAAAGCCGAGCTTGGGAAGCTCAAAATGACCGTGCGCAGCCGCATTTTCCGCGGTTTTCCCGCTCACTAATCCCGGCGCAGCGGTCAAGCCGAGCACCGCGACACCTGTTTTCAGCACAAAATTCCGACGATCCATGGGTAGAGGTTTTCCGTTAAAGAGGGCGCAAAAGATACGCAGAGCAAGAATTGCACCAATTATGCCACAAGTGCCAAGTTAACGGAACTTCCGCAAAAGTCAGCCCGCCTCCCTTTATAATCTAAACCTAAGGTACTTTATGGTTTTGCCCAGGTCGCGGTGCATGCGCTCGTAGTAGGTCGGGATTTCCAGCTCCTCCACCGGCAGCACCCCGGCGTCGATGTCGTCCACGGCGCACTCAATCGTGGCCCCGAACTCGCGCACGCTTTCCAGGCTGTAGGCGTACAACTCGGTGGAATCGGTTTTGAGGTGTACTGGCAAACCCACCTCGCCAACCCGGCGGTACAGCGCCAAAAAGCGGGGCGAGGTCAGCCGTTTGCCCCGTTTGCCTTCGCGCAGGTAGGGATCGGGAAACGTGATCCAGATTTCGGACACTTCACCCGGCCCCACAAAACGATCCAGGATGGTGATGTCGGTGCGTAAAAATGCTGCGTTGTCCAGCCCTTCTTCCACCGCTTGCCTGGCACCCGACCAGACCCGGTTGCCTTTGATGTCCACCCCGATGAAATTGCGGTTCGGATAGCGCCGCGCCAGCCCAACCGTGTATTCGCCGCGCCCGCAGGCCAGCTCCAGCGTAATGGGTTGTTTTCGGGCGAAGTGGCCCCCGTTCCACGCGCCGCGCATATCCACCTCACGGCGACCCGCCCCGTACAACCGCGGTTCCAGGTAACTCCAGTTCTGGTAAACATTGGGCAGTTCCTCCAGTTCGGCGAACTTCTCCAGCTTGGATTTGGTCATGGTTTGGGAAGGCAGTCAGGCTGCTAAGGCGCCGCAAAATTCGCGATTAAGTGCGGGAGTTGCGCAGCAGGGCGGAACTATTCGCCCGAAAGGATAAGCAGCATATCCGTGTGCGGGATGCCATCTTCTACGTAGGGCTCCCCGATTTCGCGGAAGCCGAAGCCCGCATAGTACGCCGAAAGATGCCGCTGGGCTGCAATGCGCACGTGCCGGCCCAGCGCCTGCCGCTGGATGAAGACCAGGGATTCGCGAACCAGCCGCGCCGCGAGTCCTTGGCGCCGAAACCGCGCATCCGTCACAAGGCGTCCTATCCGGGCACTTACCCCGTCATCGGGCACCTGGAAATCGTGCATCGGCGGAAAGACGCCCGCCGGAAAAATCCGGCAACAGGCAGCCAACACAACCATTGGCTCATCCTGCGCCCAAGCGCACAAGTGCCAGGCTTTCGGATCCCAGCCGTCCAGGTCCGGGTAAATGCATTGCTGTTCGCTGATGAACACCTCCTGCCTCAGCCTGAACATTTGTTCAATCACATCCGGCGTCAAAGCCGGCCAGGCGAAAAGTTCGGTGCGCATTACGGCAGGACATTTTCCAGTTGAGCATCCAGCGTCCGCAGCGCGCGGTGCAGGAGCTGCAGCGACTGATCAAAAACCAACGGATCGATGCGTTCAACGTCGTCGGTGGCTTTGTGGTAATCCGGGTGGTCGTCCACGCCGAAGTACACGAAAGGAATGCCCGCCCGGTGGAAGGGCTTGTGATCGCTGGCCGAGATCCAGCTATGCTGAATCAGCCCAATCCTGCGGTCATGCCCGAATTCAAGCGCCAGCGCTGAACCAGCCGCCGCTTCAAGCAGCGGTGCGCGGAGGCTCTTGTTAAACCGCGTTCCGCAGGCCCAGAGCCGGCCCTGGTCGGCGCGCGCAACCATATCAAAATTTATGTTTAGCCGGACACGCTCCAGCGGCAGGGTAGGGTTCGCCACCCAATGCTCCGCCCCAAAAAGGCCGTCCTCTTCTGCATCAAGGGCCAAAAAAAGGAGCGAATACCGCGTGGGCTCTTCCACCGCGCGCAACGCCAGCGAAAGCAGGGCAGCCACGCCCGAGGCATTGTCGTCCGCGCCGTTGAACAGCTCGCCATCGTGCAGACCCAGGTGGTCGTAATGCGCCGTGATGACGATGAACTGGCCCGGAAACTCGCGTCCAGGCAGCCAGCCCACTAAGTTGACGCCCTGCACGCTATCCCCTCTGCGATGACGCTTGAACAGAAACGGATCTTCGTAAACCGGCACACCCTCCCCGGATAAACGAATAGGCTCCAGCCCGAACGCCGCAAACTTCTCGCGCAGAAACGCCCGCGCACGTGCCCCGCCGACCGAACCGGCCCCGCGGCCTTCCATGGAATCGGTGCTCAGCGTCTGCATCCACCGGAAGGCCAGGCTGTCGCGGGTCCAGGTCAAGGGCATACCCGGCTCAGCAGGGGCCGGTGAAAACGCCGATTGCTCCGACGGTTGCAGCTGCTGCGCGTTGATCGGAGCGATGCCGCCGAAGATTCCCGACAAGGCTGCCGCGAGGACGAGGCCTTTCGCCCGAAAGCTCCGGAAACCGGTTAAAGCCCGGCCCGCAACCCCGATCTTACTCCAGCCCATATTTGTTCATGTAGCGGCGGTACAGCACACGCTGGTGATCGTCCAGATCAATGGACTGCCCCTGTATCCAGGCCTGCGTAATGCGGCTGCTGCGCATGTCCAGCACATCACCCTCGGCCAGGAAGAACGTGGCTTCCAGCCCCGGGGCAAGCGTGCCGCAGCGATCCGCGATGCCCAGAATGTCCGCCAGATCGCCGGTAATGGAGGCCAGGGCCGCTTCGGCGTCCAGCCCGAACGGAACCGCTTGGCCGGCGTGGTAGGAGAGGTTGCGTGTTTGCCAGAACGCATCCCAGCCAGCACCGACGGACAGGCCGAACCGCACGCCGGCCTTGGCCAGCAGGGCCGGTGTCTTGAACGGCTGGTCCACGTCGCTGTGGGCGTAGGCCGGCAAACGTTGGGTCTGTTCCAGAATGACCGGCACATCGTACTTCTTGAGCAGGTCGGTGACCTGCCAGGCCTGCCCGGCATCCACCAGCACGTAATCCAGGCCGAAAGCTTCGCCGAAGCGCACCGCCTCCGCGATTTCCTTGGCTTCAAAACAGCGGATGAACACCTTTTTGCTGCCGTCAAAAATGCCCTTCATGGCTTCAAAGCGTAGGTTTTTTACCGCGGGCGAAGGGCCTTTGGCGGAGGTGCTGGCATAGGAGCGGGCTTCTTCAAAAAACGCGTACAGTTGGTCTGTGTTGGCGTGGTACTGCTCATTCGATTCCAGTCGGGCGTTTTCGACCCACCAGCCTTCGCGGCTCATCAACTGCTCCCATTGCAGGTGCAGGGCATCGTCTGCTACCACCAGTGCATCTTCCCAGTTCCAGCCGTTGAGGTGCACAATGGAAGAGAAACCGCTGATGGTGCCCCCGCCGGGAATGACCTGGGCCATGAGAATGCCGTTGTTGCGCAGCGTAGGTAAAACTTTGGAATCCGTATTAAAGGCTATGGCCGAGCGAATGTGGGGATTGTAGTCGCCCACTTCGTAGGCGTCGTTGGTAGCCCGCACCGCGCCGATTTCAATGAGGCCCAGGCCGGAAACGGCCGCGATGAGGCCGGGGTACACGTGCATGCCCGTCACGGTCAGCAGGGTGTCGTATTCCGCCGGGTTGATGCGGATGACCGTGGCATCGGCTACGAGCACAAAGCGCCCGTCGCGAACCCCGATGGCACTGTTGGCGATGACCTCGCCATTGCCCAGATGGGCAACCGCTCCAAGCAACAGGTAGCTGCCTTTGGCCGAAGGACCTTGTTGGGCTTGCGCAAACGGAGCGGCAAAAGCGAGCAGGAGCAGGGTAAGAGTAAGCTTGTTCATGTTCAGTAGAGCAATATCGGCATGAGAAAGGTTGGAGAATCAATGGGCGGCGCCGTTGCCTTCATCCTCCAGATCGTCGCAGTGGTAGTTGTGTTCGTGTTCGGGGTGCGGCTCGCGGGTCGGACCCCCTTCCGCCGCTTTGTCCATCATGCGCAGCACCAGGCGGTTGCGCTCGTCTGCCAGGGCTTTGCGGGCAGCGGCGTCCTGCTCCAGGCTGAAGTAGCAGCGGCCGTCAATCCAGGTCTGTTCGGCGCGGGCGTACACCGACAGCGGGTGGTCGCTCCAAAGCACGATGCTGGCTTCCTTGCCCGCTTCCACTGAACCCATTTGATCGTCCAGGTGCAGCAGAATGGCGGGGTTGAGGGTAACCATCTTCAGCGCCTCCTCTTCCGACACCCCGCCGTACTTGACCGCTTTTGCGGCCTCCTGGTTCAGGCGGCGGCCCATTTCCGCATCGTCTGAGTTGATGGCGGTAACCACGCCCATTTTGTGCAACAGGGCCGCGTTGTGCGGAATGGCGTCAATGACTTCGTACTTGTAGGCCCACCAGTCGCTAAAGGTAGAGGCCCCAACCCCGTGCTCCTTCATCTTGTCGGCCAATTTGTAGCCCTCCAGAATGTGCGTGAAGGTGTTGATGCGGAAGCCAAACTGTTCGGCCACTTTCATGAGCATGTTGATCTCGCTCTGTACGTAGCTGTGGCAGGTAATGAAGCGCTTCTTCTCCAGGATTTCCAGGAGGGCTTCCAGGTCCAGGTCGGGACGCAGCGTGGGATCGCCGGCAGCCTTGCGGCGGCCGTATTCCTGCGCGCGGGTAAAGTGGTCCACAAAAACCTGCTCCACCCCCATGCGCGATTGCGGAAAACGGATGGTGTTGCGGTCGCCCCAGTTGCTTTGCTTCACGTTTTCGCCCAGCGCAAACTTGATGAACCCATCGGCGTTTTCAATCTTCATCTGCTCGGCTGACGCGCCCCAGCGCAGCTTGATCAGCGCACTTTGGCCGCCAATAGGGTTTGCGGAACCGTGCAACAACTGTGAAGCCACCACGCCACCGGAAAGCTGGCGGTAAATGTCAATGTCCGAAGGGTCCACCACGTCGCCAATGCGCACTTCAGCCGTGCTGGCCTGCGTGCCCTCGTTGACCCCGCGGCTGATGGCAATGTGCGAGTGTTCGTCAATGATGCCGGCCGTCACGTGTTTGCCCGTGGCATCCACCACACGGGCATCGCCGGCGTTGAGGTTGCGGCCAACTTTGGCGATTTTGCCGTTCTTAACCAGCACATCGGCTCCTTCCAGCACACCGTCTTTGCCGTTGGTCCACACGGTGGCATTGCGGAACAGAACCGTCTCCTGCTCCGGGGTGCTGCTGCGCCCAAACGCCTGAAATGGCCGGGGAAGGGTCGCCGGATCCAGGAGCCGCAGGGCGTCTTCCTCGCTGGCCGTGTCGGGTTTGGGTTGGAAAGGCGCTGTTCGGGTGGCGGTCCAATTCGCCCAAACCCCGTTTTGATCCTGGCCCAGGCCCGATAACTGGCCGTCCATCCACCAGCCGCTCAGGCGGTAATGCGCTTCGCCGTCCTGGAAACTCAGGGTGAGCCGGTTGCGGTCCTGGCTGGCTTCGCTGGTCAGCTCGATGCTGTCGTGTTTGATGCTGAACTCCGGGCTACGCACCTGGGAGCCGCCGATTTCCAGGTTGTAGCGACGTCCGGCAACTTCCAGGGCATAGCTGCCGCGGTAGTCGCTGGCCTGGGCCCAATCCAGGCCGTAGCGCTCGCCGCCGACCCAGTTTTCGAGCATTTTGGTCTCTTTTTCCCAGATCGGACCCGAACAGCGCAGAAAATTGGCGCGCTTTCCCGCCTCCAGTGTGCCCAACTCCGCCGAAACGCCAGCCAGCCGGGCTGGCTCCGTCGTGAGCGCGGCCAGCGCCGCTTTTTCGGACAATCCGTGTTTCATGGCCTTCTGCAGGGCCTCCCGGAACTGGCCCGGGCTTTCTAAGCCCTTGGTTGTCAGCGCAATCGGTATGCCCGCCTGGCTGAGCACAGCCGCGTTGGCCGGTGCCCATTCCCAGTCCAGCAGTTCGGGATAAGACACCATGTTGGCATCCAGCGGGTCGCGCACGTTGTACGGGGTAGGAAAATTCAGGGGAAGGACAAACGCACTTCCCAGCGTTTTCAGTTCTTCGAGGCTGCGGTACTCGGTGCCATCGCCCAAAAAGGTGTAGCGCACCCCAAATTCTTTGCCCAGACGCGCCGCGCGCAATGCGCTGTAGTGATCGCCGGCTTCAAAGAAGGCCGGCAGCGATTGCGTGTTGTTCCAGGCCTCCAGCGACAGGTTCACTTCTTTGCGCGGTTGCGGCTGCCGGGCGTACCACTGCCCGTCCAGGTAGGTTTGTCGAAGCAGGGCGATGGCGCCCATCAGGCTGCCCGGGTATTCCTGCGTGGAACTGCCTTTGCGGAACGAGTAAAAGGCCGCGGTGCGCTCCCGCACCAGCGTGCGGTGCTCCTGCCCTTCGCCATGCAACAATACCACGGCACCGGTGCCGCGGGCAATCCCGTCCCGGCGATGGGTCAGCACCGCGCCAAAGCCGGCCGCCCGCATGGACTCGGCCGCTTTGTCTTCGCCAACAAAGGCCTGGGCCGCGTCAAATTCCGGCAACAGGGCCTCGTTCCAGGCCCAGGCGCCGGGTCTTTCGCTGGTCAGCGCTTCCTGGTCCGACTGGCGATCGTAGGGCTGTTTGTCGGCCACGCCGTACTGGCTGAACAGGTCCAGGAACGAAGGGTAGAGGTATTGCCCGCTGCAATCGTGGCGAACCGCGTCGGCGGGAATGGCCAGGTCCTTGCCTACGGCTACAATCCTGCCGTCGCGGATCAGCAGGGTACTGTTGGGCAGGCTCTGCTCCGGCGATACCACGATGGTCGCGTTTTCAAAGGCATGCAGCCCGCTTCGCTCGTCCCGTACTCCGTTGGTCGGAAAGGTAACCTGGGCACGGGCAGCACCGCCCGCAACAAGGGCTAAGGCCAGGCATGCTTTGCCCAAGTGCTGCATCAGCCGGCTGGACAAAGGTTGCTCAAGCTGAAACAGCAGCCGGTTTTGCATCCGGCGTTGCAGGCCTTCGAGGATCCTGAAATTGCTCATAGAAAAGGTCAGTTTTCGGCCAACTGCGCAGGCTGGCCTTAAAAGCGAGCCCCAAATTTGCGCTTTTCTTGGCGGACCGTTTTATCAGCCTCCAGTAATCCCTATCTTTCCTAGCTCCCTGTGCGGTCCGGATGGCTGTATCCGCACCTGCTGTCCGCATCGTCTGTCCGCATCGTCTGTCCGCATCGTCTGTCCGCATCGTCTTCCCGTACTCCTGCTATGCGCCTTCTGCCGGTTGCCTGCCTGCTTCATGCGGTGCTCCTTGTGGGGATGCCCGCCCGCGCCGCCCACATCATCGGGGGGGAGTTGAGCTATTTGGCGCTTGGGGGCAACAATTACCGGGTCACGCTGGATGTGTACCGCGACTGCGCGGGGGGGGGAGCGCCGTTTGACGATCCGGTCAGCATTTTCGTGTACGAAGCCGTAAGTGGGGAGCTGTTCACCACCTTGTCCATCGCCCTGGGCAGCGTGCAGAACATCAGCCCTTCGCTCGATGATCCCTGCCTGCAAGACCCGCCCGTCATTTGCGTGGAGCGGACGCAATACACCGCCAACCTCACGCTGCCGGCCCTGGCCGGCGGCTACACTTTGGTGTACCAGCGCTGTTGCCGGAACAATACCATATTGAATCTTATTGATCCGGGCAATACCGGCTCCACGTACGTGGCGTCTATTCCGGACCCGGGGGGCAGCGCCAACAGCAGCCCGCGCTTTAGCAATTTCCCGCCGCTGATTTTGTGCCGCGATCAGCCCCTGATCTTTGACCACGCCGCCGTGGACCCCGACGGCGACGTGCTCACCTACGAACTCTGTCGGCCCTTTGAAGGCGCTTCGCCGGGCTGCCCCCAGCCCGGACCGGCGGCCACTGGCGGATGCCCTACGGAGCCCGGACCACCGCCCTACGGCGGTGTGAGCTACGCCCCCCCGTACTCGGCGCTCTTTCCCTGGGATGGCAGCCTCAGCATTGATCCGGTAACCGGCTTATTGACCGGCACACCGGTAGCCGAAGGGCAGTACGTAGTGGGCATCTGCGCCAGGGAATTCCGGGGTGGTGTCCAGATCGGCACCCATTACCGCGACTTTCAGTTCAACGTAGTTTCCTGCGACCGCGCCATCGTGGCCGCCACCACCACCAACATCCTGAACTGCGAAGGGTTTACGGTCAGCTTTGACAACACCAGCAGCGGCGCAAGCTCCTTCCTTTGGGACTTTGGCGTGCCCGGCGGCACCAGCACGGCCGAGTTTCCCACGTTTACCTTCCCGGATACCGGTACCTACATCGTGACCCTGATCGCGGAGCCTGGCATCGTGTGCACGGACACGGTCACGGTTACGGTGGGCATCTACCCCGGGGCGGACATCGCCTTTGACATCGTTCCGGCCTGCCCGGGTGAGCCCACGCTGTTCCTGGACCAGAGCGTTTTTGCCTTTGGTGATGTGGTTTCCTGGCTTTGGGAATTCGGCGATGGCGCGCGCACGCACCTGCCGGTCCCGACCCGGAGTTATGCCGAAGGGGGTACGTACCTGGTCAGCCTGGTGGTGACCAGCTCTTACGGCTGCGTGGATTCCGCGAGAGGAACGGTCAACATTCCCCATGCTCCGGATCTTGATCTGACGGCCGGGCTGGTCTGCCTGGGCGAGCCAGTCGTCTTCAGCGACGGTGCGGAGGTCACGGCGAGCAGCATCACCGGCTGGTTCTGGGATTTTGGCGACGGCACAACGGCCACGGGCAATCCGGTCACGCATACGTATGTCGAAACGGGGCTGTACCTGGCGCAACTGGTGGTAGGAGCGGCCAACGGTTGTTCTTCGGACACCACCCTGGAGATCGTCATCCGCGGGCCGACGGTGGCAGAAATTCTGCCCGGCGACACCATTTGCCAGGACGAATCGCTGGCGCTTCAGGCAGCAGGAGGTTTTTTTTACCAGTGGACGCCAACTCTCGGTCTGAACGATCCCGCTGTGTATAATCCGCTCGCCAGCCCGGAAAGCACCACAACCTACGTGGTGGAAGTGGGCGATGGCTGCACCTCCGATACCGCTGCGGTGACGGTGGAGGTGCTTCCCGCTCCGGTTGCGCAAGCCTGGCCGGACACCAGCATTTTGCGGGGTCAGTCCGTACAGTTGTTCGCCAGCGGTGGGGTTGCATATGCCTGGTTCCCCACTGATAGTCTGACCGACGCCGGTATTGCCGCCCCGATCGCAGCGCCGACCAGCAGCACCTGGTACACGGTGTACGTGACGGCGGAGAATGGCTGCGGCCGCTTCGACTCGGTGTTCGTAGAGGTACTGGATCGCTGTGCTGGCTTGCTCCTGCCCAATGCGTTCACGCCCGATGGCGATGGCCGAAACGACGCGTTCCGCATTCAGCCTATCGGCGACGACCAACTGGTGGAAATGACCGTGTTCAACCGCTGGGGAGAACTGATTTTTCAGAGTGCCAACGCAGAGATCGGCTGGGATGGAACGTATCGCGGTAAACCACAACCGCTCGGAGTGTACCTTTACGTGTTGCGCTTCCGCTGCGATGGCGCTGATTTTCAAAAGTCCGGTACGGTAACGCTCTTGCGATGAAGCATCTTTATCGGGTAAGCGGTGTTTTCCTGCTGGGATTAGCGCTTTTTGCTGCCGCCCCATTGCGCGCGGCTCACCTGATCGGAGGTGAGTTCAACTACACCTGCCTGGACGACTCCACCTACCGCATTGACCTGGTCATCTACCGCGACTGTTCCTCCTTTGGCGCAGGATTTGATAGTCCGGCATTCATTTTTGTGTACAATTCCGCCGGAGTTTTCCAGAGCTATTTACAGCTCTTTTCACCCAGCATTACCTCCCTTCCCGTTGGCAGCGACAACCCTTGCCTGAGTGTTCCTTCGGGAATTTGCGTGGAGAAGGGGGTTTATACCGGCACGTTTCACTTACCGCCCATTCCGGGTGGGTACACGCTGGTTTACCAGCGCTGTTGCCGCAACGCCACGATCGACAACCTGGTTGATCCCGGGGGCACAGGCAGCAGTTACGTAGAGACCATTCCCCCGACTGCTGATGCGGTCTGCAACAGCTCACCGGTCTTCAACAACTTCCCGCCCATCGTGCTTTGTGCCAATGAGCCGATTTTTTTTGATCACAGCGCAACGGATCTGGACGGCGATTCGCTGGTGTATTCCCTGTGTGCCCCCTTCTCCGGAGCCAGCGCTTTTTGTCCAGCGCCGATGGGACCCCTCACCGGTGGCGGCTGCCCCCCCATTCCCCCCTCCCCCCCATACCCGCCAATCACCTACCTGCCTCTTTATACAGCACTGACTCCGTTGCCCGGCGCCCCCGGCCTGAGCATCGATCCGGCCACAGGGCTGTTGACAGGTGCCCCCAGCGTGCCCGGCCAATACGTGGTAGGCGTTTGCGTGGATGAGTACCGCGCCGGGGTGTGGATCAACAGGCATGCCCGCGACTTCCAGTTCAATGTGGCGGAATGCGAGCCGTTAGTCGTGGCCTCCATACCCGATTTTATCCAGAACTGCGAAGACCGAACCATCAGTCTGGATAACAGCAGTACCGGGGCCAGCACCTGGTTTTGGGATTTTGGGGTGCCGGGGGTAAGCAGCGATACTTCCGTGGCTTTTGAACCACCCCCGTACACGTATCCCGATACGGGCGTTTACACGGTTATGTTGATTGCGAACCCGGGCTTTCTCTGCGCGGATACGGCCTATGCCGTGGTGAATATTTTCCCCACGTTGATCGGAGGCTGGAGCTACCAATCCGGTTGTTCCGGCACCCCCGTAGTGTTCACCGATACGTCCATCAGTACGGGAGCCGGGGAGATTGACCGGTGGTTCTGGACTTTTGGCGATGGCTCGGTCAGCGACGAACAACACCCGGTCTATCAGTATGCGGATGGGGGAATCTACACCGTTACTCTCCTTGTAGGCACAAGTCGGGGATGCTTCGATACACTGGTTCAGGTGCTGACCATTGAACCAGGTCCGGATGCGGTCTTTGCCGTGGACAACCTCTGCCAGGATGAAACGGCGCTGTTTGACAACCGCAGCAGCATTGCCACAGGAACCATAACCGGGTGGTTGTGGGATTTTGGAAATGGCGAAAGCAGCACGGAGGAATCACCCGCGTACGTTTACCCGGAGGCGGGTACCTATCTGGTGACGCTGCTTGCAGAATCAGGGAACGGTTGTCTGGATTCGGCCTGGCAAACGTTGGTCGTTGGTTACGTTCCGGTGGTGGATGCCGGGATGAACGATACGGTGGAGTACCTGCTGCCCTACACCCTGAGCGGCTCCGGTATTGGCTCGTACCTGTGGAGCCCTTCCACAAACCTGGATGACGCGACGGCCGAAAATCCCAATTTCCTCCCGGAGGAAACCACCACCTTCACCCTGGTAGTCACCAGCCCAGACGGTTGTTCGGCCACCGATAGCGTGACCCTGGTTGTGGAAGTGATTGACCATTGCCCGGGCTTTTTGCTTCCCAATGCGTTCACGCCTGACAGCGATGGCCGGAACGATGTGTTCCGCACCCAGTCTTATGGCGAAGATGAGCTGACCGAGTTGCTGGTGTTCAACCGCTGGGGTGAAAAGATCTTCGAAACTTCGGATCCCCAGGTTGGTTGGGATGGAACGTATCGCGGTAAACTACAACCACTGGGCGCTTACCTTTACGTGTTGCGCGGAGTTTGTCGAGGGCAGAGTTTTCAACAGACCGGCACACTAACGCTCTTGCGATGAAGCAATTTTTACGGCTTTGTGGGTTTTTCGGGATGGGCCTGGTGCTGTTTGCCGCCGCCCCGTTGCGCGCGGCACACCTGATCGGGGGTGAGTTAAACTACACCTGCGTCAATGACTCTACCTATGTCATTGATCTGGTCATCTACCGCGATTGCGCGGGGGGTGGCGCGGGTTTCGACAATCCGGCCTACATCTTCGTGTACGATGCCGCCGGGGTCTATCAGTCTTTTCTGCAGCTGACTGCACCCAGCATCACGCTTCTGCCGGTGACCAGCGACAACCCCTGTTTGAGCATACCACCGGGCATCTGCGTGGAGCGGGGCGTGTATTCCGGGGTCTTTTTTCTGCCCCCAAATCCGGACGGTTATAGCCTGGTGTACCAGCGCTGCTGCCGGAACGGCACCATTGACAACCTGGTGGATCCCGGGGGAACGGGCAGTTCGTACATTGAAACCATTCCGCCGTTTGCCGATGCCACGTGCAACAGCTCACCGGTGTTCAACAACTTCCCGCCCATTGTGCTCTGTGCCGGTGAGCCGATCACCTTTGACCACAGCGCCACGGATCTGGACGGCGACTCGCTGGTGTATTCGCTGTGTGCGCCCTATTCGGGAGCCTCGCCTACTTGTCCTTTTCCCTCGGGACCCTTCTCCCCACCGGGTTGCCCCGACGAACCCCCCTCCCCCCCATACCCGCCCATCAGCTACCTGGGGGGCTTCTCCGCCCTCAATCCGCTGCCCGGCGTGCCCGGGCTCAGCATTGACCCGGTCAGCGGACTGCTCACCGGAACGCCCAACGTGCCCGGACAGTACGTGGTGGGCGTCTGTGCGCAGGAGTACCGCGACGGTGTGCTGATCAACACGCATGTGCGCGACTTTCAATTCAACGTGGCCGACTGTGAGCCCACGGTGGTGGCGTCCATCCCCGACTTCATTCTGGATTGCGAAGACCGGACCATCAGTTTTGACAACAGCAGCTCCGGTGCGAGCCTCTGGTTTTGGGATTTCGGGGTACCGGGATTGACCACCGACACAGCTTCTGCCTTTGAGCCGGCCCCGTTCACCTATCCCGACACCGGCACCTACACGCTGACCCTGATCGCCAACCCAGGCTTTCTGTGCGCGGACACCGCCTATGCCACGGTGGCCATCTACCCCACGCTGATTGGGGGTTGGACCTTCAACGCGGGCTGTTCAGGGCTACCGGTTCTTTTTACCGATACCTCGGTCAGCACCCTGGCCGGGGTCATTGACAGCTGGATCTGGACGTTCGGCGATGGTTCGGGAAGCAACGAACAGAACCCCAGCCACGAGTACGAGGACGGGGGAAATTACGTCGTCACGTTGATCGTCGGCACCAGCAGGGGCTGCCTGGATACCCTTGTGCAGGTGGTGAATGTGGCCCCGGGCCCGGATGCCGCCTTTGCCGTGGCTGACATTTGCCAGGACCAGCCCGCGCTGTTTGACAACCAGACCACCATTTCTACCGGGACCGTCACGGAGTGGTTCTGGGATTTTGGCAATGGAGAAAGCAGTACGGAGGAGTCGCCGGAGTACCAGTATCCTGTGGCGGGTACCTACACGGTAACGCTGATTGCGGAATCGGCCAACGGTTGCACGGACACGGCGTCCCAGGAACTGCTGGTGGGCTTTGTGCCTCTGGCGGATGCCGGCCCCGGTGCCACGGTGGATTACCTGACGCTCTACACGCTGAACGGCTCCGGCGGTGGCTCGTATGCGTGGAGCCCTTCGAATTACCTGGATGACCCGACGGCGGAGGATCCGGTGTTTACCGCCTGGGAGACCACCACCTTTACCGTGGTGGTGACCAGCCCGGACAGCTGTTCGGTGCTGGATACCGTGACCGTGTTTGTCTTGCCCAAGACCGTGGTGGATGTGCCAACCGCGTTTTCACCCAACGGTGACGGGGCGAATGACCTTCTGCTTCTGTTGATTAATGATGTAGAAATATTGTATTATTTTAGAATCTATAACCGATGGGGGCAATTGTTGTTTGAGACCCAGAACCTGCTGGAGGGTTGGGACGGAACGTTCAAAGGCAGCGAGCAGGAGGTGGGCACTTACGTGTACACGGTAAGCGCGTTGGGCGCTGAAGGCGACCAGATTGACAAGCGGGGAACGGTGGTGTTGGTGCGCTAAGGGGCCAGCCGGGCTTTTTGAGCAGGCGCTGCAAGAAATTGCCAAGCCTGCAATACCTTTGCGGAGCATTTATACCGGATCAACTTATCGGTTTACGACTTGCGGCTGCTTTCTTCCTTGATTTTCACCGGCCTGCTCTGGGGTTCGTCCTGCGGACCTGCAGAGCAGAAGCACGCCCCGGCTTTGCCGAAACGCCCGTTGGAACTGCCCGATCCCGGTCCGAATGTGCTCGGTTTGGAAGTTTACAAAACCCATTGCAAGCTCTGTCACGGCCTTGACGGCCAAATGGGAGGCAGCGGAGCCGCCAACCTGGCGCTGTCGCTGCTGACCGAAGAAGAGAGCCGGAACGTTATCGCCAAAGGCCGAAATTTGATGACGGCCTACGAAAAGAAACTCAGCCCCGAAGAATTGGATGCGGTGGCGCAGTACATACAATTGTTTAAAGCCAATTAATTATTGTTAATGACTACTTATCGAGTACTTGGATTGATGTCTGGTAGTTCCATGGATGGCCTGGACATCGCGTATTGCATTCTCAGTGTGGATGAAGAAGGCAATTGGTCCTACAAAATTGAAAAGGCAGAATGCCTGGAGTACCCGCGCAAGTGGCATCTCCGGCTGGCCAACCTGACCATGCAGAACGCCATTACGTATATCAAAACACATACGTACTTTGGTCATTATACAGGCGAATTGGTGAACGCGTTCCTGGCCAAGCACGGGCTCGAAGGCCAGGTGGATTTCATTGCCAGCCATGGCCAGACCATTTTCCACCAGCCGGAGAACAAACTGACCAGCCAGATTGGCGACGGTGCCGCCATCGCCGCGGTCACCAACCTTCCGGTGGTCAGCAATTTCCGCACCACGGACGTTGCCCTCGGGGGCCAGGGCGCACCCATTGTACCCATCGGCGACATGTTGCTGTTTCCGGCTTTCCGTTTTTGCCTGAACCTCGGTGGCATAGCAAACCTTACGGTTAACCTCGGTGGGGGCAAAATGGCCGGCTACGATCTGGCTGCCGCTAACCTGGTGCTCAACAAACTGGTGGAGCCGCTGGGCGTGGATTTTGACAACGGCGGCGCCAATGCCCGCGCCGGACACGTCGATACCCGCCTGCTGGAAGAACTGGACCGCTCCTGGTACTACAAGAAAGAGCCGCCCAAGACGCTGGGCGGGGGTTGGGTTCGAAAAGTGCTCATGCCCACCTTTCGGCATTACCGCATTTCCACTGAAGACAAACTTCGCACCTACGTAGAGCACCTGGTGGGCCAGGTACACCGCGACATTGCGCAGTGCTGCGAAGACTACGGACTCGGCGACCCCGCCGACCAGAAGGTGCTGGTTACCGGCGGCGGCGTATTCAATGACTTTTTGCTCGAGCGGCTGAAGGACACCGCCGATGCCGAAATCATCGTGCCCGACGAGACCCTCATCAAGTTCAAGGAGGCGCTGATTATGGCCCTGATCGGCTGCCTGCGCTGGCGCAACGAGACCAACATCCTGTCGAGCGTAACCGGGGCAACCCGCGACAGCATCGGCGGAGAAATCTACGCCTGAGGCCGTTTTTGCGGTTTCGAAAAACCGCTCTTGCATGATCAACCTGGTAACTGGTGCCAGCGGATTTCTCGGTTCCTACCTGGCCCGCACCCTGTTGGCCAACGGCGAAAAGGTGCGTGCGCTGCGGCGACCGGGGAGCGATCTGCGGTTGTTGGGCCAGGACGCCTCCCGCATCGATTGGGTAGAATCGGACCTGTTGGATCCGCTCGGGCTTGAGGAAGCCCTGCAGGGCGTTTCTACTGTTTACCATGCCGCGGCCGTAGTTTCGTTTAAAGCCGGCGATCAGCACGCCATGCGCCGGGTCAACGCCGAAGGCACCGCCACACTCGTCAATGCCTGCCTGGATGCGGGTGTCGGCACCTTGCTGCACGTCTCCTCCGTAGCCGCTATCGGGCGAAAGGCCGGGGTTCCTTTGCTCGACGAAAGCATCCCCTGGGAACTGAACAGGCATTCCACGGAGTACGCCTTGTCCAAACACCTGGCCGAGCGCGAGGCCTGGCGCGGTTGGGCCGAAGGGCTGAACCTGGTGGTGGTCAACCCGGGCACGATCCTTGGGGCCGGGTTCTGGCAGCAGGGCACCGCCCGCTTTTTTGCCCGCGCCGACGAGGGCCTGCGTTTTTACACGCGCGGCGGCACCGGATTTGTGGATGTGCGCGATGTGGCCGCCGCCTGCCTGCTCGCCGTTCGAAAGGGCCTGCGCGGCGAGCGCTACATTCTGGTGGGCGAAAACGAAAGCTACCGTGCCCTGTTTTCCAGCATTTGCCGGGCGCAGGACAAGCCCGAACCGGCTTACGAGGCCGGTCCCTGGCTGTTGGGTGCGCTCTGGCGCTGGGAAGCCCTCAAAGCGGCCGTGACCCGCAAAAGCCCCGATCTTACCCGCGAAAACGCCCGAATCATCGGGTCGTATTACCGCTACGATAACCAAAAGTTCGCGCAGGCCAGCGGCATGCGCTTTCGGCCGCTCCCGGCAAGCATTGCTGATACAGCGCTTGCGTACCGCCTGAGCCGACAGGCTGGCCTTCCCTACGGTCTGCTGGAGCCTGATGTGTTGCAACCGGATGGATTGCCTCACGAAGCGCTCCGGCCCGCCTGACCTCTCTCCGATCAACTGCCAACCGAACCGCTGCCCTAAGCCTTGAAACCCATTCGCCACCTGTTTTTTGACCTGGACAACACGCTCTGGGACTTTACCCGCAATTCGGCCAGCGTTTTGGAGCACCTGCACGGGCACTTTGAGCTGGCAAACGTTGGAATTCCAACGGCATCGGCATTCGTGGAACGCTATGAGATCCACAACGAACAGGCCTGGAAACTTTACCGCGAAGGTCGTCTTGACCACGAGCGGCTTCGTTGGGAGCGCTACTGGCGCACACTGGCCGATTTTGGTTGCGACAACCGCAAATTGGCCATAGAGCTTAGCGGCGCATACCTGGAAAAGCTCGCGGAATGTCAACTGTTAATGCCGGGGGCTCGCCAGGTGGTTCATCAGTTGCACAGCCGCTACCCACTGCACATTGTCACCAACGGCTTTGAGGAAGTTCAGCGCAATAAATTGAAATACAGCGGGTTAGATGCTTTTTTCCTCAGTGTCACCACGGCGGAAGCCGCCGGAGCCGCCAAACCTGACCCGCGAATCTTCCATAGTGCTTTGGCTGAAGCAGGTGCAAAGGCTGAAGAAAGCCTCTACATCGGAGATCACGCCCCCACTGATTCCAGCGCACTTGAGGCGGGCATGCACTTTTTGTGGTACAATCCGGCCGATTCCAAGGACCAGGAGCCGGGCTTCAACCAACATCCCGAAGCAGACCTAAAAAAAACAGGTCCCGAAGCGGGGTTAACCGTTCTTCAGGACCTGTTGGAATTGCCAACCTGGTTGAGCTCGCGCGTCTAAACCAGAGGCAGTATTGAAAGGATTATAAAATCCTTAGTTGGGATTCTTAGGAGCAGCGGCTGATGCGTGGCTGCCACTGGCACAGCAAGCTGGCTTGGTCCCGTTGGCTGACGCAGAAGCGCCACAAGCAGGAGCCTTGGAAGCTTGAGCTTCTTTGCTGGAGCAGGCAGCGGCTGAAGCGCCTGCGCCCTTCTTGCTGCAGCATGACTTGCCGGCGGCGGGAGCAGCTGCGGGAGCTTCTTTAGCTTCGACAGCTGTAGTTGGTGTGGATGTGCTTTCTACGCTGATAACCTCATAACCATTTGCTGTTTGCTGCAGAGCAATTTTTGTGTTTCCGGTAGAAGCGGATTCGGTAGTTGTTTGGGCAAAAGCCATACCGGCGCTGATGGCCAGGACGAAAAGGAGGCTGCTAAGTCGTTTCATGAACAGGTGTTAGTTAAGAGTTTGGAATAGTAAGTTAAGTACGCCGTGCTTGGCTAAGCGCTGGCGATGCATTCTTGTTTATCGGGCCAGAATCAGCAATATACACCCTTTCCGCACTTCAGGCAAGATGGGCGATAACGGTTTTGCCACCTTTAACTTTTTGGCCGATGCTTACTTCTATCTTGGCATCCAGGGGCAGGTAAAGGTCAACGCGTGATCCGAACTTGATGAATCCCAACTCCGAGCCTTGCGAAACTTCATCGCCCTCATCGAGGTAGGACACGATGCGCCTGGCCACTTTGCCGGCAATCTGCCGAACCAAAACCTCTATCTGGTCCTCGTTTTCGATGACAATAGTGGTGCGCTCGTTGCTCGTTGACGACTTCGGATGCCAGGCCAGCAGGTAGCGGCCCGGGTGATACTTGAAGTACTTGACCTGCCCGCCAATCGGGTTGCGGTTCACGTGTACGTTCTTGATGGACATGAAAACGGACACTTGCAGGCGCTTGTCCTGAAAGTATTCCGGCTCTTCCACCTCTTCCACCACCACCACCTTGCCGTCGGCAGGAGCAATGACGGCGGAACCGTGCAGGTACAACTCGCGGTTTGGGTTGCGGAAAAACAACGCCGTCCCGACAATTCCCAAAAAAGAGGCAACAAGCACCACGATGTGCAGCACGGCGGCTTCCGGCAACGCATAACGAACAACTGCGTTAGCCGCCAGAAGCAGCACAAGGAACGTCAGCACTATGCTCTTGCCTTCTCTGTGAATCTTGACGATCATTCTTGATTTACCCTTCGGGGTTAGCCGAACAACAAAAATACAACATTTGCTCCCGATTCGCCACACCGCCATTTTGGCAGCTAAACCGTGCTGAGCTTAGTTCGAAGAGCCTTTGGTGCCCGAAGCAAGAGCAGTATACGCAAAACAACCGGCAAAGGCTGCAGGTTCCGATTGAAACAGGTGGAGGCACAACAACAACCGTTTTACAGGCGACTTCAGAAGATACAGCCGCTGCAAATGACTAACTATTGGGCTGATAGCAGCAGGTAGATTCTTCCCCCTTAAAACACCACCCGTACCAGCACCCAGGCCACGGGGGCTACGAAGAAGAGCGAGTCGAAACGGTCCATGAAACCGCCGTGACCGGGCAGGAGACCGCCGGAGTCTTTGGTGTGAAAGGCGCGTTTGAGGCGTGATTCGGCCAGGTCGCCCAGGGTGCCAAAGACGGTGGCCGCCACAGCTAGCACGAGCCATTCCACCGTTTCAAGCACCGGCAAGAGCTGCCCTAGGGCCAGCGCCATGGCCAGGCCGAGCGCCATGCCGCCGAAGACGCCTTCCCAGCTCTTGTTGGGCGAAATGGACGGGGCGAGCTTGGTGCGCCCGAAGCGGGAGCCCGCGAAGTAGGCGCCTACGTCGTTTGACCAGATCAGGAAGAGGACACCCATGACCAGCTCGGGCTTGAAGCCCTGACCGGCACCCAAATCGGCCATGGCGGCGAGGGGCAAGCCCATCCAGAAAGCGCCGGCAAGCCCGATCAGCGCGGCTTTACGGTTGCCGGCATCTTTGATCGCCAGGCCCAGGAGCATGAGGAGCGGGGCTGCGACAAAAGCCAAGTGCAGTCTGTGCAGTTCCGGGAAAATGATCGTGAGCGGCAGTGCGAATCCGAGCAGAAAGGCGGGAAGGGCAGGGAAATAGGGAGGTCGGCGGTGCCAGTCATTGGTGAGGCGACTGAATTCCCATAAGCTCATCGCTGAAATCAGCCCAAAGGCAAAGACCAGGCTGGCCGGATGCCCGAAAAGCGCGGTCAGGAAAATGGCTGCACCGGCCAGGCCGGTGAGCAGTCTGCGCGAAAGATCCTTCATGCGGGTCTGGTTTGCTGCGTCAGAAGTGGTCTTCGGGTTCTTTGGGTTCTTTTGAGTCGGGGTTCATGGGCAAGCGACCAGTGGCAGGGTCAAGCCCGTGCCAGGGCGGCGGGGCTTCCGTGTCGCGGTAGCGATAAACCAGAAAGAGTACGATGGCAAGGGCGGCGGCACTTGCCACCCCTAGCCAGGGCGAAGGGTCACCGACTGCCGCAGCCTTTTCAGGACCCACAACCCAACTGTACACAACATAGGTGGCGTTGTTCAGAAAATGTCCGATGATGGGTACCCAAAGGTTTCGGCTCCACCAGAACAGGTAACCTAAAACGACGGCCAGCATGATCCTGGGCAGGATGCTGTAAAACTGAAAATGGATGGCGGCGAAAACGAAGGCTGTTCCCCAGACGGCCACATGCCCGTTTTTAGTCCAGGCCTCTATGATGCGCTGCAGAATGCCGCGGAAAACGAATTCCTCCCAAACGGCTGCCAAAATGGCAATCATGAGGAAAGTGGTCAGGCCTTCCACGAAGCTGGCCGGACGCAGGATGGCGCTGGTCAGGCGGCTGGCCTGATCCTCCCAGTCGCGCATCTGTTGGAGCCATTCGCCCGAAACGGGCAAGTTCTGATTCAGCGCGTGCAGCGAATCAATCATGGGACTCGCCGCCACCATGGCCACCACGGCCAGGCCAAGCAGGATCCAGGATGGCCGGCGCTCGCGGCCTGTTTCGGCTACGGGATGCCCCGCAGTGAGGTAGAGGAAAAACAGCGCGGCCAACAGCTTTCCGCTGCTGACCAGAATGTTGATGAGCTTGATGGCAAACAGCACGGCGGGGTCGCGCAGGTCGGCGTCGCTGGGCTCAAAAAGTACCTTTTGCACCCCTTCCAGGTTGGAGGCGCCCACCAGCGGCATGGCCAGCACCAGGCCAATGCTCGCCGCAAACGTTTCGGCCAACAGGTAGAGCCCCACCAGCAAAAACAACAGTCCCGGCA
>Ga0172372_10002746_pt1 | contig 26438 bp, 17 predicted proteins | sample LakKiv5m_2_FD_114544 | JGI IMG/M metagenome (GOLD analysis project Ga0172372, IMG submission 114544) | Freshwater microbial communities from Kabuno Bay, South-Kivu, Congo - kab_092012_9.5m | ecosystem: Environmental > Aquatic > Freshwater > Lake | place: Democratic Republic of the Congo...
CGCCGCCTCGTCCAGCATGAGGGACTCGTTGTTGTAGGGGACCACCGAGCAGATCTGGGTGGGGTTGTCCTCGGGGAAGGGGAAGACGTCGCAGGGGGAGAGGAGCGCCGGGTGCACCAGCTGTTTCTGGAAGAAGGCCAGGTAGGCGTCGAACCCGCCGCGATCCCAGCGGGAGGAGAGGAGGAAGCGCTTCACCGCGAGCGAGGCGTTGCAGGAGGCGCAGGAGCCGCCCGGGTCGTTCGGGTTGTCCTCGCTCCCGCACTCCCAGCAGCGACGCGTCGACCGGTCCGGGCGCAGGTCGTTGACCAGGTAGTACATCCGCCCCTCGGCCAGGCGGATCAGCCCCTCGACCTTGTAGTAGTCCGACAGGTGCATGCCAGGCGGAAAGCTCGTGGGGCGGGCGCGTGAGCCGCTGGCCATGCGGGAGAGGTCCAGGGAGGGTGATGCGGAGTGTAGTCCGCCTAAGAAAGTGGACGCAACGGGGCGGGGGACCACACCACGCCAACGCGGTAGGTGGATGGCGGAGACCTCCATGACCTGCCCGGCGCCCCATGAGCTGCTCGCGACCGACACGGGTGGCGCACGCGCCGGTCTGCTCCACCTGAAGCGGGCCACGGTCCGCACCCCCACCTTCATGCCCGTCGGGACCCAGGCCGCGATTCGGACGGTTTCCCCCCTGCATCTGGCGAGCACCGGCAGCCAGATCGTCCTCGCCAACACCTACCACCTCTCCCAGCGGCCGGGCGAGGCGCTGGTCCAGAAGGCGGGCGGGCTGCACCGGTTCATGGGCGTCGATCTCCCGATCCTCACCGACTCGGGCGGATTCCAGGTGTTCTCTCTGGACAAGAAGGAGATCACCGAGGACGGGGTCACGTTCACCTACGAGGTGGACGGGCAGCGCACCTTCCTCTCCCCCGAGCGGTCGATGGAGATCCAGCAGGCGCTGGGGGCGGACATCGCGATGGTGTTCGACGAGTGCCTCCCCTTCGGCGCCGACCGCCGCTACGCGGAGGCCTCGGTGGCGCGCACCACCCGGTGGGAGCGTCGCTCCAAGGCCGCCCACACCCGCGGGGACCAGGCGCTGTTCGGCATCGTGCAGGGCGGCTTCTGGCCCGAGCTGCGCAAGCGCTCGGCGGAGGAGATCCAGGAGATCGGCTTCGACGGCTACGCCATCGGGGGGCTCTCGGTCGGCGAAGGCCACGCGAACATGTGCGAGGTGCTCGACGCCACCCTGCCCCACCTGAGCCGGGGGCACGCCCGGTACCTGATGGGGGTCGGCCGGCCCCTGGACCTGGTGGAGGGCGTCGCGCGCGGCGTGGACATGTTCGACTGCGTCGTGGCCACCCGGCACGCGCGCAGCGGCGTCGTCTACACCAGCGCCGGTCGCATCCGGCTCACCGACACGCGCTACCGGAAGGACCTGTACCCGCCGGACACCAGCTGCCGGTGCTACACCTGCTCCAACTTCTCCCGCGCCTACGTCCACCACCTGTTCCGGGTGGGCGAGGTGCTGGCCGCCACCCTGTCCACCATCCACAACCTGACCTGGTTCGCCGGGTTCATGGACCGGATGCGGAACTCCATCCTCGAGGGGCGCTTCGCCGACTTCCGCAAGGAGGTCCACGCGATCTACCCCGAGGACGTCGAACCCAAGCCCGTGGCGGCCTGGGCGCGGCCGGCGTCCCGACCCGGCAAGCGGAGAAGCTGAATGTCGCCGGCGAGGCTCGTGTTCTACCTGGGTGCCGCGGGCGAGGACGCGACCCCGTTGTTCGTGGTGCGGCTGCGCAACACGCGCACCCGCATCGGGCGGGTGGACGACTGCGACGTGGTGCTGCCCGACGACGAAGTGAGCCGCTCGCACGCGGTCATCGACGCGCGCCCCGGAGGGTGGGAGCTCGTGGACCGGTCGAGCAACGGCACCTACCGGAACGGCGAACGGGTGCAGCGCTGCATGCTCGCCGAGGGCGACCGCCTGCGCTTCGGGCCCTTCACCGCGGTCGTGGAGCTCGTTCCCCGCGAGACGGTCACCCCGACGGAGGAGGCCCAGCCCGAACGCCGAGACGAGGAGCTGGTGGATGCGTCGGACCAGCTGGCGGTGGCGGAGGCGTGGCTCACCGTGGTGCGAGGCCCCGGGGAGGGGCACCGCGTTCGGCTGAAGGGGGGGCGCATGGGCGTGGGAGGCCCAGGGAGCCGCGTGGTCCTTCCCGACCCCACCCTGGTCAAGGATCACGTCGTGGTGAGGCTCAACGGGGGGCGCACCATGGTCGAGCCGGGCGACGGGGCGGCGTTCGTCGGCTCCACTCGGGTGCGGGACACCCTCCCGCTCCTGCCGGGCGAGGACGTGCGCCTGGCCGGGACCGAGTTCACCGTGAGCTGGGACACGCGGGCTCTGGCCCCCCTCGCCGAGCGCTTCGGGGAGATGGTGGGGCGCAGCGAGAAGATGCAGCGCGCCTTCGGCATGCTGCGTCGGATGGCGGTGCACCACGCCCCCGTGCTGCTCCTGGGCGAATCGGGGACGGGCAAGGAGCTCGCGGCCCGAGCCATCCACGAGGCCTCGCCGCGCGCGAGCCAGCCCTTCGTCGCGCTGAACTGCGGGGCGATCAGCCCGGCGCTCTTCGAGAGCGAGCTCTTCGGGTACGAGAAGGGCGCGTTCACGGGCGCGTCGGAGCGGCGTGACGGCGCCTTCCACCGCGCCCACGGGGGGACGCTCTTCCTGGACGAGATCGGCGAGCTGCCCGAGGAGGCGCAGAGCAAGCTGCTGCGCGCGTTGGAGAGCGGCGAGGTGCGGCGCGTGGGCTCGGCCGAGCCCACCTTCCCCGACGTCCGGCTCGTGGCGGCCACGAACCGCAACCTCATCGAGGAGGTGCGCGCGGGGCGGTTCCGCAGCGATCTCTACTTCCGGCTCGCGGTCCTCGCGGTGCGCCTGCCCCCCCTGCGCGAGCGGGTGGAGGACATCCCCGTCATCGCCGAGACGATCGCGGGACGGGTTCACCGGGACATCCGGCTCACCGAGGCGGCGCTGATGGTGCTGTCCGCGCACCGGTGGCCCGGGAACGCGCGTGAGCTCCGCAACGTGCTCACCCGCGCCTTCGTGATGACCGGGCCGGTGATCGACGCGGACGCGCTCGTGTTCAACCCGCTGGAGGGCGACCCCGAGCTGCCGGGGATGGTGGGCGGGCGGAACGTCATCGACGACGCCGAGCGCGACGTGGTGGTGGAGGCGCTGGGCAAGTGCGGGCAGAACCGCACCCAGGCGGCGCGCCTGCTGGGGATTCCGCGCAGCACCCTGCTCTACAAGCTGCGGAAGTGGGGCATCGGGACGGGCTGAGGGCGTCCGCGAGGATGGAGCGCCACCCGGCCCCCCCGAACACGAGGTGGTCCACGAGGCGCAGCCCGACGAGCTCGCAGCCGCGCCGCAGCCGCTCGGTGAGGTGGACGTCCTCCGGCGACGGTGCAGGGTCGCCGCTGGGGTGGTTGTGGGCCAGGACCACCGCGTGCGCCCCGAGCTGGATCGCGGGGCGCAGGACCTGGCCCGGCTCCAGCACCGCGTACGCTTCGGTCCCCGCGGAGAGTCGGCGGACCGCGAGGGGGCGCAGTCGCCGGTCGAGGAAGAGGGCGTGGATCTCCTCGTGCGGGAGCCCGGTGAGGCGAGGCTGTAGCCAGCGCGCGGCGTCCGAGGCGTCCCGCACGGGTTCGGCCTCCTCCGCCGGGGGGTCTCGCCGCAGACCCAGGCTCAGCGCGGCGTGGAGGTGCACGGCACGCGCCTCCCCCATCCCCTTCACGCGTGCCAGCGCGCGGGGAGGCGCATGGGCCACCCCGGGCGCGGAGCCGAACTGGTCCAGGAGGTCCGCGGCGATGGCGCGGGCCGGCCGCCCGCTCACCCCGTTCCCCAGGGCCAGGGTGAGGAGCTCGAGCTCGCCCAGGGCCTCCGGGCCGGTGAGCAGGTAGTGTTCGCGGGGTCGCATGGGCGGCGGGTCCAGCAGGACGTGTGCCAACGGGAGAACGCCCGGAGTTCGCTTGGCGGGGTGACGGACGTCCGTCACCGACGGCCGTCCCCTCCGACGCCTGTCGGCGTCAAGCCCACGCCCCCGCCGCGTCCCCCCGGCGCGGACTCAGCGCGCCAGGGAAACGACGTACACGTCGGTCCGACCCCCGGGGTTCCCCCAGTTGCTCGTGAAGGTGACGAGGCAGCCGTCGCCGCTGATGTTGGCGCGCGGCGAGTCGTAGTAGGAGCCGTACACCGAGCGGTGATGGGCGAGTCGCCGCACGCCGCCGGAGCCATCGGTTCGGACCTGGAAGATCTCGTCGCGCCAGGGGACCGACTGGGGGAAGGTGTTGGCGGTGAAGGTGCTGACGAGGGCCCAGGTGTCGTCGGCGGCGAGCAGGGAGTGGTGGTCCGAGCTGGACCAGTCGTCGGCGTAGCTGACGGCCGTGGTGACGGTGTACGGGTCGGCGAGCTCGCGCACGTTCAGCTCGTTGGTGTAGTGGCTCCGCCCGAAGACGATGCCGTCTCCGACGTCGTAGTGGCCGAAGGCCTCGTCCACGTCGTCGACCAGGTCCGAGGTCGCCCCGGTATCGAGGTCCACGATCTGCGCCGCCACGACGCCGGCGCCCTGCGAGCCGGTGATCACCACGAGCCAGCGGCCGGACTCGTCGAGTCGGACCTCGTTGATGGTCTCGTGGTCGAGGCTCTTGATGACCTCGTCCGTGCTCCGCCGGTAGACGAGCCAACCCGCCGCGGTGTCGTCGTACACGTGCCAGGCGAACACGTCGTCGTCGGCGCTCTTGCTCATCTGGCGGAGCTGGTGGCCCTCGCTCTCGGCGGTGAGGTCCCGCTCGAGCTGGTAGCTCTGGTCCTCGGCGTCGAACGCCCACAGCGCCGCGCCGTCGTGCACCCAGAGCGAGCCCGGATCCGTGGCGCTCCAGATCACGTCGCCCCACGAGGGCGCTCCTCCGCCGGGCGTCGCCCCCACGAACAGGCGGGTGGGGTTCGACGCGGTGAGCGTCGCGGGATCGAAGTCGTAGCCGCGCAGCCCCAGTTCGTAGCAGTAGAGGACAAGGCGCGTGTTGTCGAGGTTGAACGTGGGCCAGTAGCTGTAGGAATGGACGCAGCTGGTGGCGTCGTCCACCTCGTCCGTCACCCGCAGGATGGTCGTGCCGAACACCGGGTCCGTCGCGGTGCTGCCCGCCGTCGGCAGCGCCGGCGCGGGGCCGGGGTCGTACACGAGGTCGTCGGTGACGAAGCCGTCGGTGCCGGCGCCGCAGCCCTGGCTCGGCTCGCCCGTGTCGGTGTCGGTGTCGGTGTCCGTGTCCGTGTCCGTGTCCGTGTCGGTGTCCGTGTCGGTGTCCGTGTCGGTGTCCGTATCGGCGTCCCCGGTGTCGGTGTGCGCCTTGCCGCTGTCCGGGGGGCCGTCGGCGCGGCAGGCGGTGAGCGCGATGAGGGTCGGGGCGACGAGCAGGGCGGTGCGCATGGTCGGGTGATTATGCTCGCGCCCGATGTACCCGACCCTCTACACGCAACAGACGTCGATGGGCGAGGTGCCCTACAACACGTGGGGGCTGATGATCACCCTCGCGTTCCTGGTCGCGGCGCTCACCGCCCAGGCACGCGCCCCCCGGGTGGGCATCGATCCCGACAAGCTCGTGGGGATCTACGTCGCGGCCATCGTGTCCGGGCTGCTCGGCGCCCGCCTCCTGCACTTCCTCATGGCCACGCCGGAAGAGTTCTTCCGGGACCCGATGGTCTACTTCAAGATCTGGCAGGGCGGCTTCGCCTTCTACGGCGGCCTCATCCTCGCGTCGGGGGTGGCGATGTGGATGGCCCGGCGCCGCGGGCTGGACGTGTTCAAGGTGGCCGACCTGCTCTCGCCGGTGGTGATGCTCGGGTTGGCTTTCGGCCGGATCGGGTGCTTCTCCGCGGGCTGCTGCCACGGCATGGAGGTCCCCCTCCCGGCCGACGCCTCCCGTCTCTTCTCGGCGGCCTTCGAGCAGGCGCACGGCCAGCTCTACCTCTCGGGCCAGTTCCCCTGGGTGTACGAGATGACCCGCCACGGCGTGGGGCACAACAACGTGGTGGTCCTCCCCACCCAGCTCTACGAGACCGTGGCCTGCCTGGTGATCTTCGCGATCACCTCCTTCGCCTGGCGCCACCGGCGCTTCGACGGGCAGGTCATGGCGATGATGCTCATCCTCTACAGCCTCTGGCGCCCCTTCAACGAGTCGCTCCGCGGCGACGACGTGCGCGGCACCGGGTACCTCGGCTTCCTCACCACCTCGCAGCTCATCTCCATCCCCGTGTTCCTGGTGGGCGTCGTGTTCCTGGTGATGGGCCTCCGGCGCGGGCTCCGGCCGGAGCGTCCCTTCGACCCCGACGACGAGGCCATGGCGTGAGTTAGGCGGTCGACTTCGAGGAGGTCGAGTGTCCACCGCCGCCGTCGCCGCCGTCCCGCCCCCCCGCAACGAGCCTGTACGCGGCTACGCGCTGGGGTCGGCCGAGCGCACGTCGATCGAGCGCGAGCTGGCTCGGCAGGCAGCCGAGGTGGTGGAGATCCCCTGCGTGGTGGGCGGCCGGAAGGTCTACACGGGCAACGTGCGGGACGTCACCATGCCGTCGGACCACCGGCACGTGCTGGCGCGGGTGCATTTCGCCGGGCCCGCCGAGGTGCAGGGCGCCATCGACGCGGCCCGCGAGGCGCGTGCGGCCTGGGGCGGCCTGCCCTGGGAGGCGCGGGCGGCGGTGTTCCTGCGCGCGGCCGAGCTCCTCGCCGAGGGCTGGCGCGACCGGGTGAACGCCGCGACCATGCTGGGTCAGGCCAAGACCGTGCACCAGGCCGAGATCGACTCCGCCTGCGAGCTGATCGACTTCTGGCGTTTCAACGCTCACTACTACCGGGCGCTCCTGCAGGAGCAACCCCCGGCGCACTCGCCGGGCACCTGGAACCGCCTCGACCACCGGCCCCTCGACGGCTTCGTGTTCGCGGTCACGCCCTTCAACTTCACCAGCATCGCGGGCAACCTCCCCACCGCGCCGGCGCTGGTCGGGAACACGGTCATCTGGAAGCCGGCCACCACCTCGGCGGCGTCCTGCTGGAAGCTCGTGGAGCTGCTCGAGGCGGCCGGCCTCCCGGGCGGGGTCGTCAACGTGCTCTGGGGGGACGGGCCGTCCATCGGCGGGCCGGTGTTGGCCGCCCCCGAGCTCGCGGGGCTGCACTTCACCGGGTCGACCAACACCTTCCAGGGAATGTGGCGCACCATCGGTGAGAACCTCGCCACGTACCGTCAGTATCCGCGGATCGTCGGGGAGACCGGTGGGAAGGACTTCATCCTCGCGCACGCGAGCGCCGACCCTCAGGCGCTGGCGGTGGCCATCGTGCGCGGCGGCTACGAGTACCAGGGCCAGAAGTGCTCGGCCGCGAGCCGGGTGTACGTCCCGCGCTCCATGTGGGCCGACGTCTCCGCCCGCGTCACCGGGATGATGGCCCAGATGAAGCAGGGGGACCCACGGGACTTCTCCAACTTCGTCTCGGCGGTGATCGACCAGCGCGCGTTCCGCGGCCACGAGCGCTACCTGAACCTGGCGCGCGCCGAGGCGGAGGTGCTCGCCGGCGGCACCTCGGACGACCGGACGGGTTGGTACATCCACCCCACCTTCTGCCGCGTGGACGACCCCCACCACCGGCTCATGGAGGAGGAGATCTTCGGGCCCGTGGTCACGGCCTACGTGTACGAGGACTGGGCCGAGGCGCTCCGACTGGTGGACACCACGAGCCCCTACGCGCTCACCGGCGCGGTGTTCTCCGATGATCGCTACGCGATCGAGCAGGCCTCGTCGGCCCTCCGGCACGCCGCGGGCAACTTCTACGTGAACGACAAGCCGACCGGCGCCGTGGTGGGTCAGCAGCCCTTCGGCGGGGCGCGCGCCTCGGGCACCAACGACAAGGCCGGCGCGGCGATGAACCTTCAGCGGTGGATCTCGCCCCGCACCATCAAGGAGACGCTCTCGCCTCCTCGGGACTGGCGCTACCCCTTCCTCGGGTAGGCCTCACCGCCTCGCCGCCTTCCCCGCCCCTTCCCGACCGTTCGGAGTGCCTCTGATGAAGGCCGTCGATTCCCCCCCGAGCCCCGAGCTGCCGTCCTCGCCGCCGGAAGCATGGGAGCCGCTACTGCGGTTCGCACGCCTGGCCGGTCGTCCCCTCGAGCGCTTCCTGCACATCGAGGCGGCCAGCGGGATCCTGCTGCTCGTCGCGGCGGCCGTCGCGCTGGCGTGGGCCAACTCGCCCTGGGCCGAGAGCTACGTGCGCCTCTGGGAGACCCCGCTGGGCCTTCGAGTCGGCGGGTTCACCTTCGAACGGTCGCTCGCGTGGGTCGTCAACGACGGCCTGATGGTGATCTTCTTCTTCGTGGTCGGGATGGAGATCCGCCGCGAGATTCACCACGGGGAGCTGTCGGAGTGGAAGAGGGCGGCGCTGCCCGCCGTGGCGGCGCTGGGCGGCATGCTGGCCCCGGCGGGGCTCTACCTCTTGATCGCCGGCGCCCCGGCAACGGCCTCCGGGTGGGGCGTTCCGATGGCGACGGACATCGCCTTCGCCGTCGGCCTCCTCACGCTCCTCGGCAAGCGCGTCCCAGCCGCGTTGCGCGTGCTGCTCCTCGCGGTCGCCGTCATCGACGACCTCGGAGCCATCCTGGTCATCGCGTTCTTCTACTCCTCGGGCGTCGCGCTCTCCGGGCTCCTCGTGGCCGCGCTCGGGTTCGCCGGGGTGTTCGCCATGCAGCGCTTCGGCGTGCGCGCGAAGCTCGCCTACGTGGCCCCTTCGGTCGTCGCCTGGGCCGGGATCTACGCGGCGGGCGTACACCCGACCGTCGCGGGCGTCATCGTCGGACTCGCCACGCCGGTACGCGCCTGGCTCGGCCCGGACGGCTTCGTGGCCGGGGTCCAGCACGAGCTCGAGAGCCTCTCGCGGCTGACGCCGGGCGCGCTCTCGTCCCACGAGCTCGCGGCGACCCTGCGGAACGTGGACGTGGCTCGCCGCGAAGCGATGTCGCCCGCCGAGAGCCTGATCGAGAAGCTGCACCCCTGGGTCGCGTTCGGCATCATGCCCGTGTTCGCGCTCGCCAACGCGGGCGTCGCGGTCTCCGTCGGCGCGCTGGATGCGGCCTCCTGGAGCGTCGTGACCGGCGTCGGCGTCGGGCTCGTGCTGGGGAAGCCGATCGGGATTCTCCTGGCGTGTGCGCTGACCCTGCGGCTCGGCATCGGTACCCTCCCCGCGGGCATGAACTGGCGCCATCTCGTCGTGCTCGGCTTCGTCGCGGGCGTGGGCTTCACGATGGCGCTCTTCATCGCGCAGCTCGCCTTCACCGACCCGGCGCTCCTGGATGCGGCGAAGATCGGCGTGCTCGCGGCGAGCGGCGCCGCCGCGGTGCTCGGGCTCATCGTCGGCCGGCTGCTGCTCTCGCCGGTCGCGGCGGCTCACGCCGCGCGGACGGCGGACGAGGCCGAGAGCTCGACGGAGGTGTGATGCGCTCGGGCGCATCGGCCGACCGGCCCGTCACCCCGCGGGGCGCGTGCCGAAGCGCGGGGCGCGCATGTACCGGGCGGCTTCCTCGGGTGTGACGAGCTCCGCGGCGCAGAGCTCCCCCAGCGCGTGGTCCATGGTGATGCATCCGTCGCGCCGGCCGGCCTCCATGAGCCCCAAGGCCTGGTGCATCTTGTTGTCGCGCACGAGGGCGCGGATCGCGGTGGTGCCGGGCATCACCTCGAACACCCCGATGCGCCCGGCGCCGTCCTTCCGGACGAGCAGCCGCTGGGACACCACGGCGAGGAGCGAGCTGGCGAGCTGCGAGCGGATCTGCTGCTGCTGATGGGGCGGGAACACGTCCACCACCCGGTCGATGGCCTGCACGGCGTCGTTGGTGTGGAGGGTGGCGAGCACGAGGTGGCCGGTCTCGGCGGCGGTGAGGGCGGCGGCGATGGTTTCCAGGTCGCGCATCTCGCCGACCAGGATGACGTCGGGATCCTGCCGCAGGACGTACTTGAGCGCGGCCGCGAAGGAGCGGGTGTCGGCCCCGACCTCGCGCTGGTCCACCGTGGCCCGTTGGCTCGTGTGGACGTACTCGATCGGGTCCTCCACGGTGAGGATGCGGCAGGCGCGGGCCCGGTTGATCCGGTCCACGAGGCAGGCCAGGGTGGTGGACTTCCCCGACCCCGTGGGGCCGACCACCAGGAGGAGGCCCTGGGGACGTTCGGCGAGGCGGAGCACCGGCTCGGGGAGGCGCAGGCTCTCGGCGTCGGGGATGATGGGGCTGATGGCCCGGAGCGCGGCGGCGATGCGCCCGGTGCGGAAGTAGCCGTTGACGCGGAAGCGCCGCCCGGAGTCCAGCTGCAGCGCGAAGTCCACCTCGCGTTCGAGCTCGTAGGTCTGCCGCTGCCGCGCCGACATGATCGAGTAGAGCAACATCCGCACGTCGGCGTCGGTGAGCGGCTCCTCGCCCAGCGCCTGCAGCTCGCCACGCACCCGGAGGATGGGCGGCCGGCCCACGGCGAGGTGCAGGTCGCTCGCGTCGGCCTCCACCACCCGCTCCAGGAGCGCGCGCATGTCCAGGCGGGTGGCGGCGTCGGCCTCGCTGCGGCTGCGGAAGGCGTCGGCCCCCGAGGTCATGCCCTTGGCCCAGAGCGCGAACTCCTCGGCGTTGGACGCGTGGGCCAGCCCGACCGCGTAGTCGATGGTGCCGGTCCGGAGGAGGCGCAGCAGGGACTCGTTGAAGGTGACCATTCCGGCGCTGGAGTCCGCGCGCATCAGGTCGAGGAGGTCGTCGGTGCGCTGTTCGCGCAAGAGGCGCGCGCTCGCCGAGGAGACGGTGAGGATCTCGCAGGCGAGGGCGCGGCCGTCGCCGTCCGACCGCGGGAGGAGGCGCTGGGCCACGATCCCGCGCAGGGCGAGGGACAGGTCGAGCGCGGCCTGCGCGCGGAGGTGCTCGGGGAAGTACCAGAGGAGTCGCTGCAGCGTCTGGGTGACGTCGATGGTGTGCAGGGAGGCGAGGACCAGGTGCCCGGTGAGCGCGGCGGAGAGCGCGACCTGGACCGTGTCGGCGTCGCGGAGCTCGCCCACCATGATCACGTCCGGGCTCTGCCGGACCACCTGGCGCAGCGCCGTGGCGAAGCTCTCGGTGTCCGACCCGACCTCCCGCTGGGTGATGCGCCCGGCGAGGTCCTCGTGCACGAACTCGACCGGGTCCTCGATGGTGACGATGTGGGCGGGCCGGGTGGCGTTGATGTGGTGGATCATCGCGGCCAGCGTGGTGGACTTCCCGGAGCCGGTGGCCCCGGTGACCAGCACGAGGCCGCGGGGGAGCTCCGCCAGCGACCGCACCGCGGGGGGCAGGCCCAGGGGCTCGAAGTCCAGCGCCCCGGAGGGGAGGGCGCGGATCACCAGGGAGAGGCGGCCCTGCGCGCGGGACGCGTTGACCCGGTAGCGACTCCCCCCGATGGTCACGCCCAGGTCCAGGTCGCCGGCGGCGTCGAAGCGCGAGCGGGCGCGCGGGACGTGGTCGAGGAAGGCCAGGAGCGCGTCGGCGCTGACCGGGGGGTGGTCCAGCGGGAGCACCGCCCCGTCCACCCGGATGGCCGGTCGCTTCCCCTCGGTGAGGAAGAGGTCGGAGGCGCGCTGCGCCTCCAGCGCGCCGACGAGCCCCTCCACGGTGGGCATCACCGAGCCCAGATCTTCAAGGTCTGACCGATGTAGTCGAGCATGGCGCGGCACTCGTCGTAGTCGGTGTGCCGGACGTGCAGCCACCCGTGGCCCATGTACCCGGCGCCGACGTCCGCGGTGCCCTGCCCGATGGCGGGGAGGTGGACCTCACCCAGCCAGCCGGCGCAGCGGCGCTGCACCTCCTCGAGCCCGGCGTACCCGACCACCCGGCCGTCCTGGCTGGGCCGGATGGAGATGAGCCCCGCCGAGTAGCGGCGCGACGGGCGCGGCGAGGCGGCGCCGAAGACCAGCGCACGGGCCCACTCGACGTAGAGGTCCATGTCGTTGGCCCAGCAGTACAGGTCCCAGAAGCGCACGCCCGGGGGGCGGGCGCCGATCTCGGAGAACAGGAGGCCTCGTGGCCCGAAGAACCACTCCATGTGGGTGGGGCTGGTCTGGAGGCCGAGCTCGCGGATCACCCGGCGACCGAAGCCCTTCAGCTCGCCGTAGCCCGGGGCATCCACGCGGTTGGTGGTGATGATGTACGGGCTGATCCAGCGGTTCCGCATCGCGTCGAGCACGTTCGGGTAGTAGTGGGACACCGCCTCGAACACGACCTCCCCGTCGCAGGTCAGCGTGTCGTAGAAGCCCTCGTGGCCGGACACGAACTCCTCCCCGGTGATGAACACCCGGGGGTTGCCGATGCCCATCGCGGGGAGGGCCCGCGCCACGTCCTCCCAGGTGTCGCACTTGTAGGTGTCGTGGGCGCCCGCGCCGTCGCGGGGCTTGAGGATGACGGGGTAGCCCACCTCCTCCACGAAGCGGCGGGCGTCGGCCTCGGTCTGGATGGTGGCGTTCCGCGCGCAGGGGATCCCGCGCTCGCGCAGGAACTGCTTCATCACGAACTTGTCGCGGCAGAGCAGCACCTGGTCCACCGACAGGCCGGGGATGGTGCACGCTTCCCGCACGCGCGCGGTGGTCAGCATGATCGCCTCCACCGTGCACTCCAGCCGGTCCACCCACTCGCGCTTCTGCACCCGGCGCACCGCGGCCAGGAGCGCGGTCTCGTCGGCCAGGTTGGGCACGTACTCGTAGCCGTGCAGCCAGCCCTTCAGCTCGTCGTCCAGGTGCTCGACCGGGGCGTCGCCGATCCCGGTGACCCGGGCGCCCACCGCGTGCAGGGCGCGCACGAACTGGCGCTGGTTGGCGGGGAAGTGGGGGGCCATGAAGAGGACGTGCATGCGGTCTCCTACGCGTACTCGACGCGCACCGTCTCGATGAGCTGGAGGAGCGCGGACTTCACCACCTCGGTGTCGGGGTGGCGGACGATGACGAACCCGTCGCCCTCGTAGCTGGTGGACTTCGCGCGGCCGACCTCGGGGAGCCGGGCCTCGACCACGAGCGGGCCCATGCGCGCCTGGGCCTCGGCGAGGCCGTGCACCGCGCGCACCCGTCCTTCGCCCGGCCCGCGCAGGAACGCGATCCCCGCTGCGTAGCGGCGGTCGAAGCCGCCGGTGACCCGCTCGTCGATCACCGCCTCCGCCCACGCGTGGTACAGGCTGCGGTCGTACGACCAGCTCATCACCGAGACGAACTGCGCCCCCGGGGGTCGGGCGCCGATCTCGGACACGACCGCGCGGCCGTCCCGGGTGCGGAACCACTCCATGTGGGTGAAGCCGGTCTCGAGCCCGAGCGCGTCGATCACCTTGGGGCCGACCCGGCGCACCTCGTCGAACTCGGGCCCGCTCACGTCCCGCGGGGCCACCACGCACCACTGGATCCACGAGTTGCGGGTGACGTCGAGGGGGCCCGGGTAGTACCGGGAGATGTTGGTGTAGACCTGCCGGCCGTGGATGGTGATCGTGTCGAAGCTGTGCTCGTCCCCCGTCACGAATTCCTCGGCCAGCGTCTCCCGGCCAGGGCTCGGGCGCGCTTCCGCGAGCGCGGCGCGCAGCTCCTCGTCGGTGCTCACCCGGTAGGTGGCCTTGCAGCCGGCGCCGGCCGGGGGCTTGAGCACCACCGGGTAGCCGACCTCGCGCACGAAGCCCCACGCGTCGCCGTCGGACGCGAGGAGCCGATGCCGCGCGCACGGGAGCCCGGCCGCGCGCAGCGTGTCCTTCATGAGCGCCTTGTCGCGGAAGCGCTCGGTGGTGGCGACGTCCGGGCCGGGGATGCGCAGGGCCTCGCGTACGCGGGCGATCTGCTCCTGCGCGTTCTCGAGGATGCCGATCACCCGGTGGATGCCGCCGGTGCGCCGCGCCACGTCGCGTGCGGCGTCGATCAGCTGCACCGCGCTCATCGGGTCTTCCACCCGGTAGTGCACCGCGCCGGGGGGGAGGCGCTCGGGCCCGTCGGCGGTGAGCACCACGAGGCGCACCCCGGGAACGCTCGCCGCGGCCTGGACGAAGCGCAGGGTCGCGTCCATGAGGAAGGGCGCGACGAACAGGACGGTGCGCATGGGCGCGCGCATAGCCCACCGCGTTATCCCCGGCACCCGGAGGGCCCCGCGTGACCCTGTTGCTCGCCTCGATCCTCAACGCCTCCGCGGCCGAGCCCGTGCCCGAGCTCTTCGCTCGGATGGCCACCCTGCCGAGCCCCTACCTGCCCCCCTCGGCCTTCGCGGCGCCCCCGCCGGGGGGCGGCGGCGCGGCGGACGGCTCGCGCCTGCTGGACGTGTACCGGTACGGCGACCTCGCGCTGCTGGTGGACGAGGACGGCGAGTGGCTGGCCGAGGCCACGAGCCAGGTCGCCACCAGCGGGGGCGACTTCAGCTGGATCCTCGGATCCATGTCGGGCGCCTTCTACAAGGACTTCGGCGACGACTACGACTACCTCACCGTGCTGATGGTGAAGGACTTCGGGCTCTTCTTCGCGTTCTACTCGCCCATGGCCAACGACGTGGAGGGCATCGGCTACGCCAACTTCGCCGGCCGCGACACCTTCGATCTGGACGCCACCAACAAGCTGCAGGGGTTCATCTTCATGAACTACTACGGCGAGTGGTACGAGAACCGCGCCTCGGGCCGGTACGTCTTCGGCCAGGAGTTCATGCACCGGTGGGGCGCGTTCGTGGAGGTGGAGCACGACGAGCTCCCCGCCGACGCGTTGCTCGGCCGCGACAGCGCGCACTGGACCTACTGGATGGACACCCCGAACTCCCCGATGGAGGGGAACGAGTGGGTGGACCAGGGCGACGGGACCTGGACCGTGGACTTCGGCGCCACCTCCACCTACTCCCCGCTGGATCTCTACCTCATGGGCTTCGCCCCCCCCGAGGAGGTCGGCCCGCTCACCGTCCTGCAGGTGTCCGACGAGGAGGCGTCGGGGGTGAACCGGAACCCGGCCTCCACTCCCGAGTACCTGGCCGAGGCCACGTCCGGCCAGGGCCGTGCGGTGCAGGTGTCCGCCACGCCGGTCACCCTGGGGATCGAGCACATCGTCGCCGCGGAAGGCGAGCGGGTCCCCGACGCGAGCGCGTCCCCACGGGAGTTCCGCATGGCCTTCCTGGTCCTGGTCCTCGCGGACGACACGCTGGACGACGCCGTGCTCGCCGAGGTCGACTCCGTCCGGACCACCTTCGAGGCCGACTGGGAGGCTGACGTCCAGGCGCGGGCCGACCTCATCACCACCCTCGGCGACGGCGACGCGCCGACGTGGGGCGACACCACCCCCACCGACCCCGGGACCACGGACAGCGGGACCACGACGGACACCGGCCCCGGGTTGGAGGAGGACGACACGGACAAGACCGAAGAGGCCGCGGGGTGCGGGTGCGGCACCGGGGTGGACCCGACGCTCCTCGCCTTCGCGCCCGCGCTCCTCGCGCTCGTGCGCCGGCGGCGCTGATCAGGACGCGTCGAGGTCCACGATCTGCCCCCGACGGGGGATCTCCACCGTCCGCCCGGCCTCGGTGAGCGCCTGGGCGAGCGGCCCCTGCTGGTCGGGCTCGCCGTGCACCAGGAAGAAGCGCTTCACCGCGGGGCCGAAGGCCTGGGCGTACTGGAGCAGCCCCCCGCGGTCGGCGTGGGCGGAGAGCGCGTCGATCACCTCGACCCGGGCGTTCACGTCCCGCTCGATGCCCAGGATCCGCACTTGGGGACGGCGCTCGACGAGCCGGCGTCCCAGGGTGTGCTGGGCCTGGAAGCCCACGATGAGCACGCAGTTGCGCGGGTCCTCGATCCCGCGCCGCAGGTGGTGCAGCACCCGGCCGGACTCGGCCATGCCCGCCGCGGAGATGATCACGATGGGCTCGGTGAGGTCGTTGAGCGCCATGGAGTCTTCGGCGCTCCCCACGTAGGTCAGCCCGTCGAAGGCGAAGGGGTCGCCGCGCTCGTCGAAGAAGCGGCGGGTGGACCGGTCGTAGCACTCCGGGTGGAGCTGGTAGACGGCGGTGACCCCGGTGGCCAGCGGCGAGTCCACGTAGATGGGGATGGGCGGGATGCGACCGGCGAGGCGCAGCTCGTGGAGGAAGTACACCAGCTCCTGGGTGCGCCCCAGCGCGAAGGCCGGGACGATGAGCCGCCCGCCGCGGGCCACCGTCTCGTTCACCAGGGTGGCGAGCTTCTCGTGGGCCTCGTCCACCGGGGGGTGGGTGCGGTTCCCGTAGGTGCTCTCCATCACCACGAAGTCGGCGGGGGCCTCGGGCGGGTCGGGGTCGGGGAGGATGGGGAGGCCATGCCGACCGAGATCGCCCGAGACCGAGATCCGCGTGACCCGGTCCCCCTCCCGGACGGTGAGGTGCACGTGGGCGGAGCCCAGGATGTGGCCCGCGTTGCGGAACCGGGCGGTCACCCCGCGCAGGGGCTCGAAGCACACGCCGTAGGGCACGCCGATCATGCGGGCCAGGGTGACGGCCACGTCGTCCTCGTCGTACACCGGCTCGATCGGCGTGAAGCCGGGGTCGTCGGCGAACTTCCGGTTCAGCCAGCCGGCGTCGGCGGCCTGGATGCGCGCCGAGTCCCGGAGCATCAGCGCGGCCACGTCGCGGGTGGCCGGGGTGGTGTGGATCATCCCGCGGAAGCCGCCCTTCACGAGCGTGGGCAGGCTGCCCGAATGGTCGATGTGGGCGTGGGTGAGGATGGCGGCGTCGGCCCGGGCGGCCGGCGCGGGGAGGGTCCGGTTGCGTTCGCTGCTCTCGGCGCGGCGGCCCTGGTACATGCCGCAGTCCACCAGGAGCGAGCCCTGGTCGGTGTGGACGAGCAGCATCGAACCGGTGACCTCCTCGGCGGCGCCGAGGAACTGGAGTCGGGGCAGGGGAGACCTCCGCAGGCTGCCAGACTAGCCCGATTCCCGACGGCGTCGCCGCGCCCCAGGCCGGTTCAGCGCGGGCCTCCGAAGTTCGGCCGGTGCGGGTAGAAGATGTCGTTCCAGGACCCGTGCTGGTCCACGCCGCTGCGGATCCGGCGCGCGTAGCCGGCCACCACCGGCCCGTTCTCCGTCACGTCGCCGTTCACCACCGCGCGGGCGCCTGCGAAGTCCCGCCGGTTGTCGTTGAGGTACCGGCTCATCGGGGCGCCGGTGAAGGTCCCGCTCTGCATCCCGTCCACGAGCGTCCGCGCCGCCACGGTGGGCGAGCGGTTCACGTGGTCGGGGTTCGCGACGAGGTCCACCCCGGGGTTGCCGGCGCCGCCGAAGGTCTGCCCGTCCAGGTTGTAGGAGAAGCCCTGGTTGTTCATCCGGTGGCTCTGGCGGGCGTAGTTGTCGCGCCCGGTGAGCTGGGTGTAGCCGCGGCCGCGGAAGTCGCGCCCGTCGGTGGTGCCGGGCTGGTTGCCCAGCCGCCCGCCGTAGGCGCGATCCCAGTAGTCGACCTCGAGCTGCTGCGGATCGTCGGCGGTGACCCGGCCCCCGCGGCCCGCGTGCACCCGCGCCGTCCAGCGGCCGTCCTGGGTCTGGCTGAACCCGTTGCGGTCCTCGATGCGGCTCTCGCTCCACGGCATGCGCGGGTTGGGCTGGCCGAAGCGGGTCTCGTGTTGCGCGGTGGCCAGCAGGTAGGCCACCTGGTCGGGGTTGCGCACGTTGAGGTCCGCGGCCTGCCGGAGGATCTGCGGCACCGCCTCCTGGGCGTAGGCGCGCTGCGCCTCGGGCACCCGCTCCATCACCTCGCGCACCACGATGTCGAAGGCGTGCTCGTTGCGTACGCCGCGGGGGATCTGGAAGGCGGGAGCGCCGCCGGTCGCGAGCGCGCCCTGGTTCCCCGCCTGGGCCTGGGTGTCGGTGGCGGTCGCGTCCGGATTGGCCTGCGGTGCGGCCTCGGGAGCGGCGAGCTGCGCCTGCACGTGGTCGGCGCTGGCCCGGTTGCCCTGTCGGGTCACCTCGTCGGGGATCTCGCCCTGGCTGGAGGTGATTCGGGTGGCGGGGCTGACGCCGGGGGCCGGGGTGCTCTCCCGGAAGGGGCGGACCTGTTCCTGCTGCGCGTCGGCCATGGCGGCTCCGGCCCCCAGTGTACGGCAGGTCGGGCCTCGGGTGCGCGCTTGACGTGGGCCCGGGGCGCGGGCATGTACGGAGCGCCGCGCCCTCCCGCGCCGGCCCGGGCGGTCCAGATGTCCCCACTCGTGAGCTTCGGCGCCGCCGCCACCGACTACGCCCGGCACCGAGCCGGCTTCCCCCCGGCGTTGTTCGACCGGCTGCGCGGCCACGGCGTGGGCCTCGCGGACCAGTCCCTGCTCGATCTCGGCACGGGCACCGGCACCCTGGCCCGGGGCTTCGCCGCGCGTGGGGTCCGGGTCGTCGGCCTTGATCCCGACGCGGCGATGCTGGCGAGCGCCGCCGCCCTGGCGGGGGAGGAGGGGGTGGAGGTGCGCTGGGTCACCGCGGGCGCGGAGGCGACGGGGCTCCCCGAGGCCGCCTTCGACGTGGTCACCGCGGGCCAGTGCTGGCACTGGTTCCGTCGGCCCGAGGCCGCGCGGGAGGCGCGTCGCGTGCTCCGCCCGGGGGGTGTGCTCGTCATCGCCCACTTCGACTGGCTCCCCCTGCCCGGCACCGTGCCAGCGCTGACCGAGGACGTCCTGCGCGCGCACGGCGCGGGCGCCTTCCTCGGCGAGGGCCTCGGGATGTACCCGCGCTGGCTCCCCGACCTCACCCCGGCGGGGTTCGGGGCGATCGAGACCTTCTCCTTCGACCTGGCCGTCCCCTACACCCGCGCTGCCTGGGCCGGGCGCATCCGGGCCAGCGCTGGCGTGGTGAGCCTCGCCCCTCCGGCTCGGGACGAGTTCGACGCCGCGCACCAGCGCGCCCTCGCGCAGGGCTTCCCCGACGAGCCCCTGCAGGTACCCCATCGGACCTGGGCGGTGGTGGCTCGGGCGGGGTGATCCGGGAGCCGGTGCCGCCCTCGGGGCGGCGGCCGGCGAGGCCGGGAGGAATCCGGGTTAGGCGCAGGCCGCCATGTCGGCCCCCCTCATCTCGGTCGTCGTACCGGTCTACAACGAGAAGGCGACCCTGGAGACGGTGGTCGGTCGGGTGCTGGCCCAGCCCTTCGCGCTCGAGCTCATCCTGGTGGACGACGGGTCCACCGACGGCTCGGCGGAGATCGCCGCGCGGCTCGCCGCGGAGGACCCACGGGTGGTGGCGCTGCGGCAGCCCGAGAACCGGGGGAAGGGCGCCGCCCTGCACGCCGGGTTCGCGCGGGCCACCGGGGCCTTCGTGATCGTCCAGGACGCCGACCTGGAGTACGACCCGCGCGAGTTCGCCGTGCTCCTCGAGCCCCTCCTCGACGGCCGGGCCGACGTCGTGTTCGGCTCGCGCTTCCTCGGTGGTCCCCACCGTGTCCTGAACTTCCACCACTACGTCGCCAATCGGGCCCTCACCGGGCTCTCCAACCTCCTGACCAACCTGAACCTCACCGACATGGAGTGCGGCTACAAGCTCTTCCGCCGCGAAGTGTTGGAGGGCATGCGCCTCCAGGAGGCCCGCTTCGGCTTCGAGCCGGAGGTCACCGCGCGGGTGGCGCGGGCGGGCTGGCGCATCTACGAGGTGCCCATCTCGTATTCGGGCCGCACCTTCGAGGAGGGCAAGAAGATCACCTGGAAGGACGGGCTCGACGCCCTGAAGGTGATCCTGACCGCCCGCCTGCGCTGAGCGGCCTGGGGGCCGCGCTCCTCACGCCCCCACCGTCCTCCGCAAGGTGGCGAGCTCGAAGGGCTTCTCCACCACCCGGCGGCCCGGGTCCGACAGGAAGGCGGCGCTGTCCGCGGTGGTCGCCCCGCCGGTCATGAACACCATCCGGTCGGCGAGGTGGGGCTGGCTCTGCCGGAGCCTGGACCAGAGCTCGATGCCCGAGAGCCCCGGCATGTTCAGGTCGCAGAGGATGGTGTCGAAGCGCTCGTCCCGCTCCAGCAGCGCAGCCGCGTCCGCCCCGCGGGTCAGGCACACCACGTCGTGCGTGGCGGCCAGCGCGATCTCCACCACCCGGCCGATCTCGGGCTCGTCGTCCACGACCAGCACCCGAGGGCGCGTGGGCGCGGCCTGGGCCGGGAGGGACACGCGGAAGGTGCTGCCCCGCCCGGGCTCGCTCTCCACCTCGATGGTCCCGCCCAGGTCTCCGATCAGCCGGTGCGAGATGGCGAGGCCGAGCCCGGAGCCCTCGCCGATGGGCTTGGTGGTGAAGAAGGGCGTGAAGAGGCGCGGGAGGTGCTCGGCCGGGATGCCCACGCCGTTGTCGGTCACCCACACCTCGACCCGTCCCTCGGGGGTGCGCCGGCAGCCCACCGTGACCCGGCCGTCGGCCCGGTCGGCGGGGATGGCCTGCGCCGCGTTGAGCACGAGGTTGAGGAACACCTGGCCCAGCCGGGCCTCGTTGGCCAGGACGGGAGGCACGGGCTCGGTGCGCTCCTCCACCGTGGCCACGGAGCGCAGCTCGTGTCGGGCGTTCCGTACCGCCGCCGCGAGCACCTCGCAGACGTCCACCGGGAGGCGCCGCTCGGAGTCGGCCCGGGAGAGGACCTTCAGGTCCCGGACGATGACGCGGATACGCTCGGCGGCCATCTCCGCGTCGGACACCATCCGTGTGGCGCGCGCCGATTCCCCCACCTCGATCCCGATGAGCTGGAGGTTCCCGGTCACCACCGCCAGCGGGTTGTTGATCTCGTGCGCCACCCCCGCCGCGAGGAGCCCGACCGAAGAGAGCCGGTCGGCGACGTAAAGCTGCCCCTCCAGCGCACGTTTCTCGGAGATGTCGCGGAACACGCTGACGGCCCCGACCGTGGCCCCCCCGCGGTCGCGCAGCGGGGAGGCGCTGCAGGAGATCCAGGTGGGAGGGTCCGCCGCGCGGATCTGCATCTCGAAGCCCGTCACCGTCTCGCCCGCGAGCGCGCGGGTGACGGGGAACTCCTCGGGGAGCACGGGCGTGTGGCCGTCGCGCTGCACCGCGTCGTAGGCGGCGCGACGCTCGTCGGGGGCCGCGCCGTGAGGGGCGAGGCGCACCACCGGGTCCGCCGAGGCGTTCCAGAGGATCAGCCGACCGTCGGCGTCGGTGGCGATGACCCCGTCGGGCAGCGAGTCGAGCACCGAGTGGAAGAAGCGCGCGTCCTCGCGGTGGCGCTCCTCCTGCCGACGCAGCTCCTCCTCGGCCTTCTCCCGGGCGTCGTCGGCGTCGACGAGCGCGCGGGCGGCCCCCCACACGAGCGTGGCGAGGACGGCGATCACCCCCACGGTGTAGAGCGCGATGCCGAACTCGAACTCGTACCCCCGCAGTTGCGCGCCCCGGAGCACACCCCATCCGAGCGCGATGGGCAGGAGCACCACCGGTGGCAGGATTCGGCGGGCCACCTCGCCCCCACCGGTGGCGCTGCGGAGGAGCCTCACCACGCCGGAGGCCGGGCGGGCGGCGGCCACACCCACGGCCAGCACCAGGAACACCACCGCCGAGTGCAGCGCCTCCGAACGGAACGGGCCCACCTCGTAGAGGGCGTCGACGTCGTAGAGGTACCCGATCACGGTCAGGAGGTTCAGGGCCGCCACCGCCACCGACAGCGCCGCGGCGAGCCGGCTCCCGCTGGTGCCCACGCGCGCGAAGCGGAGCAGCGCGATGCCGATCGCCAGGAAGGAGATGGCGGACATGACCGGGAGGTGTCCCTCTCCCGCGTCGGCGGGCGCGCCGTAGAGGAGGCGGTCCAGGCCGAACTCGATCCCGAGGAGCGACTCCAGGAGGCCGGCGGCGCCCAGCGCGGCCACCACCGCCGCGGCGAGGCTGCCCACCCAGCGGACCGAGAGGGAGGTGGGCGGGGTGCGGAAGAGCAGCAGCGCCAGCCCGGCCAGCATGAAGCCCGCGGCCGCGTTGGGGCGCATCGCGGCGAGCCCGGGTTGGACCCGGATGAGCTCGGTGACGCCGAGCTGCCAGCCGAACAGGGCGGCGGCGCCGATGCCGATGGCCGCCCCGGCCGCGGCCGCGGCGACCAGCGTGAACGGTCCACTCTCCGCCTTTCCTCCGACTTCCGGCATTCCGCGCTCTGTAGACCCTCGCCTCGTGTTGTAATAGCCTGTCCCGTCCGGAGCCTCGATGCGCCACTTCGCTTCGTTCGCCGCAGCCCTCGTCGCCGCGCTGGTCTCCGGCGAGGCCCGGGCTTCCTGCCCCACCGGCGAGCCCGTCCTGGAGGAGCTCACCTGCTCCTCCACCGCCACCGGCCGCATCACCTACGGTGAGGCGAGCGACCTGGGCGGGAGCTGCAGCACGCGCGACTGCTACAGCTGCGGCACCCCGTACGCGAACCTCACGCAGCGCACCGCCGAGGACGTCTACTCCTTCACCTGCCAGCGCTCCGGCGACGTCACCCTGGACATCTCCGGGCTCGACTGCGACCTGGACATCTACATCCTCGACTCCACCTGCGACCCGTACACGGGCTGCGAGGACGGCTCGACCGCGGCGAGCACCACCACCGACTCGGTGACCTTCGCCTGCACCGCGGGGGACACCTACTACGTCGTGATCGAGGGCTACGGCTTCGGCACCACCTCCACCTACGCGGGCTACTGCCGCAACAGCACCTACGGCGACTACACCCTCACCTTCGACGTCACCGCCGGAACCGGCTGCTCCGAGGACTGCGACAACGCGACGGACGACGACTACGACGGCCTGACCGACTGCGACGACAGCGACTGCGCGTCGGATCCGGTCTGCGCCTGCGACCTCGACGGCGACGGCTACGACATGAGCGCTTGCGGAGGGTCCGACTGCAACGACTCGAACTACTACGTGAACCCGGGCGCGACCGAGACCTGCAACAGCGTCGACGACGACTGCGACGGCTCGGTGGACGAAGGCGCGGGCTCCACCTACTACCGGGACGCCGACGGCGACGGCTACGGCACCTCCTCGACCACCACGCTCTCCTGCTCGCTGCCCGCCGGCTACGCCGCGAACTCGTCGGACTGCGACGACACCCGCAGCTCGGTGAACCCGGCCGCCGCGGAGACCTGCAACAGCCGCGACGACGACTGCGACGGCAGCACCGACGAGGGTGTGGGCTCCACCTGGTACCGCGACGCCGACGGCGACGGCTACGGGACGTCCTCCACCAGCACCGTGAGCTGTTCGGCGCCCTCGGGCTACGTCTCGAACTCGAGCGACTGCGACGACACGCGGAGCTCGGTGTACCCGGGCGCGACGGAGACCTGCAACAGCCGCGACGACGACTGCGACGGCAGCACCGACGAAGGGGTGGGCTCCACCTGGTACCGCGACGCCGACGCCGACGGGTACGGCACGAGCTCGTCCTCCACCATCTCCTGCTCGATGCCCTCGGGCTACGTCTCGGGCTCCACCGACTGCAACGACGGCGACGCCGACATCCACCCCGGCGCGAGCGAGTACTGCAACGGCACGGACGACGACTGCGACGGCAGCACGGACGAGTCCGCGGTGGACCGCGCCACCTACTACCGGGACGCGGACGCGGACGGCTACGGCACTTCCAGCAGCACGACGCTCTCGTGCTCGTTGCCGTCCGGGTACTCGACGTACTCGACGGACTGCAACGACAGCTCGACCGCGGTGTACCCGGGCGCGCCCGAGTACTGCGACGGCCTGGACAACGACTGTGACGGCGCCACCGACGAGGACGGCGGGGTCACCTGGTACCGGGACGCGGACGGCGACGGCTACGGCACCGCCTCCACCAGCACGGTGAGCTGCTCGGCGCCCTCCGGCTACGTCGGCAACGACGACGACTGCGACGACTCGCGCTCCACCGTGAACCCGGGCGCAACCGAGTCCTGCAACAGCCGCGACGACGACTGCGACGGCAGCGTCGACGAGGGGGTGGGCTCCACGTGGTACCGCGACGCGGACGCGGACGGCTACGGCACCTCGACCTCGACCACCGTGTCGTGCTCGATGCCCTCCGGCTACGTCTCGACCTCGACGGACTGCAACGACTCCAACAACTCGGTGCATCCGGGCGCGGACGAGTACTGCGACAGCCTGGACAACGACTGCGACGGCTCCACCGACGAGTCGGGGGCGCTCGACGAGTCCATCTGGTACCGGGACAGCGACGGCGACTCGTACGGCAACAGCTCCGTCACGCGCTCGGCCTGCAACCAGCCCAGCGGCTACGTCGAAGACGACACCGACTGCAACGACGGCGACAGCACCATCAACCCCGGCGCCAGCGAAGTGTGCGACGGCGCGGACAACGACTGCGACGGCGCCACCGACGAGGCCGGCGGGTCCACCTGGTACCGCGACGCGGACGCCGACGGGTACGGCGACGCGGCCTCCACGCGCGTCGCCTGCAGCCGACCCATCGGGTACGTCAGCAACGCCACCGACTGCGACGACACCAACGCCAGCGTGTCCCCGGCCGACGCCGAGATCTGCAACGGCGTGGACGACGACTGCGACGGCTCCACCGACGAGTCGGGCGGCTCCAACTGGTACGCGGACACCGACGGCGACGGCTACGGGAACCTCTCCACCCTGAGCGTGAGCTGCACGGCCCCCACCGGGTACGTGTCCAACTCGACCGACTGCGACGACACGTCGAACTCGGTGTACCCGGGCGCGGCGGAGTTCTGCAACGACATCGACGACGACTGCGACGGTCGCATCGACGAGTCCGGCGCGGTGGACGAGGCGACCTGGTACCGGGACTCCGACGGTGACGGCTACGGCGACGAGAGCCGCACCACCGACGCGTGCGATCAGCCCACCGGCTACACGTACGACGGCGGCGACTGCGACGACGCCAACGCGGCGATCTACCCGCGTGCCAGCGAGATCTGCGACAGCCTCGACAACGACTGCGACGGCAGCGTGGACGAGGGGATCGGCTCGACCTGGTACGCGGACACCGACGGGGACGGCTACGGCGACCCCACCACGGGCACGCTGAACTGCTCGCTCCCGTCCGGCTACGTGTCCGACTCGACCGACTGCGACGACTCGATGGCCTCGGTGTACCCGGGGGCGACCGAGCTGTGCAACGGCTACGACGACGACTGCGACGGCGTGGTCGACGAGGACGACGCCTACGACGTCACCACCTGGTACGAGGACGCGGACGGGGACGGCTACGGCACCTCCACGTCCTCGGTGCTCACCTGCGACATGCCCGACGGCTACGTCGGCAACGACGACGACTGCTGGGACGACGACGCCAGCGTGAGCCCGTCCGCGACGGAGACGGCCGACGGCGTCGACGAGGACTGCGACGGCATCGTCGATGAGGGCACCGACTACTACGACGACGACGGCGACGGCTGGTCCGAGGCCGGCGGCGACTGCGACGACGCGGTGAGCGGCTCCTCGCCGGGCGGCGAGGAGGAGTGCAACGGCGTCGACGACGACTGCGACGGCGTGGTGGACGAGACCACCTCCTGCTACGACGACGACTTCGACGGCTTCACCGAGGACGACGGCGACTGCAACGACGGCGACGAGGCGGTCAACCCCGACGAGGTCGAGGTGGACGGCAACGGCGTCGACGACGACTGCGACGGCTCGGTGGACGGCGGCGTCTACGACCCCGACGGCGACGGCTACACCTCCGAAGGCGGGGACTGCGCCGAGGAGGACGGCTCCGCCTACCCCGGGGCTCCCGAGGAAGCCGACGGCGTGGACGACGACTGCGACGGGGTCGTGGACGAGGGCACCTCGGCCTACGACGACGACGGGGACGGCTGGTCCGAGGACGCCGGCGACTGCGCCGACGCCGACGCCGACGTGAATCCGGGCGAGGAGGATGTCGAGAACGGCCTCGACGACGACTGCGACGGCGTGATCGACGAGGGCGGGGTCTACACGGACGACGACGGCGACGGCTATGCCGACGCCGCTGGCGACTGCGACGACGCCGACCCGGCGGCCAACCCCGACGCCGACGAGACCGAGAACGGCCTCGACGACGACTGCGACGGCCAGATCGACGAGGGCTTCGACGACAGCGACGGGGACGGGTACGGCGTCGGCGACGGCGACTGCAACGACCTCGAGGGCTGGCAGAACCCCGGGCAGGTCGAGGTCTGCGACGGCCTCGACAACAACTGCGACGGCGTGGTCGACGAAGGCTGCGGCGAGGACGAGAAGCCGCTCGAGTCCAAGGACCCGGGCTGCGGCTGCGGGGTCGGCCTGGGCGCCGAAGGTGGCGCGGTCCTGGTCGGGCTGCTCGCCCTCGCGCTCCGGCGTCGTCGGGCGGCCTAGCAGGATGCTGCAAAACCCTCCCGTCGCATGCTCGCTCCCCCGGGCCGGGGTCGCCGCCGCTCGTCAGTCGCGTGTCTCGACACGCTCCTTCCTCGCGAATCGCGCGTCGAGCGCGC
>Ga0172372_10002747_pt1 | contig 26435 bp, 19 predicted proteins | sample LakKiv5m_2_FD_114544 | JGI IMG/M metagenome (GOLD analysis project Ga0172372, IMG submission 114544) | Freshwater microbial communities from Kabuno Bay, South-Kivu, Congo - kab_092012_9.5m | ecosystem: Environmental > Aquatic > Freshwater > Lake | place: Democratic Republic of the Congo...
GACCGTCAGCACCACGTAGAGGTCACCCGAGGGACCGCCGCGTGTGCCTGCCGATCCGTTGCCGCTCGACCGAAGCCGCGACCCGGAATCCACCCCGCCCGGGATCCGGATCCGGACCGTGGTCGGCGCATCCACGCGACCGTCCCCACCGCAACTCCGGCAGGGCTTCTCCACCACCTGACCCGCGCCTTCGCAACGCGGACACACCTGTTGGATCGAGAAGATGCCACGGGACATGACCACGCGCCCACGACCGTTGCATTGCGGGCACTTGATGACCTTGGAGCCCTTCTCCGCACCGGACCCACCACACGGCTCGCACTTGGTCGGCTTGGTGAACTTGATCTCCTTCTCGCACCCATTGACGGCCTCCTCGAGGGAGATCCGCAGGTCGTACCGAAGGTCATCCCCGCGCTGCGGCCCGGAGGGATCGCGTTCCTCCCCGCCGCCGCCACCGCCGAAGAATTGCTCGAAGAAATCCGAACCACCAAAGGCCTGCCGGAAGATGTCGGAAGGATCGACGCCACCCGCACCCGGGCGAAAGCCGCCCGCACCGGCACGAGAGCGCGGATCAAAGGCGGCATGTCCGTGCTGGTCGTAGGCCGCCCGCTTCTGGGCGTCGCTCAACACGGAATAAGCCTCCCCCAGTTCCTTGAATTTCTCCTCGGCGGCCTTGTCACCCGGGTTCTTGTCCGGGTGAAACTTCACGGCCAGCTTGCGGTAAGCCTTCTTGATGTCCTCGTCCGAGGCTCCCTTGGCGACGCCCAGGACCTCGTAGAAATCGCGCTTCGTCGTGGCCATGTTGAATCAGGCTTGAGTGCCTTCGGCCGACTCGCTCGGGGCCGACCCCGGTGCCCGGGAAACGACGACGGTCGCCGGACGCAGCAACCGATCCTTGCAGCGGTACCCCTTCCGCAACTGCTGCACCACCTGCCCCTCGGGCACTTCCGCGGTCTCCTGTTGCGACACGGCATCGTGCAGGGACGGATCGAAGGGTTGTCCCACGGACGAAACCTCCTCGACACCCAGTTCGTTCAGGACGCCCTTCAACTGCCCGTGGATCATGGAGACACCGGCCTTCAGGGTGTCCACCGACGTGCCCGGAAGCTGCATGGCCTGCAAGGCCATCTCGAACGTGTCGATCACGGGCAGGATGCGCGTGACGACCGATTCCGTCGCCGCGCGTCGGGCCTCATCCCGCTCCCGTTGCGCCCGCTTCTTGAAGTTCTCGAAGTCGGCATAGAGGCGGACAAAGCGGTCCTGGGCTTCGGCACCCCGTTGGGCAGCGGCCTTCCATTCGGCCACCATCTCGGGGGTGAGGGTTTCAACAGGCGCAACGCCCTCAGGAGTTGCGTTCTCGGATGCGGGTGTACCGGGGACAGATTCGCTGCTCATCTTCTTCCAGAAATTCCAGTTCAAAGGCGCGTCACCGTAGTCAACCAGAACGCGCCGGGCAATAGCTCAGGGCTCACGGAACCAACCCCGCCGTCTCGGGGTACCCGCAGATCAGGTTGAGGCTCTGCACCGCCTGGCCACTGGCTCCCTTGAGCAGGTTGTCCTCCGCACTGAGGACGATCAACCGACCGGTCCGCGGATCCAGTCGCCACGCCAGTTCCAGATAGTTGGTGCCCACCACGTTCTTCGTGTCCGGCAGGGATTTCCCTTCGAGCACGCGAACAAACGGTTCGTTCGCGTAGGCCGCGGCATAGCAGGCGGCGATCTTCTCACCGAGCGCTGCCGTTTCCGCGGGCGTGGAGAACGCGGCCGTCGGCGCCAGGTACAGCGTCGTGTGGATGCCCCGGTTCACCGGCATGAGGTGAGGAGTGAACTGGATGGTGACCGCTTGTCCCGCCGCCAATGAAAGCTGCTCCTCGATCTCGGACAGGTGCCGGTGCTTCGGAAGGCCGTAGGCACGGACGCTCTCGTTGCACTCGCAGAACAGGTAGTCGATCTCCGCCTTTCGACCGGCACCGCTCACGCCGCTGATCGAATCCGCAATGATCCCGCTCGAACGGATCAGCCCCGCCCGCAGCAGGGGCAGGACCGGCAGGAGGATGCTGGTGGGATAACAACCGGGCGATGCGATCAGCCGACTTTGCCGGATCGCTTCCCGATGCACCTCCGGCATCCCGTAGACGGCGGACTCCAGCAAGCCGGGTGCGGGGTGCGGATGGCCATAGAACTCCTGATAGGTTGCGGCACTCCGCAGACGGAAATCCGCGCTCAGGTCGATCACGGTCTTTCCTGCGGCAACCAACGGCACCGCATACTCGGCCGCCACGCCGTGGGGCAGCGCCAGAAGGATCACATCAGCCACCTCGGCCAGCGTGGCCGCATTGGGTTCCGTGAATTTCAGCGCCTTCGCCTTCGGATGGCTGGCAAACCGTGGGAATACCTGGGCCACCGTCAGGCCGGCGGACTGCCGTGAAGTGACGGCCACCAACTCCGCATGGGGGTGCTGGAGGAGGAGTCGCACCAGTTCCTCGCCCGAGTACCCGGAGGCACCGACAATCGCAACGCGCTTGGACATGATCGATAGGTTGAAGCTGAAAAACGGGGCGTCGAAAACAAAAAGTCCCCGCCGGATTGCCAGCGGGGACGGTGAAATCCAGAAAGGATCAGCGCTTGGAGAACTGGAAGCGCTTACGGGCGCCCGGCTGACCGTACTTCTTGCGCTCGCGCATACGCGGATCGCGGGTCAGCAAGCCGTCGGCCTTGAGGAGGGGACGCAGGGCCGCATCCACTTCGAGGAGCGCCCGGGCGATGCCGTGGCGCACGGCACCCGCCTGACCAGCAGGGCCGCCGCCCTCGACGTTCACGCGGACATCGAACTTGCCGATGGTCGCAGTGACCGTGAAGGGCTGGAGAACCGCACCGCGGTGCTGTTCCAGCGGAAAGTAGACCTCGAAGGCACGACCATTGACCGTGACCTTGCCCGTGCCAGCCGAAACCCGCACGCGTGCTGTGGAAGTCTTGCGGCGACCGGTTCCGAGAAATTCAGTAATCTGAGCCATATCAGGAAATTTGCGGGGTCAGGGGAATCAACCGGCGTACTCCATGGTCTTCGGCTGCTGGGCTCCATGCGGATGCTCGGTGCCGGGATAAACCTTCAGCTTGGTCAGGAGGCGGTCTCCGAGGCGGTTCTTCGGGAGCATGCCCTTGACGGCGTGGAGGACGAGGCGGTCCGGGTGCTTCTCGCGGATCTCGGTCACGGAGCGGTAACGTTCGCCACCCTTCCAACCGGAGTAGCTCATGTACTCCTTGTCCGCTTCCTTGTTGCCGGTCAGCACCACCTCGGCGGCGTTGATCACGACCACAAAATCACCCGCATCCAGATGCGGAGTGTAGGTGGGCTTGTCCTTGCCGCGCAGGGCATCGGCAACTTGAACAGCGAGGCGACCCAGAACGGCACCCTTGGCGTCAATCACGCGCCATTCACGACGCTGTACATCAATCTTCGGCAGAAACGTCTTCATCTAAAATCCGAAAGCAAAGGAGCGGGATTTCTACCAAAGGAACCCCGAAGGTCAACAAGTCATTCCCGAATTGTTCACAATTTCCATCCTCACCCCCCGATGCAGCTCATCGTGCGCGCCGGTTGCACGAAATCCGCCTGCCCAATCCGGTGCCCGGCCTCCTTGCCCCGCACGATCTCGATGAGTCGGGAGGCCAACTCACCGTCGCTCGCCCCGCCCCGGAGCAATGGGCGAAGGTCATGTTCCTCGATACTGAAGAGACACGTCCGGATCTTCCCATCGGCCGTCAACCGAAGGCGGTTGCAGTGGCCGCAGAATGGCTCGCTCACGGGAGCAATCACCCCCACCTCACCGCGTCCGTCCGGGAAGCGCCAACGCCGCGCGGTCTCACTCGCATGTCCCGTCTGATCCACGCGCTCCAGCCCGAAGCGCGCCTTCAACCGCGCCACGATCTCGCGTCCGGGCACCACCAGCTCACGTTGCCAGGCCCGACTGCTGTCCAGCGGCATGAACTCGATGAAGCGGATCGCGAGATCGCGCTCCCGCGCGAACTCCGCCAACGCCTCGATCTCATGGTCGTTCATGCCCCGGATCACCACTGCGTTGACCTTCACCGGGGAGAACCCCATCGCCTGCGCCAGGCGGATCCCTTCCAGCACCTCGTTCAACCCGTCGCGCCCCGTCATCCGCCGAAAGTTCGCCGCATCCAGCGAGTCTATGCTGAAGCTGACCCGGTGAAGTCCCGCCGCGCGGAGCGCGGCCGCCTTGCGCGCAAACAGGAAACCGTTGGTGGTCATCGCCAGGTCCTCGACGCCGGCCAATGCGGCCAATCTCGCGATCAGACCTTCCAACCCCTGCCGCATGAGCGGTTCACCTCCGGTGACCCGGAGCTTGGTGACGCCGAGACCAACGGCGATCCGCGCCACCCGCTCGATCTCCTCGTAACTCAGCAACTGGGCCTTGGGCTTCCATTCATACGCGATCGGGGTCGCCGCCGGCCGCACCTTGCCCAATCCCTCCCACCGGGTCCGATAAAAATTCGCGGCCTCCTCCGTCTCCGGGAGACAGTAGAGGCATCGGAAATTGCAACGGTCCGTCACGCTGACCCGAAGGTCGCGCATCACCCGGCCGTGCGAATCCCGAAGCTCACCCACCATGTGGGAGCAGCCTACGCCAGCCTGGGGCCGACGCCAACCCGGCACCCGACCTGAATTGCCGGCCACGCGGCCTTCAAGGGACGCGGCTGAAGGCCGGGTGCCCTCACCCGGCGCGACTGAAGGCCGGGTGCCCTCACCCGGCGCGACTGAAGGCCGGGTGCCCCCACCCGGCGGGATTGAAGGCCGGGTGCCCTCACCCGGCGCGATGGATGGTGCGCCGGCCAAGCCTGTCCCGGAATGGCCGTGCCGCGATTTCGACGGCTTCTTCCCGGGGGCAACTTCCGCTAGGCTCGCCCCGTGGACACCACTCCCACCCCGCCGCCGCTGACGCCCGGCACGCTCTATCTGGTCGCCACCCCGATCGGAAACCTTGAAGACATCACGCTCCGGGCGCTGCGCGTGCTCAAGGACTGCGACCTCGTGGCCGCCGAGGACACGCGCCACACGGGCCAACTCCTCCAGCATTTCGGGATCCGGAAGCCGATGATCAGCTACTTCCGGTTCAACGAAGCCCGGCGCGCGGCCGAGATCACCGAACGCCTGCGGGCGGGCGGAACCGTCGCCCTCGTCACCGATGCCGGCAGTCCCGGTATCTCCGACCCTGGCGTGCGGGTGGTTTCCGAGGTGGTCGAGGCGGGCCTGCGGGTCGAACCGATCCCGGGCGCCTGTGCCATGGTGGCCGCGCTGACCGCCAGCGGACTTCCCACCGACGAATTCCACTTCGCCGGGTTCCTGCCCGTGAAATCGGGCCAGCGTGCCCGTCGGCTGGGCCAATTGCTCGCGCTTCCGGGAACCCTTTGCCTCTACGAGTCCCCGTACCGGGTCACGCGGCTCCTTCAGGAAATTGCCGCCGCCTCACCGACACGGCGGGTTGTCGCCTGCCGCGAATTGACGAAGAAATTCGAGGAATGGCTTCGGGGTCCAGCGAGCGCCGTGGCGGCCGACCTCGAACGGCGTCCGCGGAAGGGGGAATTCGTGGTGCTCGTCGCCCCCGCCACCGGTTCGGAGGAGGCCCATGAACCCGATCGCGAAGAGCCGCAGGAGGCCGCCGACGGCTGAAACCCGCGGCTACTTCGTCGACGAGGGCGGCAACTTGACGAGACCGAACTCCTTCGCCCGTTCGTCCAGGAAGCTGACGATAAGGCGGGTGAGGTCCACCTCGGCCAGATGGATCCGCCAGGCCAGCGGGGGCAGGATCATCAAGAGCCCCCACCACCACCCGCCAAGGAAGCCGATCACGATCAGGAGGGCGCCGGCGATCGACGAGAACACGGCCCGCGCCAGGAAACTCCACGAGCCATCCAGACGGCAGCGGAGGACCTGGGTTCCATTGGAGAGGTATTCGCCCGCCGTGACCAACCGCAGGCGCGCCCAGCGGTTGCCGTAGATCTCCACATCGTACCGGCTCCAGCCGCCGTCGGGCTTGTTCTGCCACGACCTTTCGTCGAGCCGTTCCAGCACCCGCTTGAGGAAGGCCGTGCGATCGATCGCGCCCTCGGACCAGTACCGCAGCAGGCGAAGGGATTCCTCGCGTCCTTCGAGGCTCAGGGAATCGAGGGTTTCGCGGGCGCTCAGCGGGGTTTGCTGGCCCCGCAGGTGATTCCGGTGCCGGGCCCAACCGCGCACGACTGGCTGGAGGAGGAATAGCAGTGCGACCAATGGGCGGGACCACCAGCGGCGCCGCGTGCGGGGCAAGTCGGCCTGGCAGGCCGCGACCACGCACATCACCAGCGACAGGACCAGCGAGGCCACCCCGATCGTGCCGACATGCGGCACGACGGAGCCCAGCACCAGCAACGGCAGGGTCGCTAGGAAGTGGTACTCCAGGCTCGTCAGGACCAGCAACGTCAGGCCCGGGTTCGAGGTGTAGATGCTCTGGAAGAACCCCGTGCCGAAAAGGCCGTGGTAGATGATCGGCCGACTCGTCTCCACGCCGATCTTCGCGGGTGAATAGATCCGACCGTGCCAGATCGATCCGCCAAAGCGGTTGAAGTTCTCCGGATGCCGACGTTCGAGAAGGGCTTCGGCGTCCCCGTACCCGGACTGCTGCCGCAGGTACGCCTGCACGGTATTCCGGCGATAGTGCCAGACGAAGCCACCCGGACTGAACCCGATCCGGTAACCGCGTTGCTGCAACCGCCAGCACACGTCCACATCGTCCCCTGCCTTGCGGTACACCGGGTCGAAGCCGGCCAACTCGACGAGCGCCCAGCGGTGGAAGACCATGTTGCAACCGGGAATGTGCTCGGCAACGCGGTCCGTCAGCATCACGTGGGCCGGCCCCCCCGGCGAAACCATGACCGCGGCGGCCACGGCGGAATCGTCCCCGGGCAGGAAATTGTGACCTCCCATGCCGGCGAACCCGGAGTAGAGCAGGTCGCCCACCACGTAGAACAGCCAGTCCTCGTCCGCGCGGCAATCCGAGTCCGTGAAGGCGATGATCTCCCCGTTGGCGGCGTAGATCCCGGTGTTTCGGGCGGCACTCAACCCGCGATTGGTCTCGTGTCGGATGTTCCGCACCTTCGGGAACAACGCGGCGATCTCCGGCGTGGGATCCGTGGATCCGTCATCGACCAGCACCACCTCATAGTCGGGGTAATTGAGGTTCTCGAGCGACTGGAGGCAGGTCTTGAGGGTCGACGCCCCGTTGTAGCTGGCCACCACGACCGACACCCGCGGTGACGCTGGCAAGGGAAAGTAAGGCGCCACCCGATACTTCGCCTGGACCACCTCGAAGGCCGGCTTGGGTTCGCGTTCGCGGGTCGTCAGCCCGAACTCCCAATCCGTGATCTGTCGGCCGTCCTTGAACCAATCGTCCGTGAAGCTGTAGACGAACACCCCTGCCCCGCCGCCCCGGAACGTCGCCTCGATCTTCCATCCCAGGATCTCGGCCTGCCGCGCACGACCCTCGAGCAGTGAATCGATGCCAAACTCCCCCAGCACCAGCGGCTTCGTGTCCGCCAGCATCTGCAAACGGGCCAGGTAGTTCTCGAAAGGCCGGCGCTCGTGCAGGTAGACGTTGAAGCAGTGGAAGTCGATGTCCCGTGGCCGGAGGAATTCCGTGGGCGGAAAGTTGCCGAACGTGCACAGCAATTCCGGATCCTCCGCCTTCGCGTCCGCCACCAGCAGGTCCAGGAAATCCGCCACCGCTCCAGCCCCGCTCCATCGGACGATGTCCGCCGGGATCTCGTTGACCACGCTCAGCGCGAAGACCGCCGGATGCGCCCGCAGCAATCGCGCCGCACGCCGCACCCGGTCCCGTGCGTCCTGCCGGGCCTCCTCGGAATCCAGGAAGCAGAGGTGCTTGTTCCATGGCACATCCACCAGGACCTTCAGCCCCTGCTCATGAAGCAGGTCCAGGAACCAGCGGGGCGGCAGGTGGTACACCCGCAGCGTGTTGGCCCCCAATTCGCGGATCCGCTCCAGATCGAGCAGGGTCTGCTCGCGCGTCGAGTATCCATCCCCTTCCGGACCCGACCCAAACGGGCCGTACGTGACCCCTTTGGGATGGAACTTTCGGCCGTCGACGCGGAAGAACTTGCCGTCAACGGTCACGCGGGCTCTGGAAGTGACAACCGTCGGCGACATCAGGACCGCGCTCCCCTCCGGTACAGGAAGTGACGCCGCCGCGGGCAGCGGCGGGACGTCTTCCAGTTCGAGTAGAGCGACACGGGGCATGAGCTTGGGGTCCGGACGGGAGGATGCAAGAATTGCGAGGCTGGAATAAAAATGGCCCGCCGGTGTCTCACGCCGGCGGGCCCGCCTTCTCCTATGCGTTAACCCTGCCGGCACCTACCGGCAGAAAGGGGCGTGCCCGTGAAACCGGCGGTGATGATGCACCACGATCGGCCGGGGAGGAGGGAAGTAACACGGAGCCGGTGCGATGACCACCGCCGGAGGGGGCGTGTAGTAGACCACGGGCGCGGGAGCCGGAACGTAAACCACCGGAGCCGGGGCCGGCGCGTAATAGACGGGGGCCGGAGGGGCCACCGGGGCCGGAGCCACGTAGACCGGCGGCGCATAAACCACCGCCGTGGTCGGGGCGCAGTGCGCCGAATCAAACGCCCGGGCAACCACGCCCGCGGCAACCACACCCGTCAGGACCTTCCCGGCCACCGCCCACTCCCGATCTCCCGCCCGGGCTTCCGGAGCAAAGGCGCCCAGCGCGAGGGCGAAGGTGGTGGTGGCAGCGATCAGTGTCGTTTTCATTTTGAGAGGCTCCGTATTCGCGAAGGTGTAGGGCAGACTGATGCCTTCCTGCTTTATTCACGCGCCCCTCAAAATCCTAACGGTAAATAAGATACCGCGACCGTCGCCGTTCAAACGCACGCATCCCGCGATCGCGCACCTTCAGGATCGCCTTCAGCGGCTTCCCCTCCTTGATCGCGTCCCATGTCGCCGCATCCCCCAGCAGCGTTCCCAACCGCTCGGGCTTCAGTTCGGTCGGGTACAACCGATACAGGGTCGAGGTCAAAAGCATGCCCAGATCCGACGCCCGCAGCCGGTCACGATCCGTCACCAGGATCTGGACCCCTCCGCACTCCTTCCCCTGGAAGACGCTCGCCGTGGGCGTGAAACGGGCCGGCACGAACCGCACGCCCGGCAACTCCGCCGCGTTCAATTCCGCCGCCAGGCGCAGGTCATCGATGTACGGGGCGCCGATCACCTCGAACGGCGTGCCGGTACCACGACCCACGCTCAACGCGCAAAACTCCAGCACCCCAACACCGGGGTACAACGTCGCCTCGGTCAGCGAACGCATGTTGGGCGACGGATTGGTCCAGGGCAGTCCCGTCGCGTCATACCAGGCCTTGCGACGCCATCCGCGGCAGGGGACCACCGTCAGCTTCACTCCCAGCCCGCGCTCCGCATTGAACATCCGCGCCAACTCCCCGGCGGTCATTCCGTGCCGCAACGGGATCTCGTGCCACGCCACGAAACTCCGGGCGCCCGTCAGCACCGGCCCCTCCACGCGCGTTCCCGTCACCGGGTTCACCCGGTCGAGCACGATGAACTCCTTGCCCGCCTTGCCTGCCACTTCCATGCAGTTTCCCAGCGTCGAAATGTACGTGTAGAACCGGCAGCCAATGTCCTGGATGTCGAACACCAGCACATCAATCCCCGCCAACTGCTCCAGCGTCGGCGCGCGACGCTCGCCATAAAGGCTGTAGACGGGCAATCCCGTCTTCTCGTCGCGCCCGTCCGACACCTTCTCGTCCAGCAATCCACGGATGCCGTGCTCCGGCGAAAACAACGCCACCAACTCCACCCCGGGCGCCGTGTGCAGGAGATCGATCGTCGGCCGACGCGTCCGGTCCCGCCCTGTATGGTTGGTGATCAATCCCACCTTGCGCCCGCGCAGCGCCTCGACCCCGGTCTGAACCAGCACGTCGATGCCGTTCAGGACCCCGTCCCCCGACGCATCCGCCGCTCCCATCCCCCAGTCGCCCTCTCCCCAACCGCCCGGAAGCATCGCTCCTTCCTTGGTCGGCCATTCGACATCCGGCAGTGCCTCGGCCGCCAGTGTTCCCACCCGCTTGCGCAAGGCCCGTGCATCCCCGGCCTCGGTGGGATGGTTCCGGTTCGACATCACGATCACGAACGTCTCGGTCTCCGGATCAATCCACATCGACGTGCCCGTCCAGCCCGTGTGGCCGTACGAACCGAATTTGAACCGGGAACCCCGCGGGCCGGCGTAAGGCGAATCAATGTCCCAGCCCAGACCCCGGGCCGGCAACCCAGCCGGAGATTGCACCGTCGTCATCCAGCGCACCGTCTCCGCCTTGAACAAACGTTTCCCGTCCAGCACGCCGCCGGACACCATCATGCGCGAGAACCGCGCGACGTCCGCCGCCGTGGTGAAGATGCCGGCATGCCCGGCCACCCCGCCCATCCGTCGTGCCGTCGGATCATGGACTTCCCCTCGGAAGAACGTCGCATCTCCGGTCCGTTCGGTGGGAGCAATCCGGGACACGTCCTTCGAAGCCTTCCCACGTCGTCGGTAACCCGTGTCGACCATGCCCAGAGGCCCGAAGATCTCCGCCGCCACGAAAGCGTCCAGTTCGCGCCCCGACACGCGCCGGACCAATTCGCCCAGCACGATGAAGTTGATGTCGCTGTAGACGAACTTGCTGCCGGGGCTTTGCGTCGGCGTCTCCGCCGCAGCGAGCTTCAACGCGGCGTCCCATCCCTCCCACGCCGTGGCGCGACCCAACCCCGGACGCAGCCCGCTGGTATGCGTCAGCAACTGCCGGACCGTGATGGCTTCCTTGCCGTTGGCCGCGAATTCCGGGAAGTACTTCGAGACCGGGGCCTCGATATCGATCTGGCCGCGTTCCGCGAGCAACAGGATCGCCGGCGTGGTCGACAACACCTTGGTCAACGAGGCCGCATCGAACACGGTATCCTCGGTTGTCGGCTCGACCTTCGGTTCCACGGCCCGGTTTCCGTAGGCCTTGTGGTATTGGGTGCCCCGGTGCTCCACCCACACCACGCCGCCCGGCAACTGCCCCGCCGTGATGGCATCGGCAAAAGCCTGGTCGATGGCGCGGAGCTTGTCCGCCCGGAACGGCTGCGACACCCGGGCCTGCTTGACGTCCACGTCCTTGCCCCGAGCCACGCAACCCAGCGAAGCCGCCAGGAACAGGCAGCACATCCCCCACATCCATCGTTTCCCGCGAATCATCGCCCCATGATAGGCACACCCACCCCCCGGACCGCCAGCAACTCCCCCTCTGGAAACTGGCGACCGGGAACTCCCTTGAAGGCCGGGTGCCCCCACCCGGCGGAGGTCACGACACTCCGCGTGAGGGCACGCGGCCTTCAACGGGCCATCGGATGTCGGGCTTGAATCTTGAAACTGAAAACTTGGAACTCTCCCCCCCATCGCTTCTTCGGTTGGCTCCCGGCCATCCGGTGTCTAGCGTCCCCGGATGCTGAGCGCGGCGCTGTGGCTGGACATCTTTCGCCCGGAAGTGTGGATTCAAAATCCCCTCTTCCTGGTCGGAATCCTTTTCCAGATCTGGATGTGCATCGATGCCGTCCGACGCGGCGAATGGATCTGGGCGGTGTGCATCGTCGTCTTCTCGGTCCTTTCCGCCATCCTCTACTTCTTCCTCGTCTACCGCCAACAGGGCCCAGCCGGCGGAGGATCCGTCGGATTCGAACTCCCCGGCGCGCGCGCACGGGCACGTCTCAAGGAGATCCAGAACCGGATCCATCATCTCGACCACGCCCGCGACCATCTGGACCTGGCCGATCACTATTTCTCCCTCGGCAAGTTCACGAAGGCCGAAATCAGCTACCGCGAATCCCTCAAGCGCGACCCGAACGATCCCGACGCCATTGCGCACCTCGGCCAATGCCTGCTCCGGCTCAAGCGCCCTGCCGAAGCCAAGCCGCTCCTGGAGCAGGCCCTCGCTGCCGACGCCGGCCACGACTACGGCCACACCCAGATGGCCCTCGCCGAAACCCAGACCGCCCTCGGCGAGATCGAAACCGCCATGGCCACCTGGCAGAAGATCCTGGAGAACCACGGATACGCCCGCGCCAAGGTCCAATACGCGGAACTGCTCCATGCCCGCGGACAGGTCGAACCCGCCCGTGCGCTCGTCCGCGAACTCATCCAGGACGACCAGTTCTCCCCCAAGTTCCAGCGCGCCCGCGACAAGACCTGGATCCGGCGGGCGAAGCGGTTGCTCTGATCGTCTGTGCTCTACTGGATCGAACACATCGCCGTCACCGGCTGCGCCATCTCCGGCGTCCTGGCGGCCGCCGGTCGCAAGGTCGACCTCTTCGGCGTCATCGTGCTCGCCATCGTCACCGCCTTCGGTGGGGGCACCCTGCGGGACGTGATCCTCGGGGACCTGCCCGTGTTCTGGATCCGCGACACCCGTTACCTCTACACGGTCGTCGTGGCCGCGGTGTTCGCCTTCTTCGCGGCACGTCGGTTCGCCTTTCCCGAGTCCGTGCTCCAGGCCACCGACGCCGCGGGCCTCGCCCTGTTCTCGATCCTCGGCGCCCGCAAGGCCATCGCGGTACTCGCCGCGCATGACCTCCGGGAATCCCTCCTCGTCATCGTCGCCATGGGCGTCGTGACCGGCGTTGCCGGCGGGGCGTTGCGGGACATCCTCATGCGCGAGATCCCGCTGGTCTTCCGACGCGAGATCCACCTTTACGCCACGGCCGCCGCTGCCGGCACCACCGTGTTCGCTGCCCTCCGCCGATTCGGCTGGCAGGAAAACCAAGCAGCCACGGTGGGCATCGTCATCGTCCTCGGCCTCCGCCTCGCCGCCATCCGATGGAAGCTCTCCCTCCCCCTCTTCCGGAAACACGACGAACCGGAACACTGATCCTTAAAGCGGCAGTTTTCTGGACCACGGATTTCACGAATTCCACGGATGGACAGGGCTGGAATGGAGGTTTTCCTCGCGGCAGGCCGCTCACCTTGCAGGTGTGCGACACGTTCAACCCAAGTCCCTGCCTATCCGTGTTATCCGTTCAATCCGTGGTTTCAACTGCCTTTTCCAGGCTGATTCCAACGAATGCGGTTGGATCCACAGATTCCCCCGATTGGAACCCGATTGAGAGAGGCTGTCGTTTCACACCGCGGGTGACACGGAAACAGCGAAACCTCGGGAGCTCCTTTTCCAGTCCATCTGTGAAATCTGTGCAATCGGTGGATAACCCAACGGCCGCTTTCACGTTCAGGGACCCGGCACGGTTGGATTCGACGCCAGCACGCGGCGCACCAGCATCCCCAGGCGCGGTAACCGATCGATGTCCGCCTCCGCGAACCACTGCGAGCGCATCGCCAGTTCGATCGACTTCAACGCCGCTTTCGGATCGTTCCGTGAGAGGTGGAGTTCCAGCAACTTCGCGAGCACCACGCGGGCCGCATCCGGGTCACGCGACAGTTCGCCCGCACGACCGGGTGGAGTCCCGAATGCGGTGGCCGCGACGCTCTCGAATTCCTCCAGCTTGCCCCGGTCGCACAACACCTCCGCCAGATGGAACAGGTGCAACCGCTTCTCGGCTTCGTCCAGCTTCACCGCCACCCGCGCGAACAACTCCACCTCCGCGTTGGGATACTGGTAATGGACCGAACGCTGCGCCCGGTGAACCAGCAACAGCAATCCGGCGTATTGGCGCAACAGGTTCACATCCTGCAACGCTTCCTCCGCCTGCATCTCCGGTCGGGCCGCCAACCGCTCCATCTCCGCCTCGCTCGCCGGGGAACGTCCCGCCATTTCCGTGAGCGCCTTCAACACGAACGTGTTCGTCGGCTGCATGGCCAGACACCGGAGCAGGTATCCGCGGTTGACCGCATCATCCAACATGCCCGGCTGGATCACCCCGCCCACGTAGGACCCAAGGTCGCCCGGATCAAACGGGTGCTTGGTCAGCCAATCGCCCAACAACGTCCGCGGCCGCACCGACCGCAGCTCGCTCACCCGACGGAACCGGGTGCTGGAACGTCGCGCGAAGAAGGCACGCTGGGCGGCATACTCGAGTCGCGGAAAGAGGTCGCTGTGGACGGGCGTCCCCTCGGGCGCAAGGAAGGCTCCATCCCCAAAGGCCACATGCTGCAAACCCAGCAGGACCGGAAACCGCGTGATCTGGATGCGCGCCAGGTCCGCCTTCACCTCCGGCACCGCGAACCGTCGGGCGGCCGCCTCGACATCGGGCGTCCACCGCTCCGTCGTGCCCAGCAACAGCACATCGCCCGGCCCCACCTCCCACACGCTCATGAACGGGAACACCGATCCGAACGTTCCCACGACCATCTCGAAGATGGCATCGTCGGTCTCATAGGCCTGAAGCCACTGGACCATCACGCCGCCCGGCTTCATCTGCCTCCGGCAATCCTCGTAGAACTCCTGGCTGAACACCGCCGCCACGCCTGCCATCCATGGATTCGAAGGTTCCGCCACCACGACGTCGTATTTCGCGGGTGTCGTCTTCAGGAAGGTCTTCGCATCCTCGATGTGCACCTGCACCCGCGGATCTTCCAGCGCCTTTCCGTTGAACGGACCAAAGAAGCGGCGTGCCACATCCACCACCTCCGGCAGGATCTCCACCAGGTCCACGCGCGTCACCCCCGGGTACCGCAGAGGCACCCCGGCCGTCACCCCGCTCCCGCACCCGATCACCAACACCTCCGTCGCGTTCGAGTGCAGCACCATCGGCACATGCCCTAGCAGGAGCTGCGTGCTCATGTCCTGCCCGGTGCTCGCATCCGGTTTTCCGTTCACCCGCAGGCTCAGTTCACCACCTGCTGCCGGATTTCCCTGTTGCAGCACGGACACCGTCGAACCCGCACCGTGCTTGAGGTACAAGGGTACCAACTCGCGTCCCAACCGCTGGAACTCGGCCCAACTCGTGGGCGCCACCGGCATGCGCCAGGCACCGAAACCCATCGACTGATCCCAGCCCCGGCTGAACTGCGCTGCCACGCCGACGGCGACCACCAGCGCCAGTGCAGGAGGTCCCAGCAGACCTGGACGCCACCGCGGCACGCGGTTCCATCCCAGGATCAGGAGCCCGATCGCCGCGTTGAGCCCGATGCCGACGCCGAACGTTGTCGCCAGTCCCAACACCGGCAGGAGGACCATCCCCGTCAGGATCGCCCCCAGCACCGTGCCAAGCGTGTTCACCGCAAACACGCGGCCCACGGATCCACCCGTCCGGGCCAATTCCACCGTCGCCACGCGACTCGCCAGCGGGAGGGTCGTGCCCAGGCACACGGCCGGCACGAACATGACCCCGAAACACACCAACCCCTGGAAAAGCTCGTACGACGGATACGCCTCCGGTGTCCGGTTCAGTTGGTTGGCGATCCGGATGAACCAATACGGCAGGCGTTCGTACAGGAACAAGGACAGGAACAGGGATCCCGCCAAGCCCAGCTCCGCCCACGCAAACGCCGTCAGCGTGTCCACGGTCGGTTTCCACCGGCAGATGATCCAGCCCCCCACCGCGATCCCCGAGATGAAGGTCACCAACATCAACGAGTACGCGTGCGTCGTGGATCCCAGCGCCAGCCCCAGCAATCGCGTCCAGGCCACCTCGTAGAGCATCGCCACGAACCCGGAGACCCCGATCCCGATCACCGCCAGTCGCAGTTGCGCCACGGTATAAACCTCGCCGGCATCGCGCCCGCCTCCAGCCGGGACACCGCCCAGCGGCGCCACCATCGTTCCCGCATCGCCTTCACGCACCCCCAGCACCCATGCCGTCACACCGATCAACAGGCTCATCGCCGCCCCCGCCTGCACCACCGACTCCAACCCATACGCCGGGATCCACCACCAATCCGCCAGCAACACGCCGACCACCGCCCCCGTGCTGTTGATCGCGTAGAGCGCGGCGACGCGACCCCGCAACTCCGACAAGGCCCGCTTCACATATCGTGTGAGCGCCGGCAACGTCGCCCCCATCAGGATCGTCGGAGGCAGGATCGCCACCGCCGCGAAGGCCCCCTTCAGGAGCAGCAACATTCCGGGTCCCGGCTTCAGCGTCGTCACCCATCGCGGAAACACCGATTCCAGCAACGCGAAGTACGACGGGAACAACAGGGCATACACGCCGATCGCCACCTCGAGTCCCGCGTACAGCAACAACGGGCGACGCAGCGTATCGACCTTCGGCCCCAGCCACGCGTTGCCGATCGCGAGTCCCCCCATGAACGCCACCAGCACCGCCATCACTGCATAACTGGTATGCCCGAGGAACAGCGCCAGGTAGCGCGTCCACACCACCTGGTAGACGAGCCCGGCGACACCCGACAAAAAGAAGCTGGCCAGGACGATCCCAAAGACCGCCCGCGATGAAGGCTTCATGATCTCCAGAGCCTACTTTCTGTTCCCCATCCACCCCAAGTTCGGAAAACGGAAACGTCGGCTTACCGGGCCGCATTCAGGCACACCAACCGATCCTCCGAGCGGAGGAACAGCCGACGATCGCTCAGGATGGGCGCCGCCCAGCAAGGGTACTTCATCGACGGCACCTGCCACCGCCCCAGTTCCCGGCATTCAACGCTGGACGGTTCAAACATCCCCAGCAGCCCACCCTCCCCCAACGCAATCAGACGTCCCTCCGCCAGGACGAAGGATCCGCGCCCGAAGACCGGTGGCTGTTCAGCGCTATGGGCCGGCCACCGTTCGCTCCGCTCCCATTTCACCTTGCCCGTCGCCCATTCCACGCAACGGAGGACGGCATCAGGTTCGTTGCGGCCACTGAACCCGAAGAGGTGTCCGTCCACGAGGATCGGCTGGCTCCAGTGCATTTCGAGGCCCAGCCCCTTCCAGGACTCCGTGAACACCCGGTTGCCCGGCTCCATCCGCAGCATCACCGAACCCGAACGGAAATAGGCGCTCGAGATCAGCACCTGGTTTCCGTCCACCACCGGAGTCATGGCGTTCACGGAATCGTCCACGCGTGCACGGAACCAGCGCGAGAAATGCACCGCGCCATTCGTCGGGTTCAACGCCACCAACCCCTGGCGCATGCACGCGAACAGCACACGTTCCCCGTTCACCGTCGCCGTCCTCAGCGACGCGTAGCTCGCGGCCTTCTCCCACTCCCGCCAATCCACCTTCAGGTCGCCCGGCCATCCGTGCATCGGCAATCCCTGCCAGTTCTTCCGGCCCACCGACTCCCACCGTGTGGCTCCCGTCTCGGGATCGAAGGCGACCACACCCGCATCGGTCTGGCCACCCACCATCACCAGCAGGAGTCCGCCCTCCAGGATCGGCGTGCTGCCCACCCCGAAGAACGCTTCCGGAACATTGAAATCCTTGGCCGTGTCCCGTTGCCACACGCGCTTGCCCGTGCCGCGCTCCACGCAGGTCAGCTTGCCCTCCGCCCCGAACGTGTAGACCCGCTGCTCCGTCAGGATCGGTGCACAACGCGGCCCGTTGTTGTAGCCGTACGGATCACGATACGCCGACGGATACCCATGCCGCCACCGCGACGCACCGGTTACCGGATCCAACGCCTCGATGATCTCCTCGTTCTTCTCGCGGTGGAACGTCACCAACATCCCGGAGATCAGGGACGGTGCGGAGTATCCCGTGCCAATCGGCCGGTCCCAGAGGATTGGCAGACCATTCGTCGGAATCGAACGGACCAACCCGGTCTCCAGCGAAGTCCCATCCTGTCGCGGCCCGAGGAACTGCGGCCAATCCTCGCCGAAGGCGTGCGTTGCGCCCGCCCACAACAGAAGCCCAACCGCCATCCATCTCCCGGGAAATGTCATGCCGGGATTTCAGTCATCCCCACCCCCCGAGGCAAACCAGATCCCACGTTGATCGGACGGATCCGACTGATCAATCCGATCAGTCGGATCGTCCCAAACCCCACTCAATCTCCCGATTGCCAGTCCCCCAGCTTCAGGAACTCGCGCGCCTTGCGGCGTTCGTAGCGGTGTTTCTGGGATTTCCGGGGCCGGTCTTCGACGGCACGGAAGGGATGCTTGGGATCACGAAGCGTCTCCGAGAGGAGATCATTGGTCTTGGTCATGGCGTGTCACTCGTTCGCGTTTACGATCGAGGCCGACGTCGTCCTCCAACCCTGGGTCCCACCGGAGTACGGCGCCCGACCGGGATCCGTGGCGTGGTGCAACCACCCAACCACTTCTCCCGGGTTCCCTTTTTCCCAAGGCCCCTCGAACTGTCAACCAAAGGTTCCAGAAATGTCACTTTTCGTGACCTCGTCAGCGACCTTCCCCATTGTAGCAGCCGACGTGAGGAGGCTGTGGTGAGGGGAGTTGGAGGTTTGAAGTTTCAAGTTTGAAGACCGGGTCTGCGAGCCTCGCCTCCTGACGTCGTCGACTACCTTCCCCATTGTAGCAGCCGACGTGAGGAGGCTGTGGAAGCACAGTCTGAAGATTGCACGCTCATTCTCGAAGCTGGGCGCTCGGCCCCGAAACAAAGGTGGTGCTTTCCCCATCACGAAGGGTGTGCTCTGCTGTGCGCAACTCCTGAACCGGTCATGTTCAACCTGAAGCTGCTCATCGTCGGATGTGGTTGGATGGTCACCGCGCTGGTCTGGGCCGCGTGGCGGCTCCGCACCGCCGGCGCGGAATCCATGCCGGGCTGGATCCGGGCCCTGTTCACCGGCTGCTACCTCCTGACGCTCTGGGGAGGAGCCCGCCTGGCCATGGCCTACACCGTAGGCCTGATGGGGGCCTTCGCCCAGTTCTACGCCATGATCATCTACATGGCCGCCTTCCTCGGGGTGTTCGTCCTGTGGCACAAACACATCCTCGGATTCTTCGCCAGCCCCATCACCAGCCTCATCGATGGCGGCTCGGAGGCACCCATCCCCAAGCCCGCGTACTCCCAGGCCATTGCCCTCCGGAAGCAGGGTGATTTCGACAGGGCACTCGAGGCCGTCGAGAACGAACTCCTTCGCTTTCCCAACGATTCCCAGGGCTGGCTCCTCAAGGCCGAGATCCTCGCGATCAACCTCCGCCAACCCCAACTCGGCATCCTCACCCTCCAGGAATTCCTCCCGAAGGCCGACACCGCAACCGTCCCCGCCATCCTCCTCCAGCAGGCCTCCATCCAGCTCAAGCAGCTCGCCGACCCCAAAGGGGCCCGCGACTCGCTCCAACGCGTCTGCGACGAATACCCCGGCACCGAGGTCGCCCGCCTCGCCCTCCAGCAACTGGCCCATCTCCCGACCGAGGCGTGGCTCCAGGGCAATCCCCTCGGCGATCGCGAAAGCCTCCCGGTCGAAAAGCACTCCGTGAAGATCGGCCTCGTCGCCGACCACGGCGCCTCCATGCTTCGGCAGGAGCGCACCCCGGAGGAACGTTCCCAGGAACTCGCCCTGCGCCTGGTCGAATGCCCAACCGATGACGAAGCCCGCGAAAAACTCGCGCGCCTCTACATGGACGAACTCGGTCGCCCCGACCTCGCCCATCAGGAACTCGAGACCCTCATCGCCACGCCCGGCCAACGCGACCGCGACATCGTGCGCTGGATCAACCTCACCGCGGACGCCCACCTCAAGAGCCCTGAGGGTCTCGAAGGCACCCGCCTTGCCCTCCAACGCATCATCGAACGCTTCCCGGGTTCCGCGGGTGCCCAACTTGCCTCCCAGCGCCTCTCCGTCATCCAACGCGACATCTCCGTCCATCGCACGGAGGAAACCCTCAAGCTCGGGCCGCGACTCGGGAACATCGGCCTCGACACCGAGCGCCGATTCTCCGCCAAGCGCGCCAACCTGCCCGGACTCCTTCCCGAACCTGAGACCGAGGAGACCGCCCCACCCGTCGCGTGATCCCGTTGCCTGCCGTGTTTGAATCCACGAATCGCCTCCTTCGCCGCACACTCGTCTTCGTGTGCTGCATTGGCTGGATCCACTGCCTTCCGCAACGGGCCACGGCGGCTCCCGACGCCAAGGGTCACTGGGCCTTCCAACCCGTCCGCCCTTCCCCCATCCCCGCCGTCCGCAACGCCGAGTGGCCCCGGAGCGAGATCGACGCCTTCATCCTCGCCCGTCTCGAAGCTGCCAAACTCTCCCCCGCCCCGCCGGCCGACGCCCGCACCCTCCTCCGCCGGCTCTCCTTTGATCTCAACGGGCTTCCACCCTCGCCCCAACAGGTCGAGTCCTTCGAAGCCGAGATCGCCCAGGACCGCGAAGCCGCCATCGCCCGTTGCGTCGACCGTCTCCTCGCCAGCCCGGCCTACGGCGAACGCTGGGGCCGCCATTGGCTCGACGTCGCCCGTTTCTCCGACACCAAGGGATATGTCTACGGACGCGAGGAACGCCGGTTCATCCACGCCGCCGCCTATCGCGATTGGGTGATCAACGCCTTCAACACCGACCTCCCCTACGACCGTTTCCTGCAACTCCAGATCGCCGCTGACCAACTCGTCGCCCCGGATTCCCCCGACCTCGCCGCCATGGGATTCATCACCATCGGCCGACGTTTCCTCGGGGTCACCCACGACATCATCGATGACCGCATCGACGTCGTCACCCGAACCACCCTCGGCCTCACCGTCACCTGCGCCCGTTGTCACGACCACAAGTACGACCCCATCCCGACCGACGACTACTATTCGCTCTACGGTGTGTTCCACGGGGCCGACGACCTTCCGGTCGCCCTTGGCAAGGTCGAGGACAGCGTCGCCCGCGAACGCCTGCAAACCTACCACGCCAAGCAGGCCCAACGCCTCGCCGAAGCCAACGCGCGACTGCGGTCGCGCCTCGCCGATTACCTCGTCGCCCAACTCGAACTCCAGAACTACCCCGAGGAAGGCTTCGAACAGATCCTTTCCGACACCGACATCATCCCGCATTCCGTCCGCCGCTGGCGCGACTTCCTCCGCCAGTCCCGCGGCACCCGTCATCCCCTCTTCGAGGTGTGGCATCGCCTCGCGGACATCGAACCCCGCGATGGCCTCGCCTTCGCCCAGCAGGCCCGCACGCGCCTCGAATCGCTCCTGAACGACCCGCACTTCAACGAGCGCGTCCGCCAGGCCTTCCAACGCCCCGTCACGTCGATGCGCGAGGTCGCCTCGCGCTATGGGGAAGTCTTCCACGCCGCAGAAACCGCGTACGACGCCGCCACGAAGGCCACGCCTCCAGCGACTCCCACCGCACCCATCGTCCAACTCCGCTCATTCCTCCACGCTCCCGAGTCGCCCACCACCGTCCCGGACACGGCCATCGTCAACATCGAGTACTTCCTCCCCACGCCGATCTGCGAGGAACTGAACAAGCTCCGTGCCGACGTCGACCGCCGTTGGCTGGAAATCGGCCAACCCGCAGCCCTGATCCTGCGCGACCGTCCAAACCAACCCAATCCCCGCGTGTTCCGCCGCGGCAGCCCTTCCCAACCTGCGCACGAGGTTCCACGACAGTTCCTCGGCCTCCTTGCGGGCGCCGACCGTCACCCCTTCCGCAACGGCAGCGGTCGCCTCGATCTGGCCGAGGCGATCACCTCCCCCACGAACCCGCTCACGGCTCGCGTTCTCGTAAACCGCGTCTGGCAACACCACTTCGGTCGTGGCCTCGTGGAGACTCCCAGCGATTTCGGACTGCGCGCCCAACCGCCCTCCCACCCGGAACTCCTCGACTGGCTCGCCGACCGTTTCATGGCGGACGGTTGGAGCCTGAAAAAGCTCCATCGACGGATCCTCCTCAGCGCCGCGTACCAGACCGCGCATCAACCCGCGCCGGAAGCCGATCCAAGCTACCGCCTCCTCTCCGCGTTCCCTGGCCGCCGCCTCGAGTTCGAACAGATCCGTGACGCCATGCTCGCCGCTTCCGCCGAACTCAGCCTCGCGCAAGGTGGCAAATCCGCTGAATTGTTGGACGCCTCCAACCGCCGTCGAACCGTCTACGCTTTCGTGGACCGCCAGTTCCTTCCAGGCGTCCTGCGCACCTTTGACTTCGCCAACCCCGACCTCCACGTCGCCGTCCGCCACGAGACCTCCGTGCCGCAACAGGGCCTCTTCTTCCTCAACGGTCCCTTCGCGGCCGAACGCGCACGCGAACTCGCGCGTCGCTCCGCATCACGCCCACCGGCCGAGCGGATCCGCGAACTCCACCTCGCGCTCTTCCAGCGTCTGCCGAGCGACCGGGAAATCGCCACCGGTCTGCGCTTCATCCAACAAGCCGCCGCGGAGGAGGCCCTCCGTGGCAAACCTCCCGAGCCTTCGCCCTGGCTCCAAGGCTTCGGCGAATACGACGAAACCACGAAACACCTGAAGTCGTTCAAGCCCCTGCCCCATTTCACCGGCACCGCCTGGCAGGGCGCGGAAACACTCCCGGGTGGTGAAACCGGATGGGCCCAACTCACCGCCACCGGTGGTCACCCCGGAAACACCCGCGCCCATGCCTGCATCCGCCGCTGGACAGCCCCCCGCGCCGCCACTCTTTCGTTCTCCGGAACCCTTGTCCACGAACCCACCGAGGGCGACGGCGTCCGCGCCTTCGTCATCTCCAGCCGTCACGGCACCGTGGCCTCCGCCTCCGTCCATCATGGCCGCGCCGAACTCACCGCCCGCTCCCTCGCCGTCGAAGCCGGCGACACCCTCGACTTCCTCGTCGATATCGGCGGTGGCCTCGGCTACGACCAGTTCCTGTGGAACCCGGTGATCACCGCCGACGCCACCACGTGGGAAGCCTCCCGAGGGTTCTCCGGCCCCGGCCAATCAACGCAACCGCTCGACCCATGGGAGCAATACGCCCACGTGCTCCTGCTCACCAATGAGTTCGCCTTCGTCGACTGATCTTCACCCGACGCCATGAACCCATTCCTCTCCCGACGCGACTTCCTTCGGCGCTCCGGCATGGGCCTCGGTGCGGTCTCGCTCGCGACACTCGGTGCTTCCGGGTCCACGCCGGCGCCTGCTCCATCACCGCTCGCACCCCGCGCTCCCCACTTCGCGCCCCGCGCCAAGCGCGTCATCCATTTCTTCCTCAATGGCGGCCCCTCCCACGTCGACACCTTCGATCCCAAACCCGCCCTCACCCGCTACGCCGGCCAGCCCATCCCCGGCGAATACCTCCGGACCGAACGGAAGACCGGAGCTGCCTTCCCCTCCCCGTTTCCTTTCCGCCGATACGGCCAAAGCGGTCTCGAGATCTCCGATCTCTTCGCCCGGACCGCCGCACACGCTGACGACATCGCCGTCATCCGCTCGATGCACGCGCAGGTGCCCAATCACGAGCCCTCGCTGATGCTCATGAACTGCGGGGACAGCGTCCAGGTGCGTCCCTCCTTCGGGGCGTGGACCCTCTACGGACTCGGCAGCGAGAACCAGAACCTCCCGGGATTCGTCGCCATGTGCCCCGGCGGCATGCCCATCAAGGATTCCGAGAACTGGCAGTCCGCCTTTCTCCCCGGGGTCTTCCAGGGAACGTTCGTCGATCCCCAGCACCGCGAGGTCGCCAAGCTCATCGAACACATCCGCAGTCCCCACGCCGACGTTCCCACCCAGCGCCGGCAACTCGACCTCCTGCAGGAACTCAACGCCGCCCACCAGCAGCAACGCGGCAACGACCCGCGCCTCGAGGCGCGCATCCAGTCCTTCGAGCTCGCCTTCCGCATGCAACTCGAAGCCTCCGACGCCTTCGACATCCAGCGCGAACCCGCCCACATCCGTGCCGCCTATGGCGACACCGTCCATGGCCGCCAGACCCTCATCGCCCGCCGCCTCCTGGAACGGGGAGTCCGCTTCGTCCAACTCTGGCACGGTGCCGGTCAACCCTGGGATCACCACGACAACATCGAGAACAACATCCGCACCCACTCCAACGACATAGACGGCCCCATCGCGGCCCTCATGACCGACCTCAAGCAACGCGGCCTCTTCGAGGACACCCTCATCCTCTGGGGCGGCGAGTTCGGTCGTACTCCGTCCGTCGAACTCGGTGACGGCGGGAAATCGAAGCTCGGACGCGACCACAACCATTACGGGTTCTCCGTCTGGATCGCCGGCGGCGGGGTCCGTGGCGGAACCGCCTACGGGGCAACCGATGAGTTCGGGTTCCGGGCCGTCCAGAACCGCACCAGCGTCCACGACCTCCACGCCACCCTCCTGCACCTCCTCGGCTTCGACCACGAACGCCTGACCTACCGTCAGGCCGGACGCGACTTCCGCCTCACCGACGTCTCCGGCGAGGTCATCCGTGACGTCCTCGCGTAAGCCCCGCCCGCATGCCGAACCCACAGACCGTCCTCTTCGTCCGCGCGCCGCGCCGCGGAACCGTCAAGACCCGGCTTGCACGATCCCTGGGCGACGACGCCACCCTCGACGCCTACCGCACCCTGCTCACCGTCACCTGCAAGGCTCTCCGGGAACTCAACCACGTCGAACTCCGCGTCACACCCGACGACGGACTGCACGAACTGGATTCGTGGTGCGCTCCAGGCTGGACCCTCGCTCCTCAAGGCACCGGCTCCCTCGGGGAACGCCTCGCCACCACCGTCGTCGACCACTTCCAGAACGGAGCCACCTCCGTCGTCATCATCGGCTCCGATTGCCCCGAGATCACCGCGGAGGACATCCGCGCCGCACACCAAGCCCTCGCTGCATCCGACGTCGTCCTCGGTCCCGCCTCCGACGGCGGTTACTGGCTGATCGGACTCCGTCGTCCCACGGTGGGTGTGTTCGACAACATCGCCTGGAGCACCGAATCCGTCCTCCAACAGACCTGCGCGCGCGCAGCAGCCCTCAACCTGACCCTCACCACCCTCCGCACCCTCGACGACATCGACACCCACGAAGACTGGCTGCGGTGGGTGGGGAGGAAAGTTTGAAGTTTGAAGTTTCAAGTTTGACGACGTGAGGAGGCTGTGATGGGAAAGTTCCCAATCTCCAGATTGAAGGCCGGGTGCCCCCACCCGGCGAAACCCACGAACCGACGCGTGAGGGCACGCAGCAGGTTTCTGGAAACGGGCCACTGGGAACTGGCGACTCACTTCAAACTTCCAACTTCCCCCACAGCCTCCTGACGTCGACTGCTACCCCCCCGGACGTAGCTGACGAGGTCACGAGGCAGAGAAGAATTCCGGGAACAGGGAACTGACAACTGCCCCTGAAGGCCGGGTGACCTCACCCGCTTCAAACTTGAATCTTCAAACTTCCAACTTCCCCTCAAGGCTTGACCCGGAAACTCCGGAAGGCCGGCTCGGCCTTCTTCTTCTGCTGGTTCCCGTCATCGCTCAACACCAGCAACTCCTGAGACTCCCCGCTGCCGATCACGGTCATCGCCTCCGGGTTGAAGTGCTTGAACCCCGTTCCCTTGATCTCCTCCACAGGTGCCGTCCCGCCCTCCCACCGGAACAGCTTCGCCTTGGCCGCCCCCTTCACCCCGCCACCGATGATGAAGTGCTCCTTGCCCGACCAAACCATGTCGCGCACACCCAACCCACCGAGATCCAACAGCACCGGATCCCCCAACCGCGCCTTGCCCCCGGCGATCGTTTCCGGCGGATTCAGGATGGGAACCAGCAGCGCCTTCCCATCGACCAGTGGCGACCGGAACCCAACCAGCAAATGCCCCTCCGCATTCGCCCCGAGCCCTTCAATGTTCAACCCGCCGACGTCCGGCGACACCGCCGCCGCCTTCCGCAATCCCAGCGCCTCGTACCGCGGGTCGGCCAGAAGCACATCCAGGAACCCCGCGTACGGCTTCCCCTCCGGAACCAGCCTCCCGCCTTCCTTCCCCCCCTCGAACCGGGTCGCCAGCAACCGCTGCCGGTTGTGGCGCGGCTTGCCGTCCTTGTTCCGCCCATGGGACCCGATCCAATACACCCGGTCCCCGATACGGGCCGCGCCTTCCAGATCAATCTCGGTCGACTTCCCGAACACCCCGGCGAAGTGCGACAGGTCCAACTGCGCGATGGCGGGCCCCTCGGTATCGATCGGATACATCTGCAGGACGTTGGCCTCGTCGCTGGCGGTCACAAAGGTCTTGTCGTCGAGCAACACCACCGCCGAGGCATTCGCGATGCCCGTATGGACCGTCACCGGCGGTGCCGTGAGGCCGCAGGCGCCACCCAGTCCAAGGAACGTCGCCACAAGACAGAAACGTTTGAAACCTCCGGGTGTCTTCATCGTCATGACTTTCAGCATCATTCATGCCTTCGTCAAAGATCGTTCACAGCCTTGGCGGATGCCCCTCCACTTCCTACCCTGATCCCCATGCCAGAGAAGTCGGTCAACGAACTCCGGGCCAATGTCCGTGAGATCCATGAGAAGGGCATTGCCGCCCTCCAGAAGAACAACCTCGATTACGCGATCGAGCTCTTCATGCAGGTCCTGCGGCAGGAACC
>Ga0172372_10002749_pt1 | contig 26433 bp, 25 predicted proteins | sample LakKiv5m_2_FD_114544 | JGI IMG/M metagenome (GOLD analysis project Ga0172372, IMG submission 114544) | Freshwater microbial communities from Kabuno Bay, South-Kivu, Congo - kab_092012_9.5m | ecosystem: Environmental > Aquatic > Freshwater > Lake | place: Democratic Republic of the Congo...
AAAAGTAGTGCACGAAAAGTAGTGCTCGAACCTGAGAATTCCTGGAGACCCCCATAGGTTTCTGGGAGACTCCCAAAATTAAAACTAAAGTACTGCTTTAAAATTCTGGCGCCCGTCCGTTTGAATTTAGGCGGGAGCCCGTCGTTTGAATTTTGGCGGGAGCCCGTCGTTTGAATTTTGGCGGGAGCCCGTCGTTTGAATTTTGGCGGGAGCCCGTCGTTTGAATTCTCCTGTGGAAATCCCAAGAGCTGTAGAATATCCACAGCACATCTAAGAGCTGTAGAATATCCACAGCAAAATCCAAGAGCTGTAGAATGTCCACAGCAGATCCGAGTCACTCCCCTGTGGAAATCCGAGAGCTGTAGAACCTCCACAGCAGATCCGAGTCACTCCCCTGTGGAAATCCGAGAGCTGTAGAACCTCCACAGCAGATCCGAGTCACTCCCCTGTGGAAATCTAAGAGCTGTAGAATATCCACAGCAGATCCGAGTCACTCCCCTGTGGAAATCTAAGAGCTGTAGAATATCCACAGCAGATCCGAGTCACTCTCCCTGTGGAAATCTAAGAGCTGTAGAAAACCTCCACAGCAGATCCGAGTCACCCCCCGTGGAATTTCAAGTTCCGGGCGGCCGGGGCGTGACCTGCCACAAATCGATTCAAATCGCACCGGGACCGTTCCAAGTCAATAAAGGAAGGGCCTTTACTGCCCCCGCCCACTCCAAAGCATGTCCGCGCGGTGGGATACGCTAGACCGTGTGGTCATAGTCGTCCGGGACCAGTCCGGGTCCATGGCCTCGTTCAACCCGGCGATCCACGAGGCCTGCAAGGACATGCAGGCAGCTCCCAGGCCCCCCCTCACGGCCTACCACTTTGTGTCGTTTAGCACTGTCGCTGAGGAAGCCCCGTACATTGACAATCTCAAGCACGTGAACGGCGGAACCTGCATCGCCCCTGCCTTTGGCCTCGTCCACAAGCTCCTGAAGGTCAAGGGGACCCCTAAGCAGGTGGACGTGGTCTTCATCTCGGACGGGGAGGACTCGGACATAGTCACTTGCAAGCGCGACCTGGACAGCATGCGCCCCCTCCCCTGCCACTGCCGCCTCTTCTGCGTGGGCGTGACTGCCGGATTCCCCACGAACCTGGTGTCGGACCACCTCTACGCCAAGTTCGGCTGGGGGAGCGACCACTCCGCGCCGCCCGTGATCCCCCTGGAGACCCCCTCGGAGACTCAGAGCGTCTTCCGCCAGCTGGCGGGGTACCTCATCGAGCCCAAGTGCAGGCCCCCGCCCTCGGCCGCGGACATCAAGGACGACATGTCGGCCGCGGAGCTGGGCTGGGCGGCCAGGGCGGTGAGTGATTTTTTTGAGTTTACCAGGCACCGCGCGGTCTGACTCTCGTTTTTTCCACAGACCTACAACGCCTGCATGCACGCCTGCCTCTTCAAGAAGAGCGCGGAGGAGCTCAGCGTCCTCAGGGAGCACTGTTCCCACCTTGACCACATTGTCATCGTCGCCGCGCGGCTGGTGATTGAGAGCAAAAAGGGCCCGTCATCCCGCCAGGCCCCCAGGCTGATGCCCTCGGAGCTGCTGGCGATGGAGGAGGAGGAGAAGAGGGCGTCCAGCAACGCCCCCGGCAAGATCCTCAAGCTGGCCAACGAGCTGCGGGCCAAGCTCCGGGAGTGGATCGGCAAGGTCGAGCGGGGGATCCTGATGGCCAGCCTCGACAACGACACCAAGCGCAACGTCGCGGGCTTCGCTGGGAGGTACGGTGTCCACGCCCTGAAGGCCCTCAAGTTCCACGGGGCCAACAACCCCACGACCTGCGGGGGCTTCGTGGAGACCCTCAAGACCTACCAGGGCTCCCCCGAGGACGCGGCGCTGGAGGACGAGATCAGCGCCTGCACCCTCGAGGAGTTCCTCCTGGACGCCAAGGGGGTCTTGCCGCAGCTGGAGGCCTCGGTCAGAGGGGTCATCGACGTGCTGAGCAAGGTCCCGCTGCTCGGGAGGACCCTGACGATCCAGCCCTTGTGCGACGGGGCCGATATGAACCCCTGGCTCGTCGAGGTGGTGGGCATGCCCACCTTCGTCAAGGTCATGACCACCTACGACCTGCTGCACACGCCCCCCGAGGTGCTGAACATGAGGGCCAACAGGACCGCGGCGGCGGGGCGGGAGCACTCCCTGGAGCCCTGGGGCGGCATCGAGGAGTTCTCGGGCTACCTCACCGAGTACGAGGACCAGGACCAGGACCAGGACCAGCAGGACGCTCCGAGATCCCACCGCGCCGCCAAGCCCGCCCGCCGCGACCCCCCGCCCGAGACCATCAACCACCTCATGCTCCTCCCCGGCTCCCTGGGAAAGTGCCTGAGGCCCGGCTGGCTGCACCACTCGGCGACGTACCTCCTCCTCCGCAACGAGACCCTCTTCTACTTCGACGCCTGGATGGGCACCATGGCCGCCACCGTGACCTACCTCCTGGGGCAGCCCGACGTCTCGGTCGGGTGGGTCCAGGCCGAGCTCGCGAGGGTCCATGGCGCCTTCTCCGCGGTGTACCGCAGCGACAACTGCGAGCGCTTCTGGGCCTACTGCGGCGCCATGGGCGACAACCAGGCGTTCCGCGGGGCGCTCATCGCGTCGGGCCCTACGCTGGACCCCGCGCTCCGGTGCCCCCACCTGACCAAGCCGGTCTTCGCGATGTGGCTTCTCATGCATAACGAGAGAGGAGCCTTCACGCGAGAGGAGCTGCGCGAGCGCCACATGGCGTTCCTGGTCGAGTTCTTCCACCGCGCCAAGACCCCACTGCAGTGGGACTGCCCCGCCGGCTTCTCCACCAGCGACTGGCTCAGGGCCCGCAACCTGGACGAGATCAAGGACCCCCTGTCCTACGGCCCGACGCTCGCGGCGGCCCGCAAGGCCTACCTGAGGAAGATCCAGGCCGCCCTGCGCGACCTGCTCAGGCCGGAGGACGTCGTCCCGGGGGAGCCCCAGATCGACATGCGGGGGGTGAACTCGGCCAGGCACTACCAGTTCACCGTGGAGTCCATCGGCCAGATCTTCGCCAGCCTCGCGCGCATCTCGGGGGTCCCGGACTACAGCCCCGACGTGCCCCCGCGCCAGCTCGCGGGGCTGCTGCAGGCCGGCTCGATAGGGGACAACGCCAAGCGGCTCGCCGACACCTCCCTCGCGGCGCCCATGCCCGAAAGGGAGTTCCGCAGGGCCGGGGTGCGCAAGGCCATGGCCCTATTCCGCGCCGCGGGGATCGTCTGGGCCGACTCCACCTTCTGCTACGAGTACAAGGAGGCGCTCTACGCCGCGCACCGCGAGATTCCCAGGACGATCCCGGCCGGCCACGCGGAGAGGTTCAAGTCCAAGTGGGGGGTCGACGTCGCGGACAAGCTGGGCCTCCGCCCCTGCGGGCTCTCCTCCGCGGCGTGCATGAGCCCCGCTTGCCCCTACTTCATGGTGCCCTTCTGCGACGCGTCTACCCCGGGCAGAACCGCCAGGATCGGGTGCACACTCTGGCTGCACCTCGAGCCCCTCCGAATCCTGCCTGGGCTGCACAAGGCGGTGCAGAGGATCATCGACGAGGGCAAGAAGGACGCGTCATCCGCCGCCGAAATCCTGGACGGGCATGACCTCGTGCTCACCCCCCCGTCCGCCGCAAAGTTGCAGAGGCAGCTGGACAAGGACGTGGAGTGCGTCCGCAAAAACACCTGGCGCAACCTGGGCCCGGTCCACGCCCTCGAGATTGAGGAGAGGCTCCGCAAAAACCACGCCGAGATCCTGTCTGACGCCAAGAGGGAGTACGAGGCGAGGCTCAAGGAGCGCATATCTGACTCCCTAATCCAGCACGGCGTCATCGAGATGCCGGAGAGCGGTGCCTACGTGCAGGACCAGATCCGCGCCATCGCGAAGGCGAGGAACGCTTGGGAATACGAAGACTTCGAGGCCGCTGTCCTAGCGAGCCCCCTGGTCCGCTGCCAGTCTACCGGGCGCTTCCCCGTGGCTGTGAGGCCGCTCTGAGTGGGTTCAATACCCCTTTCGCTTGGCTGTGAGGCCGCTCTGAATGGGTTCAATACCCCTTTCACTTGGCTGTGAGGCCGCTCTGAGTGGGTTCAACTCCCCTCCGTTGTGTAACATGTAATCATTATTTAATAAATTAAACACATCACATAAAGTCGCCCAGCCGCGCGATGGCGGCGCTCGTCTCCTCTTGCGCGCGCGCCACCTCCTCCTCCGCCCTCGCAATGGCCCTGGCCTTGTCCTCGTCGCCACCTATATGGGGCCCAAGGCCGCACATGAGGTTGTGAAGCGCCCGCTGCGAGGCCCCCAGCCACACCTGCTTGCTGATGGCGTCGTCTATCAGGAGGTGGAATCTCGCCTTGTCCACCTCGGGCAGAGACAAGATTTGCGCGGCTGGCACATTCATCCTCACCATCGTGTCGGTGGCCATGGTTGTGCGCCGACTCAGGAGGGGTCCTTTATAACCCAGACCCCCCCTTGCTGCCTCTTAAGGCACCTTGGTCACGTTACCCTGCCACAAACCCATTTGAATGCATTCGGCGGGGTGCTGTGCCATTAAAGTGGATGTGGAAAGCCGAGAGCCCTCATCACGTGAACATGCCCACCCCCCTCGACCTCGCCATCGAGGTCCTCATGCTGCAGCGAGGCCGGTACCTTTGCCCGGACGCCATCGCGCTCTACAATCTGCCCGCCGCCGCGCCCTACTTCTGCTCCGACTGGGTCACGTTCCTCTTCCAGTCGGTCGCCCCGGAGAGCCTCGCGCGCGTATCAGACCTCCGCGAGATCTTCATCACGCACCTGGATGCGCACATCCAAACGGCGCTGGGCGAGGAAATGGCGATGGCCCCGAACTGGAGCCAGCTCGTTACCATGCGCCGCATGGCCTACGAGCACGTCGGGCACGGCCTGCTGGCCTCCCCTCTCGAGGACCAGGGCTGCGGCACGTTCCACCCCCTGCTGATCCGCGTGGGCCGGTGCATGAACATGGCCTCCCACGTCCGCCAGTACATCGACACCCCGGGCGCGGGATTCCTTGGCCAGTGCCTCGCCTACGGGGAGGAGCTCTGCTCCCTTTGCGCAGAACACCGCCAGGCGTGCCGGGCGGCGTGCCTCAACGAGGGGAGGGGGGCAACGTCGCGCTACGCCCCGGAGGGCATGCTCTGCTCTGCCACCCCCTCGCCCTTCTTCTGCGGGGACGCGCTCCCCCGGAACTACGAGCTGTTTGGGAATATGCCCCCTCCGCGCCGATACGAGCCCCCCAGCATCCCCTCTGACCCCCCGCTCACTCTATTTAAGGACGGCCACTTCGACCCCCTCGTTGAGGGAGTGAATGGAGCGCAACAACCGCCGCAACCGCAACAACCACATCAACATCCTCCGGTCGCCGACGATTGTCCTCGCGGGCCTGTTGGCGAGCACGCTGGCCCTCCCGACGCCGGTGTCTGCCCAGCATGGACGCGAAGGCAGAGACAGAGAGAAAATGAGCAGCCTGCTCCAATCTTTATTCGAAATGAAGAATTCGAGGAGCGCAACCCAGACCCCTGCCTCGCCGCAGCAGCTGAGCCGCGCCGCTTCGCCACTTGGCACGTGGTCGGGTCCATCCAGCAGCAGCAAGACGGCGGCGGGGGAGGAATCAGCAGCGGCTGGCGCGCAGCTCTCCCACGAGAGCCTGTTGCCATCCCTCTTTCACATCCCCCCACTGCCCAGCAGGGTGGAAGCCCCCCTGTCCCACGAGAGTCCCCCGTCTCCTCCCTATCACCTTGGACTCCTCAGAGTGAGTGGGGCCGCGGCGGCGAAGCTCCCGGCCCCCGCCATCAGGTCGCTGGAAGGCGGCGCCGCAGGGCAGAGGAGGCCCCACCACCATGCGAGCCTGGCTATGTTGCATGGGGGGGAGGACCCCTCACTTGACGACGGCGCCGAGCCGCGCGAGCGCCACCACGACTTCGTCCGCGACCTGCGGAGGCAGTTCGAGCTCAGGCAGCAGCGGGCGCACGCGGACGAGTAGTGGTGATGTTTTTGTGCTTTAATAAACAACGGATAAGTCACACATACCGTCTCACTACTGCTGAGCCCTCGGCGACCAGCTCGGCCGAAAGCGCCTCGGGGTAGGGGTGAGCACGTACTGGGCGATGAGGGGGATCACGGTCGTGCAGAGGTCCGCGCGCTTCGCGTCGTGGAGCATGCGGAGGATGGTGTCGCCGCGGCGGGGCCTCCTCTCAGTGCTCATCGCGATGGCCGTGGCGCCCCTCTCGAAGCTGGCGCGCGCCATCTCCACGGTGTAGACCAGCGGAACTGCGCTGCCGTCGACGAGGGGCAGCCCGTTGATGGAGTCGCCGTTCACGCTCAGCACCGCGAGCTTGTTGCACCAGGAGCGGATCTCCGCGCCGAGGTAGACGCGGGTGCCGAGCAGCTCCCCGACCTCGTGCCGAATCTCGAGGCGATCCCCCGAGGAGAGCTCCCTCGACAGCGCGGTGTCCCGAAGCACTGCGCGGAGGCGGCGGAGGCCGTTCCGCACGATCTTGTCGGACACACCGATGATATCACCCGTCGGGGTGACTCTGGGGGGTGTCACCATAGTTGAGTGTTCGTACACCTTATCGGGATTGCACAGCCAGAAGCGAACCAACGCATCGACTGCGAATGCTGAGAGCATGTCAATGCCAAGGAAGCCGTCAGCCCAGTGGCGCTCGAGGACATGGCTCGACACTGCAATGTCCAAACACCACGTCAGCTGTATCGGGTAGGTCCTGGCAATCTCCGCCGAGGCCGCCCACAGGACAGGCTTGCAGAGGTCATAGATGCACGAGAACCTTTTCTCAAGTAATTTGTTGCGCATCTCGCGGTCGTTCTGCGCAATCGGGCAGAACCGAAAGGCCGAGTAGCGGCTGGCGTTCATGGCGATCTTCTGCAGCCCTTCCCCGATAATGAAGCCCTCGGGGGAAAAAAACGTCGACTTTTTCAGCACCTGGCACAACATGCCCGTGGACATCTTGCCTCCGTGCTGCTCGAGGATGTACTGCATGCTTGATTTTTTCGTGATCAGGGACTGGTCGGGGAAGTCCAAGTGCTTGATAAACTTTACTTTGAAGTCTTCGTACCATAAAGGTATCTTGTCCTCAAATCGAGGCTCCCCAGTCGGCTCGCAAGGCCAACCGTATGACTTTGGGGCCCAGGGAAAACAATTGACTTGAGGGGTGGTGGCATGCACAAAGCACTCGTCATCGAACCTCGACTGCGACACACGGGAAGAAAATATTTGCATCAGTGACGTTTTGGTTTGGAAATGTGGACGCGAAAAACAGGGCTGACTGCACTTATCTCATTTTTTAATTGTAAATACTATAATCAATATAGAGCACCTTCAATCCCTTGAATATCCTATCGTCCATTTTTTCCTTCTGGGTAACGCACACCTTGGCTTTTCCCTGCCATTGTGCATGCTCTACCGGTAAGTTCGAAGATTTTTATAGATGTGAAAAAGTTAAATAAAAAAACACAGGTGGACGCCCTTTACCTGCCCGGAATTTTCTGCGCTCTGCCCCTGCGACTGCATGGAACTGCTCGTGGATTTCGCAGCGAGGGGCCGCGGCCCGGTATTTATTTTGGAGGGGTTTTAAATTTTTAGTTTTTAAAACCCGGCCGGCCCGTTGTCGGACTTTAATTTAAAATAATCCCACCCCTGCAGGCCGTCCGGCTCCCGCCAAATTTCCAGTATAAATAATTTCGGAATTTCGTTGCAGCCACTCCAGAGTTGCCCATGGCACGCGTTCAGGTGAGTCGGGCGATTGCAATTTTTTTCTTGGAATATATTTGGTTTGACTTTACCTTGCGTGATTGAATCGTGATTGATACTACCGCCTGTGCATGCGAATCTACGTAATTTTTTCACGTGACATTTAAACTGACACATATATTTTTTGCATGGAAGGAATCCTGTATCATCCCAGAGGGACACATTCAAGTAAGTTATGCCCATCGATTAACGCTTGATTAACGCTTGATTAACGCTTGATTAGCTTGATTAACGCTTGATTAACGCTTGATTAACGCTTGATTAACGCTTGATTAACGCTTGATTAACGCTTGATTAACGCTTGATTAGCTTGATTAACGCTTGATTAACGCTTGATTAACGCTTGATTAACGCTTGATTAACGCTTGATTAACGCGTGGTTACCCTTGGTTACCCTTGGTTACCCTTGGTTACCCTTGGTTACCCTTGGTTACCCTTGGTTACCTTTGGTTACCTTTGGTTACCTTTGGTTACCTTTCCCTTAATGACTATGGTGTTTGTTTTAGAACCTCGTGTTCAAGGAAATTACATGCACGACTATTCCCGGGCTCTCGGTGATTCAATCAAGCACTGGGGAGCATTTTCTGGTCGGGTCGCATGCAGTTCGATTTATTGCTGACCAAACGCTTGAGTCTGCCAAGGTTACCTGGAGCAAGCTTATGAACAAACATGACTGCCTCAAGCCTTCCAAGCAGCTTGAATTGGAATCGGACATCAGCAACGACTGGGCCTTTAACTACAAGACCAAGGCTGGCCAGAAAACCGTCGCCCTCCGCATCCCCGGCATCGAGTTCGTGGTCCAGAACATGACGGGCCAGAAGGCGAGCGCCAACCGTGAGAAGTTCCTGCTCCTCATCGAGGACTGGAAGAAGCAGCAGGCGAGTGTGCTCGGCAAGCGCGCCCCTGCTTCCTCATCCTCCGCCGCCGTCTCCAAGATCGCGCGGATCGAAAACGGGGGCGCCGTGGCCAACGCCCTCGTCGTGCGGACCATCAAGACCATGTCTGCCGTGAGCGGGGCGGTGCAGGGCCTTAACTCCTCTCTGAGCAGCGGGGTACAGACGATTTCAACCAAGGTTGAGGGCGTGCAGGACCGGGTGAAGCAGGGAACCAACGAGGTCAAGAAGCTCGCCGCCTCCGTGGACGCCAACCACCGCCAGCAGCTCCAGGCCAAGGACGAGCAGATCAAGAAGCTGCAGGAGGACAAGCGGACCCTCCAGGAGGCCAACGAGCGCCAGCGCGCGCAGATTGCCAAGATGAACAAGGAGCGGGACGAGCTTCTCCTCAAGGCGGACAACCCCCAGTTCGTCGCGCTTCGCGATAAGGTCGACGTCCTCTTCCGCTCCGTCGAGAACGTCAACAAGGTTGCCTCCAACTCCAGGGACAAGCTCTCCACTTTCGCCTGGGACATGCAGAAGATGCAGGCCTCCTCCACCATGCAGTACAGGGACTTGCAGGAGATCAAGGCCCTTCTCGCCGCGATTTCCGCCGCGATTGCGCCCTGAGGCCTGAGGCGGCGCGTGGCCGTGACCCTCGAGGTCCTGGCCCGGCGTTGAGTTGACCCTCGAGGTCCTGGCCCGGCGTTGAGTTGACCCTCGAGGTCCTGGCCCGGCGTTGAGTTTTTCTTGTTGTCAATAAACTGTCGCGCCCGCATCCCAGTGTGTATTTAAACCGCCTCATTCCCTTTCCCGCCCCGTTAGCATGCCCACCGTACAGTCGTGCATTTTCTTTGGCTACATTGTGCTCACCTGGATGTACACAGTAGCCACACTTTGGAACCATCCATCAATCGACCAGTGATGCCTCCGGCACCCGCAAGTTGGCCCCGCGCCCCCAGTATTAAAGCCTAGGTGGCTCGAGCACCCCAGAGATGTCCAGAGCACCGCCAAAAGAGGCAGCATCCATTCCCATGCACGCAGCGCTCAGCCCCTACGGCGTCATCGACTTCGCCAGCAACGCCACCTCTGCCGCCTCCCCCGACCTCGCCGCCATGTTGCCCCCGGGCACAATCACGGGAGGCCCCCCCGCCTACCTGGAGGCCCACGGCATCCGCTATGTCCCATCCATGGACCACCTCGGCTCCGACGTATCTGCCTACGACCCCACCAACCCCACCATCACCAACCCCCTCTTCGTCCCCATGATGGGGGATCCCGACGGAGGTGGCGGCCCTCTCGACTCCGCGCCCACTGGGCCCGCCGTCTACGTTTCCCCGCACGATCTCAACTCCCGCGTGGACGACCGCATCCGCAGGTTCATGGACCTGCAGCAGTCCGCCGCCATGGCCGCGGCCCCGGCGACCAGGGATACCGTCGACGCGCGCCTCAGGAACCTCCGCCGCGACTGCGAGATGGCGGCGCAGGCCTCTGCGGCCCCCGCCAGAGGTGATGGCTCCGCGGCCCGCCTGCGCCAGCTCCAGATGGAGGCCTGCAAGGCCGCGGGCGGCCCGCTCATGGCCTCCCGCGCGAGCGCTCCGCGCGCCGCAAAGGTGGGGAGTCAGTATCGCTATGACTACTAATTTTGACATACACATCCCGCCCCACTGCCATTTATTAAAGTCATTTTGCGCAACATGCCTCGTAACAGATGCCTCAGCTCTCCTTGCGAGGTGCCTTCCCCGCCCCTCCCCGCGTCCTCACGCTAGCCTTCTTGCGCCCGGTGCCCGGCGAGAACAGAATGAACGACCTCACGGCGCGCGCGAGCCAGCACGGAATGTGCCACGCAGAGCTCGTGTTCGAGGGGGGGATGGGCTTCTCCCTATACTTTGAGGAGCCCACCAGGATCCGCCAGCGCACCTTTAGCAACCCCGGGTACGAGATGGTGTCCCTCTCCGTCTCCCCCATGGAGTACAGCTCGTGCGCGCAGTTCTGCAGCCAGGCGGCACAGGAGGCCTACCCGTTCGACTCCTGGGGCATGTACCTAGCCACCATTCACCCCGGCGGCTGCTCGGACAGGCCCTCGTCCTCCGTAGGGAAGACCTTCTGCAGCAAGATCATCACAGAGGCCCTGCAGTTCGCGGGCGTCCCCGAGGTGGCCCACCTCTCTCCCTCCGCAGTCACCCCGTCGAGGCTCTACGCGGCGGTCAGGGACTCAGAGCGCAGGGTCTGCCACGCGGTAAGGCCACTGCAGCTAGGCAAGAAGGGCGGAGGAGGGGGGCTTGTATCGCAGGTTACAATGAAATGACAAGTCCCGCAGCCTGGGCCGCAGGTTACAATGAAATGACAGCAACGCAATACAATAATTGCAATTTATTCCTCGTCACTTTCGCGCCTTGGGCGCTTTCTGGCAGGGGACAATGAATCTCCCAACAACAACGGCGGGTCGGGCGATGGCCGCACGAAGACCCGCATGGTCGGCCACAGCCTGCGCCAGCCCTCCACCACGTCGCGCTCCGTCCTCCCGCCGGTAATGACAATCTTCCCCGAGAAGAAGCAAAGCAACACCACGGGCGACGCGTGCGGCCGGTAGATCAGCCCGGGGAACATGTTCTTCTGGTACGTGCAGTGCAGGTTCAGCCGCGTGTACATCGCCTCCAGATCCAGGCAGCCGCCGCCCACAGGGACCTCCACGTGGGCCACGATGTTCTGCGGCGGACGGTGAGGTCAGCGCGGTCGGAAAGGGGCATGTAAATGTTGCACAGGAAATTCAAAAACGCTTCTCACCTGAACGTCGCAAGATTTCAGCCAAAAGTCCACGCCCACCAGCGCTCGTTGCAAAAACCTCGCTATCCTGAGGCACGACAGGACGCCCTCGTACCAGCTCTTGCCCCCCGTCACCACCAGCTTGCCGCTGCTGAACAGCAGCAAAGTGCAGCTGGGGTTCGCCAGCCGTATCGTCATGGCCGCGAACTTGCGCCGGTCGTACGACGACCCCGGCAGGACCTCGCTGATCGCCTGCAGGTCCATCGGCATCTTCGTGCTCTCAATCTGCGCGGTGGACACTATATTGTGGATCACGGGCGAGGGCATCTCGGCGTCCTCGGGGTTGGCGGGCGGCGCGAGCGTGCACAGCTGCAGTGGGGTGTAGAGCCTCTTGCGCATGTGTTTTGTTTTTAAAGATGTGGTTTCCAGCAACGCGCGACCAGGAGATTTGGAACGCCGCCTCATTTATTTTTTTTTCAGTACAGCGGCATCCGCGGGTAAGGGTTCCCTCCCCCCATCTGCTGCTGCATGCGGATCGCGGCGGAGTATGCCATGATGTCCGCGGCGTTGGTCGCCATCAGCGCCTGCCACTGCGAGATCAGCTTCTCCGCGTCGCCCGCGCTCTTGCACACGCTGGGCTTGTCCTGACCCTTGGTCACTACCACGGTGCCGTCGGCCTGCGCGACCACCGTCACGTCGTCGTCGTGGATCTTCATCTTCACCTGCGCCCCCTCCAGCGACCTGCCCGTGCCCACGTTGTTCTTCGCGGCGTAGTTGAGGATGTCGTGCGCCACCGCGTCGGGGGTCTTCTTGGTGTTCAAGGCGCTCGTCGCGGCGTTCTTCGCGGCGGTCGCGGCGTTCTTCACCTTGTCCCACATGCCCTCCAGCCTGGCGATCCGCTCGTGCAGGTGCTCCATCTCGGAAAGGGTCCTCGCGGCGATATCGGGGTCCATTCGGGTACACTCCCTGAGGGCCCAGCCGGCCTTTTTATATCGGGCCGCATCCCGCGTTTTAAGTGGGATTCATATAAAAACACGACACTTGTGCCAATCCGATTCAAAGGCGTTTGTGGCGGGGGCAGTATATCACGACCATCGACCCATCCATCGTCGCTCGCACGCAGCCGACATGCGGATCCACAGGAAGAGGAGGAGGCAGTCCGCAGAGCATTCCCGACCGCACCCTCACCTCACATTCTGCGTCCTGTGCGGCTGCCACTGCGCCCCGGCGGACTGCAGATACGTCGACGCCTCGGTCGCGCAGCGCGCAGTCCGCTCCCGCTGCGCGCCCACCCAGTTCCACTACGCCGCAGTCATGGCCCTGCCCCCCGCAGACCGCAGGGCAATGTGCCTCCCCTGCGTCAACTGGAGAAGGCACCCAAGGGGCGCCAGGGGCATCCGCAGGGAGAAGCTCAGGTCCTACACGCCGCTGGATAGGTCAGGCTTGATTTTCCTGCTGCCCCTCTTACGCGCACCTGACTCTCCTCCTCTCCAGCATCATCCTCTTCGCGCTCGCCCCCGGCTACTTCCCCGAACCCGACCATCGCTGCTTCGGCAGGCTGGCCCGCGCCGCCGCGGACACGGCAAACGCCTTCGTGTCCGTCATCCCGGAGCAGGTCAGGACCGTCCTCGCCTCCGTCGCGGGCCACCGCCCCGACGCCATGCCGTCCAAGCTGATATCCTCCTGGTGGGAGCTCAACGGCAGCACGTCCTTCTTCCGACACCCGGAGACAGCGCGCGTCGTCCGCCACACGCGCTCCCTCGCGGAGGCGGGGGGCGACCACCGCGGAGAAGAGGAGGCCCACGCGGTGCGGAGGCGCTGGAGGCGGTAACTTGAATATAAAAAAATCCTCGTGTACTCCCTTCACACAAACCCCAATGACCGCCCGATTCCGCGTCCGAACCTCAGCGGACTTCGCCCTCGTCGAGCGCCACGTGTCTTTCCTCTACTCCTCGTCCTTCTCGAGCGAGGAGAGCGGGGGCAGCGCCTCGGTCCTCCGAAGCGCGTCCTTCCTGCGCTTCCGCGTTCGCTGCCTCTACAGGACGGGGAGAGTCCCGACCTGGTACGCAGCAGACGGCAGGCTGGCCATCTCTCTCGAGCGCGAGTGGCCTGCTGGAGGGGTCGGCGGTTGGGTCACGGTGGCGACCGCCAGGGACGACGCGCAGGCCTACGACGACTCGTGGGGGCGGACGGAGCGAGACTTCGACAGGGCGGAGGAGGAGTGTGAAGAGGAGGACGCGGCCGCGAGCGCTTGACGCAGGCATCGTTTTAAATATGTAATAATTCGTTTCCCCACACACATCGAAAGTTGAAACGCGGCACGCCGATCGGTCGAGCGGCGTTCAGTCGCCGCCGCCGTCGCCGTCGTCCTCGCCGCCACCATCGTCGTCATCTTCGTCCTCGCCGCCAACATCGCCATCGTCACCAACATCGTCATCGCCGCCGTCGCCTTCATCGCCATCGTCGCCATCGGCATCATCGTCCTCAGCGCTCCCGTCACCGGAATCCGGAGGTTCGCTCTCGCTCTCCGTGCCGAATATATCTTCATACGACACCGGTGGTCTTGCATCCCGCTCATCGCCGCTGCCAGGCTCGGCGCCACCTCCGGCGGGGCGCTCGTCGCCGCTCTTTTCATCGTCTGACAAGGGCTTAGTCTTTGCCTCCTCGGCTTCCCTGGCTGCCGCCGCGGCCTCCTCGGCCCGTCTCCGTGCAATTTCAGCCTTCTCCTCGAGGTACCTGACCCTCAGGGCCTGCATCTCTTCGCGCGAGAGCTTGGGCTTGAGGATTCGTCTCACCTCTTCAAATCCGGTCTTTGTGAACGTCGGCTTAAGTCTCGACACGGCGTGGGGGATGAAGCAGCGCCCAGGGAAAGAGCGGCCATGCTCGCCCATTTTCCTCAGTCCTGCAATCATAGGCCCGATCTCGTGCTCCTCGATGGGGTTGAGATTCGCAACAAGCCACTCGTGGATCTTCTTTTGTCGCCTTATCTCCTTCGCCTCGTTGTAGTAGGCCTCCGAATTGCCAACCTTCTGGGCTTGCAGCTCACCGACGCGCTCGTGGGCGTTGTCGTCCTTGCAGACGATGGACAGAACCTGGACGTACCCTTCCTGGCCAATGCGCTGCATCCTGGCGATGATCTGACCGAGTTCTTCGCGTGACCACGGCTCTTGGCACAGCACGCACAAGCGAAACCTCTGCAGGTTGACGCCCTCTCGGATGATGTCCAGAGTCGCAACAAGCACGAGCCCGTCCTCTGTCATGAGCCTCCTGAGCAACACCTTCTTCATGTCCTCGTTGACGCCGCCGTGGAGGGCAATAACGCGATTTTTGCCGGTGAGGTACCTCATGCGCTGGGCAATCACGTCAACTGCGTGTTTGTTGTTCAAGAGGATCATCTTACCCGAGCTAGGGTCCTGGTGGAGTGCCTCGACTGCGATCTTCATAGCAAGTTCGGTCTTGGTGAACTCGAGGGGGTTCAACCCGTGCCCCGCGAGAACTGCCCCCATGTAGCCTTGGCGCCCCCTTGAGATCCGCATCGCGGCCTCGTGGTTTCCGCTTTTCGCCACCACGTAGTCCACGCCCGGCTGGAGGCGGTGTTGCACCGGCTCGCCAAACACGGACAGCTCTCTCAAAATCAGCTTCGCCTCGTGATGGGTCAAGTCTCTCTCGGGGTCTAAACGCCTCGTCAGCCTCTGCCCCTTGCACGACTCTCTGCACTTGCAGGGATTGGGGACATCCGAATGTTGGGCGTGGATGTGCGTCTGAACGGCGAGGTGCGAGAGCAAATTCGCGGCCTCGTCGGTGTGGTTGATCAGTGGACTGCCAGAGATGCCGATGATGTAAAGGCGTTTTGAAATCGTGACCTTCCCCAACGTAAAACCGGGGTTTGTGTCCACTTTGCGAAACAACTGGTGTATCTCGTCGATCATCACGAGGGTGCGCGAACTGGTACCGTGGGCCGCAGTGGAAAAAAGCATGTTCAAGCCGCGGGCGCTCTGCTCATCGCTGAACGTAGCGTTCGTGACGAAGAAAACCTCGGGGACGTTGTCGTCCAGAATCTCTGTGATTGCATAGGGATCGCGAAACTCGGTCAGTGAGAGCCTCTTCATCTTGTCCACGGTGGTAACGTTAAGGCGCAGAAGCTCGACTTCCCACGAGAGGAGCACCATGTCGGTGCCGACGACGACGAGACGCACTACCTTGCCTTCTGCTTTGAGTCTGAGGTAAGTCGCCGCCGCGGTGGCTGTCTTGCCAGCCCCCATCTGCATGGTGAGCATTGCGGCCTTGTGCTTTTTCAAGAGCTTCGCGACAGTGACCGCTGCATCGACCTGGGACGGAAACAGGGGCGGATGCACATTCTCCTTGAAGAAGTTCTCCAGCTCCTCGTTCTCCTCCCTATTGTTTCTTGTGTACGTGATGTCCCTCAAGACTTGCGATGCCTTATCCCCCATCTGCTCATTAAACTCCTTGCCTTTGTTGAGTAACCTACCCAGTTCCTTGGATCCATCCCAGGTCGGGTCCTTGCGATCTGGGTCCACAGCCTCTGCCCTGCAAATGACCTTTTTATTGTCCAGCAGATTTTCAGTACAGTATACAAGGTGTTTGTTGAGCTTTTCTGGGGATATCGGATTAAAGTCCACACACTCAGGGGGAGGGTTACTTGGGTCGTCCTGCTCCAGGTACGACGTCTTCGACTTCTTCGTGAACCGGTGCTTGCCCCTCGTTATGCCCCTCTTATGGCATGACCCCCCTTTCTTTGCGGCTGACACTGTTTCTGCGTCAGGTGGATCTTTTTTTTGCGGGTCGCCTTCGACATCCGCGTGGGGACCGCTCTGCATGCTTATCCTCGGCAATGCAGGCGATGCCTTGTTCAGCAATGCCTCTTTAATACCCCGCTGGCGTGGTCAAATCACCTGCTTCGTTAATCCTCCGCCTCCACCCCCCCACTTGCTTCGTTACTCCTCCGCCTCCACCTCCCACTTGCTTCGTTACTCCTCCGCCTCCACCTCCCACTCTGACACCTGGCATCCCTGCCCCCACACCTTCAAGCAAATCACGCGCACCGCCGCCCCGTAGGTGCCCATCGCCACCCGTCGCAGCCGCCGCGCGTACTCCACCTCGTGCTTGGCGAACTTCTCGCGCCCGCCGTGGAACAGGCACACCAGACAGCACTGCCCGCCCAGCTCGCACACGATGTCCACGCTGTATATCCGCCTCCTCTTCAGGTCGAGCAGCCCCCGCTGCAGCACAAACAGGCCCAAATCCTGCTGCCCGAACCACGAATCCACCGCTGCGAGGATGAGCGACCACCTGTCCGTGTCGCTGAGCGAGTCTCGCTCCACCCTCCCCCGGTTGAACACCGCCCTGAACCGGTTCAAGTGTCGGACAGGCGCGTTGGATGCCCAGCGAGCGCCCCGGAAGACGGCCCTCGCCATCAGCGGGTGCAGTATCAGGGTGGCCGCCGAGACGGGCTCGCTCGCCGTCAGCGGGTCCCGTATCAGGGTGGCCGCTGAGACGGGCTCGCTCGCCCCTGCTGATGCTGTTGCCATGATGTCTCTGCCCGACTCACCTCGATTTTAATAGCCCTCACCCCGCGACCCTCGGGATGATATTAAAGCCTCGGGGAATTCAGCCCCGTGACCAGCGCCCCGATGCCAGCACAGCTTCACTTTCTGGTCAGGACAGACCTTGTCCTCGGCGGCAAGATGCACACCCCCGCGGAGGCGCGCGCAAGCATGATCGACGACGGCACCCAGCCGGGCAAAGTCACTGGATTCTTCCTCGCCGCCTGGCTCGGCTCGGGCAGCAAGCAGTTCAGCCTCTGCCCCATCGGCCCAGACGGCACCTCCGAGGTGCGCGTCACGGTCAATCCCGGCGACGTCGACACCCTCAAGCTCGCCGTCACATTCAACATGGCGGCCCCCAAGGGCACGCGAAACTGCCACCTCGCGTCCTCCTTCATCCCGCTCTCGGACCTCGCGGAGTTCCTCTCAGCCCCTAATCCGGTCTGCGCGTCTGCGGGTGTCGCGCGCACTACGCCGGCGCTGGCCCTCACCCCCGCCTCGAAGACACCCCAGTTCTCAGCAGACCAGGCCTGCTTCGCCATGGGGGACAACTTCACGCGCAACTCGGCGGTCCTGCGCTTCGTCGACGCGGGGTCATCCAACCTCTCTGAGCTCTCCAGGCTCAAGCTCAGGCCGTCCGCGCTCCGCAGCCTCGACCGCACCTGCGGCGCCGTGAGCAGGCTGGGCAAGGAGCTCAAGGCCCAGATATCTCAGTTCGCCGTAAGCCCCCTCAACGCGGGGCCGCAGTACATGCAGGCATTCACGTACGGCCAGATGGAGGGCCTCATGACCCACTACGCGCTCTTGGGCCACGCCTTCTCGTGCATGCCCTCCCCAGTCGACCTGCCATGGGTCATGTACGACGCCTACCAGACCGTCCAGAGCACGGGGCTCTCCCTGCAGGCGCTCTCCGCCCTTTCCGACGCGGACCTCGTCCTCCGCTTCGGGCTCCCCATGATCTCGCGCCACACCGCCTGCGCCCTCACCACCATCTACTGCACGGACTACACCGTCAACGCGGTGGGCCAGGCCTGCAAGCTCAGGGAGACAGAGGACATCGCCCAGACCTTCTCCAGCCTCAGCATGCTCACCCAGCCGGGCCTCGCGGCCGCCGCGCCCTTCGTGCCGGCCCCGGCAAGGCTCGTCACCATCCCAGAGTGCATCGGAGCCCTCACGGACGCCCAGCGGGCCCGCCGCAAGTCGGGCCTGGCAAACCGCTTCTCCTTCTCCAAGGTCGTCGACGACTGCGAGAACCTCTCCCAGGCCATCCTCTTCAAGGCGGACGGCATACGCAACGTGTACCTGGGCCTCTTCGCGGGCGCGGCGCCGGACACCGACGCCTCCTCCGCCAGGAAGCTAGCCTCCCTCATGTCCCGCTGCGCCGCGCAGGTCAACCCGCACCTCTACGCGAGGCTCACCCAGGCCCACCACGAGGCCATGGCGCCTATCCTCGTCCGCCTCGGCAGGCTCCTGCACTCGGGCGTCTGGTCCAACTGCCTCGCAGTCGTCTCCGCGAAGGGGCCCTCCTACGACAGCGAGAACCCAGCGGCGTCCGCGGGCGGGCTCAGCGGCCACGGCACCGTCATCGCGCGCGTCAAGGACCTCGCCACGGGCCACTTCGTCCACTGCCCGGTGGAGGGCACGACCTACTTCTCCGTCGACCAGGACCCGCCGCAGGGCTTCGCGCGGTCCTGGAACATACGGCTCGCGGACGGCTCCAGCAAGTCCTTCGACCACGCAGAGCTCGCCTCCACCATCGCGCAGAACGTCCACGACACAGCCGGCGTGAGCTGCGACAACCACATGCTAGCGCACATCCGCGCGGACTACGGCCCGGACCCCTTCAAGTGCCCCTTCTACGTCTCCGCCTTCTACACGGGGCTCTCCGAGGGCTCTACGGGCTCCCTCGGCTGCGTCCCCCTCGACACCGCGCCCCCGCCCAGCTTCGGCGCGGGGACCAGGCCGGTCTTCGGCGCCCCCGTCACGGGCCTCTCGCGCCCCTCCACCGTCGCGGTCCCCGTCAAGGCAGAGATGCTCGCGGAGACCAACAACGGCTGCGCAAACACCCACCACGAGATCCTCGGGCTCCTCCGCGACCAGGTCTCGGAGGCGTGGAGCCCGGAAATCGACCCCAAGACAGCCGCCACCGTCGCATCCTACTGGCAGCCGTGCGAGTCCCCGGACCACCCGGGCGTCTGCTTCGGAAACCCGGCGGACTCCGCGAGGTGCATCCGCAGCGAGAACACCTGGGCGTTCGACAGGCCAGAGCACACAGCCATGGCGGTCCAGCTCTACCGCGAGCTCGCGGAGAACTTCAACGCCCTGCAGGCCAGGGACCCGGCGTCCGACGGGTCACGCGCCCACGCCTACGGCCAGTACCTATCCGCCTCGCTGCGCATCACCCTGCCCGTGCCGCGAGCCTCGTCCCAGAAGCCAGTCTCGCTCTCTTGCGTGAGGAACCTGCGCCAGGCCGTCACCAACCTCGGCGTCGGCAAGCTCGCGGCGTGCCCCCTCAAGGCAGCGGCCATCACCGCCCGCGCAAAGGTCGTCTCGGACGCCCCGTTCTACATGTGCGACAGGGGGAGCGGGTTTGTGCACGCGCACAGGGTGAAGCTTGCCTGAAGAAAAATGTTCTGGGTAAAACTTGCATGAAAAAAAAAACGTTCCAAGTTCCCTGGTAGGCTATAACTAAAAGTTAAATCGGCTGTCGATGACCACAGCCTCAAAGCGCCGCCGCTCCGCTAACCCCCACTCATCGCGCAGCATCCCGCGCGCTACCTTTAACCGCCTCGTGCGCGAGATCACGGGCGACCTCGGCGTGCCCCCGCACACCACCAGTCACATCAAGTGGAGCGCCAAGGCCCTCAAAGGATTCCAGGAGGAGTCAGAGCTCTACCTCAAGGAGCACTTCGAGCGCGCGAGCGCCCTCTCTGACCGCTTCAACCACCGCACAGTCACCCTCAAGCACTTCAACGACGGGCGCGCTCTGTCTGTGTTTGGGGCGGCGGAGGCTTGAAAAAATAAAAAAGCAAACCCCCCACCATACCTTGCTCGGGTAGGAGTTGACGATCCGCACGTCCGACACCCCGTCCGGCCCCTGCAGCACCAGCTCCTCCATGTTGCACCGCACCTCCTTGTACGGCGGCATCTTCAGCCCCTCGTAGATGAGCGCCAGGAACTTTTGCACATTCCGCAGCAGCTTCTGGCTGATCCGCTTGCACGTCGAGTAGATCGAGATCTCAACCCCCCGCGCGCTGTAGAGCAGCGCAGCAGCGAACATGCTCACCGAGATGGTCTTGCCGAACCTGCGCAGGCACACGCTTAAAAAAATGCGCGTTCCAACTGTGCTGGTGGGCAGAGGCGACAAACAAGGCACCGCAATGGACGCCATGCCCATCCCAGTCCCAGCCGAGGCAATCGACATGCTGCCCCCGGCCATGTGGCCAGTCTACTGGGAGATGTTCCCGCACGGGAGGCAGGAGCTCCCAGCCACCGTGCCATTCCCGCTGTGGAAGGCCCAGATGAAGAAGATGGGGGTCGAGGGGAAACCCCCCCCTCCGCCGCCCATCCTCAAGTCCTACTGGGGAAAGCTCTCGTCCGGGCCCGCCCTCGCAGACAGGTCGAAAAATAAGCGAAAGGCCTCGCCAGAAGACGACAAGGCCGACTCCCGCGGCCCCAAAGTCGGGCCCGCCCCCCCCGTGCCGCGTGCCTTCTGGGACCGCTACTTCCAGCTGTTCCCCCACGGTCACTGCTCGACGGGGTCCTACGAGCCAGAGGACGGCAGGCCAGCCTACGACGAGGCCGAGTTCAAAAAGCCGAGGTACATGCTACGCCGCGGGACACTATGCGTCAGGGTCAGCGGCAGCACGGACGACGCCCCGGTCTACAGGCGCTCTACAGGGTGCGACGCCTTGGATAAGCACGGCAACTGGATAGGGCCGGGATAGTGATTACCTCCTCGGCGTCGATATCAGTATTTCCTGCGATAAATTGTCCCACCCATTCAGGTCCAGTATCGCCTGGTGCGCCCGCGCGAATGACCCCTGCGGCTCGGTCTTGAAGAACACGCGAGCGCACGCCCGGATGAAGTTCTCGTGGAACATCCGCTGGTGGAAAGACCGCTGCCACCCCTGACGGTCCATGGCGTCCAGCGCGTCCCGGCACTGCTTCATCCGCGCGAACCCGTCGCGCGCGCTCGCGCCAGACCGGTGCCGCAGGAACCTCTGCAGCTCGTTCCTGCTCCTCCCGCTCTCAGCCGCTTCCCTCGCTTTCTCCGCCAGGATCGCGTCGTAGGCCTCGTAGAGGGCAGCGTACGAAAACGCAGCAGACGCCACCATCGTTTTTAATCGCGGATCATCAAGCCGCCGCGGTTATATACCGCGCGGCTCCAAAATTGAACAGTGCTCCCTCCCTATTTAAGCGCAAATGCACGGCAGCCTTCAGCGCCCATGCTTTCCAAGACTGGCAAGGGCGTTAAGGGCGAACCCAAGGGCGATTTCTTTCTCCACTTCCCGCGCGACCATATGTGTCATGGCTGGTGGTTTCTCCTCGACGAAAAGGATGGCGTTTCCAAGTACATTGTAGAAAAGCTGAAGGACTGCAACTCGTGTCCGACGCTTACTAGGAAGACCCAGCCAGGCGACGCCAACTTGAATTCGTGGGAGATCAAGTACAACAACCCAGAGAACCCCAGGGAGGAGATATCTTACAAGTTCACCTCCTCAAGGTCAGATCCGGCCAAAATTGGTAGAGAGGTGGTCGAGCAACTCGTCGACGGTGTCTCATATGACAAGCGCGTTGTGATGTGCTTCTCCAAGACCTCCGTCAACCCTTTCTCAAAGGACTCGTACAAGGATGGTGAGAGAAACGCGGACGAAAAGAAGTTCTGCGACAGGGTGGTGAAGCGCCCCGCCCCTGCCCCTACTGCCGGTGACGGCGCTGGCGCCCCTCCCGGCGGTGACGGCGCTGGCGCCCCTGCCGGCGGTGACGGCGCTGGCGCCCCTGCCGGCGGTGACGGCGCTGGCGCCCCAGCCGAGGCGCCTGTGTCTGCTGCACAGGCACAGGGCGAGCAGCCGCGCGGCAAACGCAGGAAGAGGTGTGATTACAACGAGAACAACGCCGAGGGACGCCGCATTGGAGGGTCCCGCGCTCCCCGTGCGGTGTGCACCTACAAGCCTCCTCGCAGCAAGCCTGACGCGGCCGTCGTCGTCGCGCAGTTGGTTGGTGTCGAGGCCCCCGCCTCCGCCGAAGTGGCCCAGGCCCCCGCCTCCGCCCAAGTGGTCCAGGCCCCCTCGCCCGCAGTCGCAGCGGGTGCCGCCGAGGTCCAAGCCCCCGCGGCCGCGGCCGCTGCAAGCGGCGCCGAGGTCCAAGCCCCCGCACCCGCGCCCGCTGTGGGCGGGGCCGAGAAGGCTGAGGACCGCGTCGAGGCTTCCAGGAAGCGATACTTGGACGCCGTGGATCTCCACGATCAGGCCTGCAAGAAACTCAGGGACCTTAGGAGGCAGACCAGGGAGGCCAGCACAGCCGCCAACAAAGCGGCGGTGAATCTCGAGGACGCCCATCGCAAGTACCTCGCTGCGCAGGGAGCGGATCACGACGGCGACGACGTCGTAATCGTCGGCGAGTCGCTCGCCTGCGCCGGCGCTCGCCCCCGCAGCGTGTCCCCCGACGGCGGCGGCGGCGGCGAATTCGCGGCGATCGCTGCAACCTACCGCTGCGCAGGGTACCCCGTCATCGGCACCCGCGGCGGCGGCGGCGGCGGCGGCTGCGGCGGCTGTGGCGGCGGCGGCAACTAGGCCTCACCCATCTTCCTCGCCCCCCTTGGGCATCGGCATGAGCAGGTCGTCGCGCCACGCGCCGTACATGGCCGCCAGGCACAGCGACGCGGAGCACACCCAGAAGAGCCTGCAGTTGGCCACGGTGTACATGCTTGGGCCCCTGTCCCACGCGTGTCCCACCCCTAGGAAGTAGTCCATAACAACCAGTAAAAACACAATTACCAACCTGTTCGAGTACTGCTGCGGCACGTTGTACACAGCGATCCCCACCCCCGCCATGTACCCCAGTATGTTCGCGTTGGCCGCCGTCATCGCTCCCGCGCCCGCGCCCCCGCCTTGCGCGTCCGGCCCCGCGCTCTGGTAGCCCCCCGCGCGCTGCTCGTCCGCTGACCTGCACAGCTGCGACAAGAAGTGCACCATCAGGTACGCCGCCGCGCCCCCCGCGAACGCGTCCACGGGGCTGCAGGCCGCGATAACCGCGATCAGGTGCGCCCCCGACACCACAAACCAGAACATGGCGTCCCACAGCCCAGCCTGCGCCACCGCCTCCGCCGCGTAGGCCGTTTCGTCCGACAGGATCCCCCCGTCCATCAGCGTGCGCGTGCTCGACACAAACGCCGCAGCCGCAGCCGACACCAGCAGGCACGGCAGCGGGAGCATCATCCGCACCGCCTCGGTGCTCCCGCACGCGTGCGTCAGCGTCCCGTTGGACACGCACGGCTTGTACACAAACACCTGCACGCTCGCGAGGGGAAAGTACCACACCACGCCGAACATTATCGCCAGCTGAGAGATCCCAAGCCCGTACCCGACGCCCTCCGCCGTCCCGCACATGTCTCTCTATGTCGATGAGCGTTCGTACACGAGCGTTAAATATTTAACCGCTGAGGGGGTGCAGAGCCACGATGACGGAGAGGGAAGGTATCGTGGACATGGAACAGGACGGCGCAGACTGCGGCGCCGCCACCCAGTTTGCCTTCGACGAGGACATGGGCCACATGCCCCCGTGCGAGGCGACGCTCGGCAGGGCCGCGCCAAGGCAGGGCAAGGGCAATACAAACCTCCTGCCTGACCGCCCCTACTGGGAGACCAGGCCCTTCCCGCCGCTGCCCGCGCCCCCAGTGGAAGAGCCAAAACAGCCCGCCGCCAGGGAGCCGCCCGCTTACGCGTACGCCCCCTTCGGAAGGGTCCCGGCGCTCCCGGGGGTCGACGTGCCAGCGCCGCCCCCCTTTGCCAGGCCGCGCGCGGATGAGGTCATCACTATCCAGGACGACGACGTTTTTGAACCCCCTGGCCGCGTCGTAACCATCCACGACAAGGAGGAAGGCCAGGACCTCGTCGCCAGGCCGCGCAGCCGCAGGGGCAGCAGGAGGCCCAGGCCCAGCGCATCCGCAGCCTCCTCCTCGTCGTCAGCTCTGGTCATCGACGTCGACGCAGACGACAGCAACAACGTCCCCGAGCGCGGCCAGCGCGCACCCAGGAAGAGCCGCTCGCCCCGCCTCGCGCGCCCTCCCGACGCGCCGCCGCCGCGCCTCGGCCGCAGCCTCTACGACGCCGTCCAGACCCACGGCCACTTCGGCATGGTCGACTCCGGCGAGTCAGACGGCGGGCTCAGGCGCCTCGTCGTCCACGTCCCCAAGCGGTCCCGCGGCTACATCCTCGACATACGCCCGGGGGAGGTCATACACGCCAACAGCGCCAGGGGCAAGGCCGTGGGCGGCAGGCTCGAGGTCAAGTACGTCACGAGGCACCAGTACTTCGCCCCGGGCAGGGCAGTCACCTCCTGCGTCATCGGCGTCCCGGAGTGGCAGTGGGAGAGGTTCATGTAGCAGGATCACGCCCGCGGCGATGACAACAACTAGCATCAGGTGGCATAATCACCCCACGACGATGACCCGTGAGATCGCCCCCGCGTGGTATTTAAGCCCTCCCATGGCCGCCCCCTCGATTCATGGCAACAACGGACGCGTCGGCCAAGCCCCCGCAGGAGCTCTCCTCCATCCTCACCCAGGTCCAGTCTCTGCAGAGCGACCGGGAGCGGCTCATGCGCGAGCTCGAGGAGGCCAAGTCCAAGATGGACAAGCTCCAGGTCCTGTGCGACGCCCCCGACGCGCGCCTGTCGATTTTGCTCCTTTTGATTTCCGCCGCGTGCCTCGCCCTGACCGTCCGGCTTTTCTTGCGCCGCAGGAGGGGAAAAGAGAAGAGATGAAGAAGGTGCTCGACACCGTCATCGCGCGGTGGCTCGCGGACAGCGTGAAGAGCGACGACGCGCGCAAGCAGTTCTCGGAGGGCATGGAGCGGCTCGTCAAGGACACGCGCGCGGAGAGCGGCATCTGGACCGTCGCGTGCGAGGCGTCGCACGCCCACGCGTCGAGGCTCGAGGAGATCGAGCGGCTCCGCACAGAGTGCGAGTCCCTCAGGGCCTCCAGCGGGGGGGCATTCAAGGACGAGGCATCGAGGAAGCGAGGGCGGGACGAGCCCTCCGCTTCCTCCTCCAACGACATCTGGGCGGGATTCGAGCTCGACTTCTCCAAGGTTTAAGTTTTTTTTTTGAGCGGGATTCGAGCTCGACTTCTCCAAGGTTTAAGTTTTTTTGAGTTTTAATGAACAAACAACAAAAACCAACGCTCAAACAAGCCTCTGGATAGTAGGCTGGCTGTTGATCTTGTAGCCCTTGCCCGCGCGAAGCGACGCGCACCCGATGAAGTCCGGGCCGTGGTGCCCGCTCCCCTTCACGTCGTCGATCACCATTCCGTCCGCGCTCAGCACCCGCATCGTCCCCTGGAACGCCAGCGCCTCGGAAGACGCCTCGTTCTCCGTGGCGGCAAGGCCGGCGTTCTTCCGGATCGTGTGCAGCTCCTGGAAGTTCGGCATCTTCATGTGGTACGGGCGGTACCCGTTCTCGTACAGCGGGTTGTTGAACACCCGGAACTGCTGCGCGTCCACCACGTGGATGTTGTCGAAGTCGGCGCTCGCGCGCACAGTCATAGGCCCCAGGGTGTCGTAAAACACGATGGGCGACGGCCAGTTCGACTGGAAGTGCTCTTTAAACACCCGCGTGTGCTGCCCGCCGCGCACGCGCGCGTCCGCGTGGTTGAACGCCATCACCATCATCGACGGGCCCCGGTAATTTCGGGTCACGTCCATCGTCGCGTTGTCGAACGAACGCCGAGAGTTCGGGCGCGTCTCGTCCACGCTGTCCCACTCCACCGCCGAGTCCTCCTTGCCCCCGACGTACCCGTCGTACGCGATGTCCCACAGCCGCACCAGGTTCCGCTCGTTGATCACGATCGCCCGCTCGTTATACTTGTACGACATGCCCCAGATGCCGTGCATCGAGTCGTCGTAGCAGCTCAGCTCGGTCTGCCCCCAGAACGTGCTCCCCAGGGACTCCCCGCCCTGCCCCAGAATAATCCCCAGCATGTGGTGCTCGATGTTCGGGCGCACGATCACGATCTCCACGTTCTCCGTCGCCGCGCTCAGCCGCGCCTCCGCCATCGCGGCCGCGCCTCCTCCACCACCGCCGCCGCCGGGACCGCCGGGACCGCCGGGACCGCCGTAGATCGGGTCGGGGTACGCAAAGGTCATCGTCCCCACCCCAAAGTGCGGGTGCGGGTAGTTGATCTGCGGGCTCAAGAA
>Ga0172372_10002751_pt1 | contig 26424 bp, 26 predicted proteins | sample LakKiv5m_2_FD_114544 | JGI IMG/M metagenome (GOLD analysis project Ga0172372, IMG submission 114544) | Freshwater microbial communities from Kabuno Bay, South-Kivu, Congo - kab_092012_9.5m | ecosystem: Environmental > Aquatic > Freshwater > Lake | place: Democratic Republic of the Congo...
AGGCGCTTCTTCAACAGCGGCAGGTGCTTCTTCAACAGCGGCAGGTGCTTCTTCAACAGCGGCAGGTGCTTCTTCAACAGCGGCAGGCGCTTGAATAATAGTCTCAACAATATTATCCAAAACTTCTTCGGTTATATCCAAAGTATTTGCTTCGACTATCATATTTGGTTCTTCTGTATCATCTAATAAATTAGTAACTACATCAACAACCTGATGAATCATAACATCGTTATTTTCATTTTGAGTATTTTTTTCTTCCTCATTTTGGGTATGTGTAGTATCAGTTAAATTATTATCAGTATTATTTTCAACTGACACGGTATCAACGTGATTATTCTGTTTATTCTTATCCATAACAATTTTACTAAATAATGGCCCCATTATATACTATTTAGTTATTTTATTTATACATAATCAATATTTAAGTATAAATACTTATTTAATGTATTATATGATAATTTGGTGTAAAATAAATTAATATCAACAAAAATATGTAGAAGGTTAAATAAGACCCATATTCATTAATTCCTATTCCATAAAAATTCAATATTTTTGTGATAGAATATAATATTACCATTGTTATACCAAAAACGGTTACACTACTCATAGCCTCCATTATATTATTAATTAGAAATAAATAATAATATTTACACTATTGTATATTCATCACGTTTACTACTATTATATTGTTCTCCTAATGTTCTGTTATCTAACATATGATAAGAAATTGGTATAAACTGTTCCATTTTTTTTACTAATATATTTGGACCAAAATCATTTGTATTTGATTGAATTACAATAGTATCTGATAGTGAATACATATTCAGGTTATTTATATCAAAAATATCGTGAACAACATTAACAACGTTTTTCATAAATAGAGCATAACGTGTTACTCCTCCTGTAACATATCTGCCATATTTGTTATCTATCAATTTCTGTTTAGAATCAAATACTCTTATTTTATTTAAATCGCTTGTATTATCATAATATTGTAACCATCCTCCTGCCATAACCGCACTTCCAAATGTGTCAAAAAATGGATAATACATTATATCCATATCGTATAACGCAGCTTTTTCCGGCCCAAAAATCACATTTAATTCGGATTTTTTATAGTCAGACCCACTGTATACTATATCAGGACATGAATATACAGATGTTAAATTATTTTTTCTAAGTATACCTAATTCAGAATTATGTATAAATAAGTTTGTCACCATTTCTGAAATAGGAATATTACAGACTGATTTTATATTTATTATTTCAGTTGTTAATACAAACCATGATTTAATTTTTGAAGTTAAATATAAATATTTAATATCTACATTACTAATATTTATTAATGCGTAAATATTTTCATCATCATTAATGATACCTTTATATGCCTCTAAATTTAAACTGCTATGGTCACAGTGTATATTGTCTAAATAACTTTTTATATCATTTATTAATAATTCTGAAATACTATTTCTCTCTTCATTAACACTAATAAATGGTAAAATAAATTCTTCTTTTATATCCTGACTGTTGGAACATATTTTATTTAACATTATTTGTATATATGGATATCCGTCTATATGTGATATATGATAACAAATATACCCCAATTTGTTATTTTGTATTTTATTATAAATATCATTTGTATTCATATAAGTATCCGCATTTATTTCAGGTAAATATTTATATTCCATAAAAATATATATAATCATAAAATACTTTTTAAGTATATTTCTTATTAATGTTTATTATTGCTTTTACAAATTTCTCTCAATTTACTTATTTATTTTGCGTTTAATCTCATCCTTTACAACCTCTTCTCTATTTTCCAACAAATGCTTAGTCAATTCTGTTGCTAATTCAGGTTGGTCTTTATAATATTTCTGAAGCTGAGCTAGTAAAAACTTACCAGAAATTGTCTTTTTCGATTTTGTTTGTTTATATAACAATGCTCCTCCATTAATATCAAAACAATCAATTGAATTACCTTTCATAATTCTTACTAAAGAATCGGTTAAACCTTTCTTTTTTGCTACCATTACCTTTGTCTCCGTCTTTAATTTTAAAAGTTCATTATCTATTTTAATCCATTCACGGATATTATTTATTAATTCTTCTTTTGTAGCAGTTTGGTTTGTTGTCTCTTTTCTAACAGTATTTTCTGTATTTGTCTCCATTAATTAGATATTATATTAGTTTTAAGTATATTATATCTAAATTCTTTTTTTATGTTTTGTAACACATCATATTTACATATTCGCCTTCTTTTTACCCACAGTAAACCATAATATTACTGACATAATTGTTCCGACTACGTATCCGTGTCCTAATCCAGTTTCATTTCCTAAATAATATTGACCAATTGTTGGCATCAAAAAACAGGACAATACGGCATAAAATACCATTATATACCAGAACTCCGTGTTCATTATTTTATATATTACATAATTATTATATTTTACTAAACACGAAAAAGACAATAATTATTTACTATGTCGCTTGCACATATTATGTCCGTTGTATCCATTTAATCCACACTCTTGGCCTTTACGTAATCCTGTTTTTAATATAGCAACACATAATTGTGGAGAAGAATCAGAAACAAATACACCAATCTCATTTGTCTGACTTACTACAACATTTTCTGCCATAACCTTGTTTTTTTGTTTTGTTGTTGCTTTATCTATAGCTTTCTGTAAAACCTTCTGCTTTTGTTTTTCTTCATTTATAGCCTTCAACAAAATCTTTTGTTTCAACTTCTCTTCTTTTTGTTTCAATTTCTCTTCTTTTATTTTGGATTTTAAAGTCAATGTATACTCTTTGGCAGCCTGTCTAATGTGACACGGACAATATGATTTTTCCAAACCATCTATATTACTTACAAATGAATTATAACAAGGAATACTTTTTCCGTTAGTGGTTACATTTATTTTGCTACACACTCCCTTCTTAAAAGTATATCCATAAACTTTATAAGTGTAAGAACCTGTATTATATAGTTGTTGATTAATGTGTGATGTATTATCTACAACACGATATGAAATATCACAAGTGTTTACTCCATACCTTTTTATAAAAGGTGTATTTTCATAATATGGCAATAATTCAATTTGAATACCTCTACAATATGGACATTTTATATAGTAATCACAATGGGTTTCTTTCAACATCTTAAAATCATTTAGTGATAATGTTTCATTTATATATGTTTTAAATTCAAACTTTTGTTTACACACTTCGGTGTAAATCGCATCATAATTAAATACGTGTTTACATTTTAACGTAACATAATTGTCTTTTAAAGGTAATCCTGTTATTTGACAAACTTTAGAATTATCAGTTTCCTCTTTAGCGTCTTCATCTAAAGATTTATATAATTCGTCATAAAAATTTATATCTCCTTCTAATTTATAATTTAATTTGCTCATAAAACTAGCAATATATTATCTTTTACAATTAATCTTTAAATTTATTTTATTGTATTTAGTTATAAATATGTCACCAAGCCAGTGGGGACCTCCGACATGGATATTTTTACATACACTTGCTGAAAAAATAAAAGAAGACAGTTATCCTATAGTAGGCAAACAACTCATACATAATATTATTCATATATGTGGATTGTTACCATGCCCAGATTGTTCCGCTCATGCGAAAAAATTTTGGTCAAATGTTACAATCAATAATGTTCAAAAAAAGAAAGACCTTATTGATTTATTATATGTTTTTCACAATTCAGTTAATCAGAGAAAACGATTGAAACCATTTCCATACGACGATTTACAAAACTATAACTCGAAAAATGTCGTTGAGACATTTAATAACTTTGTTAAAAATTTCAATACTAAAGGTAATATGAATTTATTAACTGATTCGTTTCACCGTTCGAGACTATTAGCTAATCTTAAACAATGGATGATTAATAATATTAATCATTTTGAATTGTAATTCAAATATTATTTACTAACAGAAGAACCCACTATTTCTCCATTTTTATATAAACTACATTTAAATTGTTGTTTAGAAGGTCTAGAACATACCTCCTTATTACTTGTTAATTCATTAATAAATAATAGACTTGTGTTTCCTGTTGATATCACTGTCATTACTATTATTGCTCCCAAAGCCAATGCGCTAAAAATATCCCCTATCAACTGTGATGTAAAATCTATACAACCATATAATTTTTTAATACCTATATCGTAACAAATATATGTTAAGAAAAACATTAACGCCATATAATTAACTGTATTTGTATTATTTTGTTTACCGATGACTATCATAGGCATCACAAAATAAGTCAATGATAATACTAAAATAAATGTGCTAAATGTATAATTGGTAGTCGGTAAAAATACACCAGAGTTACAAATATTATTTGTAACTATTTCATCTTCGACTCCAAACACATATTTTATAAATAGACCTCTTAAAACAGATGTCCAAAATAAACAAAATATATAAAACAATCCTTTAAAAACTGCTGATGAAAATATGGAAAACAATAATATGCTCATCATAAGTATTAATGGTGAATAAAATGACAATGCTGAAAATACATTTAACGTAATGTTATTGTTATTCATATCACTAATGTTGTTCATATTTATATTATATTAAAATAATATATTATTCTTTTTCCATTATTAGTTCTATCGCTTCATCTATATGGGTTATCTGATTAAAACTTATTCCTTCTACTAACTTTGTTGTTCCATACTTCTTCATAAAATCTTCATAGTCTCTGTTATTATCCTTTGGAAAAATGAAATGTTTCACACCTGCTTTTATTCCTCCTTGAAATTTATATCCAAGAGCACCTATTTCACCAACGTTTCCATTCAAGTCAGATGCTTCTCCTGTTACTGCGAATGTATTTTTTATTTTAACATTATTTAACAAACTGAACATCAGTAATGTAATTGCTATTCCAGCACTTGTTCCACTTTTCGATATAGAGCCATCACCCATATGAAGATGAATACCTTGTTTTTGAACTCCATTGTATAATTCATTCAAAACCTTTTTTCTCTCATCACTTAACAAACTATATGCTAAAGTCAATGATATTTGAAAAGACTCTTGCATCATCTGGTCTAATAATCCTGTCATTTTTAGCTCCAAAAATTTATTTGCCGGAAAAAATCTAGCGCTAGCTGATAAAATACCCGAATTTCCCAAACTTGTGGCATATAAACAATTGATAACACCTACTTTACTGACTTCGTGTATTTTCTGAACCTTTACTTCACGTTTATCCTTGAAATACTTATTCTTAATATCATCTACTGTTATTGTTATAGGAATTTTACAATTAACTGAATATTTATTTTCATTGTATGTCTTTAAAATGTCTAAATTCAATTCTCCTATTATTTCTATTAGTTTTTCCTTTAATTTTCTTACACCTGGTTCTAGTGTATATTCTTCTATTATGAACTTCAAACTTTCGTCTAAAAATATAATCATATTGTCTAATCCCATTTTTTTATATATTTCCGGAAGCAAATGCTTATTACATATAACAATTTTATCCTCAATGGTTAAACTATCAAATTTTATTCTATGAACCCTGTCCAACAATATTTTGTCAATTGATTCTACATCGTTATAAGATAAAATAAATAATACCTTAGACAAATCTAACTCTACACCAGAGAAATATTTATCATGAAACGATTCATTTTGAGTTGAATCTAACAAATGAGTCAAAATTCCCACTATTTCTTTTCCATGCTCGGTCTTACTTATTTTGTCGACTTCATCAATTAAAATTATAGGATTCATACATTTTTTATCCATAAGTATTTGAACTATTTGTCCCCAAGTTGAACCAACATAAGTATACGAATGTCCAACCAAACTTGATGAGTTCGCATCACCTCCTATTGCTATTAGAGAAAAGGGTCTACTATTTCCATCTATGTCTTTCAAGCAATTAGACAATCCTTTGGCGAGAGTTGTTTTTCCTATTCCTGGTGCGCCTTCGAAACCTAATACACACCCAGTGTTATCGTTTCCATTAACCCATTGGGCAATTATTCTCTCAACGTGCTTCTTTGCTTTTTCATGACCGTATACAGAATTATCTAATATATATTTGACACTATTCATAAAAGTATTTATTTTATTAAATCCTTCGAATATTTTTTGTATAGTTACTTCTACTTCAAAAGGCAATTGTAAATTGTGAATATTCGGAGTACTATTTAAATTATTATTATTTTTACCCTCCTTAGAATGAGATAATGAGAGAAAAAGTTCTTGAATTATGGTAACCTCAGAATCAATATTTTTATTTATAATACTTTTAATCATTATTATCAATTCATCTGCTATTTCATTTTTATTTTTATTTGAAACCTTTATCTTTTTATATGTTAATTTGTTCAACTTGAACTGTTCATTAATCGATGAGACAAAATGTAATAATTCTGGTTTATTCATTTTTATTATAGTTGTGTTTATATTTTCATCAGTTAGCATAGAATGATTTATGATTTCATTACTTGGTAATTGTATTGGTTTTAATTGAGACAAATAGTTTAATATTTCTAAATTTGTATACATTTCCTTTTTTACAAATCCTTCTAACTTCAACAAAATTGAGTTTGTTGAATCATTTTTTACCATTTTCGTAAATTCGGCCTTAATGTTGTTCATTATATCCAATATAGGTTCTCTCTTATAAATAGAAAAAGGGATTTTTAGTAGCCCGTCTAAGTATTGTCTTGCTTTCGACCCAGAATCTTCTGATTTTGATTTTATCTCCTTTAACTTTTGCATTGCCTTTTCTTTTACAGAATCAGGTGCCTTTAACAAACAAATTTGTTGTTCCAATGGTATCTTTTGACTATCAAAATTTGTTAAATCGTGGGTATATTTTACTGTTTGTGTCATAGCATCCTTAAAATACTGTTTTATTGACCACGGAAAACTATCAAACAATGTTACTTGTTCTTGTGTATCCACGTTTCCATTTGTGTCATTAGATAATAAATCATACAACAAATAAGACAAATATTGATTATCTGGTTTATCTATCTGTATCAATAATTGAATTATTGTCATTCTTCTTGTGTACAAATCATTTGACATAAACTCTTTTACAACCTGTGTAATCGTTTTTTGTCTTATATTATTCAAATTACTCAAATATCCAATATATTTAGAATATATTTCGTGCGGTTCATGTATTAAATAATCTTTTAATCCCAGCGAACCTATATATCTGCTAAAAGTATTTCCTTTGAATTCCTGCGAATTTGGAACATTTTCGTGTATTGCTTTTATTTTTAAATTTACAAATTTATTTTCTAAGACATCTATTATTATGTCATCCACAGTACCAGTTATTATTAAACTTTTATTGTGCTGAGGATTATGAACTATTATTTGTATACCATATACTTTCAAATGAAATGATTTCACTTTTATACTTATCTCAGCTATATCCAAATTTTTTGATTTTTCTGTTAATCCACAATCATCTATTTTTACCTTTTCTTGTTTTTCATTTTTGTCTTGTTGACTATCAAAATCTACTTTTTTAGCTCCCAAAACCTTGTAACTTGTTGGATGGAAATATTTTTTCAATAATTCAAATTTATCCATTTCCATATCCGAAATAGCATACGTTTTCACCGAATTGTTTCCAAAACATATCCATAACAAGTCTTCAAATGATTCTGTTCCAAACAATTTGAATAAACTAGACAATTCATTATTGATATTTTGTAACACATTTACTATATTATCTGTATTACTTACTGTGATAGGTATTTCGTTTATTTCCTTTATTTTTTTACTCAATGTAAAAAGTGTGTTTATACAATTATTCACTTCACTTATTCCAACAATATCTAACATTTTATTTTTTTGAATATGTAATATTGTTTTTTGGATAATATCCTGAAAAAATAACATCTTTTTTGCTATCAAAACAATTATATCGGATGATACTCTTTTTGGCGCATCCTTTTTTAGTTTTTCCGACATTGTATTATATTTTATAGATATTATATATACTGATTTTTCACTAATAACTAATATATTATATCACTGTCTCATTTATTATTATTTTATTTTTAACTTGATTTGTCTAGTATTTTGTTAAATGTATTTATTTAACTATATTAAACATAATATTGTATATTTAATAAGAACAAAAGTATTAATATGGGAATCCCTAGCTATTTTTCTTATATTGTTAAAAATCATCCTAATATCATACGAAAATATCACAAAGAAGTTTTAAATGTTCACAATTTATATCTTGACTGTAATTCTATTATTTATGATGCCTATAGTCGTATGACTTTCGATAAATTAACCGAATCTATCGCCATAACTATTATCAGAAATGTTATTTCTAAAATTGAATCATATATTCAATTAATACAACCTTCTAAAACTGTAATTATTGCTTTCGACGGTGTAGCTCCTGTTGCTAAACTTGAACAACAACGTAGTAGACGTTACAAATCTTGGTATCAAAATAATATATCTCGGGATATTTTTAAGAAGGTAGAGCCTGACGTATGGAATACTGCTGCTATCACTCCGGGAACTATATTTATGTCCGAATTGAATAATATGGTATCAACCCATTTTTTCTCTGATTCCAGTAATATAAATGTTATTGTTAACGGAAGCAACAAAGCAGGTGAAGGTGAACATAAATTATTTGATTATATTCGCCTAAATCCTGAGAAACATCTGAATGAAACTACTGTAATTTATGGTCTAGATGCCGACCTCATTATGCTTTCAATTAATCATTTACCTGTTTGCCCAAGTATTTATTTATTTAGAGAAACGCCACATTTTATTCAATCTATTAATCGCGATTTAGAACCCGACTCCAATTATTTTTTAGATATTCCTGAGTTAACACAAACTATTATTAATTATATGAATAATGACAAGTTGTCAAGTTTAACCAAGGGAGAAAATACAACTATAGCTACAAATAAAAATAAAGTCTATGACTATATATTTCTATGCTTCTTTTTAGGGAACGATTTTTTACCACATTTTCCAGCTATCAATATTCGCACAGGAGGTATCGATAAAATGTTAAATGCCTATCGCGCTACTATTAAACCTAACGAAAATCTTACTGACGGAAAAACTATTAACTGGGCTAATGTGCGTAAAATTGTTACCTTTTTATCAAACCTTGAAGAACAGTATATTATTGATGAACATAAAACTAGAGACCGAACTTCGCGTCATAGTCGTAATTTAGTTGATGATAGTCCCGAAGAAAAATTTAAACAGTTTGAAGCTACTCCATTAATTGAACGCGATGTAGAAAAATTTATTAATCCATTTAAGCCTTATTGGCAAAACAGATATTATAGGGCATTGTTCGACATTAAAACCGATACAACCGGACAGCAGAGAAGAGATGTTGTTATTAATTATTTAGAGGGTTTGGAATGGACTATGAAATATTATACGTCTGGTTGTCCTGATTGGAGATGGAGGTATAAATACAATTATCCACCTCTTCTACAAGATTTGATAAAACACGTGCCTGTTTTTGGAACTGAATTTATTATTCAAAAACCGAAAAATCCTGTTACAGAAATAGTTCAGTTATGTTATGTATTACCTAGAAATAGTTTAACGCTATTACCAAAAAAATTATACGAACAATTATTGGAAAAGCATAGCGAATGGTATAAAAATGATTGCGAGTTTGTTTGGGCATATTGTAGATATTTTTGGGAATCACACGTGAATATGAATGAAATAGATATCAATGAATTAGAAAAGTTTATTTTAGAAAATAAAAAAACATTTATTTAACTTGATTATAATATATTTCCTATTTATTTACAATTTAATATACAATTTAATATACAATTTTATATAGTTATATATTAATAACTTATGATGAGTCTTAGTAGTGTCTCAACTTGTTCTCCTTTTCCAGTTAACAACAAATTAATTTTTTTGGGATTTCTCGCTGCTCTTAGCGCAGTAGGAAAAGATAAAGCTATTAATTTTGAGAATGGTCTTAAAATTAGCAATTTAAATCAAATACAAAAAGACCAAATTACTAATTATATAACTGATAGATTAACTGGAAATGCCAATGTATCCGAAGACGAGCTTATAAATATGGCTTTAAAAATACAAACACCTGAACCTAATTTACGTGTTGTTGAGTTAACAGGCGATAATAATTTTGCGTTTATTAATATTGATGAATTACTAGAAGATGATGAGCAAACATATTATTTACAGTTAGTCGATTGGGTGAAAACTATTAAAAACAATACAAATGAATACATTCAAAACCTAGTTAGACAACCATTTTTGTTGTATCAACGATTGAAAGAGGCTGCTATTTTAATCACCCTAGCTAAAACTGGATACTCTATATGTAAATTTGTATGTAACACTGGATTAAAAATTGGTAAATGGACTGGTAATATGTTTAAAGGGGTTTATAATATGGTTAAACCAATCATGGAATCAAATAAACAAGACAACAATGCGCAAATTTTTTCTGCTACTTTGGATAATATAAACAATAATATTACCCCTGCGAATGCGAATGAAACATTAGACGACATACTTAGTGTAACAATTGACGAGTCTGTTAATTATGATGTATTAAAATTTTTAGGTATAGAACATAAAGATGTTGTAGGAGAGTATACATCAAGTGGTCTTGAACGAGCATACAGTTTTTGCGGACCAATTGGCGATATTAGAGGCAATAATCTTGTAGCTCCTACCCGTTTAAGAAGAACTTCAAGTGCTCCTAATAGACGAGAAGAACGTTTAAAATCATTGGGTCCTTATGGTGGAAAAACAAAAAGACGTCTCCAAGAAAAAAAGAGACGTAAAAAAACGATGAATAAGAATAAAAATAGACAGCGCACTAAAAAAATAGCACACTCCAAAAAAATAACACGCTCCAAAAAATAACACGCTCCAAAAAATAACACGCTCCAAAAAAATAACACGCTCCAAAAAATAACACGCTCCAAAAAATAAAGTATTTAGAAATAATTTTATTTAACTAATATTTATATTTTGGTAAGCAATATAGTTATATTATATAGTTAATATATAATATAAATGGATTTATCAAAACAATTATTTACACCAGTAATACAAGACAATGTTAATCAGGAAAATACAATAACCCAAATAAGTGACTATAATATTTCTAGTAATGAGCAAGTTTCACAAAATAATGCTCTAGAAATATCTAATAATGAAGCACCAAAAATGGATGAACCTGAAAGTATTCCAGAATTTAAGGTATTTAAAACTATAATGGACAAAGAAGTTGAAATATTACCATCTATTTCAGGTCGCAGTTTAATGCCAAACCCACTTCCATCTGTAAATGACCCAACTTTATCTGAAGACGAAAAATATGCTATCCAATTTTTTGAAATGTTAAATTTGAAGGAAGGTTTTGAAAAAATAGATAAAGATACTGAATTTGAAAATTATCTATCCAAAATATTGTTTCAATGTATATTGTCTGTTTTAGTTGGATACATTTATAACTATTTCATAAACGAATTCACTATTTACAATCAGTATTTTGACGAAGACCAAGCGCATAAATTTGCTTTCGATGTTTTAGCTAATCAGATTTGTACAGATGATATGATAAATGATTTGCCCAGCAATATTGGTGAAGTTTCTGGATATCCTGCGTGTATATATCCAGATGATTATGCTGAAAAAGCAAAATTTATTAATCAAGTAAAAGGGTTTTTATTAAAACCTAATACATTAAATCCTGGATTTAAACAATTTATTGGAGCTAAACCCGATATTCTAGCTGATAATTATGAAACTATGTTTGAAATGGTTATGCGTTTTTCTAGCAAAGTAGTCCCTGATAATGCTTCTTTTCGCTTACGAATTTTGATTAATGTTTGCTCAAAAATAAAAGCATTATTAGAATCTTGTGAGTTTATCAAAAATGGATATATACAACCTCTAATTCAACCCTTAATGGATATTGCGGTTCCAATAGTAGGTGCTGCTCAAGATGTTTATGGATTAAACAATGCTTCCATGTTAGGCAGAATCAAATCTTTAATCGTATTGGCTGCCGCATACAATTCGTATGGTTGGTTATTTGCTATAATTGCTCCGTTTGCTGTCCCTGCTGCTATTAATATGATTACAGGCTCTGTCAAAGGAATTTGTAAAATCGCGTTATTGCCTATTAAAGTTATCCAATATATCGGAACAGGCATTGGACAAAAAAATAAAGAAAAACAGCGAACAACTAATCCACTTAACAGACTTATACTTATAGGCCATACAATAAAAGTGTTACCCGGAGACCAAGGCATAATAAAAATTCCATATTACGTCAATTTAAATGATATTTTAGATTTAAGCGAAGAATTACAAAATTGGCAATTTTTGAAACGTTCATTATTGTGTAGTTTGTTTGATGGTCATGGAGTTTTTGATTTAGCCGACATTCAAGGACCTTCAGCTGGAGACCGATTTTTGGCGCCAAATAATCCCATTGTTACATTAACAAACTATATAAATGATGAACTAATTCAATTATCAAAATATTCTGATGATGATATGATTCAAGGAACAGATGAATATTTACCAGTATTTCCTGAACTGCCTTTGCGTATTTTGATTAATAGTATGAAAGGAGTTTCTAACAAATCGAGCCAAATATTGACACATCCAATGATGATACAAACTATAAAAATGTGGTGGGAATTTATCAAAAACGTGAATTTTACGGTTAATGGAACTATTTTAAATTTATTAACTTGTTCTGCTGATTTTGGTGTTGGGGATGATAATATTTCCGAAGAAGGTTTAGGGCGCGAAAGCTCTATAAGTGATATCAGCAGTGATAGCTTTTATAGTGCTATAGATGATACATTATTTATCTTTGAAGATGTTAGCCCTAATACTATTTCTTTCGTCGTAGCCGATGATGAAATCAGCAGTTGTTCATCTTTAAAATCATTTTCAACCAACACTGTTTGTTCTATTTTATCGAGTGGAAATAATAATGCCATTAGCATTCTCGACGAACTTTCAAATAATTCTATTGACAATGTAAAACATTATTTTAGTTATCCAGCTATTAATTCGAACTTAGAACTTCCTCCAGCTAATCAATTTGAAACATTAACAATATCATTACCTGATAATACTGTTGTAAAAATGACCGATTTATTAACCGTCAAAAATTTAACAGAATCACTAAAATATTCACAACCGTCTGTGGAATATTTAGGATTGAAGAAAATTTGGGAAGTTAAGAAAATAGAAGACCCGTTCACATCACCTGTAAAATTAGAAGAATTTATTGTCACTACATGCCCAATTTCTAAAGGCGGAAAAAAGAGAAAGGGTAGTTTAATGCCTCATAAAGCAGCACAAAAACAAAATAAGTTAGTGAATCAACATCGCACGGTAAATAATCCTTCTATAATGCAATATATACCAGAACATTATATAACTAATATTAAGCCAAATAAAAGCAAGCGCAAAATAAATAAAAAACATAAAACAAAACGAAAAGGTTTAAAAAAAAATAAATTCACATCTAAAAAAGTATTTCGAAAACACCATTCGACCAAAAAGAGGCAACAAAGAGGTAAAAAATAATAAAATATGATATAATAAAATATGATATAATAAATTATATTATATTTTTAATCTAACAAAATTAAATTATTCGTCAATTTTTTTTGGTGTTTTTATAATTTTACTATTCACCAAATCAAATACATTATATATCATAATAAATGGAAGTGTTACTGCCCAATAAATCCATTTACAATAATTGTATCCAATTTGTATACTATTTACAACCGTTACGTAAATTACAGTTAGCCCTGTAAATATTACAATTAACGATGTTATTGGGTTAAAAAAAATTATACCGCTAATATTTTTAATAAACCCATAAACACCCTGTAATCCACCAACCGCAAGTCCTTCTGGTAATGCTAATACCGACATAGAAATAAGAATCCCGGTGCGCTTAATAGGTCCATAAATATATAGCTTGGTAAACGCATCGAATTCCATTGTTTTTAAATCATTCAATACTTTATTTTTACGGACTTCTTGTTCGGCTGTAAATATCGTGTCCGATAGTTTTTCTTCATTCTCTAGTTCTACTTCTATTTTGATATTGTCATTAATTTTCTTTGAAACGCGATTTAAACGCTGTTGTTCTCTTACTTCTAGTTGCGTAATAGGAAAATCCATTATTAATAATTCCTTTATTTTATCTAATTCGGCTATTTTAGAATCAACATAACTCATAATTGTGGCAAATGAATCCGTCAATTGAGTTTCTACAATACGAACTATGTTTTCATATAAATCAAACAAGACAATTTCTTCCTTTTTGGTTGTTGTTATTTTTAATGCTTCTAATTTCTGAATCAAATTTTCTAAAATACGTTTCTTAACTACGGGTTCCGTATCTAAGCCAATTATTTTTTTCTCAACATTATGCTGAACAATGGATAAAAAGTTCTTCATGAATTCATAAGGAATCTTGTCGCCAATAATCTTTATATGTTTATCTACATATTGAAACGATACAGAAAATGTATTAACACAATACATTTTTGAGTAAGACAACCATATTTCTCTGTTTATTTTTCCTATGTCTGAAACATTTATTTTCTTTGACTTCTGCTCTGCTTTTTTAGCTACTTCGTCTTCAAATAGCAGTTCAGAAGCCACACTAAGGGGGGTTATATAATCGCCCGAGAAAAAACCGGCGGTTGTGCTTATTATTACTGCCGTTGCTGTAGATTTAAACTTACGTTTAGCAAATGTGTCCTTAGTTACTGGAAACAAATAATAATCGTCTATCGTAAAATCTTCGAAAACTTTATTAATATCTGCTTCCGAAAATATATTTAAACACCGTTTCTGAAAAAATAAGGATAACTCGTATAGTCGTTTATTTGCGTCTTCTACAAAATTATTCATTATGTCATTTGCTGACATTTTCGGTATAAAAATGTTAATAAATGAACTAATCACATTATCCATGTCATTTTGATAATTATCGTGCTTATCTATTATTTTTTCTATCGATATCAAGGGATGCGATAAACTATTTAATGACAAAATTTGTTGATTTAGTTCATATTTTGATACGATTTTTGTATGAGAAAATAATGTTAGTAAAGTGTCGTTTTCATAAATAATTAAATGGTTATTTTGATTCGGATTACTATAAAAATTATTGTTTATATCATCATCGAAAGAAGATTTTGTTGTTACGCAGTTTACTTTATGTATTAAAATACTAGTAAATGTTATTAGTTTAAAAATATAATTTATCATTGTTTGGAGTTCGTTAAAAATATATAGTAAAATAGTTTTAAATCTTTTGTAATATATTATAATGACTTTAACTGAAATTGTAGATAATTCAAAAACAGATAAAAATACTACGCATGCGTATTTACCTTTGTATCAACAATTATTAGCTCATAAAAAAAGAAACCGCTACTAATATTTTAGAGATAGGCGTTAAACACGGTGGAAGTATAAAGTTATGGCACGATTTTTTACAAACGCGACCATATATGGTTTAGATATAATTCATATAACAGACATATGGGCTGAAATAAAAAACAAACATAGAATAAAATTAGGCAGGTTTGACGCTTACGATACTATTTTTTTACAAATAATTTTTTAAATAAAAAATATTAAGTTCGATTTTATGCTTGATGATGGTCCTCATACTTTAGAAAGTATGCTTAAATTTATAAAATTATATTCGCAAGTAATGAAAGATGATGGAATATTAATTATTGAAGATGTTCAAAGTATGGACTGGATTGATATACTTCGAAATGAAGTGCCTGAACATTTGAAACACTTTGTTAAAGTTTATGATTTAAGGGTTTAAAACTCCTGTTTAAATAAATTTGTTATAGTTTCGTAATCTTCTTTATCTTTTTTGTCACATATTTCAATAATATTATGATTAGTATGTAAAGCACCACTTGAAACTAATAAAAACCCGTTAATACTATTGTTACTCATATGAATCTCATATTTGTTTGGTTTTTTTATAATTTCAATAATATGTAATTTATTTATTACTCTTGATGTTAAATTAATAAAATTTTTCATATATAATTATTCTAATGTAATGTTTTTAAATCAAAATCTAAATTGTTATTGTTTAAGCAAATGGATTATAGTCATCATCACTACCCATTTCTTCCATTTTAATATTTGATACATTGGTTTGTATTTCTAAGTTCTGATTGCTGGGATATAAAAAATAGATACGATGATATTGTATTTACTATTGATAAAACAAATATATAATTGTTATGTCAATAGTAAAGGTTGTATAACTATAATATTTTACGGTAAAAATATTATATTTTTATATAAAGTATTATATTATGAATTCTTTGCCTGATATAAGAAGTTCTAAAATTGCCATAATATATGTTTATTATGAGAGAATAAATGAACAAAAGAACCAAACTAACATGTCATTTTTTATTAAATATGGGTTAAATGAAAAATTATGGAATAATCTAAATATATCAACTTTATTTGTTATTAACGGACATCAATCCGAAGTTCTAATACCAACTAAACCCAATATATATGTATTAAAAGAAGAAAATTGTAGCGACTGGGAAGGATGGTATAATGGCATTAAGTATTTTGAAAATACCCAAGGCAAAAAAATATGGGAACAATTTGACTATCTATGTTTAATAAATGCCAGTACAATTGGTCCTATTTATGAATCCAATTTAGAAGACCATTGGTTAATACCATTTTATAATAAAATGGTAAAAGATGCCGCTATAATATGTAGCCCATGTATGTCGTTTTTATCGCAAACTAACCCTGGCGGACCGGGTCCTAAAGTTGTGCCTATTTTTAGCTTAATAAGATGTTCAGAACCTATTATAAATTTATTAACAAATACCAATGTATCTTGTACAGATGAATTATCAACAGACACAAGTTACAAAAACCGCTCTTTAGAATTATTTAATACTTATCAAAATACTGTGCTGGGTCCTAAATATGATAAAATAGATGCTGTATTAACCGGGGAATATGGACTATCTAGAATACTTATAAAAAATGGATATAGACTAACTAGTTTATTATATAATAATGAGAATTTTAACTGTCATAATCCAGTTAATTGGTCTATAAATGGAAATAAAGAACCAGACCGATATATGTCATTTAATGGTCAAAATGTGCCACTATCTACTATTTTTTTAAAAAATATATGGAGATGGGAAAAAAATTATGCGTCTTTACCTGTTTTATATGACGAATGTAAAAACTTTGTTTTTACAAAACTAAATATGAAGCCAATTTTACAAGATTATAACAAAATTGATTATAACTATGAATTATTAAACGTTAACTCATCTGGACAAGGGTGGTCAAATGCACCTAATTGGACATCAAAACACGATTTCTATCATAAATATGGCATATCTGAAGAGGTTATATTATTTAATAAACCAACTGAAAATCTCAATGGTTGTTTAATTTATGCCCATTATGATTCTGATAATATTGTAAAAGATTATGTAATCCAAACTATTAAAGCATTTCGATACTTTGGGTATAATATATTTTTCTTTACTGCGTCCAAAAGTATTAAAAACGTCGATGTATTACCGTGTAAAATATTTTATATAAATAATGATGGGCCTGGAACCGATTGGAAAATATGGCTTCATGGATGTAAATATTTACAAAAAAGTGGAATAGTATATTCACACATATTCTTATTAAATGATAGCATTATATTACCTATTAACGGAATTGAAAATTTTGGAAAAACTATACAAAATATGCGGTCTACTTCAGATTTTTGGGGTCATTGGGAATCAAATGAAGTAGAGTGGCATATTGTAGGAACTCCGATTGAATTTAAGTATAATATGATAAATGATTTTATAAACTTTATCCAACATACAATACCATTATGTACTAATAAAATGGATTATATTTTAAAATTAGAAGTCAAAATCGCAAAATATTTAGTAGACAAGGGTTATAAATGGAATACAGTTATTAAAATAAAAGAACTTAATACAAACCATATTACTTGTCCTGTATTTAATCCAATTAACATTCATAAATGGATAAATAATCCTAACACGTTCGGAATAAAATGGAAATATATGTTATCTTATTTAAATCAGAACATAGTGAGCCCTGAGTTAAACTATTTGACACGATTTTTATATTATGGAAAATATGGCATTATTTCAGAGGGAGAAAAAAATAATTTCTTTCCTAAATCTACCGACATATAATGATTATTTTTATAATAGCTTACGAATAATTAATTCGGGAAAATATGCTTCTAAAATTACACATTTCTTAGAGCCCTTATATTTTCGTATTTTGTCAATTATTTCTTTAGAAAAATTCCATGCCAATATCAATATAGCATATTTATTATCATTATTATCATTATTATCATTGATAAAATGCTCTATATTAACAATCGGAATATTCATTTTTGGAGAAAACAAGCCAATTTTTAGAGGATTTTCGTCAATAATATAATCCAAGTTAATTTCACTGTAACAAATCACTGTTTGACCTTTAGCAGCCGCACCAAATCCTATACATTTATAATTATTTTTCTTGAAATCATCAATTTCTTTTTTCAAATTATCAACAATTATTTGGGTTTTTTTATTGAAATTGATATATGTTACATCATTATAAATTCCCATTGCTTCCTCATTTTTTAAATGTTCATTGACATTATATATTGACGTTTTCATAACTTTACTTATTTCAAAAATGTAGCTATGACCATGTATTTCAGCCTCTAATACACGATTTAGATATAAACCATTTCTTTCGACTAATGTTTTCATAGATTTGGTATTATAAAACGAAATATGTTCGTGATATGTAGTATCAAACTCCGCATTTACTATCATATTCTTTTGTGATGTTTGAATAAATAATGATGTATTATCATTCATTATTATTTTACAGGCCTGTAAAAAATCATCTATATACTGTGTATGTGCAAACACGTTTTGTGCTGTAATTATATCCATGATTGGTAATGTTTTTGCCACTGTTTCATTCCAAAAATCACATACAACTTTGTGTCCCTTTTTTTCAGCAATTGGAACTAAATTTGAAGCTGGGTCAACCCCATATGTTACCCAACCTAGTTCTTTAAAAAAGTCTAATTGTGAACCATCGTTACATGCTATATCTAAAACACGTTTTTTTATACAATTATTTGACCCACTATATTTATCATAATAATCGCTAATAAATTTAGCATTGTCTTTAAAAAATGTAAGTCCTGTACAGGATGTACCACTAACATATTTATAGGTTTTAAATAATAAAGATGGGTCGACTGCGTATGATAATTGACAATGAAAACAATTTGGGCAATATTTTAAACTTAGAGGATACGTATCGCAAATTTCATTTATAGAATGATAATTATTTGCTAAAGGCTGTAATCCTAAATCTAAAAATAATTTATTTTCTGTTTTACAGCATAAACACAATCTTAATTCACAACAGTCTGTATAATCATTTAAAGACATATTTTATTATATTATATAATAAAATAAAATAAAATAATGAATAGAACATATATTGATGAACGTGGTAAACTATTCTTTCCTGTTAAAAATACCATATTTAAACAATGTACTGTAAGTGTAAACAAACAATTTGTATTCCGAGGTATTCATATAAACAATTTTACAAAATTAGTTACTTGTATACAGGGTAGAATATTAGATATTGTAATTAATTTCGACAGTAATTCGGATGATTATTTAGTTCCTAACTATTATTATTTAGACCCTAATACCGATTTATTTGAAATACTTGTTCCGAAGGGATATGGACACGCATTTCTATCATTAGAACCTAATTCTATTATTGTTTATCATCTTGAAGATGAATTTATTGATAGTGAAACAATCCATATACATTATTTAGACCCATTTATTAATATTTGTATACCTTCTTCAATAGACAAAAATAGTATAATTTTATCTGAAAAAGACGATATTAAACATTTTGTAAAACCAATTGATTATATTGTATTTGGAAAAAATGGCTTTCTTGGTAGTAATATTATTAATTTATTACAAACTGAAAACAAAAATTTTATTATTTCAAATTTACGCTTACACGAAACCGATAAAATACGTGAGTTGTTTTTATTGTATAAACCTAAATTTGTAATTAATTGCGCTGGAATAACAGGAGCTCCTAATATTTTTTGGTGCGATGACCATAAAACCGAAACTATCGAAAATAATATTACATATCAACTAACAATGGCATCCATTTGTAAAGAGTGTGGAATTCATTTAACTGTTTTTGGTTCTGGGGGAATATTTAATAGCGATAAAATATACTGTGAAACAGATGTAGGAAACTATTATAATAACTACTACAGTAAATGTAGAATACTTTTAGAAGACATTATACAATATTATGATAATGTATTATATTTGCGTATAAATTATCCTATTAGTAGCAAACAAAATAGTAAAAATCTACTTACAAAATTATTAGGTTACAATAAAATAGACTCAGTTAATGTATCTATAACATATATAGACAATTTATTTCCTATTTTATTTAAAATGATAGAACATAATGAACGTGGGGTATGTAATTTCACAAATCCTGGTCAAATAAGTCTAAACGAGATTATCGATATTTATAATGAAATGTCACAAAATAATCAAAAAAAAACTTTTACTATAAATAATACAAATAATGAAAACAATCGTTCGTTTTCTAAATTATATTCAGATAAACTTACAAAATATAGTCCATTGGATATTAGAAGTGCTATTAAAGAGTGTTGTGAAAAATATAATCATGTCGATAAAGCTACAATTACTTTTACTAATACGCTTTAGGGATGTAATATTTATAAAATAAATAAAGTTAATTATTTATTTTATTTTCTTCAGCCGATATAAATATATGTCCAACAAAATCGTGATTAGTCATTTTAACTCTCGAAACGATTTTTTACGTTTATTACAAAACAATCCTGGTCTAGTTATACTTAAACTCGGCGCTACATGGTGCGGGCCTTGTAAACGCATTAAACCCGTGCTAGATGGTTTTTTCGTGTCCTCTCCTGACAACGTAATTTGCTGCGATATTGATGTAGACGAATGTAGCGATTTGTATACATATTTTAAAAGCAAAAAAATGGTAAATGGTATCCCTGCTATTCTCCTATATAAAAAAGGCAATACTAGCTATATTCCTGACGACTCTATTACCGGTGCGGATGCCGCGGAATTGGATAAATTCTTCAGACGTTGTTCGTTACACTTGAGAGCAGTTATTTAAGGTTTAGATTTTAACCTTTCGAGTTTTTGAATGCCCGTGACCATATTTTTTCTTCGATTTCTTTGCTAAAATGAATGCTTTCTTATTATGTTTACAACCTTCTTCTAATATATTATAATCCACTGCTGCGGATTTTCCAGCTGTTATTGCGCTAGCTAACCTCGCTAATCCCCATGATTGTGCTGTTTGATTCGGTCGCGAACCAGAAGAAAAATATGCTCCCTCTCCCTTCTTAACTATTTTACGCAATGCTTTTAACGAGCAACCTGTTTTTTTCGCTAATTCTTTATTAGGTGTTATATTATCGACATTATATATTTTGCGAGCCTTTAAAATGTGTTTTGATGTTTTATTCTTATATGATTCTAATTTTTCTCTTGTATAATAAACGTCCTTTTTATATAATCTTTGGGATTTTAATAACATAGCTGCTTGTTTACCTTTATCTTTCTTAGTAAGTTGACTTGGTAAATAACGCACTGGAACTCTTATTTTTTTCTTTATGGAAGTCATTTACAATATATGTATAATAAAATATATTGTAAAATTAGTATTTAGAGCAGTGCGTATTTAATATAATAATAATATCAACAACAATATTAATAATCAATGAGTTTAGAACAATTTTCTAAAAATGGGAACACAGACAAAAATACAACACATTCATATTTACCTTTGTATGAAGAATTATTAAAAAGTAAAAAAGATACCGCTACTAATGTTTTAGAAATAGGTATAGGTGATTTTGAAGAAAAAAATGGAGGTAGTATCAAATTATGGAGAGATTATTTTACAAATGCTACTATATATGGTTTAGATATACTTCCAAAAGAACGTGTTTACGATGAATTATTAAATGATAATAGAGTTATATTACATACATCTGTAGACGCATACAATGACGATTTTTTTACAGCTAATTTTTTAAATAAAAATCTCAAGTTCGATTTTATGCTTGATGATGGTCCACATACTTTGGAAAGTATGATTAAATTTATAAGATTATATTCACAAGTGATGAAAGATGATGGAATATTAATTATTGAAGATGTTCAAAGCATAGATTGGATTTTTCTACTTCGAAGTGAAGTTCCTGCCCATTTGAAACACTTTGTTAAAGTTTATGATTTAAGAGAAATTAAAAATAGATATGACGATATTGTCTTTACAATTGACAGAACAGGCAATAATAATCTTAATTTAAAATTCTAATAAATAATTATATTTACAATAAAATACAAATATAATTATTTTTCTATTACTACTTCCTTAGCTATGTTGCTTATTATTTTTTCGTAATTTTTTGCCTGTTCTTCGCATGTTACACCAGACATTGCGTTACTTACAATATTTAGATACAATGTGTTTTTTTTCGAATCCGAATCGGTACAGTTTGGATGCTCCTTTTTCCATTCTCCTATTTGTCTAATATTCTCATTGGCAACATGTTTAATTGCCTTTGTTAAAACCTCCTTGTTTTCATTTTCTTTTTGCCATTCATTATTTGTTTTTATATAAAGGGTCTCTCTCTTCAAATCACTACAATGTATTGGTCTCTTAAACGTATCCAAATCTTTTAGTCCTTTGTTTATAATTCTTGAAATGCCTTCGACGTAGCCTAGCCTCCCAGTTGTCTCTAAGTCCGATAATTGTGGTTTTATAGAACTGACAAAATCGGTAATATTTAACGCATCTTTGCATTGCTCATTCAGAAAAAATTGTAAATTAAACGTCTTGTTATGTGAGTTTGTGTTTGTAATATTAGTATTGTTTGTTCCATTTTTTATGATTGACAACAAATCCGCATTTTGTTTTATTAATACCATTAACAAGTCCTTGTCAATTGGGTCACTCTGGACAATACAGGTTTTATTATGTTTCCAAAGGCTTGAATAATGTTTATAACTTTTATCACATTTTTTACAAATATGTTCGGAACTTTTTTGCCCCTTTGGGGCTTTTGGGGCTTTTTTGGAACTTAAATGAGTCAGTGTCAAAATATGTCTGTCGTAATGACTCTTTCGTGACGTAGTATAGTCACATTTGTCGCAATGAAAAATATCGGTATCTAAAATAACTGGAACTTTTGGAACTTTCGGAACTTTTTTATAGTCGTTTATAGTCTTCGGGCTTTTTTTGTGTTTCAGTGTCAAAATATGGCGGTCGTATTGACTCTTTCGTGACGTAATATAGTCACATTTTTCACAAAAATATTTTTCGGAACTTTTTTGGTCATTTTTGATTGCCATTTATTGCCTATATAGACTATATACAAAAAGTTCCTAAATAGTTTTTCAAAAAAATAAAATTTTTTATCGTAACACTTTTTTTCACACAAAAATGAAAATTAGAGCATTATGCTCACAAGTGATTTTTCGCAACTGTTTTTTGGAAAAGTCTTTTAGGTTTTCATTTTTGGACATTTTAAAAATGTCCAAAATCGATTTCCCTTTTTACTTTTTGGAAAAAAAATTTCAACTTTTTTAAAAAGGGGACAAAACTATATATACCAACTTTATTGGTATTATATAAAAATAACACCATTTATCGTTTGATTTTTACAATGTTTTGTAAAATGTGTGTTTGTCAGTATTATATCGCAATCCATTGTGTTCTGTCGGCGTTTTACACCCTTGAAGTTTTACACCTTTTCTCATTTCATAACTTGTGAAAACGCCCATTTTATATGAGAACTTATAAATAATTCTTCTTGATTTTTCGTTTCTTGTTTTCTTGGATATATATATTTTATAATCAGTGCTCTTATTATGAGTCATTTTGTGAAATGGTAAATTCAGAACCATATTGGGATGATATATTTTAAGTGTAAAATAGTTTGACTTTTCATTACACCTTTTTACATTTCAAACGCCTAAATATTTGTAATGAAAAATAACTTAAAGACAATACAATAATGTATATTAAGTAATAATGATAATAAATGGGGTTACTTCCAAACTTGAAAAAGTTTGTTTAGCAGTGTTTCGTGAGACCCAAAGTCAAATAAAGCGTGACATAATTGCTCCCCGTTAGGGATTTCGTCCTCCACCTGTAAATTAATAATTAAGCAGGGTATGAAGTTGGACCATCGTAAGGTGAAATTCCTTACTATTGATTTTACATTTTTAACTGTTAAGTAAAGTGTCGAATAATAGAATCCCAAAAATAAGTGATTATGTGGCTTATTGAAAATCGGCATTGAAATGTTAAAAGGTGTAAACCACTCGGAAGGCATAAGATTTGATACTGCTTCGTCTTCTTTTTTTTCTTCTTCTTCTTCTTCTTCTTCTTCTGCATCATTAGTATTATTATTATTAGTATAACCTTTTGGATACAAATATAATCCATCTAGGCCTTCAACATCACACATTGGAAAACCGCAATCATCACAAGGAATAGTTTCATCCATGTATAATAATTAAATATACATTTTGTTTTTAAGTATATATTTAATTATCATTTGAAATTTTAACTTTTATCAATTATTACCTCTTTGGATATGTTTTTTATTATTTTATCCAAATTCTTGCTCTGTTCTTCCTGTGTTGCTCCACTCATTGTATTGAAAATCATTTTCATATATTTATCACTGTGCTTGGAATCGGAATCCTTATATTCGGGATATTTTTTCTGCCATTCAAAAATCTGGTCTATATTTTTATTGCTAACTGTTTTTATTGCCTTAGATATATGGGATTTATCTGTATCCTCTTTTGTCCATTCATTTTGATTTTTTATATACAGGGTTTCTCGTTTTGCGTCACTACAATGAATTGGTCGCATTGTTACATCTAATTTACTTAGACCATTGATGAATATTTTGGATACTCCTTCGGAATAACCTAGTCTCGCAGTTTCTTCTAAGTCCTTTAATTGAACCTGAAGTGACTCGACAAAATCAACTAAATTTATAGCATCTTTACATGTAGTATTCAAGAAAAAATGTAAATTAAAATTATTGTTTGTATTATTGTTTGTATTATTATTTGTCGTATTAGTTGTATTATTTGGTTGTATATTTTTAACAATATCCAATATCATATGTTTGAAATCTGTGTTTTCCTTAATAAGCATTTTTATTAATTCCTTGTTTGAAATATCTGGTTCATCTGTTTCATTTTTTTCTTCAATTACGTTAGTATTCGGTTTACATTTTTTCTTATGTTCGAATAAACTTTGTCTATACTTATATACTTTTCCGCAACTGCAAGGAAATAATTGCGTTTTTTGCGATTTTTTTTGCGAATTTTCGTCAACTATTTCGTTAATATGTGTCAATGTATAATGTTTACGTGTGTTTAAATGTCTAGAGTAATCATATTTATTGCTACAATTAAAGTCGCAAGATTCGCATAAATATTTTGGTGCGTTTTTTTTCGTAAAATTTGTCAACATTGTAAATATAAATTATATTGCGAAAAAAAAACGCAGATTTTTCCGCATTAAAAATAAAAAAATTTATCGTAACACTTTTTTTCATTGAAAAATGAAAATTAGAGCATTATGGTAACAAGTGATTTTTCAGAAGTGTTTTTTGGAAAAGTCTTTTCCCTTTTCAAAAATGGACATTTTTAAAATGTCCAAAATCGATTTCCCTTTTTACTTTTTGGATCAAAAAAATGAATAAAAATAATATATATTAAAACAACTTAAAGAAACCTTCACTTTTTAATATTTAAAAAAATTGAAATAATATTAGAAATATAAAAGGTATGTAACCAAGTTATTTAAAACACTAATTGAAAATGAACGTGGAAAATATTTTAATGACAGAGTGTCTTATATTAGATGAAGAATGTGTTGTATGTTACAAAAATTTTATTAATGTTAAATATAGTGATTATTACATTCAATTTTTAGAGAAAATTAAAGAAAAATATAAATTATCAGAAACAGAAATTCGTAATTTTGAAGATGAAACCTGTTGTTTGTGTTATGATGATGATGATCAGTTCAAGTGTTTAACCTGTAAAAATATGGTTTGTAGTTCTTGTATTATGAATATGCCTGATGTTGAAAATGGAAAACAAG
>Ga0172372_10002754_pt1 | contig 26413 bp, 20 predicted proteins | sample LakKiv5m_2_FD_114544 | JGI IMG/M metagenome (GOLD analysis project Ga0172372, IMG submission 114544) | Freshwater microbial communities from Kabuno Bay, South-Kivu, Congo - kab_092012_9.5m | ecosystem: Environmental > Aquatic > Freshwater > Lake | place: Democratic Republic of the Congo...
CCGCGATGCGGGCACCAGTCCTCGAGCGCGGTCGCGCAGCCGTCGGCGTCGCGGAACAACACCATGCGCTGCCCGCACACGGTGCGGCCGAGCGGGGTCTGGCCGATCTCGTCACCGGCGCAGATCAGCGCACGCAGGCTGCTGTGCGGGGCGAGCACCCCGTGATAGCGCGTCAGATGCCGCCGCGGAGGCGGCACCAGCAGCCGATCTTCTTTCCGGGCCTCCGTCACCCCCCGGGGGGAGGCTCTTCAGCCCAGCGATTCGGCCAAGGCCCGCGGCACGCGCACCGGCATGTCCAGCAGGATCTGCGCCATGCCCTTGCCCAGCGGGTCCATGCGGCGCGAGACCGGGCCGCCGCCGTCGAGCGCGCCGTGCAGCACGAAGTTCATCGCCTCGATGCCGGGCAGGGGGTGGCGCTCGACCGGGCCGCGCACCAGGTGGGCGAGCCAGGCGCCGACGGCCTGCGGGTGCAGCCGGTCCCACAGCAGCGGCAGCCACTCGGGGCGGCGGGCGATGACGCCGATGTTGGCGATGTCGCCCTTGTCGCCGCTGCGCGCCCAGGCCAGGCGCACCAGCGGCACCTCGACCTGCGCGCCGGGCGGCTCGGTCCACGGCGGCGGCGGGGCCACGGGCGCGGGCGCGGCCACGGCGCCGTCGCCTGCGGGGATGGGCACCTCGAACTCCTGATCGTCCAGGCGCACCCGCACCGGCACCGCCGCCTTGTCCAGCAGGAAGGCCAGCGGCCGGATCAGCGGCGAGGGCGAGGGCCGGCCGCCGCCCGGGCTGGTGGTGCCGGGCGACCAGGAGGTGCCGGCAGGCGCGATCTCGCGCGCGAAGATCTCCAGCGCCGGCTTGAGGGCGTGGTCGGCGACCACGCGCACCATGACCTCGCGCGCCGCGCCGGCGCGGGCGTGCGGGCCGTACAGGGTCTCGGCGCCGAGCAGTTCCACGGCAGTGGCACGGAAGTCCGGCAGGCCCTGCGCGCGCAGGATGCGGCGCACGCGCTCGACGATGGCGTCGCCGGTGCGCCGGGCCTTGGCCGCCGCGTCGATGCCGACGACGACCATGCTGCCGGCGCAGCGCCAGCCGTCCATCGCCGTGGCCGTCACCTTGTACTGCGCCGACGGCGCGCGCCCGCGCGCGCCGCTGACCTCGACGCGGTCCTCGCCCGCCTGCTCGATGCGCACGTGGCGGAAGTCGCAGCACACGTCCGGCAGCAGGTAGGCGCCCGGGTCGCCGATCTCGTAGAGCAGCTGCTCGGCCACCGCGGCGCGCAGCACGCGGCCGCCGCTGCCCTCGGGCTTGGTAACGACGAAGCGCCCGTCGGCGCGGCACTCGATCACCGGGTAGCCGATGCCCGGCCAGTCGGGGATGTCCTGCCAGTCCGTGAACAGGCCGCCGGTGGCCTGGCAGCCGCACTCGATGATGTGGCCGGCCAGGCTGCCCGCGGCCAGCAGGTCGTGGTCACCCGGCTGCCAGCCGAACTCGTGCATCAGCACGCCCAGCGTGACGGCGCTGTCGACCCCGCGGCCGGTGATCACGATGTCGGCGCCGGCGGCGAGCGCGCGCGCCACCGGCAGCGCGCCGAGATAGGCGTTGGCGCTGAGCAGGCGCTCGGGCAGGGGCTCGCCGCTGAACATGTCGCGCGTGCCTGCCTCGCGTAGCGCCGGCAGTTGCGCGCTCACGTCGTCGCCGAGGACGACGGCGATGCGTGGCGCGAGGCCCATCGAGCCGGCCAGCGCGCGCAGGGCCTGCGCGCAGCCCTCGGGGTGGATGCCCCCGGCATTGGCCACCACCTTGATGCCGCGGCGCATGACCTCGGGCAGCACGGCCTTCATCGCCACGTCGACGAAATCGGTCGCGTAGCCAAGTTCGGGCCGCTTCGCACGCGCCCCGGCCAGCAGCGCCATCGTCGTCTCGGCCAGATAGTCGAAGACGAGGTAGTCGAGACGCCCGTGCTCGACGAGCTGCGGCGCGCCGACCATGCTGTCGCCCCAGAAGCCGGAGGCGCCGCCGATGCGCACGGTGCGTTCCTGACGATCCATGCCGGTGTCTCCCGTCAGGCCAGTTCGGTCCAGATCGGCTGGTGGTCCGAGCCCTGCGCCGCGTGGTCGATCCAGGCGCGGCGGACGTGCGGGGCGAGTTCGGTCGACACGAAGCAGTAGTCCAGCCGGCGCAAGGCGGGGTCGGTCTCGCCGCTGTCGCAGGTCCAGTCCCGCGGGTCGTTCTCGGCGCCGCCGGCGGCGACGAAGGTGTCCACCAGCCCGCCCGCATGGCTCATCCGCCCCTGGTCGGCCGAGAACGGTCCGGTCAGGCGCGTGTACAGCGGCGAGTCGGGCATGAGGTTGAAATCGCCCATGTAGGCAGCGGCCGCGGGCATCGGCGGAGCGGCCTGGCCCAGGGTCCAGGCCGTCTCCGCATGCCTGCCGCACCAGGCGCCGCCTTCCAGCGGCGCGTCGCGGTGGATCTGCAGCAGGCGCTCGACCTGCGGGGCGCGGTCCCCGTCGCCGACGTGGCTCAGGTGCAGCGAGTACACGCGCATTGCCGGCAGCCCCGGCGGCTCGACGACGGCCTCGATGGCCGAGCGCTGCAGGCTGAACTGGCGGGTCAGCCCCATCTTGGGCAGCATGTGGTGGCGCGAGGACACGATCGGCCAGCGCGAGAGCAGCATGTTGCCGAACTGGCGCCGCCGGTTGCCGGGCGCCGCATCGTCGGCGGCCACGTCGAAGCCCGGGCCGTAGACCCAGTGATGGCGGTGGCCGAGCAGGCGCGCGATCTCGGCGGGCTGGTCGGCCATGCCGGAACGCGGCCAGTGGCGCTCCACTTCCTGCAGTGCGATGATGTCGGCCCCGTCCAGCGCCGCGCAGATGCGCGCGAGGTCGAAGCGGCCGTCCTTGCCCTTGCCGTACTGGATGTTGTAGCTCACGAGCAGCATGTCGGATCCTGTTCCTGTCGACGCGGCGTCCATGCCGGCCCCCGAGGGCCCGGCAGTGCCTGACGGCGCATTCTCACCGGTGCCGGCCGCAGCGTGGAGCCGCCCTTGAACCTGCCCGCGAACCCGCCTGCAACACCGATCTGCGCCGATCTGCTCGACGAGTACCGCGAGCTCGACGCCCTCTGCGCGGGCCTGGACCCGGCGCAGTGGCGGCTGCGCAGCGCCTTCCACGGCTGGTCCGCCTGGGACGAGGTGGCGCACCTGTGCTACTTCGACGAAGCCGCGCTGCTGGCGCTGGCCGACGCTCCGGCCTTCGAGGCCGAGGCGCGCGCGCTGGGCGATCTCATGGCGGCCGGGGGGCAGATCAGCGCGGTGGCCCGGGCCCACTTCGGTGCCGTCGACGGGGCCGCGCTGCTGGCGCGCTGGCGCACGCGCTATGAGGCCTTGGTGCAGGGGCTGGACGCACTCGACCCGAAGGCGAGGCTGCCGTGGTACGGGCCGACAATGAGCGCCCGGTCCTTCGCCACCGCGCGCCTGATGGAGACCTGGGCCCACGGCCAGGACGTGTGGGACGTGCTGCGCCGCCCGCGCCCGGGCAGCGCGCGGCTGCGCCACATCGCCCACCTCGGCGTCACCACCTTCGGCTGGACCTTCGCCAACCGCGAACTCGCGCCGCCCGGCCCCTTGCCCCGGGTCGAGCTGCAGGCACCCGACGGCTCGACCTGGGCCTGGGGCGACGTCACGGCCGATGCGGCCGTGCGCGGCACGGCCCAGGATTTCTGCCTCGTCGTGACGCAGCGCCGGCATGTCCAGGACACGGGGCTCGAGCTCAGCGGCGACATCGCGCGCCAGTGGATGGCGTTGGCGCAGTGCTTTGCCGGGCCACCCGCCGACGGGCCGGCGCCCGGCGCCCGCCGCGTGGACTTCGGCGGCGCGCCGGCGTGAGCCTGCCGGGGCTGCCGCCGCTGCCCGGCGTGCCGCTGGCGCCTGCGCAGCGCCCGCTCATCGAGCCGCGGCTCGCGGCACTGGCCGACGCCTGCGGGCACGAGGCCCTGTCGGACTGGTCCTTCGCCAACCTCTGGCTGTTCCGGGCCGCGCACGACTGGCGCCATCTCGACTGCGACTGGCCCTGCCTGAGCGGGCGCACCTACGATGGCGTGCGACACATGTTCGCGCTGTTCCCGCTGCACGAGGCGCCCCGGGAGGTGCTGCGCCGGTTGCTGGCCGGGCACGCCTGCTTCCACCCGTTGTCGCAGGCGCAGGCCGACCGCCTCGACCCCGAGGTCTTCGAGCTCGAGGCCTGCCGCGACGATGCCGACTACCTCTATCCGGCGAGCCAGTTCGTGCACTACCACGGCCGCCCGCTGCGTCACAAGCGCCAGCTGGCGGAGCAGCTGCGCGACAGGCACCGGGTCGAGATCCTGCCGTTCGCGCCGGCGCTGCGCCCGCAGGCCGAAGCCGTGCTCGACGGCTGGCTGCGCGACAAGGGCAAGCGGCCCGGGGAGGCCGACGACCTGCCCTGCCGCGAGGCCCTGGCCCGGCACGAGGATCTCGGCCTCGCGGGCTGGCTGCTGCGTGCCGACGACGAGCCGGCGGGCTTCCTACTGGCGGAGACCCTGCAAGCCGGGGTCGACGTCGTCCGCTTCGCCAAGGGCCTGGCGCGCTTCAAGGGGGTGGCGCAGGCGCTGTTCCAGCATCACGCCTGCGCCGGGGCGGGCCGTGCCGGCGCCGCGCTGGCCTGGCTCAACTTCGAGCAGGACCTGGGCCTGCCCAACTTCCGGCGGACCAAGATGTCCTACCAGCCGGCCGCCCTGCTGCCGAAGTTCCGGGCCCGCCTGCGCCCGGCCAGCGCCTGACGCCGCACGCCATGCGCGACCGCCTGCGCCCAGCCACTGGGCACAAGACGCCTTGCCCCGGGCCCGCCTATGCTTCGGCAGTGCCCGGGCGGCGCGGGTGGGCGGCGTCCCTCCGGTTCCGCCCCTGCTGCGCCACCTGCCCCAGTCCATGGCCCTGATCGAACCGACCCTCTCCGCCGGCACCCCCGCCTTCCAGGCGCAGCGCGCCGCCATGCTCGAGCTGCTCGGTCGCGTGAGCGAGCTCGAGCAGCGCACGCAGGCCAAGTCCGAGGCCTCGCGCGAGCGCTTCCAGCAACGCGGCCAGCTGCTTCCGCGCGAGCGCGTGGCGCACCTGCTGGACCCGGGAGCGCCGTTCCTGGAGCTTTCCACGCTCGCCGGCTTCGGCATGGACACCGAGGATCCCGCCCGCAGCGTCCCCGGCGGCGGGGTGATCTGCGGCATCGGCTTCGTCAGCGGCGTGCGCTGCATGGTGCTGGCGTCGGACTCGGGCATCGACGCCGGGGCCCTGCAGCCCATGGGGCTGGACAAGCTGCTGCGCGCGCAGGAGATCGCGCTCGAGAACCGCCTGCCCTATGTGCAGCTGGTGGAGAGCGCCGGGGCCAACCTGCTGGCCTACCGGGTCGAGGATTTCGTGCGCGGGGGCAGCTCCTTCCGCAACCTGGCGCGCATGTCGGCCGCGGGCCTGCCGGTGGTCACCGTCACGCACGGCTCCTCGACGGCGGGTGGCGCCTACCAGACGGGGCTGTCCGACTACATCATCCTGGTGCGCGACCGTTCGCGCGCCTTCCTTGCCGGGCCGCCGCTGCTGAAGGCCGCCACCGGCGAGATCGCCACCGAGGAGGAGCTCGGCGGCGCGGTGATGCACACCTCGGTCTCGGGCCTGGGCGACTACCTGGCCGAGGACGACCGGGACGCGCTGCGCCTGGCGCGCGAGATCCTCGCCCACATCGACTGGGACCGCGGCCCGCCGGGCGGCGAGCGGCGCTCCTTCAAGCCCCCCCGCCACGACGCCGAGGAGCTGCTGGGCCTGATGCCCCCCGACTACAAGCGCCCGGTGGACATGCGCGAGGTCATCGCCCGCATCGCCGACGACTCCGACTTCCTGGAGTTCGGCCGCGACTATGGCAGCGCCACCCTGTGCGGCCACTTCAGGATCGAGGGCTGGCCGGTGGGCGTCATCACGAACAACGGGCCGATCGACAGTGCCGGCGCCTCCAAGGCGACGCACTTCATCCAGGCCTGCTGCCAGTCGCGCACGCCCTTGCTGTACCTCAACAACACCACGGGCTTCATGGTCGGCCGCGCGCACGAGGAGGCCGGCATCATCAAGCACGGCTCCAAGATGATCCAGGCCGTCACCAACGCCACCGTGCCCCAGGTGACCCTGTACTGCGGTGCGTCCTTCGGCGCCGGCAACTACGGCATGTGCGGTCGCGGCTTCCACCCTCGCTTCTGCTTCAGCTGGCCGAACGCGCGCACCGCGGTGATGGGCGCCGAGCAGGCGGCGCAGACCATGCGCATCGTCACCGAGGCCGGCATGCGACGCCGCGGCGAGGTGGATCATGCCCGGCTCGACGCGCTGGGCCAGCGCATCGTCGAGCGCTTCGAGAGCCAGATGAGCGTGTTCCGCACCAGCGCGCTGCTGCTCGACGACGGGGTCATCGATCCGCGCGACACGCGCGCCGTGCTCGCCCAGGTGCTGGCCGTGTGCCGCGAGGCCGAGGCGCGGCAGGTGCAGCCCATCCAGTTCTCCGTCGCCCGGCCCTGACCCGGCGACGCCCCCGAACGGCCGCGCCCGCCACCGGTTCGCCATGAGTCCAGCCACCCCCTTCTCGAAGATCCTGGTCGCCAACCGCGGCGAGATCGCCCTGCGCATCATCCGCACCGCCCATGCGATGGGCTACGGCACCGTCGCGGTCTGTTCCGAGGCCGACGCCGACGCGCCGCACGTCCGGGCCGCGGACCAGGCGGTGGCGATCGGCGCATCGGCGCCGTCGCAGTCCTACCTGAACATCGAGGCGCTGATCGCCGCCGCGCGCGCCAGCGGCGCCGACGCCGTGCACCCGGGCTACGGCTTCCTGGCCGAGAACGAGGCCTTCGCCGCGGCCTGCGCCGAGGCCGGCATCGTCTTCATCGGCCCCTCGGCCGGGGCCATCCGCGCCATGGGCGACAAGGCCGCGGCCAAGCGGCTGATGAGCGCGGCCGGCGTCCCCTGCATCCCGGGCTTCCAGAGCGAGGACCCGGCGGACCAGTCCGAGGAGCGTCTCGCGGCCGCGGCGGCGCGCATCGGCTACCCGGTCATGATCAAGGCCACCGCCGGCGGTGGTGGGCGCGGCATGCGGCGCGTGCCGTCGCCCCAGGGTTTCGCCGAGGCGCTGCGCAGCGCCCGGTCCGAGGCCCTGCATGCCTTCGGTGACGCCACGGTCCTGCTGGAGCGCGCCATCGACGCGCCGCGCCACGTCGAGATCCAGGTCTTCGCCGACCGCCACGGCCACGTGGTGCACCTGGGCGAGCGCGACTGCTCGGTGCAGCGGCGGCACCAGAAGCTGGTCGAGGAATCCCCCTCGCCGGCCGTGGACGCCGCGCTGCGCCAGCAGATGGGCGCGGCGGCGGTGGCCGCTGCCCGGGCGATCGCCTACGAGGGCGCGGGCACGCTGGAGTTCCTGCTCGACGCCCAAGGGCGCTACTACTTCATGGAGATGAACACGCGGCTGCAGGTCGAGCACGCCGTGACGGAGGCCCTGACCGGGCTGGACCTCGTCGAGTGGCAGATCCGGGTCGCCGCGGGCGAGCCGCTGCCGCTGCGGCAGGACGACATCCCCCTGGAGGGGCACGCGATCGAGGTGCGCCTGTGCGCCGAGGACGCCGCCGCGGGCTTCATGCCCTGCAGCGGCGTGCTGCGGCGCTGGCGCCCCGCGCCGGGCGTGCGGGTCGATCACGCGCTGCGCGACGGCGTGAGCGTGCCGCCGTTCTACGACTCGATGATCGCCAAGCTGGTGGCGCACGGCCGCACGCGCGAGGACGCGCGCCGTCGCCTTGCGCGCGCGCTGCGCGCCACGGTCGCGCTCGGCGTCACGACGAACCAGGTCTTCCTGGCGCGCTGCCTCGAGCACCCGGTGTTCGCCGCCGGCGGGGCGACGACCGACTTCATCGCGCGCCACGAGGCGCAGTTGCAATCCCGCGACGACGGCGCGCAGCGCCGCGCGCTGGCCGTCGCCGCCTGGCTGATGCAGGCCACCGACGGCGGCGAGCGGGGCGTCGAGGACACCCTGGCCCAGCGCTGGCCCGTCGGCATGCGGCTGGCGCTGGACGGCCGGCCGGCCGCGGTCAGGCTCACCCGCCGTGGGCCCCGGCTGTTCGAGGCCGAGGTCGACGGCGCGTCGCACACGATCGAGGCGGTGTCGATCGGCGACGGAGAGGCCCGGTGCGCCCTGGATGGCGTGATCGAGGGCTTCAGCTTCGCGCGCGACGGATCCCAGATGTGGCTCGGTCACCAGGGGCGTCAGTACGGCATCGAGGACCACACGCGCGCGCCGGCGCTGCGCCGCACCGACGACCGCGCCGACGGCCGGGTGCTCGCGACGATGAACGGGCGCGTCGTCTCGGTGCTCGTGGCCGTGGGCGAGCGCGTGCAGGCCGGCAGCGCCGTGCTGGTGCTCGAGGCGATGAAGATGGAGCACGTCCACAGCGCGCCGGTCTCGGGGACCGTGGGCGCGCTGCACGTCGGCGCCGGCGAGCAGGTGGCGGCGCGTCGCCTCGTGGTGGAGATCGTCCCGGACGGCGCCGACGCGCGCCCGTCCTGAACGGAGTGCACGCGATGGAAGCCGGCGATGTCCTGCACGAGTCTCGGGGCCCCGTGTTCTGGATCACGATCAACCGTCCCGGACGGCGCAACGCCATCCACCAGGGGGTGATCGACGGCATCCGCGAGGGCCTGCGCCGTGCCCATGCCGACGAGGGTGTGCGCGTGATCGTGCTCACCGGGGCGGGTGACCAGGCCTTCTGCGCCGGCGGCGACCTGCGCCCCGGGGAGGGCTTCGCCTTTGATTTCTCGCGCCCGCGGCTGGCCTACGGCGAACTCTTGCGCGAGGCCCAGGATGCCACCCTGCCCATCGTCGCGCGCATCAACGGCGCCTGCATGGCCGGGGGCATGGGCCTGGCGGCCATGGCCGACTTCGCGGTCGCCAGCGAGCACGCCGTGTTCGGGCTGCCCGAGGTCAAGCTCGGCCTGTTCCCGATGCAGGTGCTGAGCCTGCTGCAGACCCTGGTGCCGCCACGCACCGTGCGCGAGTGGGCCTTCACCGGCGAGCCCTTCAGCGCCGCGGAGGCCCGCGCGGCCGGTCTCGTGAACCACGTCGTGCCGGCGGTCGAGCTCGACGCCAAGGTGCAGTGGCTCGTGGACCGCATCGCCGACAAGTCCCCCACCGCGATCCGGCGCGGCAAGGCGGCGATGCGGGCGCTGGCGTCGATGTCCTTCGACGAGGCCATCGCCTACACCGAAGCCCAGATCGGGGTGCTGACGCTGACCGAGGATGCCCGCGAGGGGCTGGCCGCATTCAACGCGAAGCGCAGGCCGGTGTGGACCGGGCGTTGAGACGGCGGCGCGAGCGCGGTCGGCGCGCGGGAAACTCCTGTCAGGGTGATCCCGGATCGCCGGTCGGGCCGGGGTGCCGGGCTGTGGCAGCATCCGTTCGAAAGCGGCCGCGTCCCGGCGCATGGCCGCGCAAGAACGGACCGGTGGTGGAGAGCTTCGATGTCCTCGCCTGAGGTGCTTGAAGTGGTTTGGCCGCCGCGGCGCTGCAGCAGCGCCGAGCGGCTGATGTGGATCACGCCCGACCGCGTGTTCTATGCCGGCCTGCTGGGCGCGCCGGCGATGCACGCCAAGGGGGCGCTGCTGCTGTACGTGGCGCTCGAGGGCCCGGTGCGCATCCGGGTCGGGCAGCGGCCCTGGCAGGAGTCCGAGGTGGCGATCGTGCAGCCCTACGTGCCGCATCAGGCCGCCTGCGACGCCCGCCACGTCGTGGCGATGTACGTCGAGCCCGAGACGGTGGATCTGGGCGAGCTCCCCGCCTTCCTGCGCTGCGAGACCGGCGCGGTGGAGGCGCCGGGCTTCGCCGACCACGTGCGGCGCTGCCACCGGCGCTGGGTGGCCGCCGGCCGCGAGCTCGAGCTGCAGCCGCACGATTTCGACCGCCTCGTCTTCGGCCACGGCCTGCCGACGCGACGCGTCGACCCCCGCATCGGCCGGGTTCTCGACCTGATCAAGGGCCAACCCGCGAACCCGGTCAGCGCCGAGGAGGGCGCGGCCCTCGCCGGGCTGTCCGTGTCGCGCTTCCTGCACCTGTTCAAGCAGGAGGTGGGGGCGCCGTTCAGGTCCTTCCGCACCTGGAAGCGCGCGCGCAGCCTGCTGCACCACGTGCGCAGCGACAGCGCCCTGGTCCACGTGGCGCTGGACGTGGGCTACCCCGACTCGACGCACTTCTGCCATTCGATCCGGCAGAACTTCGGCCTGCGGCCGCGGGACATCTTCGCCGGCTCGCGCAAGCTGCGCCTGATCGGGCCCGCGGGCGGCGCCGCGCCCTTGCGCGGTTGAGCGCCCCGGGCGCCTGCGCCCGAGGTCTCAGGCTCTCAGGGGTTCCAGGTCGTGTGCCCGGCCAGGCGGCCGCCCTCGCGCGCCAGGCGCTCCAGCAAGGGGCTCACCGTCCAGTAGCCGTGGGCGTTGCCGCGCACCGCGCCCCAGTGGCGCAGCGCTTCCACCACCGCCGGCAGGCCGCAGGCGTCGGCCCAGTGCATCGGCCCGCCCAGCGGGCCGGGAAAGCCGAAACCCGCGGTCCACACCACGTCGATGTCGCCGCCGCGGCCGGCGACCCCCTCCTCCAGCACGCGCGCGCCCTCGTTGACCAGGCCATGGAGCAGGCGGCTGCGGATCTCGTCCGGCCCGATGTCGTCGCGGCGCCGGATGCCCCGCTGCCGCGCGAGGTCGGCGCACAGTTCCAGCGTGGGCGGGTGCGGCTCGGGCGCACGCCCGGCGTACCGGTAGTAGCCGGCGCCGGTCTTCTGGCCGTGCTGACCCCGCTCGAAGAGCGCCCGGCAGACGACGCGGTAGCCGGCGTCGTCGGGCAGCGCGCCCTCGCGCGCGCGCTCGATCACGGTGCGGGCGCCGACGTCGATGCCGGCCATGTCGAGCATGCGGCAGGGCCCCATTGCCATGCCCAGCGACTCCACGGCGCCGTCGACCTGCGCCGGGGTCGCGCCCTCCAGCAGCAGGAACTCGGTCTCGCGCATGTAGACCTCGACCATGCGGTTGCCGATGAAGCCCCAGGCGTTGGCCGACACCACCCCCACCTTGCCCAGGCGCCGCGCCAGCGCCAGCGCGCGGGCCAGCACGGCGGGCTCGGTGTGCCTGCCGCGCACCACCTCCAGCAGCCGCATCACGTGCGCCGGGCTGAAGAAGTGCAGGCCCAGCACCTGCCCGGGCCGGCCGCTGGCCGCGGCGATGCGGTCGACGTCGAGCGTGGAGGTGTTGGTGGCGATGATCGCGTCCGGCCTGCAGACCCTGCCCAGCCGCGCCGCGACCTCCAGCTTCAGCGCCATGTCCTCGGGCACGGCCTCGATGACCAGGTCGCAGCTCCCGAGGGCGGTGTCCTCGGTCCCCGGTCGCAGCAGGGCCAGCCGGCGTTCCACCTCCTGCGCCTCGAGCCTGCCCTTGGCCCGCGCGCTGTCGTACAGGCCGCGGATCCGCTGCAGGCAGCGTTCCAGCGCCGCGCCGGAGTTGTCCAGGAGCCTGACCGTGCAGCCGGCCTGGACCAGGCTCATCGCGATGCCGCCGCCCATCGTGCCGGCCCCGACCACGCCCACCTCGCGCACGGCCGGCAGCGCGTCCGCTGCCGGCAGGCCGGGGACGCGGGTCGCCTTGCGCTCGGCCAGGAACAGGTGGCGCAGCGCGCGGGAGGAGGGTGAGCGCAGGCAGGCGAGGAAATGCCGCGCCTCGACGGCCCGTCCGGCCTCGAAGCCGAGGCTCGCCGCGGCCTCCACGCAGGCCGCGGCGGCGCCCAGGGCAGGCAGCCCTGGCGGGCGCAGCGCCCGGGCCCGAACCTCGGCCAGCAGGTCCGCCGGCAGCGTGCCGGGATCGACCCGCAGCGCGCGCGTACGCCGGGGTGGGCCGGCCGCGTCGGCCAGGCGCAGCGCCCGCGCGATGGCGCTGGCGAGCAGGTCCTCCGTGGCGACCTCGTCCACCAGCCCCATGGCAAGCGCTGCGTCGGTGTCCACCATGTCGCCGCCGGACATCATCTGGAGCGCGCGCCGCGCGCCGACCAGGCGCGGCAGCCTCTGGGTGCCCAGGGAGCCCGGGATCAGGCCGAGCTTGATCTCGGGCAGCCCGAACCGGGTGCCCGGGGCCGCCACCCGCCCGTGGCAGGCCAGGGCCAGCTCCAGCCCCCCGCCGAGCGCCGTGCCGTGCAGGGCGGCGACCACGGGGCGTTGCTGGGCCTCGAGCCGCTCGAGGAAGTCGTTGTAGGGCTCCGGGCTGAAGCCGGGGTCGTCGAAGGCGTTGATGTCGCCACCCGCCACGAAGGTGCGGCCGGCGCAGCGCACGACCAGCGCGCGCAGGTCGGGCCGGGCCTCGAACGCGGCCAGGGCCTCGACCAGGCCGCGCACGGTGTGCGGCGACAGTGCGTTGACGGGCGGGTTGTCGATCGCCAGGATGCCGACGCCCTCCTGGCTGCGCAGCGAGGCGGTGGGGGTGTCCATGGCGCGAGCCTAGTCCAGGACGCCGCGCCGGTCTTGCGTCGAGTCCCTGCCCGGGGACGGCTGCCCTCCGGCGCGCGCCGCCGCGGTGACCAGTTGGCACAAGACACCTGCCGGCCGCGCCGCGTAAGCTGACGCTGGACCATGGCCCACGCCTCGCCCTACCCCCATCTGCTGGCGCCGATCGAGATCGGCGGCCTGCGCCTGCGCAACCGGGTCCTGATGGGCTCGATGCACACCGGGCTCGAGGAGGCCCCTGATGGCGCCCGGCGGCTGGCCGCCTTCTACGCCGAGCGTGCCCGCGGCGGTGTCGGCCTGATCGTGACCGGCGGCTGGTCCCCCAACGCCGAGGGCCGGCACTGGGACGGGATGAGCAGCTTCGACAGCGAGGAGCAGGCGCGCGCGCACCGGCCGATCACGGCCGTCGTGCACGCCGAGGGCGCGGCCATCGCGCTGCAGTTGCTGCACTGCGGGCGGTACGCGCACCATGCCCACGGCGTGGCGCCCTCGGCCCTGCGCAGCCCGGTGTCCCCGGCCACGCCGCGCGCGATGAGCGAGGACGACATCGAGCGCACGCTGGACGACTACGCGCGCGCGGCGCGGCTGGCCTGCTGGGCCGGCTACGACGGCGTGGAGGTCATGGCCTCCGAGGGCTATTTGATCCACCAGTTCCTGACCCTTCGCGCCAACCAGCGCCAGGACGCCTGGGGCGGCGACCTGGCCGGGCGGATGCGTTTCGCGCTCGAGTGCGTGCGCCGGGTGCGTGCCGCCATGGGCGCGCGCGCGCTGCTGATCTTCCGCCTGTCCGTGCTCGACCTCGTCGAGGGCGGGAGCACCTGGGACGAGATCGCCGAGCTGGCGCGCGGCGTCGAGGCGGCCGGCGCGAGCCTGATCAACGCTGGCATCGGCTGGCACGAGGCGCGCGTGCCCACGATCGCCACGCTGGTCCCGCGCGCGGCCTTCGCCGGCGTCGCGCGGCCGCTGCGCGACGTGGTGCGCCTGCCCCTGGCCGTCAGCAACCGCATCAACGACCCCGCGGTGGCCGAGGCCGTCCTGGCCCGGGGCGACGCCGACCTCGTCTCCATGGCCCGGCCGCTGCTGGCCGACCCCGACTTCGTGCGCAAGGCGGCCGCCGGCCGTGCCGACGACATCAACACCTGCATCGCCTGCAACCAGGCCTGCCTGGACGAGAGCTTCCAGGGGCGGCTGACCTCGTGCATGGTCAACCCGCGCGCCTGCCGCGAGACCGAGTGGGCGACGGGCTCGGCCCGCAGGGCGCGGCGCGTGGCGGTGATCGGTGCCGGCCCGGCGGGCCTGTCCTGCGCCGTCACGGCGGCCGAGCGCGGGCACCGGGTCGTCCTGCACGAGGCGGCAGATCGCATCGGGGGCCAGTTCAATCTGGCCCTGCGCATCCCGGGCAAGGAGGAGTTCGCCCACACGCTGCGCTACTTCGAGCGCCGCCTGCAGGCGCTCGGCGTGGAGCTTCGGCTGGGCTTGCGGGCCGACGCGGCGGCCCTGGCCGGCAGCTTCGACGAGATCGTCGTGGCCACGGGCGTGCGGCCCCGCGGCGTCGACTGGGCCGCCCCGGACTCGCCGCGCGTGGTCGATTACGCACGGGCGATCGAGCAGCCGTCGCTCGTCGGCCGCCGCGTGGCCATCCTGGGCGCCGGCGGCGTGGGTTTCGATGTCGCCGAGCTGCTGAGCCATCCGCGCTCGGCCCCGTGGGCCCCGCCGGCGGCGCCCGGCGCGGCGCTGCAGGCCCAGCCCGTCGACGAGTTCCGGTCCGAGTGGGGCATCGACCCGGGCAGCCGCGGCCGCGGCGGCCTGGTCGAGCCCGGCCCGGTGGTGTCCCCGCGCGAGATCTGGCTGCTGCAGCGCAAGCCCCAGGCGCTGGGCCGGGGGCTGGGCAAGACCACGGGCTGGATCCGCCGCGCCGTGCTGGCCCGCCGCGGCGTGCGCGAGCTGTCGGGGGTGGAGTACCTGCGGGTGGACGACGCGGGACTGCACGTCCTCGTCGGCGGCGAGCCGCGCTGCCTGCCGGTGGACACCGTGGTGCTCTGCGTCGGCCAGGAGCCCGTGCGCGAGCTCGCGTCGGCCCTGGAGGCGTGCGGTCTGCCGGTGCGCGCCGTCGGCGGCGCCCGCGAGGCCCAGGGGTTGGACGCCGTGCGCGCCATGCGCGAGGGCGCCCAGGCCGCGCTGGAGATCGGGTGATGGCGATGGCCGACCGCACCCTCGTCGACGCCCTGGCGCGCCAGGTGCGCGAACGCCCGCTGCGGCCGGCCATCCGGCGGGGCAGCCGCGTGCTGGGCTTTGCCGAGCTCGATGACGAGTCCGCGCGCCTGGCGCAGGCCCTGAAGGCCATGGGGGTGGGGCGCGGCGACCGGGTGGCCTGCCTCAGCCAGCACCACATCGAGTGCCTGCTGCTGACCCTGGCCGCCTGCCGCCTGGGTGCCGTCTGCCTGCCGGTGAACTGGCGGCTGTCGAGCCAGGAACTCGAATACATCCTCGGGCACGGCCAGGCGGTGTTCCTGATGGTCGACGCGGTCTTCGCGCCGGCCGTGCCGCGCGAGCGCCTTCCGGCCTTGCGCGTGACGGTGTGCACCGAGGGCGCGTCCGCGGGTCTGGAGGGCCTGGCCCGCTGGGTGGCGCCGCACGCGCCGCTGCGCGAGACCGTCCCCGCGGAGCCCGACGACGACGCGCTGCAGCTGTACTCCTCGGGCACCACCGGGCTGCCCAAGGGCGTGGTGCTCACGCACCGCGGGCTGCTGTCCACCTGCGCGACGGTGGCGCGCGACTGGCGCTTCGGCGTGGGAGACGTGAACGGCAATCCGCTGCCGACCTTCCACGTCGCCGGCATGACCATGCTGCTGCTGACGCTCTGGGCCGGCGGGGAGACCGTCGCCTTCTCCACCTTCGAGCCCGGCGAGTTCATCGCCGCGGTCGGGCGCGACGGCATCACGCACGCCTTCCTCGTCCCCGCCATGCTGCTGTTCATGCTGCAGCAGCCGCAGGTGCGCGCGGCCGACTACCGGGGGCTGAGCCTCATCGCCTACGGCGGCTCGCCGATCAGCGAGGCGCTCCTGAAGGAGGCGATGGACGTCTTCGGCTGCGATTTCCTGCAGGTCTACGGCATGACCGAGGTGTCGGGCCCCATCACCTTCCTGATGCCGGATGATCACCGCGCGGCCCTGGCCGATCCGGCGCGCGCGGCGGCGCTGCGCTCGGCCGGGCGGCCTGCAGGCGGTGCCCGGTTGCGCATCGTCGACCCGCTGCTGCTGCACGACCTGCCCGACGGCGGCGTGGGCGAGATCTGGGTCGAGTCGATCCGCAACCTGAAGGGCTACTGGCGCGATGGGCCGGCCACCGGGCGCGCCTTCCCGGAAGGGCGCAATGAGCGCGGCGGCTGGCTGCGCACCGGCGACGCCGGCTATCTGCAGGATGGCCTGCTGTACATCCACGACCGCATCAAGGACATGATCATCTCGGGGGGCGAGAACATCTACCCCGCCGAGATCGAGAACGTGCTGATGGCCCACCCCGACGTCGCCGACGGCGCCGTCATCGGCGTGCCCGACGACACCTGGGGCGAGGCGGTGAAGGCCTGCGTCGTGCTGCGACCGGGGGCATCGGCGGGCGCGGACGAGCTGATCGCCTACCTGCGCGCGCGGCTGGCCCACTACAAGTGCCCGCGCAGCGTCGACTTCCACGAGGCGCTGCCGCGCAACCCCAGCGGCAAGCTGCTCAAGCGCCTGCTGCGCGAGCCCTACTGGCACGACCGCGTCCGCGCGGTGAACTGATCGAAGCTGCCGGCCCACCGCCTGTTGCCGACCCCCATCCCCGCCCCGTTTTCCCCACCCCGTTTTCCCCGCCCCTCGACCCTGCACCAGGAGACACCATGAACCGCAACGACACCTTCCCTCTGGCCGGCGCCCGCACCCTGCGCCGCCGCACCGTGCTGACGGGCGCCGCCTCGGCCGCCGTCGCCGGGCTGCTGGGCGCCGGCCCGGCGCGCGCCGAGGAGGCCTGGCGCGTGACTTCGTCCGCCCAGCCCGGCCTGCTGCGCGACCATCACGTGCGCATCACCGACGCCATCACCCGCGCCGGCGCCGGCGCGGTGAAGGCCGAGTTCCAGTTCGTGGCCAACGAGCAGGAGGCGCTGCAGCAGGTGGTGCGCGGGCGGCTGCAGGTGGGCGTCATCTCGGTGCTGGGCCTGGCCTCCATCGCGCCGGAGATGGCGGTCTTCGCCACCCCCTACCTCTGGGCCAGCCCGGCCGAGGGCGATGCCGTGCTCGACCGCCACGGCATGCGTCTGGTCGCCCCCATCCTCGACGCCAAGGGCCTGGTGATGCTCGGCATGACCGAGACGGGCTTCAACGACGTGGTCGGCAAGACGCCGCTGCTGAGCCCGGCCGACGTCAAGGGGCGCAAGATCCGGGTGTCTCCGGCGCCGTCGTCGCAGTTCTTCTGGGGCGCGCTGGCCGCCAACGGCGTGCAACTGCCGCTGGGCGAGATGTTCCCGGGGCTGGAGCAGGGTCTCGTCGAGGGGGCGGACCTGCCCTTCGTCTACTACGTCACCACGCCGGCGGCCAAGAGCGCGCCCCATGTCACGCTGACGCGTCACACCCATCTGTTCAACGCCGTCTTCGTCAACAAGGCGGCCTGGGGCAAGCTCGGCGCGGCGCAGCAGCAGGCCATTCGCGCGGCCATCCCCACCTACGCCTCCCTGCGCGCCGAGGTGCGCGCCTCCGAAGGGCCGCTGATGCAGAAGTTCGAGTCCGAGGGCGGCAAGGTGCACCGGATCAGCGATGCCCAGCGCAAGGCCTGGTTCGATGTCGTGGCCCCGGGACAGGCCGCCTACGTCGAGAAGATTGGGCCTTCGGCCCAGGCGCTTTACCGCGACATCCAGGCCGCGCGCCGCAGCCTCTGAACGTGGCAGGCTGAGGCGCTAGGGGGCGGCATGAAGCTGCAGCGCGGGCTGCGCCTGGCGCAGGCGGTGGAGATGGCGGTGGCGGTCGCGGCGCTGCTGGCCGCCGCCGCCGCGCTCGTGGCCGACCTGCTGGGGCGCGAGGTCTTCGGCCAGGGCATCTTCGGCGCCCAGCGCGCCGCGGTCCACTTCGTGTTCCTGGCGGGCATGCTCGGCTTCGTGCTCGCCGCAGGCAGCGGCGCGCACCTGCGCGTGAAGGCCACCGACGTGCTGCTGCCCGCGCGCTGGACACCCTGGATCGAGCGCGCCAGCAGCCTCGTCTCGGCCCTGCTGCTCTTCGGGCTGGCCTGGCATGCCGCGCGCTTCACGCTGCAGACCCACGCCGTGGGCGAGCGCTCGGTGACGCTGGGCCTGCCGATCTGGCCGATGCAGGTGGTCATGGTCTATGCCTTCGTGTCGGCGGGCCTGCGCTACCTGGCTTATGCCTGGTCGCCCGCGGCGCGCCCGCGCGAGGCGGAGGCGGCATGAAGGCCCTGCTCGGCGCGGCGCTGCTGTTCCTGCTGATGCTGCTGCGGCAGCCGCTGCTGCTGCTGTTGGCGGCCGGCACGGCCTTCGTCCACGTCGTGCTGGCGCGCGGAGAGGTCGAGTACATGATCCAGGACATCTGGTCGGCGCTCGATCGCGAGATCCTGCTGTCCATCCCGATGTTCCTGCTGGCCGGCGCGGTCATGACGCGCGGCACGATCGCGCGCCGTCTGGTGCGCATCATGGTGGCTTTGACCGCACCCATCCCCGGGGGCCTGGGGGTGGCCACGGTCCTCAGCTGCGCTGTCTTCGCCGCCATCTCGGGGTCGAGCATCGTGACCATGCTGGCGGTGGGTACCGTCATGTTCCCGGCCCTGCTGGCGGCCGGCTACCCGAGAACCTTCTCGATCGGTCTCATCTGCGCCGGCGGCACCCTGGGCATCATCATCCCGCCGTCGATCCCGATGATCCTGTTCGGGATCATGACCGAGACCTCGATCACGCGGCTGTTCATCGCCGGCGTGCTGCCCGGCCTGCTGCTCGCCGGCCTGCTCGGCCTGTACGCATGGTGGCGTAATCGCGGGCTTGGCGGGGGGCGCTGGGACGGACGCGAGATCCTGCGCGCCTTCCGAGACGGGCTGCCGGCGCTGGCGCTGCCGGTGCTGCTGCTGGGCGGCATCTACTCGGGCCACTTCACGCCCACCGAGGCGGCGGTCGCCGCCCTGGTCTATGCCCTCGTCGTGGAGGGGCTGGTCTACCGCGAGGTCGGGGTCAAGGACTTCTACCGCATGGTCGGCGAGACCGTGGTGACGCTGGGCACGCTGCTGCCGCTGGTGGCCTTCGCCACCAGCCTGAGCGTGATCCTCGACTACGAGCGCGTGCCCCAGGACCTGGTGGCCTGGGTCCAGACCTGGATCGACGACCGGGCCTCCTTCCTGCTGGCGGCCAACGTGCTGCTGCTCGTCGCCGGGGCCTTCATGGAGGTCGGCTCGGCCATCGTGATCCTGGCGCCGCTGCTGATGCCCATGGCCAAGGTCTACGGGGTGGACCCGGTGCACTTCGGCATCATCATGACGGTCAACCTGGAGATCGGCTACATCACCCCCCCCGTGGGGCTCAACCTCTTCGTCGCCATGGCCGCGTTCAAGGCCGGCTTCGCCGAAGTGTGCCGCGCGGCGCTGCCCTTCGTCGTCGTCATGCTCGTGGGCCTGGCCATCGTCAGCGCGGTGCCCGCGCTCTCGCTGGCCTTGACGCGATGAGGCGCCGGCCTCTTTCCAGGACTCGGCAGGAGGGCGCGCGGTGAGCGCGGACCCGACCCTGGAGTCCTGGTGCGGCGACTGCGTCGAGGCCCTGGCGCGGGCCCTCGAGCCGGTGCTCGGGCCGCTGCAGGGCCCGCTGCAGGTGGCGCGCTGCGGCGGCGGGCAGTCCAATCCCAGCTACCGCATCGCCAGCGGCGCGCGCCAGTGGCTGCTGCGCAAGAAGCCGCAGGGCTCGGTGCTGCCCTCGGCCCACGCCGTGGAGCGCGAGTTCCGGGTCATCCGGGCGCTGGCCGGCAGCGGCGTCCCGGTGCCGCGCGCGCTGTGGCTGTGCGAGGACGCCGGGCTGATCGGCACGCCGTTCTACGTGATGGAGTTCGTCGAGGGGCGCATCTTCCTCGACCCGGCGCTGCCCGGCCTCGCCCCGGGCGACCGCGCCGCGCTGTACGACGACATCAACCGCGTGATCGCGCGGCTGCACGGGCTCGACGCGCAGGTGCTCGGCCTCGGTGACTTCGGGCGGCCCGGGCATTACCTGGAGCGGCAGGTCGCGCGCTGGACGCGGCAGTACCGCGCCAGCGAGACCGGCGTCATCGACGCGATGGACCGGCTGATCGAGTGGCTGCCTGCCCGCTTGCCGCCCGAGCCGGCGCCCGCCTTGGTGCACGGCGACCTGCGCGTGGACAACATGATCGTCCATCCCACCGAGCCGCGCGTGCTGGCCCTCATCGACTGGGAACTGGCCACGATCGGCGATCCCCTGGCCGACCTGGCCTACCACGTGCTGGGCTGGGAGCTGGGCGCCGACGATTTCCGCGGCATGGCCGGGCAGTCCCTGCGCGAGCTCGGCATTCCCGATGCCCCGGATTACGTGGCCCGGTACGCGCAGCGGCGCGGCCTGCCCGAGCCGTCGGCCCGGGACTGGGGTGTCTACATCGTCTACAGCCTGTTCCGGCTCGCCGCCATCCTGCAGGGCATCGCCCGGCGCGCGCTGGACGGCAGCGCGAACGACCCGCAGGCCGCGCTGACCGGCGCGCGCGCCGCCCGCATCGCCGACATCGGCTGGGCGCGAGCGCGCGCCCTGGACGCCCGCTGAGCGCCCGGCGCCGACCGGCCCACCCTCGAGGATCCTGACCATGCCTTTCGAACCCTCGGCCCGCGTCCGTGCGCTGCAGCAGCAACTGCAGGATTTCATGGAGGCGCACATCTACCCGAACGAGACGCGCTTCTTCCAGGAGGCCGAGCAGTACGGTCCCTGGGCCGTGCTGCCGCTCGTCGAGGAACTCAAGCCCAAGGCGCGCGCGCTGGGCCTGTGGAACCTGTTCCTGCCGGAGTCGGAGCACGGCGCAGGCCTGTGCAACCTGGACTACGCGCCGCTGTGCGAGATCATGGGCCGCTCGCTGCTGGCGCCCGAGGTGTTCAACTGCTCGGCGCCGGACACCGGCAACATGGAAGTCCTGGCGCGCTACGGCACCCCCGAGCAGCAGCAGCAGTGGCTGGTGCCGCTGCTGGCCGGGGAGATCCGTTCGTGCTTTGCGATGACCGAGCCGCAGGTGGCCTCCAGCGACGCCACCAACATCGAGAGCTCGATCGTGCGGGACGGCGACCACTACGTGATCAACGGGCACAAGTGGTACACGACGAACGCCACCCACCCGCGCTGCCGCATCGCGATCTTCATGGGCAAGTCCGATCCCGCGAACCCGGACCGCCACCGGCAGCAGTCGATGATCCTGGTGCCGATGGACACGCCGGGGGTCCGGGTGCTCAGGCCGCTGCCGGTGTTCGGCTTCTACGGCGTGCCCGACCGCGCCTCGGAGGTCGTGTTCGAGAACGTGCGGGTGCCGGCCTCCCACATGCTGCTCGGCGAGGGCCGCGGGTTCGAGATCGCGCAGGGGCGCCTGGGGCCGGGCCGCATCCACCATTGCATGCGTCTGATCGGCCTGGCCGAGCGCGCGCTGGAGCGCATGTGCCGCCGCACCCTCGGGCGCGTGGCCTTCGGCAAGACGGTGGCCGAGCAGGGGGTGACGCGCGAGCGCATCGCGCAGTCGCGCATCCTGATCGAGCAGGCGCGGCTGCTGACCCTGCAGGCCGCCTGGCGCATGGACACCGTGGGCAACAAGGTGGCGCGCACCGAGATCGCGATGATCAAGGTGGCCGTGCCCGAGATGGCCTGCAAGGTCATCGACTGGGCCATCCAGGCCCATGGCGGTGGCGGCACGAGCAACGACTTCGGCCTGGCCAGCGCCTATGCGATGAGCCGCGTGCTGCGCCTGGCCGACGGGCCGGACGAAGTCCACCGCGACCAGATCGCCCGCTGGGAACTGCAGCGGCATCGCGGCTGAAGGCCTGCCACGGGCGGCGCCCGGTGCGATGATGGGGCGCGCCCCGTCGCCGCCCCGCATCGTCATGCCCCACACGTCCTCCCGCCTGCCGCTGGCCATCGGCTACATGATGGTGATGGGCGCGCTGTGGGGGCTGCAATTCTCGCTGTCCAAGACCGGGGCGCAGCATGGCATCGCGCCGGCGGCCTGGATGCTGTTCGTCAACGGCGTGGGCGCGCCGGTGCTGCTGGCCATCGCCGCCTGGCGCGGCAGCCCGCCGGGCCGGTTGCGGCCGCACCTGCGCTATTCGCTGTGGGCCGGCTTCAGCGCGGTGGCGCTGCCCAACACACTTGTGGTTTTGGTCATGGCCCACGTGCCGGCCGGGCTGGCGGCGGTGCTGAACACCTTGTCGCCGCTGATGACCTATGCGCTGGCGCTCGCCTTCGGCATGGCGGCGGTGCACCGGCTGCGCGTCGCCGGCCTGGCCTGCGGTCTGGCGGGGGCCTGGATGGTGCTCGGGCCGCGCGCGAGCCTGCCCGACCCGGCCATGGGGCCCTGGGTCGCGCTGTGCCTGCTGGTGCCGCTGTCGTACGCGGCCTCCAACATCTACATCGCGCGCCACCGCCCGGCGGGCGTGGACTCCATCGCCCTGGCCGGCGCGATGCAGCTCGGCTCCTTCGCCTGCCTGCTGCCGCTGGCACTGTGGCAGGGGGTGCACCTGCCGCTGCCGCCGGCGCACGCCGGCGACTGGGCGCTGCTGCTGCACGCCGCGCTGAGCTGGATCGGCTCGCTGCTGTTCTTCGAGGTCATGCGCCTGGCCGGCCCGGTCTTCTTCAGCCAGACCGGCTTCCTCGTCACCCTGTGGGGCGTGTTCTGGGGCTGGCTGCTGTTCGGCGAGACCCACAGCGCCTGGGTCTGGGGCGCGATGCTCGCCATCTTCGCCGGGCTGGCGCTGGTGACGCGGGCGGGACGTTGAAGAGTGGCGACGACCCGGCAGGCCTGTCCGGTCTGCCATGATGGGCGCATGGACGATCCTCCCTTCCCCCCGACGAGTCCCTGGCTGGCGTTGGCGCTACGCGCGGCGCATGCGGCCGCCGCGCTGATCCGCGAGGCCGCCGCCGACCCGGCGGCACTGGAGGTGCGGCTCAAGCGCCCGAACGACTTCGTCACCCGGGTCGATGTCGCGAGCGAGCGCCTGATCGTGCAGACCCTGCTCGGCGCCGAACCCGGCCACGCCGTCATGGGCGAGGAGCAGGCGGCGCTGCACGGCAACCCGCAGGCCGACCACGTCTGGATCGTGGACCCGGTGGACGGCACGGTCAACCTGATCCATGGCATCCCGGCCTACGCGGTGAGCATCGCGCTGGCGGTGGGCGGCCGGCTCGAGGTGGGGGTGGTGCTCGACGTGCAGCGCGGGGAGGTCTTTGCCGCAGCGCGCGGGCAGGGGGCCTGGCTGGGCCGCGGGGGAGTCTGGCAGCGTCTCGCGGTCAGCGCCTGCGCCGATCTGGGCTCGGCCGTCGTGGCCACCAGCGCCCCGCGCACCGCCGACCCGGACGACCCCGTGGCCTGGGCGCGCTTCGCGGAGGTGATGCGCGCGGCGAGCGCCGTGCGCCGCGGCGGCTCGGCCGCGCTCGACCTGGCCTGGGTGGCAGCGGGCCGCCACGACGCCGCCTACGACCTCGGCCTCGCCCCCTGGGACGTCGCCGCGGGCACCCTGCTGGTGCGTGAGGCCGGGGGCCGGGTGACGACGCTGGAGGGCGGCGAGGACGTCTTGTCCATCAGGGAAACCCTGGCTGCCGGGCCCGGGTTGCACGCGGCCTTGTGCCGCATACTTTCGCCCGCCGCCGGCGGCCCGCAGGTCGCGCCCTCCGCGCCCCCGCATGGGACGCCGGGCGCCTGAAGACCGCCGTCCAGCACCTGCAGCAGCGCCCTCCGTCCCACAGCCCCGCACCCACCGCATGTCCGCGATCCGCCTCGTCCAGATCCGCAAGCAATGGGGTGACACGGTCGCGCTGGCCGGCATCGATCTGGAGATCGCGCCGTCCAGCTTCTGCGTGCTGCTGGGCCCTTCGGGCTGCGGCAAGTCGACCACGCTGCGCATCGTCGCCGGGCTCGAGGCGGCCAGCGCGGGCCAGGTCTTCATCGGCGGGCGCGAGGTGACCGCGCTGCCGCCGGCGCAGCGCGGCATCTCGATGGTGTTCCAGAACTACGCGCTGTTCCCGCACCTGACGGTGGCTGACAACATCTGCTTCGGGCTCCAGGTGCGCAAGGTCGACAAGGCCGAGGCCCGGCGGCGGCTCGAGCACGCGGCCGAGCTGCTGGGCCTGCAGGCCCTGCTGCAGCGCAAGCCCTCGCAGCTCTCGGGCGGGCAGCAGCAGCGTGTGGCCCTGGGCCGGGCACTGGTGGCGCAGACCCAGGTCTGCCTGATGGACGAGCCCTTGTCCAACCTCGACGCCCAACTGCGCCAGGAGATGCGCCAGGAGCTGCGCGAGCTGCAGCGCCGGCTCGGCCTGACCGTGGTCTACGTCACGCACGACCAGGCCGAGGCCATGAGCATGGCCGACCAGGTGGTGCTGCTGAACCAGGGCCGCGTCGAGCAGGACGACGCGCCGCGCGTGCTCTACGCGCGCCCGGCCTCCACCTTCGCCGCGCGCTTCATCGGCACGCCGCCGATGAACCTGCTGCGCCTGGACGGCGCCTGCATCGCCGGCAGCGCGGTGGCCGCGGGCGGCGGCGCCGCGATGCTCGGCCTGCGCCCGGAGGACGTGCGCCTGGGCGGGCCGGTCGAGGCCGTCGTCCAGGGCCTCGAGTACCTGGGTGCCGACCTCGTGCTGCGCTGCGCGGTGGGCACCGAGACGCTGACCGTGCGCGCGGCCGGCCGCACCGACGCGGCGGCCGGCGCGCGCGTGAGCCTGGGCTGGGACGCCGCCGACGAGCACCGCTTCGACGCCCAGGGCCGGCGCCTGGCGTGAACGTCCACGACCGCCCCGAGCCGCCCACCCCGATCACGGACCTTGCTTCCCCCACAGCCCCTCGAGGAGACACGACGATGAAGACGCTGAAGAGAAAAGCCTTCCTGCAGACCCTGGCCGGCGCCGCGGCGCTGGCGATGGCCGGCACCGCGCCGCTGGCGCACGCCCAGGCCGCCACCGAGATCTCCTTCTACTACCCGGTGGCCGTCGGCGGCCCGATCACCAAGCTGATCGACGCCTACGCCGCGGACTTCACGAAGGAGAACCCGTCGATCAAGGTCACGCCCATCTACGCCGGCAGCTACCAGGACACCATCGTCAAGGCGCTGACGGCGCACAAGGCCGGCAACCCGCCGGTGACCTCGGTGCTGCTGTCCACCGACATGTTCACCCTCATCGACGAGGACGCGATCGTGCCGATCGACAACTTCGTCAAGACCGCCGACGACCGCGCCTGGCTCGGGAGCTTCTACCCGGCCTTCATGCAGAACAGCCAGACCGGCGGCAAGACCTGGGGCGTGCCCTTCCAGCGCTCGACCGTCGTGCTGTACTGGAACAAGGAGGCCTTCAAGGCCGCCGGGCTGGACCCGAACAAGGCGCCGGCCTCCTGGGCCGAGATGCGCGACATGGCCGCGAAGCTGACGCTGAAGGACGCCAGCGGCAAGGTCACGCAGTGGGGCGTGCAGATCCCGTCCTCGGGCTTCCCCTACTGGCTGTTCCAGGGCCTGGCGATCCAGAACGGCGTCACGCTCGCCAACGACGCCGGCAACGCGGTGCGCTTCGACGACCCGGGCACGGTGGAGGCGCTGCAGTACTGGATCGACCTCGTCAAGGCCGGCGTGCACCCGCCGGGCATCGTCGAGTGGGGCACGACGCCGAAGGACTTCTTCGAGCGCAAGGTCGCGATGATGTGGACGACCACCGGCAACCTCACCAACGTGCGCGCGAACGCCAAGTTCGACTTCGGCGTGGCCATGCTGCCGTCCGGCAAGCGCCGTGGCTCGCCCACCGGCGGCGGCAACTTCTACATCTCGAAGAAGGCCACCGCGGCGCAGCAGGAGGCGGCGTTCCGCTTCATCAAGTGGATCACCCAGCCCGAGCGCGCGGCGCGCTGGAGCATCGACACCGGCTACGTGGCGGTCAGCGCGGCCGCCTACGAGACCGCGTCGCTCAAGCGCTACGGCGCGGAGTTCCCGCCGGCGCTGGTGGCGCGCGACCAGCTCCCGAACGCGCTGGCCGAGTTCTCCACCCACGACAACCAGCGCGTGACGAAGGCGCTGAACGACGGCCTGCAGGCCGCGTTGCTGGGCACCAAGACGCCGGCCCAGGCCATGCGTGACGCCCAGGCCGAGGCCAACCGCCTGCTGCGCGGCTACCGTTGAGCACCGCCGGCGCAGCGCGGCACCGGGCAGGGCCAGGCATGGAAGGCAGCAGGCGATGAGCACTTCGGTGCCTCTGCCGCGCGGCGCCGGCCCCACGGCCGTCCACGCCTGGCTGCTGCTGCTGCCGGCTTTCGTGCTGCTGGTGGCCTTCACGCACTACCCGGCGGTGGCCACGCTGATCGACAGCTTCCACTCCACGCCCAAGGGCAACCGCCCGGCGGTGTGGGTGGGGCTGGAGAACTACCAGGTCATGCTCGACGACCCGGTGTTCTGGAAGGCGCTGCGCAACAACGCCTGGTTCGCGCTGGCCACGATCCCCGCGTCGATCGCGCTGGCGCTGCTGATGGCGCTGTGGGTGAACGAGCGCATCGCCGGCCGCGCCTTCCTGCGCATGGCCTACTTCACGCCCACCGTGCTGCCGATGGTGGCGGTGGCCAACATCTGGCTGTTCTTCTACACGCCGCAGTACGGCCTGCTCGAGCAGGTGCGCGGC
>Ga0172372_10002755_pt1 | contig 26408 bp, 25 predicted proteins | sample LakKiv5m_2_FD_114544 | JGI IMG/M metagenome (GOLD analysis project Ga0172372, IMG submission 114544) | Freshwater microbial communities from Kabuno Bay, South-Kivu, Congo - kab_092012_9.5m | ecosystem: Environmental > Aquatic > Freshwater > Lake | place: Democratic Republic of the Congo...
CCCCAATTTTTCAAGTGTGGTTTGACGGTTCCATTGACCGCCATGCAATTTTAACATGAGCAATCGTTTGAATTGAAGTCGTAAAGCACCGATTAAATCAATGATGTGCCCACCCATTTGGAAAGTTTTATCAGCTAAATTTAAGCTTTTCTTCAAATCTCGATTCGAAAGAGCTTCAGCTAATTCGAACGCATTGTTTTGAGTTTCTTGAAGAAAAAAACATGAAATGGCTTTTGCATCCCAATGGAGTTGACTTTGACTAGAAAGCTCCATCAAAATTAGGGCATTTTCTAATACTCCAACGGCATTGCCTAAGCGTTTGACCATTTCATAGGCACCACTTGAATCCATCATGAGCCCTCGTTTAGCGGCAGTGCTAATCAACCATTGATTGAGTTCCTTAGCGTTCGTCTTTCCGAGCTGGCAATCGACAAAATACAGGTGTTGACTTAGATCTTTTAGCCACTTTGAACTTGCGATGCTTGAGCATGTCACGATTAAAAAGTTCCCAGTGGGCTCTGCTGCAGCAACTTTAGTCCATAGCGCTTTGTCTGCATCGCTGAACTTGTTTAAATCGAGTTTTAATTCAACCAATCTGGTTTCTCCCCATAAACCATAAGTTTCATAGCGCTCAACAGCGTCACTCAACTGGTGAGTTGGAGATTCCATTTTTTCAACAAGAATGCCCTCATTTTGAGCGATCAAGTGCAACTTAGCCTGCTCGGCAATCTCAGCGCTGTGATAAGGGTCTCCGGCGGCTAAAAAAATAGCTGGAGTTCCATTCCAAGATTCAGGGTTGAATTCGTAGAACTTCAATGCTAAGCTATAAACCTTTTGGCTTTAAGCCCAAGTCACTCGGTGGTCCAAAATTTGGACGAATTCTCATGGAGCACTTCAATTTCGCTAACATGAATGATTCGCCCCCAACCTCTAAAACTATGAACTTCGCCATTGATACCAACACGCTTGCCCACATAGGGATCGAGATCCAATGTTTTAGAGCGAAGATAAAATAAAACTTGATCGCCTTTCTTGAGTTTGTGAGTGGCAGGACTAAAAAGGATGCCGCCAATGTCATCAAGCCATCCCTCGAATTCATATTTTCGAGCTTCTTCGTAGGCTAGTTTTTTCATCTCCTCTAGTTTTTTCTCATGAGTCAAAGCCAACTCTTTTTGCTTCTCCATAAATTTTTTCTCTTCGGCATCCTTGATTTCTTTCAGCCTAATCACACCTCTAAATTCAGTGAGCTTGATCAAGTGCGCTTGCGCCAATGAAGCTTCGTTTGATTTTGGACTAAGAGCAATCACATCTTCAAATTTTTTCTTAAGCGAAAGATATTCATCTTCATTTACCGTTTTGTTGTTGAGATAGCTTTGGAACTCAGCCAAAGCCTGATCGAAAAGAGACTTGCTTTTTTCTTGCTTTTCAACTTTCTTTTCAAATTCAGCCACAGATTCACCAACTTCAATATACTTGGACGCTATCCACACATAAGCTTGAGATGGAGCTCCAATTTGAACCCAATGGTCTTTGCCCATTTTAAGAATTTGAACTTTACTGCCTTGATTCAACACAGCAATGACCGGGTATTGCATGCTAGGCCCACTGCGAACATTCACTTCACTGCGTGCCGTGACATCTTCAGATTTTTCACCTTTGTTGAGCAACAGCCAACTGGCCATCCAAGCTTCCAATTGCTTTGGATACTGAAGCTTATAAAAACCATTTTTTTGATCCAACACCACCACCTTATCGCGATTTTTTAAGCTTCCGACAACTTTGCTATTGGGGTCTGCCTCTGCACGTACATTCAAACTATTATTGACATTAACTTCCCCAATAAAAGGGTAAGCTGGTAGAGCATAAAGCACTTGATTCAGAAAAGCGAGGGCCAAAGCCAGACAAAGTAGTCGTCTCAAAATAGTATCTCCCAATTTTTTTCTTGCAGTATAGTATGGGCCATCTCTCTTAAAGCGAGGGTCGCCTCAATCTCCTTTATGTTAGTCAGGCGAGATCTTTGATCAAGAAAAAAGTCCGCAAACAATCTTTAAATCGTCGGTTGAATCTCAGGTCAAATTTTGACATAACTTACAAAACATGGACTGCCACTCAACTTATCAAACCCTTTTATTCTTGGACGTGGCAGATTCCTAGCGCATTGTTTATAAATTAAGAGAACTCACTTCCTAAAGGTTATTTTACTAAAAAGGAAAAGACTTAGACTCACCTTTTAATTGTCGCATCGAAATACAATAGTTATGGAATCAAAAGAGCAGATCATCGAAGGGCTATCTAAGCTTTTAGCTAGCAGCTATAGCTTGTATTTGAAAACGCATAATTTTCATTGGAACGTGACTGGACCCATGTTCACAACCTTGCACACGCTTTTTATGACTCAGTACTCTGAATTGGCATTGGCGATTGACGAAATCGCCGAGCGCATTCGAACTTTAGGAGCGTATGCTCCTGGCAGCTACTCTTCTTTCTCAAAGCTAAGCTTGGTCCACGAGGAAAATGGACGCCCAAAGGCCATTGACATGATCCACATATTGACCATTGATCAAGAAATCATCTCTAATTTAGCGCGCGAGATCATTTCAATGGCCGAGGAAAATAAGGATCAAGCTACTGCCGATCTATGCACACGTCGTATTGATATTCACGATAAGAACGCTTGGATGTTGCGTAGCCATCTAGAGTAGTTTATTTCAAACTCAAGGCTACTCTACCTAAATCCGCTCCACTGGGTTTCTGAAAGACTTTCAACCCAAATTCTGGCAGAATGGCGATTAGGTGATCAAAAATATCAGCTTGAATGCCCTCATAGGCAGCCCAAGCCTTATCAGAGGAGAAGGCATAGATCTCAATTGGCAAACCTTCTGGTCCAAGGTCGCGATGGCGTACAAGCAGAGTTAAATTTTGATTGATTCGAGGATGATTTTTTAAGTACTCAACACAATAAGCCCTGAATGTCCCCAGATTGGTAAGTTTTCTTTGATTCAACGAATCTTTTACGGGTTGTTGACTGATTTCATCAAATTTTGATTGCAAGTATTTTTGAAGCAATTCAAATTGCATCAAATGTCTTAACTCATCTGCACTGCAAAAATGAACGCTTGTAATATCTAAATACAAGCAGCGTTTGATGCGACGACCTCCTGAATTCGACATCCCCGGCCAGTTCTTGAAAGAACTCGCCGTGATGGCATAAGTTGGAATGGTCGTGATGGTATTGTCCCAATTCTTGACTTTGACAGTATGCAATGAAATATCGACAACAGTTCCATCTGCACCATAAGCGTTCATTTCTATCCAATCGCCAATTTGAATCAATTGGTTGGTACTAATCTGAATGCTTGCCACCAATCCAAGCAACGTGTCTTTAAACACCAACATGAGTACTGCTGTCAATGCTCCTAACCCTGTCAATAGAGTCAGTGGACTCTGATCGAGTAGAATGCCAAAGATGAAGAGAAATCCCAAGAAATACAAAAGTAACTTCGTCAATTGCACAAAGCTGCGCACGGGTTTTCTGTTTTCAGGGTGTTTAATTCTATAGGCCAAAGAAAGGCCATCGAGCACACTGGTGATAAGATTAATGCTGTTGAACCATAATAGGCATAGCAAATTTTGGAGATAAAATCGCTAAAGCCATCAAAACTATCAGCAAAGTTATAAACGATGAGTATGGGTATAAACCGATAGAGTGGTATCTCGATACTCTGTTGCAACAAAGATTCTCCCCACGGTATTGGCAGGGCTAAAATGATTTTTTTCCAAAGGGGAAGACCATAGCGCCTAATAAAAATGAGAATGACAAGATTTAGAAAAATTAAAAAGAGCACTTTTCCAATCAGCATGGTGAAAAAGACGAGTTCAGAAGGCAAGCCTTGAGAACCCAGCCAAGTTTCAATGCTGAACATTAGCTGTGATTTAAATAAAGTCTCCTTATTCATGGTCTAATTTCCACTTCATCACCTTCCAAGATAAGATTGTAAGCCCATTCAAGATCGTCTTTTTTCATCCGAATGCAACCATGACTCATAGCTTTTCCAATGCTACTTTCATCATTGGTGCCATGAATACCATAACCTTTGCCCACACTCAACCCCAACCAACGTGTGCCAATTGGATTATCGGGGTGACCATAGGGATAAGTGATTTTCGTTTCAGGATTTGTGTAAGTTGGAAATTTTGCGCGACTATTTGAAATGGTGGTTTTCATTTCTGGAGTAGAGCTGCCCTCATGACCAATGCCAATGGGAAAACTTTGATAGTACAAGGCGCGAATAAAAAGATGTAATTTGAAATTGGATTTTGAAATCAAAATACTGTTAGGACCTTTGACTATCTTGAGCGTTTGTCCAGGAAACATCTTGTCTGGCTTAAATCAGGATTAAAAGCCAAAATCCTATCCACGGTGATTTCATATTTTCTAGCTATACTCGTTAGATACTCTCCGGGTTTGACTTGATGCATGTGATACACCAAACCCTCTCCAAGTGGTCCATTAAAAAATTGCTCAGAGTGGGACTTGAGTTTTTCGTAGTCGGAAGGATCAATATGGTTACCTGAACTTAAAATTTGAGCCGAAAGGAGCTGATATTGTTTATAGGCATCATTCAGTGGCGCATCAAGAATGAGATTGGCATTAAAAGAGGATTTAAACGGCTCGCTTAAAACGGGCTTTTCTATGAGCTGCTTGCTTTCTTGGATCACATTTTCCAGTAATTTATCAATAACATGATCCTTTGCTAAAATGGTGAATTGAGGACAAATAAGTAGCTTTAAAAAAACTGTGAATAACACATGAGCTGAACTTTTAGCGATCATGAAGATAGTTTAAAATATTTTTTAATAAGCTCAAGCCTTCAGGCGTTAAAAAAGATTCAGGATGAAATTGTAATCCGATCCATGGCTGTTGGAGCGATTCAATGGCCATGATCATACTATTATGCTCAGCTAAAAGCTTCAGATGTTTTGGAATTGCCACACTTTTAATACAAAGTGAATGGTAGCGAGCGACTTGTATGGGAACTTTTAATGAGTCAAATATGGGATGGGGGTCTGGTCTAAGCTGGCAGGTTTTCCCATGCACAACTTCGTCGGCAAACTCAACATTCAAACCCCAATGCAGTCCCATAGCTTGAAGACCCAAGCAAATGCCGAGCGTTGCTTGACCTTTAGAGAATTTTGAATTCAAATAATCTAACGTGATACCCGTATGTTCGGGCCCGCGTGGGCCAGGCGAAAGCACCACTAAATCTGGCTGATAAGCTTCAATTTCACTCAAACTTATTTCGTTGCAACGACGCACCACCACTTGACCATGCAAACTGGCAAGAGCCTGATAGAGGTTATGTGAAAAACTGTCGAAGTGATCGATGATCAGAATCAAAATCAGCTCCTCCATCTAATAAACTGTGAATCAGACCCTTCGCTTTTGCTAATGTTTCAAGATACTCTTTTTCAGGATCAGAATCCCAAACCAAACCACCACCAAAACGCATGTAAGTTTGTGCGTCAATGTTGATCGCTGTGCGAATTAGAATGTTGCTGTCAAAGTGACCTTGCCCCAAATAACCCAAAGAACCGGTGTAAAACGAACGCCACTTCTTTTCGAGTTTATCGATGATATGCATGGTCTCGAGTTTTGGGCAACCGGTGATCGTGCCGCCTGGAAAGAGTGCAAATATCACATCGCCAAACTTTGCATCAGGTTCTTTTTTTCCTATCACTTGTGATACTAAGTGATGCACATGAGGGAGCGTCTCTATACTCAAATACTCATCCACCACCACACTCCCCGGCTTACATATTTTACCAAGGTCGTTACGCTCTAGATCGATGAGCATGTTGTGCTCGGCAAGCTCTTTGGGATGGCTCTTAAAATCGTTGAGATGTTGTTGTGTCTCTTGGGCATTTTTAGGCAAGGTGCCTGCAATCGGTCGAGTGATTAGATTTTCACCTTTTCTGGCCAACAATCGTTCTGGGGAAAGACTCAAGAGACTAAAGGCTTCCGTTCGCACAAGTGCTCCAAAACTGGAGGCCTGCTGTTTAAAAGCATAGTGTGCCCAAGAGTACAGATCGATATGACCTAAAGCTTGAAACCCTTGGGATAAATTCACCTGAAAAGAATCGCCTTGCCTGATGTGCTGTTTGACTTGGTTGATCTTGTTCAAATAATCCTGTTTGCTTTCTTCGGCAATAAGGACAACCTCTTTTGCATAGCTAGCATGGATGGCTCGACAAGGTGTTAATTTAAAATCGGGCCATTGTTTAGCCTGTAGGACAGTAGCTTGTAGCTCCCCTATTTTTTGAGTGATAAGGATCTTCGGACAACAGCACCAGAATTCAGGCAAGGGAGAATCCTCTTTCGTTTGACGCCGTGATTCACCATTCCAACCAGCTTCATAACTCAATATCCAAGGCATCTTGAATTCGGGAGGTTGTCGTGTAAGCCAATCTCTCTCGAGGCTATTTAATACCTTCTTATAGTCGAGTCGTTCTTCCAAGGCGATAAAAGTAAGGTCTGATCCAAGCGTTAATTTGATACAATCAACATACACCTCGATGCTCCAAATAGCATCGACAAATAAAAGTCGTTGACCATTTTGGTGAGATTCAAGCCAAACCAAAGGGTGTGATTCAGGAAGGCACTGAGCTAGATTTTCAAAATTGATGTCAATGTTGAAGGTGGACACTTCTCCCGAAGCAAAGTCGGGAAGTTTTGAAACATCGATCATAGCGAGGCCTCAAATTGCACTTGCACCTCATTCAATGAACTGGGTCGCTGCACAATGGATAATTGTTCCCCATAAGGCGACCAGATTTTCGAATCACTATCCAGAAAGATAATCACCCCTTTTAAGTTGTACACCGCTGCTAAATGCGAAAGACCAGAGTCGTTGCCCAAGTAATGAGAAGCGTTTGCGTATAAATTTAACAGTGTTTCCATGTTGGGATTTAAATGCAGTCTACCTGCATTGCCGAGTTGTCGCCACCTCTCAGGCATGCCTAGTTCTATTTCGACCGGACCCATCAATACTTGAACATGCTTAAAATGAGCGGTCAATTGCATCGATAGCGCATGAAACTGTTCGATAGACCAGTTTTTATTAGCACTCCCAGAGCCTGGCGCAATTAATAAATTTAAGTTGGATTTTTGACGTTGCTCAAAGTAGAAAGGCGGGACGCTATGTTTTAAGACACTGAGGCTCCATTGCTGCCAAAGAGGTTGCCTTTCATGACTCAACGTCGATAGCATGAGCACGGGCAATTGTCGCGTGTTTAGCCAATCCAATTTTCCAACCGAGATGACCCTATCTGCTTTGAAACACTCAATGTCATGACTGAATTGTTGCTGAGGCTTATCGAGATCGAAGCTCTGCAAAAGCAAAAAATGCTCGATGAGTTTTTTGCCTAAACCACGACCCGCATAAAAAACCTCTGCCTTTTGACGCAGCTCACTTAAAAGAGGCAAACCGATGAGTTGATCACCAAGCGCACCTTGGTTGATAAATACAATTCTTTCCGATTTATGAACGATCTTTTGATGCCGGAACTTGAACAATCTCTCTGATGGCATCTAACACTTTTTGTTTGCGGTGCAAATCTTCGAGCAAAGGCAAATTAGAGAACTCTACAGCATCAGACTCAGGGACCACTTTGTTGTTTTCAATGCGCGCTTTCACATTGCGAATGACGAGGCCTTTTTGCTCTTTCATAAAGGCTTGATAATCAGGATGGCCTTCCAGTGCTTTCAATTGTTCAGCATTCAAATCTGAAAAGATGAGAACTTGCTTATTTAAACTTTTCAAAGCTTCGATGTCAGGCATTGCAATGAGACTGCTCGAATCAGAACTTGGGTGAAGCAAAGATTGCAATTCCTGAAAAGGCACTTCAAATCCCTTTTGGCCATTTTCTCCAGGAATATAGACCATGAGTTCTTTGCTTGGACTCAATAGGCTAAAGGTGAGCAAAAGAAAAATCACGCTACCGCTAACTAGGGCAAAGAAAACTCTTAACTTTGCTGGAGTTGACAGAATGACCGCGAACCAAATGAACAGTGCAATGGCAATTTCGACAAGCATGAATTATCCTAAAAAACAAGCGTGAACAACGTTAAATCAGGTCCATGAGTGTCAAGGATTTTGAGGGCAAGGAATGTTTTTTAATCAAGGACTTTGTTTCATGAAAAAGAAAACTTTTCCGCGAATTTCGAGTTCGCTTGAATCAATCGGGCCAAGTGCGATGGAATCCATCCATGACGCGCCTTGTTGATCTTGCACTAAAAAAAATTGACCGTGCGAAAGTTGGAAAATTTTTTGCACCGATACGGGAAAAGCGTCCTTAGTCGCGGCATGAATAGTTTGATTGAGGTATAAGTTTTTATTCTTGATTTCCAAGGTGCCTTTATTGAGTGCGACCAAGCGAGCAAAGTGGAACTTCGATTCATTTTTTTTGCGGTAATACACAATATCGCCGACGAGGTAATTCTCGAGTTTTGGGTGTTTGTAGAGATAAACCACTTGGCCGGGAACGATGCTGGGCATCATCTCTATTTGATCAGCAGAAAGTTGAATCCTTTCGTAGTTTTGAAGCTTGAAAAGCAAAAATAAAAGAATCAATGCGAGCGCGATCAATTTGGTTTTAAGGCCAAAAACCCACTTAATTTTCTGAGGTTCGTTTTTTCTCATAGACGCAACCAGAGCTTAAATAGAATGTTTTTTTTGCCACAATCTAAATTCAAGCGAGGAAGTTTTTTGCGACTCATCTCCCTTTTGGCACTTTTTTATGCCTCAACTTTAATTCCAACAAGTTCCGCCGAGAACTTACCCCTGTCGTCTACTACAGTGGAGCAAGTGAAAGAGAAAGCGATAGAACTTCAAAAAGATTTAACGGCAGCAACGAAAGAAAAATTACAAGCTGGAACTGAAACCGTAAAAACAACCGTCCAAAATGGCTTGGATGCAGCCAAAACCTCTATTCAAGCTGGGGTTGACCAAGCCCAAAATAAGGCTCAAAACTTAAAAACTCAGGCCTCAGGCGCTCTTAAGGCAGGACAAGATAAATTGCAAATGTTGCTTGACTTTGGAGATGAAAAATCTCTAAACGAAGCGAAGGACTACGTCTTGAGCAAACTTAATGGCGTGCCCCAGTCTGATGCAATAGCAGATCTATTAAAACGTGGCGTTAAAGGCTTTGGCCCTTGGTTTCAAACCGCAAAACTGGAAGCCGGATCTACAGCTAAAATGAAGATGGCTTATTATTCACGCTACGTCAACGAGTCTGCCATTGCCAAAACTTTAATAGGTTGGATGAATAACGACAGTGATCCACTCATTCAAGAGTACTGTGCAAAAGCCCTTGGCTATCAAACTTCTGAAGGAGTGCTCGATTCTCTAAAGGAAAAACTGAAGCAACCCGATTTATCCCCTTATGTGAAAAAAGCGATTGAGTCTTCCTTAAACTTACTTGATCCTCCCACCCCAAAAAGTATTGAGTCATCTTTGCCAGCTTTAGGTCAATAAAAACGTTAAATGAATACACTTAAAGAGGGCTTAGCCTATCTCGGTGAAAGTTATTGGGGGCTTCCAAATCAAAAAGGAGCCAAATTTAAAGTATTGGACAAAGCTAACCTTTATTTTAAGTGGGGAGTACAAAAAGGTGAATTGCTTGATTTTTTAGAGGCGTTCAATGGTTTTAAAAGTTTAGATTTAAGTCCGGAAAAAAGCAGTTTAAAGTTCGATATCTACGAAAAAATTTTAGTCTGCTTATCCGAAATTTTAAAAATACGACTTAAAAAAGCGGTCGAAAGTTTTGACTTCATCTGCCTCCAAAGGTCTAAAATCGAATTGAGAGATCTCAATTTCAAGAAGGAATTGAACGAAGTCATTTCCTTGTTTATGGATTTTGAAGAGCGATACTTTGTGGAGCTCGACAACGCCAAGCTCAAATTAATTGACGAAGACGTTGAAGATCATTTTAAAGCAGCCAGAAAAAATCTTCTAGAAACAGCAGATCTTAAAATGGCCGAAGTAGAACAAGGTATTCAGGCCTTTTACCACAGAGTTAAAGCTTACGTCGAAGAAGATCAATCTCAAGAAAAGAGGGATCCAACTTAAGTGCTGAAAATTAAGGACTTTCTGATTGAAGCTGCACCGTCTGTTTTACACTCTTCTCGATTTTCGTTTAGATATGTTTAGGATGCGGCGTATAAGTTTGACCGTGGCTCTGCTATGGGCCTTGTGTGTTCTAAATGGCTTGCACGCCGCTAAATTAGACATCGAAGCTCGAGATCTCAATAGCCAAGATATTCGCTTGTATGGCGGTCTGGTGAATTATGGCGTGCTCGTGTCGAAATCTGTTGGCAACGCTGTATCGGCGGGCATTCAAGATGGCGACGTCATTGTGGCTATAAATAGTCACAAGATTTCTGGAATTTTCGACTTAGAACAAGTCTTGAGCTCAATTAGAGGCATGAAGTTTGTGGTCAAAGTTCAACGCCCACTGAGAACAGGATTGATTCAAATTCAGAATCTTGAGTTTGAGATAGAAAGCGCAATCGATTTGCAAATCAAAAAAGCGCTGAGCATTGACTTGGGCACCAACTCAAGGGTGCAAGTGGGCATGTATCGTACCCAAAGCGTGCTATTGTGGCATGCAAACGAGGTTTTGATTTACGACAAGATTCGCGATAAAGAGCAATACGCCAGTCTGCTCAAAGTCTATAATATTGCTGAACATAAAACCTATCGCTATCGCGTTCCAGCAAAAGTGATTCAGTCACAATTCTTAACCAACGATGGCCTACTGCTCTACGTGTCAGCTTTGCCTGAGAAAACCACGATAGGGGTGATTGACATTGAAGGTGGCAGTCGCCGCATGGAGTGGAGTTTTGAGCTTCCCGCTCTAAATAAACGCCTTTATTCATTGGAGTTTGCCGATATCAACGGTGACGATATCCCAGATTTGTTTTATTCCTATGAGAACACCATCACTTGTCTAGATGGTGCAACGGGCAATGTCGTTTGGTATCGCAACGATTTAAAAACGTTCTTTTTGGATGAACGTAGCCCAGATGATGCCGATTATCCGGTCATTTATGTCGAAGATTTTACGCGTGATCGAGCTTTAGAGGTCGCTGCGGGCCCATTGCTGCTCAACGCGGCGACAGGCGAGAACATAGGCTATTTAAGTTTTGATCCCGTGCGTCAATTGGGCGGTATCATTGAATGTCGTCAATTGGTAGGCGATCCCATTCCAGACGTGATTGCCAAAAATGGTCTTTACGATGGCAACTCGGGTCAAAAAGTGTGGCAACCCTTACGCTCACGCGAATTCTTTTTAGCTGATCTCAATGGAGATGCTACGCCAGAGATGGTCTATTTGTTGTCAGACAGCAAGCTCCATGTTCATGATATTGAATCACATCGCGAGCTCTATAGCATTAGCTTAGAAGGAGCTGAAGACCTCTCTATTCAAGACTTCAATCAAGATGGTTTTGCAGATTTATTGGTAAGACGCGAAAGCATGGCCTTCCTCTATCAAACCAATATTCCCATTCAGCAAGCTATCACCTCACAGGATCGTGGTGTAGGTTACGCAGCCTCTTTGTTTGATTTTGGGCTTAAAAAAGATAAATTTTATGTTTTTGCCAAAGAATTATTTGAAAAGGAGCAGTTTGAACAATGTGCGCCTCTATTTCTAAGAGCTTTGGCCGATACAGACGCCAAAGTCAATCAGGAGCGTTATGTCTCTATTATTCGCTATTTATCGTCATCTTTTATCAAAACCGGTAACATTGAAGGGGCATTGGGATTGCTGAAAAAAGAGCAAGGCCAATTAGCTAGGGATGTGCTTCAGGATTTTTCCTCCGAAATCGTGGCACACCTACTGGATCGCAATGAAACTTGGCAAGCCATCGACTTTCTGGAGATGGGTGATCATAAAGATCCACTGTTGCTAGCTCGTTGTTATTTAGCCGTGGGCCGTCCAGAAGTTGCTGTTAAATTGTTGACCGAGATGGAGACAAAACCAACTGAAGCCCAAATGTTACTAGGGAAAGCTTATGTTTTGATGAATAAACCTGTTGCCGCTAGAGTCGCGCTGAAAGAATTTTTAAAGTACTTCCCTACTTCTAGCGAAGGATGGAGAGAGTTGGGTTTATTGGAAGCTAGTGAATCAAAATGGGAAGAAGCAGAGGAAGCTTTTTCAATCTGTTTGGATTTAGATCCCATTCAAGGCCATTTAGCTTTGTCTTCGTTCTACCTTCTTCCTTCACCTAAACGCAATTTAAAAGAAGCCGTGATGCAAGCCCGCAAAGCTCTAAAGATCGAAGGTGCTAGTCGAACTTATTTACAATTGGCTGAGGCCTTGGTGGAGAGCGATGAATACCGTGAGGCTAATCAATATTTGAATAAAGTAACCGATCAAGGTCTTGAGTTCAACCGCTATGAAAAACTTTTGCAACGTTGTCTTTATCAGATTCAGGCTGAGGATAAATATGAAGAATCTGAAAAGCTTTTGCTGTCGCCGGTGTTTAAGAAACGCAACTTTGCCACAGCAACTGAACTCCTGAACGAAATCATTGATCGTTATCCAAAAAGCACGGTAGTTCCATTGGCTCATTTTAGATTGGGCGAGATTTATTTGGATCTAGATCATCGTGATGAAGAAAAAGCCATGTTCCATTTTGGTAGAGTTATCACCAATAATCACTATCTTTCTGACAAAGCACAACTGAAAATCGGTTCCTTAAATGGTGATTTGCCCTCGCAAAAAGTCAATAACCCAAAAGGGCCCGTTTTGGAATTGGAAGCCATTGATGAATCTAAACGGTTGACTCCACAGTTAAAAGAGACTATTCAAGAGGTGGAAAAAACAAGCACTCTGGAAGATCGCTTGGAGCATCAAAAAGAAGAGCCTAAACATAAACCAAATTTCTTGCAACGATTATTTAAGACTGAGCCGCGCCGTGACCGTGGCACTGATATTGAAGGCGAACAGGTTCCACTCAATGAGTTAAAAGTGGATGATGAAAAAGCAAAAGTTGAAGCTAAGAACGGTACTGAAAAATCGGCGGCGTCACCCGTAGAGGATCTCTAGGAGCGCAGTTTTGATCCCAGCCCTCTATTTGGTCTGTGGTTTTTTTTACCTTAAAGAGTTATTTCACAGTCCTGACTCCAATCGAAATTTAATCCCCATTATTTTTCGGTTTCACGTGCTTATTCACGCTGTGTTATTATGGGCCGAGTGGATGGTGATGAAAGATATTGCTCGCTCTATGGTGATAGATTCGATGGCTTTTTCGACCTTGTTTTTACTTTGGTCCTCATCGCGCCCCAAAGAGCCCGTTAAGTTGATGCTCATTGTATGGCCGCTAGCTTTTACATTAACCCTTCTTGCAACCTTATTGCCCGATGCTGAATTGCTTTCTGAAAGCAATCTCAAACACGCTCAATCAATTTATCTGCACATCTTATTAGCCTTATTGGGCTACGCGAGTTTCTTTCTTGTCACGTTGACAGCTTTGATGTACTTGCAGCAACGCTATTTGCTCAAACGCGCCATTTCATCCGCTTGGATGCGCTATATGCCAAGTTTATTGCAACTAGGCAAAATACAGCAACGCGCCCTATGGATAGGAATCATCGTTTTTACTTTATCGATAGGCTTGGGCAAACTCTCCCCCTATATTTGGGGCATAGAGCATAAATGGTCAAGCAAGGAAGTTTTGAGCTTGGTGATTTGGAGCATTTATACCGTCATGGCGGTGGTACGACATTTCTTCCATACTCGTAAAGATTGGTTTGCATATAGTGCTTTAGTGGGATTTTTACTTGTAGCCTTTACCATTTTCGTGCTGGGGTTCTTTTCAGGCCATGCTTCATGAAACTATTGGCCTGGGGTGTGAATCACAAATCTGCGTCGGTTGAACTTAGAGAAAAAGTCTCATTTCACCATTCAGAACTGCCAGAAGCTTTAAATCAGCTTTTCGAGAAGGGTTTTGAAGAAGCGATGATTCTTTCAACCTGCAATCGGACTGAAGTTTATGCCGCCACTCGCGGCGAACAAACCATTTCAGACATCCGTGATTTTATCATTGCTTCTAGGCAGTTGCAGAGTATGGAGATTGATCATGTCTCTAAAGAATTTGAAAATATAGAGGTTGCAGAGCACCTTTTTAGGGTTGTGGCATCATTAGATTCAATGGTGATCGGCGAACCTGAGATTGTAGCGCAAGTCAAATCTGCTTATCAAGTGGCTAAAGATACGGGCAATATCGGAAAACTTTTAAACAATTTGGTGCAACGCAGTTTTAATGTCGCTAAGCGTATTCGCACTGAAACGGAGTTGTCCTCAAAACCAACTTCTGTTGGCGCAGTAGGTGCAAATTTGGCTCTGCAAATTTTTGGTTCCCAAGACACCCACAATATTTTAATCATGGGCGCTGGCGAGATGGCAGAAGTTAGCCTAAAAAACCTCATGGGCCAAGTCGAACGAGTTGATGTGAAGGTATGCAATCGCAATTTGGAGCGCGCTGAAACTTTGGCCAAAGAGTATGGCGCCACAGCTTATAGCTTTGACGATTTAGATAAAGTCTGGTGTTGGGCCGATATTGTGATCTGCAGCATGGGCACAACGCACGACCAACTTATCAGTAAAAGCTTTATGAAACAACTCATTCGAAAAAGATCGGATCGACCTTTGTTCATTATCGATCTAGGCGTACCTAGGAATGTAGATCCCTCTATACGCGACTATGATGATATATTTCTATACGACATGGATGATTTGCAGCGCAGCGCCGACCAGAACTTAAAACATAGGGCGAGTCTGATTGAAACATGCGAACCCTACATAAAGGAAGGTCTCGACGAATTTGAACTATGGTGGCACAGTCTTGACAATCAGGTGGTCATCTCAGATATCATGAAACGCAATGAACTGATCATCCAAGAAGAGTTGCTTAAATCGGAACGCAAGTTAGGTGAATTGAGTCTTGAACAGAAAAATGAACTTGAGTACCTTTTGAGAAGGGTGGTTAAAAAAGCCATGCACCCCCAAATACATTCACTTAGAAACAAAGTTCACCCTACTCAACCTAAAATGAGTTGGCGTGAATTCTTTTTTGGAGCCTGACTTTTTTGAGGAAGGTTTTTCCTCGCTTAGTTGAGCTTCAAAAAAGCCTTAAAGCGGGTGAGCTTTGTTTGATCAATCGTCTGAACGATCATTTATTTTCAACACTCTGCGAGCAAGATAACGACCTAGAGCATTTGATTGAATTCAAAGGCAGTGCCGGTTATTTGAGCGTGACTCACAAGCATGCTTGCCTTTGGCTAGATGGTCGATATTGGGAGAGTCATAAAAGTAATTTTAGAAATACTATCGTCGAGTGCTTGCCTTCACATGGAGAACAGGGGCTCAGAGACTATCTTAAACAAGGATTTACAAGTATCGAAGGCCATCCTGTCATGAAAATATTTTGCAATACAAAGCGTTGGTCGGCCTTGGATATTGAGCGTTACCGCCGTGTGATTCCTAAAGCTGAATGGAAACATCGGGATTTCGCTTTAGAACAAAGTGTCCCCCTTCCATTTCGAGCTCTAACCGTGGTTGACGTCTCTATTAGCGGCGAGAGCAGCGAGTGTCGTTTAAAACGACTTCAAGCGCATATTCGTGAAGATCGCATCCACTTTCTTTGTAATCCCGATGATATTAGTTGGTTGTTGAATTTGCGCGGTGACGACTTCCCCTACAAACGCAGTGTGAATGGTTACGCCTTGGTAGCTAAACATTATGCGGCTTTTTTCTCAAATTTAGATCAACGCGAATTGTCGTTGTTGAAAGAAGTCTTGCCCAAATGGCTTTTGATACCGCATCAAAGTAGTTGGCGTAAGGCGCTGACCAAAGTGATTAGAGAGCATCCTAAAATTCAGGTTGAAGTCGAATTTCATAGGCGCCCAGGCAGCATCAATCAAGCTGACTACAAATTTTTGACGGAACTTTTACCCGGACGTCGTTTGATCAGGCGCAAACGCACATTGGTTGAATTGGGACGTATAGAAAAGAATCCTTGTGAATTATTAGAGATGGAAAAGAGCGGATTACAACTAAGCGCTCTCATGCGTGAAAGTATTGCATGGGTTAAGGAACAAGTGAGCTCTGGAAAAAAACTAGATGAACACGCTATTAAAATGCAGATTGATCGCTTTGCCAAAAATAGAGGTGCAAGTCGTCCGTGTTTTCCTGCCATTGTTGCAAGTGGCGAACATAGCTCCAGCCCGCATCACATGCATGGGAACAGAGAGCTACAAATTGGCGACTTAGTTATGTTGGATATCGGCTATTACTTTGAGCAGGCCGCTTTTGCCACTGATATGACGCGATGTTTTGTGGTCGGCTCTCCCTCAACTCGGCAAAAGAAAATTTACACACAGGTTTTAAGAGCTTTTCTACTACAATGGAACCAGTGCTTTGAACCTAAAACGCTCAGTGCCCGAGATTTGGATGCCGTTGGTCGTCAAAGTTTAATCAGTGTTGAGCATGAGGGCTTTCCCTTTTGCCATAGCACGGGGCATGGATTGGGCATCGTCGACCATGAGTTGGGCATCAGTATTAGTTCTAAAAGCAAAATGCTGCTGCGCCCAAACTACGTGTATTCAATTGAACCCGGCTGTTACGCCAATGAAAAGGTGAAGGGAGAACGATTTGGCATCCGTCTGGAGGATGTTGTTGTCACCCGAGAATCATCGGGCCGTATTCATCATCGTAGTTTAGCTCCATGCCCCTTCGAGGAAAACTTGATCGATAACGACTTATGGACTGCCCTCGATCAAAAGAACTATGACTGTTACATGCAGGCATTGTAAAATCTGTTCAACAAAAACTATCTTGATACACATCAGCTCTTGGTCTCTGGGTTACTTGAAAGTGCTCACGAGGCTTGTCTCAGACATGAATTGGGGAAAGCAGGTTTGGAGGTCAAAAGTCAGGTTTCCCTTCCAGTATTCTATGATTCCCTCATCTTGATCAGCCGTGCCAATTCTGACGGCCCATTCTAGAGTTCTCATTAAAATATGGTGCCCTCAGTGCTGTCGGCTAGAATAGCATTTATATGACGAGAATGACAACTTTGTTAAATACCGCTATCGTTCAGATGGCCGCAGGGGATGATCTCGAAGCCAATCTGGCAAAAATTGAGCGCCTATTGCAGCAATTGTCACAGGCAGAGATGGTCGTTTTGCCTGAAATGTGGTCTTTCTTAGTACCGGATGCCCGCGGCGAAGAGCGCTATGATTTTGCCCTACGCCATCACGATCGTATTTTTGAAACAGTTCAGCTTTGGGCAAAAAAAACTAAGGCGATTTGGATCGCTGGAACCATTTTCAAACCCGATCACAAAACGCACAAGGTTAAAAATACTTGCTATGTCATCGCGCCAGATGGAAAAGTTTTAAGCCATTACGACAAATTGCATCTATTCGACAACAAACTCAATCAACGTCAGTTTAGCGAATCAAACAGTGTCGTTCAGGGAAGCTTTGCTGAACCTATCGTATTAAAAAGTTTTAAGTTGGGTTTGGGCATTTGTTACGATTTAAGATTTCCCTATCATTTTCAAGCCTTGAGTGAGGCTGGTGCTAATGTGATCGCCTTGCCTTCTGCATTTAATTTTAAAACGGGGCAGGCACATTGGGAGGTGCTGCTCAGGGCTAGAGCGATTGAAAATCAGGCCTACGTATTGGCTTGCAATCAAACAAACTCCTGCGTTGAAGGCGTTCATTGCTGGGGGCACTCCATGGTGATCGATCCTTGGGGCACGGTGATTGCAAGGCTAGATGCCCAAGAAGCCGTTCTTTTTGCTGAAATAGATGCTGCCAACATTGACTCTATCAGAACAAAGATGCCGGTGCTAGAGCATCGATTGATTAAAATTGAAGCAGGGCCCTATCAGCTAGACCATGAAACTGATTCTCGCTAGCCGTTCACCTGAACGAAGCAGTATTTTAACTGCACTGGGATACCCATTCAGCATTGAAGCTGCAGATGTTGACGAGAGTCCCTTAGCGGGTGAATCTGTCGAGCGCATGGTGTTGCGTTTGGCGCGTAACAAAGCACAGACGATTGCAGACAAACACCATGCCATAGTCATTGCCGCAGACACCTTGATTGAATGTGATGCACAAGCTTTGGGGCAACCTAGAGACGAAGCTGAAGCCAAATCGATGCTCAATCGCTACCTATTGCACGCCCCCATAGTTTGGACGGCAACGGTTTTACACTACAACCATAACATAGAAAGCGATTTGTCCTCGGCTGTTTTGCACACTAAAAAAATGAGTGAAGAAGCATGGACGTCCTTTTGGCGTCAATCTCTATGGCAAAGAAGAGCAGGTGCTTTTTCAATACACGATCAACCCTGTCCGTTGGAAATCGTCAAGGGCGATTTGGACGTTGTTCGTGGCATCAATTCTAAATGGTTGCGAGATGTGCTGCAGGCTAAAATCACACCTCTTCTAAGTGAAGGAAAATGAGCAAAGACGTTATTATTTTACTTTCAATCTTGGTCTTTATTGTGATTGGGATTTTAGGCGCGTATTACTTTTCTCGAATCGACATCAAAACCACCGTTTGGGTCGACAAGCAAAATGGTGGCGGCCCCTATCAGCTTCGTACAGGAAGTCGCGAAGAAGAAGAAAAACTTATGGAAAAACACTACGACGACGAAATCATCAGATTCAAAGAAAAACCCTCTGAACATGAAGTTATTTTTACCACAGCCAAGGGTTTGCTTAAAAATGAAGAATTTCATCAAAGCGACCGCGTCCCTGAAGTTAAATATTAAATGAAACATAAACTCAGCGAATTTTGGCCTCTCGACCGACGTGGCACGCATGCCCTATTGGCTTTTTCAGTGCTTTTGGGATCGTTTATTTTCATCGTCAATTTAAAAGCTATTTTTACGCCTTTTTTCATTGCGCTTCTACTGGCTTATATTTTAAATCCCTTTGTTAATTTTTTTGCATTCATCGGCATGCCACGTTGGATGAGCACAGCGTTAGTATTTTTATTGCTTAGCTTGAGCATCACCCTTTTGAGTCTGATCGTCGTTCCCTCTGTGATTCAAGAATTTCAAGAGTTGACCCATGACAATGAGGTGATCAGGCGAATGCCAAAATTGATCTCCGGAAAAGTGCAGGCGTTGGGGGAAACCTTTCTAAGTCCTGAAAACATGACTTCCATTCGCAAGTATTTAATTGAATGGACCAAAGCATTACAATCCTCAAGCACACTACTTGAAGAGGCTCTTCCAAAGGTCGGAGAAAGACTATGGATACAGGTGGGCAATATCACGGGCCTCATATTCGATCTTATTCTCATCCCTTTTTATCTTTTCTTTTTGCTGCTTTCGCTCAATCGCTTTTGGGCTACCATTGAAACGACGTTGGTTCCCTATGAGTATAAAGATGTGATCACGGCAATCTTTGAAAAAATTCACATTTCTCTATCGGCATTTTTTAGAGGACGACTCACCATTTGTCTGCTCATTGGTTTGATGGCTTGGGTGAGTTTCAAAATTTTGGGAGTGCCTTTTTCTTCTATCTTTGGTTTTGGAATAGGCTTTGCTACGGTGGTGCCATTGCTTGGACTTGTATTTTTATTACCAGCCATCATCTTGTTCGTCCTGACCGGTGCTAGCGCAGGAGCTGTCATGATCGTTGTGATCATCTACACGGTATTGCAATCATTAGAGATGTTTGTATTCACCCCAATTATACTAGGTAAAAAAGTAGAATTGCCCCCTTTAGTATTGGTGATGTCTATTTTAATATGCGGCTATCTCTATGGCGGCTTGGGAGTGGTTTTGGCGGTGCCCATCGCTTCAACCGCTAAAATCTTGTTTCATGAATTTATCTTCCCCAGCTTCATTGAACTGTCGAAAAAAAATTCACACTCCCCAAAAGTTATTCAAAAGAAAGAAAGGACATCTCTTTGAAAAGATCAGCTTGGTTGGCATGTGGTGTTTTCCTGCTATTGGCGTCATCGCTATTTGCTGGAAAACTAGCCGAAAATGATTTCTGGACCAAAGAAAAAGACGAAACTGAAACTCCAAAAAGTTCTGCAATAGCCAAATACCCAGGCTTGTCTTACGTTGAAGCTGGCGTTATTTACTACGGAAAAACAGGTGATGTCGAAGATGAACATCGCGGTGGAATGAAAATCACCGCTTCTCTACGAGATTATTTTGAACACGTTCATTTTAGACTAGACGCATGGGCCACAGTAGGGGGACCGGCAGAAGGAAGCCTTGAGGCTCAAATCAGTTTGGTGAAGGGTTTGAATGTAGGCCTAGGCGGTATGCACACCGACCATTTGCAGTTGGTGCCTAGGTTGGGACTTTATGTTGAAGATCAAAACAACTACTCGCGTCGAATGGGACTTTATTTACTGGGTGCTGATGGCGGCGGCTTAGAGTTTAGTTGGCCTATCGAAGAAAAATGGGCCATTCACGGTGATCTCGCCGTGGAAGAGGATCATGACGTCCAAGCCCGTCGTTGGATTTTAGGTCTATTGTATCGCTTCTAGTGATGAAAAAGTTATTGTTCGCCTACATCCTGAGTCTATGCTTTGGCATCATGTGTTTTCTAATGCTTTCCGACTCACCTTATCGTTTAATGAGTTTTGACGGACTGATTCACAACACAAGTGCATGGCTAAGCCATCACATTGTACCGGCAACACTTACGGACTTAAATTTCAAACAAGCTCAGTCTTCAAATGAATACTATGCTATTGTTTCAGGATCAGCTTTAGGTTTTGCAGTATGGCTAGTTCTGTTTGTCTTGCATCGTATTCAAATCTTTGTCATCGACTTCGCTGCATTTTTGCCGTTAAAAAAATAATTTCACATTTCACATTGATTATTTAGGCAGTGCTCTACAATTCAGCCAACTGATTAATGGAGCCCAAAGATGAAATCTTTCCTTAGAACTATCGTCTTTTTTGTATTTTTCACCTCAGCCATTGTGCTGCCTAATTTATTCACTCAGTGGCTGATCGGAGTGATCGATTCTTGAGAATTTATCACTTAGATTTTTTAGCGCATGCTAAAGGCGAATTCGTCGCTACAGAGCTTTATCGGGTTCAAGCTTTTGTAAGGGCTGAATGCCCTTTTGAAAGTCTTTTTTTCTTGAGTTTTCATTTACAAGAATCAAATCTGGTGAGTTGCGGGCAAGAGCAAATCAGCATTGCTTCAACAGCCTTGGTCGAAACCCACCTACCTAAAGCTTCAAGGGCAGACTTGAATACCACTTCAAATCCTCTATGGTTTAATATAGGAGCCCTCTCCCTTGCTGAAGAAGAACTTGCCGAGTCTGCCTAAACTATTTCTTCAATTAATCGACAACATACTTGCATCCCAACCTGTTGGGGATTCATAACCCAATAGGTTTAGGCTGGTCGCAGCAATGTTGCTAAGTCCAAATTCACCATGTTTTAGACCAAGCTTGCCACCGGTTGCGTTGTCGTATAAAATAAAAGGCACTGGATTTAAAGTGTGACTGGTTTTGGGTTTATAAAGACCATTTTTTAGTGGAATGGGCTCTTTGGTTTTTTTGTCGATTTCGTACATTTCATCTGCATTGCCATGATCAGCCGTGATTAGGGCGATGCCGCCCAATTGATCAATGACGGGCAATAAACGCACAAGGCAAATGTCGACCGCTTCTACCGAGACCACGGCAGCATTAAAGTTTCCAGTATGTCCAACCATATCTCCATTAGCGTAGTTCACCCGTGCCGTTTTATACTTGCCAGTTTTTAATTGCGCGATCAAAGCATCGGTGATTTCTGCAGCTTTCATCCAGGGTCGTTGTTCAAAAGGCACCACATCGGAGGGAATCTCGATGTAGGTTTCTGTCTTATCGTCGAATTTTCCACTTTGGTTGCCATTCCAAAAATAAGTCACATGTCCAAACTTTTGGGTTTCTGAAATGGCCAGTTGCGTGATGCCATCTTGTGCGAGTGCCTCGCCCATGGTGTTTTTGATAGCCGGCGGCGACACGAGAAATTGTTTTGGAATTTTCTCATCGCCATCGTATTGCAACATACCCGCGTATTGAACTTTAGGGCAACGCACGCGATCAAAAGCCTCTAGCGTTGTCCTCTCAAAAGCTTTAGAGATCTCAATCGCCCGGTCACCCCTGAAATTGAAAAAGATCACGGCGTCATTGTCTTCAATCGTGCCAACAGCTTTACCATTTTTTTCAATCACGAATGCAGGTAAGTTTTGATCATCATAGTTGCCCTCTGCTCGCATCGCTTCAATCGCATGCTCTGCTGTGTCGAAAGCTTGAGCTGCACCGAGCACATGAGCTTTCCAACCGCGTTCGACCATACTCCAGTCGGCATCGTAACGGTCCATCGTGATGTTCATGCGACCACCACCACTGGCGATGAGAACATCAAAGTCATCCGAGCGCAAGTCGTCTAAAAAATCTTCAAACGGAATCAGATACTCAAGAGCGGAAGTTGCAGGCACATCGCGTCCATCGAAAAGCAGGTGCAAGCGAACGCGTTTAACGTTTTCAGCTTTAGCCTTGACGATCATGGCTTTCAGGTGATCGATGTGCGAGTGCACATTGCCATCTGAAAAAAGACCTAAAAAATGCAACGTGCTGTTAGCTGTTCTAACTTGCTGAGTTAAATTCAACCACGCCTCACTTTTAAAGAGCGTTCCAGTGCGAAGCGCCTCATTCACCAGTGCCGCACCTTGGCTGTAAACTTGTCCCGCCCCAATGGCATTGTGCCCAACTTCAGAATTGCCCATGTCTTCATCGGAAGGCAACCCAACCGCAAGACCATGCGCTTTGAGCAAAACATTCGGATACTGATAGATATGATCCAGCATCGGGGTGCGTGCATGAAAAATGGCATTGCCCTCTTTTTTGGGGGTTGATCCAAAACCATCGAGAACAATCGTGACAATAGGGCCTTTGATGGAAGGAAAACTTGAGTTCTTGATCAGCATGATGTTTTTTTTAATTTAGAGCCAAGCATGATAAAGTGCAACCTAGGCTGGGAAGTTGACTAAATTTTGACTTGAATCTTATAAAAAGGATGAACCCGACTTCAATCCCTTTCGACTCAACGACAATCAAATACATTAGGGGGAACTAAAATGGAAGATTTTGCAACATGCATGCTAGTCTTTATGAGCATGGCGGCTTTTATCGGATTTGGCGGCAGCTAGTGTGGTCCTTAGACTTTTAAAAACAACTAAATTTTGGAGTAATATAAAAAATAGGCCTTGTCCCTAAAGTCGTCAATCAGCGAAACGTCATACCCGCGCAGGCGGGTATCCAGAGGTTGCAGTTGTAGAATGCAAAATAAAACTTCGTCATACCCGCGCAGGCGGGTATCCAGAACGACGTAAAAGCTACACCAACCTAGATTCCCCCGCCTTCCACGGGGGCAGACTCTTCGGGCTCCGCCCTTCGTACGCGGGAATGACGGATGCTTTTCTCATCTGCCGAAGTTATCGACAAGGCCAAAAAATAATTAAATTAAAAGTTAAGGTTCTATTTAAAATAGACAACTCTAAAATACAATAAAGCGTTGTATTTTGATCCATTTTTAAGGAATCTGCATGTTAAAAGTTTTTTGCGTTAGTTCATTTCTACTCACGACATTATGTTCAGTTTGGAGTTTGGAACGACCCAATATCGTTTTGATCATGGCAGACGATTTGGGTTTTTCAGATCTCGGCTGCTATGGTTCAGAAATCAAAACTCCAAACTTAGATGGTTTGGCCTCCAAAGGTTTGCGCTTCACACAATTTTACAACACCGCCAAATGTCATTCTTCAAGGGTCTCGCTTTTAACAGGTTTATATTGCGACCAAGCTGGAGCTGAATCTTTAAGTCGCGGTGCCACCATCGCCGAGGTTCTTTCAACGGCGGGCTATTTTACCGCGATGGTGGGCAAATGGCATTTGGAAAAACAACCTACCGATTTTGGTTTTCAACGCTATTGGGGTCACTTGTCAGGAGCGACAAATTATTTCATAGGCGATGACACGTTTCGTTTAAATGGCAAAGAATGGAAGGTCCCCGAAACTTTAAAGGGTCGTCCTTTTTACACCACCCATGCCATAACCGACTACGCTATTGATTTCATGGAAGAAGCGAGCAAAGGCACCAAGCCTTTTTTATTGTACACAGCTTTTAATGCTCCACATTACCCTCTGCAAGCTCCTAAAAGCGAAATTGAAAAATACGATGGCATGTACGATGCGGGTTGGGATAAAATCAGGGCGATGCGCTATCAAAAACAACTCGATATGAAGTTGTTGACTCCAGATATAAAGCTGAGTCCCAGAGCAGAACACAATCGTAGCTGGGAAGAGTTGACGGCAGAAGAGCGTCAGTGGGAAAGCAATCGCATGGAAGTATTTGCCGCAATGGTGGACGTGCTCGATCAAAGCGTCGGTCGCATTGTCAACTATTTAGAAAAAAAAGGTATTTTAGACCATACTCTGATTCTCTTCTGTTCAGACAATGGCGCCTGTCCATTTGAAAGAACCAAAGGCAAAGAGTACATGCCTTGGGATCCAAAATCATACTGGACTTACGACACCAATTGGGCGCAAACGGGCAACACTCCTTTTCGTTTATACAAACAAAATCAACATGAAGGCGGCATCAGTTCACCTATGATTGCACATTGGCCCAAGGGTTTGAAAACGGAAGCTGGTTCGGTGACGGCCCAACCTAGTCATCTCATAGATTTCATGGCAACTTTCATCGATATTGCCAAAGCCAATTATCCCTCTCAAATTGGTGATAGAAAAATTGATCCACTGCAAGGGAGATCATTATTGCCTATACTAAAAGGTGAGAAGCGCGAAGAACACGACCAGCTCTACTTCCACTATAGCACCGATCGGGCCTTGCGTCGTGGCCCATGGAAATTGGTGTCAGCTAAATTGAGCAAATGGGAGCTTTATAATTTAGATGAAGATCGCAGTGAACTGAACAATCTAGCCGATGAACACCCTGAACGGGTGGCCGAAATGGCTAAAGAATGGTTTCGAATAGCTAAAGATGTCGAACGTCTAAACGACAAACAATTGGCCCCAGTTAAAACAGAAACGGTGAGTTTATTTGACAAAGACGAAAAAAACAAAGTTTCTAACAAGAAACCTTGAAGCAAACGTTCGATCCCAAACGTTTGGTTTCAATGCCATTCGTTATGGCGAGTCAGGGAGAAGAACTGTTTTTAAACCAAAACACTATTGTGATCTGATGGATCCGTGCTAAAGTCTATCTGATCACTCGTTTCATCAGCGTTAGGTGCAGGTGAATTGTTGTTTTCTTGAGAGGCTTCATCTTGATGGTCACTGACTTCCGTCCAAGCTGTGGTTTGCTCAAATAAATTGTCACCCATGCTTTGGTCGATCTGCTGCAACCAATCGCCCTCGTTTTGAGTTTGAACGTCACCAAGATTCATCAATTCGTCATCATTCATTGTAACCTCTGATTTTTGCAACATGGCGTCATTTTGATCGGTGAGTTCAATGCCATGGTCTGCAAATAGTGAATCAGCTTCCAATTCGGTGCAGTCTGGTTGCGCATCGGCAATGGCTTGAAGGGCATCGGCCTGTGCCTGTAAATCGTCAGCCTGAATTTGAGCCTGATCAGCCTCAATCTGTTCTTGTTGGGCTAAACCGGACCATTCACTAGCTTCTGATTGCAGGTTTTGCGCGAACTCATGGGCTGCATCAGCTTCGTTTTGTTCTACAACAGCTTGAGCTTCAGCAGCATCCGCTTCAGTTTGTTGGGCTTGGGCAAAATCATAAGCGGCATCGGCTTCCAACTGCTCTTGGTTGGCAAGTTCATAAGCTTGTTCGGCCTCTGTATGCTCAACATTAGCCTGAAGTTGAACAGCATCGGCCTGTGCTTGCTCAGACTGAGCCTGTGCTAAAGCGGCATCCGCCTCTGCTTGTGCTGTGACGGCTGCGGCATAAGACGCATCGGCTTCCGCCTGCACTGCCTGAGCGATACCATCAGCAGTTTGAGCCTCTGACATAGCTAGTTCAGCCATCGCTTGAGCGGCATCGGCCTCCATTTGCTCCTGTTGCAAGTGAGCATAGGCTTCAGAAGCTTCGAGTTGTTCAGCTTGTGCTAGTGCTAAAGCCGCTTCAGCTTCAGCGGACTCAATTTGAGCATTGACCTGAGCCGCATCGGCCTCAGCTTGTTGCACTTGCGCAAAGCTTAAAGCGGCATCGGCCTCAGCTTGTTCAGTGGCAGCATCGGCAAGAGCGGCATTGGCTTGAGCTTGCAATTGCGAGGCTTCATTTTGAGCCTGAACGGCCTCATTGAGTTCTATGTTAGCTAATA
>Ga0172372_10002756_pt1 | contig 26407 bp, 21 predicted proteins | sample LakKiv5m_2_FD_114544 | JGI IMG/M metagenome (GOLD analysis project Ga0172372, IMG submission 114544) | Freshwater microbial communities from Kabuno Bay, South-Kivu, Congo - kab_092012_9.5m | ecosystem: Environmental > Aquatic > Freshwater > Lake | place: Democratic Republic of the Congo...
GGATCAGTTGGTGGATTATCACAAATTATGGATTAGCCTTGTATGCATCGCATACCTTTTGAGGTCTGTGGCGTGCAATGAATTTGAAAAAGGTACGCGATGCGTACCTGCTTGGCTATTTATTATTTATCAATGTGTTGCTATGTTTTTTAACTCCAAAACTTTACTAAAGAACAAGACATAACCTCAACCATCAAACTGTCAAATACCGCTTAACCATCGCCTCGGTCAATTCATCCATCGCCCCAACCGCGACATTGCGTCCCCTGTCCATGATGCAGAAGCGATCCGCGACTTTGCGCGCAAACGGCAGTTTTTGTTCGACCAGCAGCACCGTCACGCCCAGCTCCCGGTTGATTTTCGCTATCGCTTCATGCACTTCTCCCAAGGCATAGGGATTGGCTCTAGGCATCGCGATCGGCGTGCCGCGCGAGCGGTTGAGCCGGATGATCACGTCGCCGATTTCGCTGACGATGTTCGGCTGTATGCCTTCGGTCGGCTCGTCCAAAATCAGCAAGCGCGGATTCAGCACCAGCGCCCGGCCTATCGCCAATTGCTGCTGCTGGCCGCCGGACAGATCGCCGCCGCGCCGGTTAAGCATTTGCTTCAATACCGGAAAAATATCGAAGATAGGATCGGGTATTTTTTTAACGCCGTGCTTACGGGCGACCCGCAAGCCGGTCTTCAGGTTTTCCTCGACGGTCAGCAGCGGAAAGATTTCCCGTCCTTGCGGCACATAGCCGATGCCGAGTTCGGCGCGCTTTTCCGCCTTAGCGCCGGCCAGCGCCTGCCCGTCCATTTCTATCGAGCCGTCCCTAACCGGAATCAGGCCCATCACGGCTTTTAACAACGTGGTCTTGCCGACGCCGTTGCGCCCCATCAGGCAGACGCAAGCGCCTTCCGGCACGTCGAGCTGTAAATCCCACAAGGTATGGCTTTCGCCGTAATATTGTTGCAACGCATTAATTTTCAGCATCAGCCCCCCAAATAAACCTGGATTACGCGCGGGTCGTTTTGCACTTCGTCCATCGTGCCTTCGGTCAGCACCGAGCCTTCGTGCAGCACCGTGACCTTGCGGGCGATCGAGCGCACGAACTCCATATCGTGTTCGACGACGACGATGGAATGCCGGCCCTGCAGCGACAGCAGCAATTCGGCGGTGCGCTCGACTTCCTGGTGCGTCATGCCGGCGATCGGTTCGTCGACCAGCATCACTTTCGGTTCCTGCATCAGCAACATGCCGATTTCCAGCCATTGTTTTTGCCCGTGCGACAAAATGCCGGCGCGCGCTTGCCGGCAATCGTGCAAACCTATCGTTTCGATAATTTCGTTGATACGGTCGCGCTGCTCGCCGCTCAGACGGAAAAACAGCGTCGCCCAGGTGCGTTTGTCGGCTTTCAGCGCCAGCTCCAGGTTCTCGAACACCGTCAACGCGTCGAACACGCTGGGTTTCTGGAATTTCCGGCAGATGCCCGCCTCGGCAATCGCCGGTTCGTCCATCAGCAATAAATCGATGGTTTGGCCGAAAAACACCGAGCCGCTATCGGGGCGGGTTTTACCGGTAATCACATCCATCAACGTCGTTTTGCCAGCCCCGTTCGGGCCAATGAGGCAACGCAATTCGCCTGCGTCGATATACAGCGACAGCCGGTTCAAGGCCTTAAAGCCGTCGAAACTGACGCTGACGTCTTCCATATAGAGTATCGGCCCGTGTCGCGTATCGACCTCGCCTTCGACAAACAGGCTGCCGCCGCCCTTGATCTTGTCGTCCTCGCTGAACAGGTTTTCGGCATAAGCGTTCATGCGGACTGCTCCTTTAATCTGCGCTTCAACAAGCCGACGATGCCGTCCGGCAACAACAGGGTCACGACGATAAACACCGCGCCCAGCGTAAACAGCCAAATTTCCGGCAACAGCCCGGTCAAGACGGTTTTACCGTAATTGACCAGCACCGCGCCGATGATCGCGCCGTACAGCGTACCGCGCCCGCCCATGGCGACCCAGACGACGATTTCCAGCGAGTTTAACGGCGAGAATTCGCTGGGATTGATGATGCCGACCTGCGGCACGTACAAGGCCCCGGCGATACCGGCCAGCATCGCCGCGAACACGAAAATCCACAGCTTGAACATTTCGACGCGATAGCCTAAAAATCGCACCCGCGACTCCTGGTCGCGGATTGCCGTAACGACGCGGCCGAGCTTCGTGTTGACCAGCCAGCGGCACAGCAGGAAGGCTACGATCAGGGTCAGGCCGCACATCATCAACAGCACGGCGCGCACGCCTTCGGACTGGACATTGAAGCCGAGCAGGTCTTTAAAGTCGGTCAAGCCGTTATTGCCGCCGAAGCCCATTTCATTGCGGAAAAACGCCAGCAACAGCGCGTAAGTCAAGGCTTGGGTCATGATCGATAAGTACACGCCGGTCACGCGCGAGCGAAACGCCAGCCAGCCGAACACAAACGCGAGCGCGCCGGGGGCCAGCACGACCATCAGCAGCGCATAGCCGAAATGATCGAAGCCGAACCAATACCAGGGTAGCTCCTTCCAGTTCAAGAACACCATGAAATCGGGCAATAACGGGTCGCCGTAAACGCCGCGCGTGCCGATCTGGCGCATCAAATACATGCCCATCGCATAACCGCCCAACGCGAAAAACGCGCCGTGGCCCAAAGCCAGGATGCCGCAATAACCCCAGACCAGATCCAGCGACAGGCCCAGCAACGCGAACGTCAGGTATTTGCCCAGCACCGAGACGGTATAGGCCGAAAAATGCAGCGGCGAATCGGCCGGAAACGCGAGGTTGCAAAACGGGATGATCAGTGTCACCGCCGCCAGCGCGGCCAACACCGCCGTGCAGGTTTTATCTTGGGCCAATGCCGTTAATTTCATCTCAAAGCCTCATGAATGTTTATCTGCTTATCTGGTTCCCAAGCTCCAGCTCTCATCGTTATACACAAGCATCAGCGAGACACCGTCGTTCCGGCAGAGCCTGCCCCGGCACGGGGGATGCCGGAACCCAAGCACAGGGAAGTGAAACCTCGTGTTACCCAAGTTACCGTCCCTGGCACTGGATACCGGCATCCATGCCGGTATGACGACTCTGAAATACACTTGTGTATAACGATGAGAGCCGGAGCTTGGGAACGAGCGTAAAATTTCGTGTCTTTCGTGTCTTTCGTGTCTTTCGTGTCTTTCGTGTCTTTCGTGTCTTTCGTGTCTTTCGTGTCTTTCGTGTCTTTCGTGCTTTTCGTGGACAAAAACTTCATATCCATTAATTCGAATTACGAATCCGCCGCCCTACCCTTTTGCGGAAACAATCCTCGCGGGCGTTTCTGGATAAATAAAATGATAAAGACCAATACCAGAATCTTCGCCAGCACCGCCCCGGCCAAGGGTTCTAAAAACTTGTTGGCGATACCCAGCGAAAACCCGGCCACCAAGGTGCCCAATAAATTGCCGACGCCGCCGAACACAACGACCATAAACGAATCGACGATATAGGCTTGCCCAAGATTCGGCCCGACATTAGTGATCTGGCTTAGCGCGACACCGGCCACGCCGGCGATGCCCGAGCCCAAGCCGAAGGTCATCGCGTCCACTTTATCGGTGGGGATGCCCATCGCCCTGGCCATCTTGCGGTTTTGCGCGACCGCCCGCACTTCCAGCCCCAGCCGCGTACGTTTGAGGATTTGCAGCAGCATGACAAACACCAGGAGGCAGAACACGAGGATATAAAACCGGTTCCAGGTCAGCGATAGAAAGTCGTTAATCTGCCAGGAGCCGCTCATCCACTCGGGCGTTGCGACGCTACGGTTCAGCGGCGAGAAAATCGAACGCACGCTTTGCTGCAAGATCAGGCTGACGCCGAACGTCGCGAGTAGCGTTTCCAGCGGCCTGCCGTAAAGGAAGCGGATAATGCCGCGCTCTATCGCGATGCCGACCAACGCGGAAATCACAAACGCGGCCGGAATAGCCAGCAACACCGAAATGCCCAGATGATTCGGCAGTAATTGCTGCATCACATAAGTCGTGTAAGCGCCGAGCATCATCAATTCGCCGTGCGCCATGTTGATCACGCCCATCACGCCGAACGTAATCGCAAGGCCTATCGCCGCCAACACCAGCACCGCGCCTAGACTCAGGCCGAAAAACACCGTTTCCACCGTGCTGTACCATTGCAAACGGCTATTGATGTTCACCAACGCGGCTTTAGCGATGTTCCTGATGTCGCTGTCGGCTTCCAGATAGTCGCCGTTTTCGTCTTTTTCAACCATTGCATTCAAGCGGTTCACGACATCATGGCTGTTATGCGCCTTCAAGGCTTCAATCGCCTTGATGCGCAAGGCCTTGTCGTCGCCGTCCATATCCCGCAGCAGCAAGGCCACGTTGATCGCTTGCCGGACGTCTTCATCCTGTTCTTTATCGACGCGTTCACGCAATAAGGCCAGCGCTTTTTCGTCGGCTTCCTTCGCCATCGCGTTGACCGCCGCGAGTCGTACCGCCGGATCGTCGGCGCTCAACTCCAATTGGCCGATGATTTTCCTGAGCGTCCCGCGCATTTTGTTCGTTAAATTGATTTTCGTGACGGCATCATGGTCAACGGCTCCCAAGGATTCTCCGCTGACGGCATCGACCAGCTCGAAGCTTTGGTGATTATCCGTGCCGATCACCAGCCTGGCGTCGGACTTGACGGTAAACAGCCTACCGTCCAGCAAGGCTTGCAGGATAGCCAGGTTGTGCGCGTCTTTGATGTCCGCCAGCCGCATAATCGCCTGTTCACGCTTCGGCATCGAACCTTGCTTTAGCGTATTCAATGCGTCCAGCCACGGTTGCGGGGCTGTATTCTGGTCACTATGCGCGGCCAGTGAAAACACCAGCATCGACACCGCGAACAAGTGATAGTATCGCTTCAATGAATGGATGTTCATCGTATTTCCTTAAATTACTGTTGTATCTGGGAACCACGAAAGACACGAAGAAAATAACTTGATAGTTTCCACGCTCCGGCGCTCGTTGTTAAACGTCGTCTTACCCGCCGGGAAGCGGGTATCCAGCCACAGGGATGTGAAACTAGGTTTACACTTCTGCTCACTCAAGCCCCTGTACAGCGACTAAGTTACCGTCCATGGCACTGGATTCCGGCATCCAGCCGGAATGACGGCGCTTTTTGCGCTCGACTGGATTTGCGCTAGTTCCCAAGCTCCAGCTTGGGAATTCGGTTCAAGAAGCTCCAGCTTCTCGTCTCACGAAGCCAGAGCTTCGTTCCTGGGTTCCCAAGCCGGAGCTTGGGAACCAGCGTGACCAGCGTGAATCCCGTCCCGCGGTTACCTTTAACGATTTAGTAATTCTGCCCCGAACACTTCTTGGTCTTGGTGTTGTAATTACCGCAACTGATAGGCGCAGTCCAATCGGCAATAATCGGCTTGCTTTCCGGCAGATAATCCGACCAGGCGTCGCCGTCGACAACTTTGTTGGTTTGCCAAACGGTGACGAATTGGCCGTCATCCTGAATTTCGCCGATCAACACCGGTTTGCTGATATGGTGGTTAGGCAGCATTTTTGCCATGCCGCCGGTCAGGTTCGGGTATTCGACGCCGATGATTGCTTTTTGCACGGCATCGGAGGCGGTCGTGCCGGCTTTCTCGACCGCTTTGACCCACAGATTGAATCCGATGTAATGCGCTTCCATCGGGTCGTTGGTCACGCGTTTCGGGTTCTTGATAAAGTCTTTCCATTGTTTGATGAAAGCCGCGTTTTTCGTCGTATCAACGCTCATGAAATAATTCCATGCCGCAAGATGGCCGACCAGGGGTTTCGTGTCGATGCCGGACAACTCCTCTTCACCGACCGAGAACGCGACAACCGGAATGTTTTCAGCCGAAACGCCCTGATTGCCCAGTTCCTTATAGAACGGCACGTTGGCGTCGCCGTTGATCGTTGAAACCACTGCCGTTTTCTTGCCGGCCGAACCGAATTTCTTGATGTCCGCGACGATGCTTTGCCAGTCGGAATGGCCGAACGGCGTGTAGTTGATCATGATGTCCTTTTTGGCGACCTTCTTGGATTTCAGGTAGGCTTCCAGGATTTTGTTGGTCGTGCGCGGATAAACATAATCGGTGCCCGCCAACACCCAGCGCTTGACGCCCAAGTCGTTCATCAGGTAATCGACCGCCGGAATCGCCTGCTGGTTAGGCGCGGCGCCGGTGTAAAACACGTTTTTCGACGATTCTTCGCCTTCGTATTGCACCGGATAAAACAAGATGCCGTTCAGCTCCTCGATCACCGGCAGCACCGATTTACGCGACACCGAAGTCCAGCAACCGAAAATCGCCGCAACCTTGTCCTTGGTCAGCAATTCGCGGGCTTTCTCGGCGAACAGCGGCCAGTTCGACGCCGGATCGACGACGACGGCTTCAAGCTTTTTGCCGAGCAAACCGCCTTTTTTGTTTTGCTCGTCAATCAGCATCAGCATCGTGTCTTTCAACGTTGTTTCGCTGATCGCCATCGTGCCGGACAACGAATGCAAGACGCCGACCTTGATCGTATCCTCGGCGTGCGCCGTAGAGATCATCAACGCCGATACCGCGACGGTAACGGCCAGTTTTTTAAAAGCTTGTAAGTAGTTTTTCATAAGGACTCCCGAATAATAAAGCGCGTCAAATCTGCCATTGGAAATTAAGGTTCATCGAATTCACGTTATCGCCGGTGGCGGTAGCCGTGTAATCGAGGCCTTTGGTCAACAAGTCGCCGTATTGCCAGCTTAATGAAACACGGGCGTTATGGCCGTCGATAACATAATTGACGCCCGCCTCGTAAACATCGCGCTCGGCGCTTTTAATCGGCGAAACATTGACATAGCGCACGAACGGCTGCATCTGGCCTATCCAGACTTTTTGCGGAAACAAATACATGCCGCTGACATCGTAAGCATCGCCTTCAAACATCGAGAAGCCGCCGCCGGCCAGTCGAGACGCCATGCTGTAGCCTTCGATGCCGTAATTTTTGTATTCGCCGTTAACCGTCACTACGCCGTTGTTAGGCAACACTTTTTCCATCAACATGTCGATGGTGGTGCCGCGGAAGGTACCGGGATCGGCGGCCGTACCGGCCCCGTCTTCCTGGTATTGGTTGGAAATAGCCAGCGTCAGGATGTCGCCGCCGGTGCCGTAATAGGTGCCGGACGTGTAATAGCCGGGATTTTTCTCCACTTCCCAGAAGTTATACGCAACGCGCTGCGCATACAGGATATTGTCATCGCCGTTGGCCCCGCCTCTTAAGCCCCGGAAAAAACCCAGCGCATATTGCAAACGTCCGCCGAAGGCCGCGCCCCAGAATGTCGCGCCGTCATCCCGGCCGAACGAGCCGGCCGAGGTGCCGTCAGACTTGATGGTCAAATTGTAGTCGGCCGACTCGAACGGCGTGCCGGTCGCAAAAATGTTGTAAACGGCGCTGTAAAACGGCCCGTTCATTTCGCGGCGTTCCGCCGGCACCAGCATGCGGCCTATCCATAAATTGTATAAAGGATCGACTTCGATCTTGCCGATCGCATCCAACACCCTAACTTCGCCGCCGTTGCCGCAAGTCTGGCAATCGGTGTTGAACTCGACCTTTAAGTATTTGTGGATTTGTCCGTTTAGATACAAACGGATGTTGTCCAGATTAAAATCGTTGGTCCAATTACCGCCTTTCGCCGCCTCTTCGGTCGCTCTAAAACTGGTGCGCAAACCGGCGCCGACACTAACCCATTTGGTGTCATCAATTTTGAACGTTGCGCCGGCCTTCGATACCGACGGCTGCACCGCCGCCATCGCCGCAAGCGCGACTGCCGGCAGCAACCGCACCGTTCGGCCTGCCGCCGAATGCTTGATAGAATTAATCATGTTAAGCCCCCTTGTTGATAAGCCTGAATTAAGCCCGAATAAATAAACCATCAAGCCAAGCTCGATGCAGCCATGAGCGCTGGCTCACTGCCATTAAGTTAAGCCGTCATCTCGGCAGGGATTGCCGAGATCCAGGACACAGGGATGTGACCGAAGCCTTGCCGTCCCTGGCTTCTGGATTCCGGCAATCCCTGCCGGAATGACGCCGGTTTTCTTAACTTAATGGCAGTGGAGCGCTGGCTGGGAACGATTATTCGGCAGCAGGGCAAATCGCACAATGCGTCATCTGACTCATCAGTCAAATGACGTATATCGGGTAAAAGCCAAGTCTCTTAAAGTAAATCCAACTGACTACAGGACATCCGTCTTATGAAAAATCCATTGCCTCGCTGTACCATCAAACCGGCGTTAATCGCTTTAGCCGGCTTTTTTGCGCTTATTTTGAGCGCGCCGGGCAGAGCGGATAGTTCGCCAAGCCTGATTGATACGAAGTCAATAACAAATATTAAGGTCAGTATTGCCGATGAACATCTTGAGCAATTCGGCTTTCCGCTGCCGTTACAAGAAATGCGTGGACGCGTCGCGGATAATCTTGCGCAATGGCGCTATCCCGTCCGCGTTGCCGGGGAAAAAAGCGACTCGCATACACTGGCTATACATATCGGCGAGATAAAAAACGGCACGACGCCGGTAGGCTTTTCATTTTCCAGCGGCAACTCCGACCCGCGCGCCGCGGGTTTCCAGAAAGCCGAGGTGATGCCGGTGATCTGCCGACTGACAAGCAACGATAATCCAGGGCAAGGCGTTGAACTGGCGATGAGTTTCAGCGCGAATGGACTAAACCGGGATCTGAAAAATCAAACAAAAATAATCGATCAGCTCATCGATAACATGAGCACCGTTTGTTTTGATTTGCTCGATGGTTTAAATTGGCTAAAGCCGGAACAACAATCGATGCCGCTTTCGATCAAACCCATCTGGATGCCGCAGGTAAAGATTGAAACAATACCGACGCCTGTACCGGCCGGGAAAGTCAAAACCGCTGTTCACAGCGAGATTGACAACAAAGAAGAACGCAAGCAGATTATTATCCACAACCAAGGCTCGCCGCTGATTCTAAAATTCGGGCATGAAAGGCGGTAATGCGCTGTACGCACACCGAGTGGGGCGTGCCATGCGCGCCTTCTCGATGCTTAAAATAAACTGTTCGATTCTTTGGCGCGCACGGCACGCCCTACATGAGATAGGACTTACTGTTAACCGCACAGTGAGAATCGATGCCCCCAGGCAAACACTATGGAGACGAAAATCCACCAAAATATCTCGAAAATCCGCCGCGACTATAATTCCTGGGTTGCCGACGAAAGCCTCGAAGACTACGCCTTGCGCTTTGCGCCGCGCAGTTTCCGCAAATGGACGGAATTCCAGGTCGCCAATACCGCATTCGGTTCGACCTCTTTTCTGGTGCTCGAAGCGATAGGCGGCTTCCTGTCGATTAATTACGGCTTCACGAATGCGTTCTGGGCGATCCTGGTCGTCGGCGTCGTTATTTTTATCACCAGTTTCCCGATCAGCTATTACGCGGCCCGCTACAATATCGACATCGACCTGCTGACGCGCAGCGCCGGTTTCGGTTATATCGGCTCGACCGTCACATCGCTGATCTATGCATCGTTTACCTTCACGCTGTTCGCGCTCGAAGCGTCGATCATGTCGTTGGCGCTGGAGTTGTATTTCCATATCCCGATCGCCCTCGCCCATGTCATCAGCGCCGTCATCGTCATTCCGCTGGTCACCTTCGGCATCACGATGATCAGCCGCCTGGCGCAGTGGACGCTGCCGATCTGGCTGCTGCTGCTGATCGCGCCGTATATCGCCGTCGCGATGACCGAGCCCGACGCGCTGCTGACGGTCAACGCCTATTTCCAGATAGCCGGCAGCGGCCAGGGCTTTAATTGGCTGCTGTTCGGCAGCGCCGCTACGGTCGCGTTTTCAATGGTCGCGCAAATCGGCGAACAGGTTGATTTCCTGAGGTTCATGCCGGAAAAAACGGCGCATAACCGGTTCCGCTGGTGGTTCGCAACCATCAGCGCAGGACCCGGCTGGGTCATCTTCGGCATGGCCCGGCAACTGGGTGGCGCGTTGCTCGCGCATCTTGCCGTGCGCCACGGCGTCGCGCCCGAACATGCGCACGAACCGACGCAGATGTACCTGATCGCCTACAACGAATTATTCGACAATCCTCGGTTAGCATTGGCGGCAACGACATTGTTTGTCGTCATCAGTCAGGTCAAGATCAATGTCACGAATGCTTATGCCGGCTCGCTGGCGTGGTCGAATTTTTTCTCGCGCATCACGCACAGCCATCCGGGGCGCGTGATCTGGCTGCTGTTTAATGTCTTGATTGCGCTGCTGCTGATGGAGTTCGGCGTGTTCGGCGCGCTGGAAAAAGTGCTGGGCTTGTTTTCGAATATGTCGATCGCGTGGATCAGCGCCGTTGCCGCCGAGCTGTTGATCAACAAGCCGCTGGGACTCAGCCCGAAATTGATCGAATTCAAGCGCGCCTATTTGCCGGACTTAAACCCGGTCGGCATTATCGCGACCCTATGCGCATCGGTTATTTCGATCCTGGCCTACATCGGTTTGTTCGGTGATGTCGCCCGCGCTTTTTCGGCGTTTATCGCGCTGGGCCTGGCTTTCGCGCTGGTCCCGGCGATTGCGTATTTTACCGGCCACAGCCATTACCTGGCGCGCGACCGCAATGAGAAAAACCGGGCGTCGCATAATCAATGCTGCATTTGTGAAAATGATTTCGAGCACGAAGACATCGCCTATTGCCCCGCTTATGACGGCAGCATCTGCTCCTTGTGCTGCACCTTGGATGCGCGCTGTCTCGACGCCTGCAAACCCGGCTCGCGGCTCGATGATTACCTGGAATTGTTTGCAAAAGGTTTCCTGCCGTCGCGTATGCCGCTCGCACTCAGGCTGCGTTTACTGCGTTTTACCTTGCTGTTCCTGTTTTTGTCGATATTGACCGGGATTTTTACCGGTATTATTTATTACGAGGATTTACTGGCCGCCGAGGCCTATCTTCCGGCATTTAACCTGCTCTTGGAAAATTTTGTCAAAATCTATGCGTCATTGCTGGTTTTTATCGGCTTATGTACGTGGTGGCTGATACTGAATGACGAAAGCCGCCGCGTCGCGCATGAGGAAACCGCTAAACAGACTCAACTGCTATTAATGGAAATCGACGAGCATAAAAGAACCGACGCCAAGCTCGCGCAGGCCTTGAAAATGGCCGACACCGCCAACAGCGCCAAAAGCCGTTTCCTGAGCAATATGAGCCATGAGATCCGCACGCCGTTAAACAGCATCATCGGCTATTCCTACATCCTGCACAAGGACCCTACGATACCCGAACACCGGCGGCAAGCGGTCGATACGCTCAAGCGTAGCGGCGAGCATTTATCGGCGTTGATTGAAGATATACTCGACATTGCCCGCATCGAAGCGCGCAAGTTTGAGCTGAATTACGAGCCGGTTGAATTTCATGGCTTTATTGAACACCTGGTGCGCCTGTACAAAGCCCAGGCGGAAGACAAGGGCCTGTCGTTTCGCTGCCAGATACTGAACACCTTGCCGCAACGCGTGCGCGCCGATGAAAAACGGGTCGGGCAGATTTTAATCAATATCCTGAGCAATGCCGTGAAATTTACGCAAAGCGGCGAGATCCTGGTCCGTATCGGCTACAGCGCCGGCGTTGCGACAATCCAGGTCAGCGATACCGGCATAGGCATCGACGAGGAACAGTTGCAAAACATTTTCCAGCCGTTCACGCGCCTAAACAAAACGACCGGCAATGCCGTGTCGGGCAGCGGACTCGGCCTTACGATCAGCAAAATACTGGCCGAAATCATGGGTGGGGAACTCGCGGTAACGAGTGTGCCGGGTACAGGCTCGACATTTACCGTACGCTTGTTACTGCCCAATCTCGGCGCCTGTCCCGAGCCTGGGCAACATGACAATATCACCGGCTACCACGGGCGGCGGAAAAAAATACTGGTCGTCGACGACCAACCCGAGCACCGCGATGTCATCGTCTCGATCCTGGAACCCTTGGGTTTTATCATGCATGCCGCCGGTTCCGGCGAGGACTGTTTGCTGAAAGCCGCCGAATATTCGCCCGACCTGGTCCTGCTCGACCTTGCCATGCCCGGTATCGACGGCGCCGAGACAGCGACCCGGCTGCGTAACAGCGGGCTGATGATGCCGATTATCGTGCTCAGCGCCAATGCCTACCCGTCCGACCGGCTTGCCGCAATCAACGCGGGCTGTAATGATTTTCTCGCCAAGCCTATCCAGGTCCAGGCGCTGTTGAATAAACTGAAACTGCATACCGGACTGGCCTGGAACCGCCAAAACGACGACACCGACCCGACCGGCACAATTGAAGAGCCGTTGTTGCAGCCGCCGGCGGACGTGATAGAAAACCTCGTCCCTTTCGTCCGCATCGGCGACCTGTTAGGGCTTAATAAGCAACTCGACGAACTGGTCAGGCAGAGCCCCGAATACCGGCCGTTTACGACTAGAGTCAAAACGCTGGCCGCTGAATTCCGTATTGCGGAGATCAAGAAACTGTTGGTGTAACTATTCAGCCATGGATTGACACAGCCGTAGGGCGCGCCGCGCGCGCCAAAAGCGGCACACCTTACCCTGATACCGAAATACAAACTAGATGACCGAATGGAGCCAATGCAACTGAGCAACGAAACATCCTACGCCAACGGCACCGTCATGATTGTCGATGACACGCCCGGCAACCTGGCCCTCTTGTCCGATACGCTGTCCGAGGCGGGCTACCGCGTGCTGGTCGCTACCGACGGCCTCGCGGCGCTGGAACAAATCGATTATTTAAAACCCGACATCATCTTGATGGATGTCGTCATGCCCGGCATAGACGGCTTTGAAACCTGCCGAAGGCTTAAAGCCGACCCGTCGAAGGCGGACATCCCGGTATTATTCATGACCGGCCTGAGTGAGCTGGACAACCTGCTGCGCGGCTTCGGCGAGGGCGGCCTGGATTATATCGTCAAGCCGATACGCCCGCCCGAAGTCCTCGCCAGGATCGACGTCCACCTGGCCCTGGCGCGCGATAAACAGCGCGCGGAGCAGGCCTTAAGCCACAGCCCGTTCGCGGCCTTGGCTGTCGATGCATCCGGCTGCATCACCTGGCTTACGCCTGCCGCTAAAACGCTGCTCGCCGATGCGTTGCCGGAAGCTGCGGTTGCTATCGGCGAATACCTGCCTGAGCCGATGCTTGCCTGGGCCAGACAACGCATCGGCTCAGCCGGCCGGGACAGCGCCGACGCCTACCGAAGCAATACGGGCGTTTCCGTCAGCATCGCATCATGCCGGAGCTTGAACGACAATGGCGGAGACGAATACCTGCTACTGTTGAAAAAAGACGCCGGCGAATGGAACCTGGAATCGTTGAAAGATTCCTTGGGGCTGACCTTCCGTGAAGCGGAAATACTGATGTGGATTTCGCGCGGCAAGACCAACAAGGAAGTCGGCTTGATACTCGACAGCAGCCATCGCACCGTCAACAAGCACCTCGAACATATTTTCGAAAAACTCGGCGTGGCGACGCGCGCAGCGGCGGTTGCAATGGTGTTGCAACGCACGGGTCCGGCGGGAAAATAACATGCCGACTTCAGGCCTGCCTGACCAGCATCGGCGCAACCGGCAATGTCTGCTCGCGGTAACAATCCGCCGAGCTTGCGCAAACCGGCGGTTCTTTGACGTCCGCCTGCCAGCGCTCAAAGCCGGTATCGGGATCAAATATGAACAGCTCGCCGGTATCGGGGTCCCTGCTGCTCAAATGCACCCAACTGCCGGCAATCAGTTCGCGTAAACTTTGCTGGCGGGCATAAATGCCCTCCAGCACCGCCGTTTTCGCTTCAACGATGAGCTGCAAACGCATCGCCTCATGAATTTCAATCATTTGCCGCGGTAAGCCCGTGCGCAAATCGCTGCTGCTTCCTTCCATGACGGCGAACAGGCCGGTGATGTTATGCGGTATTTTTGTCCCGCAACCGTAATAGTCGTTATTAACGGTGGAAAAATAATATTCCAGGTTAATGCCCGCCCCAACCGGGCCTACCGCCAGCAAAATACCTTCCAGTATCGCACCGTCAGGATCTTGGCCGGGATCGTAAGAAACCAGGAACACGCGCCGGTCGAGAAACACGCCCTGCGTCAATGAGCGGCGACCGATCACCGCCGCGGCATTGGTGGCGTGCCCCAGTTCCGGCCGAGCTTGGGAAAAATCCGCCGCGCGCTCCTGGATATGCGCCAGCGCCTGCTTCGGTGTAGGCTTGCGCGGCGCCGAAGCCAGGCGGCGACAACGCTCATGCGCGGACATCTGTTGCGCATGAGCCGTGTGCTGTTGCAGTTTTTTAAGCGCCGTTAAGCGTTCCGCGGGTACGTCGCAGAGCTCATACCAACTGATTTCCTCATTACAGGTGTTGTGTTCGGCGCCGATAAACCAGGTGTCGCCGGGAATATCGATACCGCGTTCGGCCAGCAGCCGGCGTATATCGGGCCGGTTCGCCATCACTGCAAATACGCGCGCATTCGGCCCGCCGTGACGGCCGCTACAGGCCCCGCAATCATAAGCGGCGATATGCGGGTTGTTCTGGCTGATGGAGCCATGCCCCATTAATACGACAAGTTCCGCAAAGCCCTGGGTTAATCCGGTATTGCGCAGGAAACCAGCCACGCGGTCGGCTTGTTCAGAATCGCTAAAACCGGGCTTGGCCTGGTGGGGCGCCGGGTTTCCCCTGGCATACAACAAGCGGGTTTCCACCGCGGGCGAAACCAGGCGCGCGAGACCTGCGACCAAACGGTGCTGCGCTTTCGGGAATAATGATTTAGCCAGTAAGCCGGCCAACGCCACCGGCGCGATGGCATTAATCAACGCATAGGCCAGCAGCAAATTACGCCGCAAACCCTGGTGCAACAAGCGGCTGATGCGCCGGTTGAGGGCCTTGCCGCGATTATGGCTGCGTAGGGACTCGTCATCGGCCCTGGCTTGCTCGTGTACCTCGTGAGCCGGGGTGACAACAATCGGGCACAGCGGCGACACATGGTCGTCGTCGATCCCCTGATAATCCATTGCAATGCCGAAAAATCCGGCTGCGCCCAATGTTTCAATCGCAGGATTGTGTTCTTCCAGGTGGCGGCGAAAACCTTCTTCGCGGTCATCCATGCAGAAGATGAGCTGCGCTTCCGGGCGCGTATTGCGCTTGGCCCAGCGCCCATGATTGGCGCGCAAGGCCTGGAACAGTTCTTCCCGGTAATGCCGTTCATAGGCATACAGCCAGACTTTATTGCGTTCGGCAGAATTAAATTCGTCCAGCACCGCCAGCATCGCCTGCAAATCGTCAAGGTCCAGCGCCTGCACCTGCGCTGCTTCCAGCCCCAGGCGCCGACACAGGCGAAACAAGCGCCAACCGCTGTTTTCCGCGCTGAATTCCGCACCCGCGCCCATAGGGCTGAGCTGCCAGGTTAATATCAGGTCGGCGAGCCGTTGCCAATCGGAGCGGCACTGGCGCTCGGAGCCTGCGCGAATGATCAGGGCTTCGGCCTGTTGCGTCAGGTATTCCGGTAAATCGCCTTGGTACAGGCATTGGCGCACCAGGAACTCGGACAGGTTTTTACGGAAATACGTGCGTAGCGAAGCTATCCTGGCTTCGACCTTCCACAGGTCATGACAGGCCTGGTTCAGCCAGAGCCGGTCCAGGGTCAACCGGATCGCCAGGTAATCGGCCAGTGTCGGCCGGACATCATTCGTCGGCCGGTAATCCGGGTGCTGCTGCCGCCAGTTAATCATGCCGGACCAACCGGGCAATTCCAGCGCCAGGCGGCGCAAATAACCTTCCCATTGCGCTTCGGGTATATCCAGTTCGGTCAGTTGCAGGATAACGGCGTCCAGCGCATCGTCCGGCAATTCGGCAATAATGTCCTGCCAATCCGGTAATTGATGCAGGAAGAGATTGGCGTCATAAGAGAGCGTTGCGCGCCAGGCGCGATAAAGTCCGAGGCTCTTGCGTCCAGGGTTGTGCCAGGCCGCGACGCCTTCATCAAGCGCCGATGCGCAGATGCGTATCAGTTGCGGTCGAACGCAATCGAGGATGTCGGTACCGCTCAAGGCCAGCACAAAACCGCGCAGGCTGATGCCGTCGCCGACCTGGTCCAGCAGTTCATCGAGTTTAAAGCCCGCCTGCTGCTGGGTATGGGCATGAAGCGATGCGCTGTTTTCCGGCGGCAGGTATTGCGTCAGCCAGCGTTCGGCCTGGTCCAGCGATAAGTCCAGCATCGTTTCCGGGTGCAGCGCAAAAGCATCCAGCTCCAGTTTAATTAAAATGCTGTCCCACAACAGCCTGGCCGCCTCCCGTTCATCAGCCGCCGCGATGTCCAAGCCTTCCTGTGTCCGCCACAGCAATTGGCTGACACTGATGGCCGACACATCGGCCAGCAATGCAGCCCTGTATACCGCCTCGCGCGTGATCGCCTGGCCTTGCGCGGCACAGACCCGTTGTTCCGCCTGTAAACCTGGATAATAGCCGAACGCGGCGGATAAATCGCTGTCATCGATACGTCCCTGATGGTAAAAACGGCGATATTCGCTTTCCGGCAGATAGCCGCAGATGCCGGTCAAACTTTCGGAAGTGTCCAAGGCCTCGTCAAACGGCATATGCTGGTAGCCGTGCAGGGTATTATGGTGCACGAAATCGAGAATCGGGCCCTGTCCCGGCAATACATGATCCAGGTGCCTGAATATCCCGGTGAGCTGCGCACGGCGTTGAGCCTGTTTTAGCGGTGATTGTTGCATCGTTAATCCTATAAAACCCGCTGCTTGATCAGGCTGTGCATTTGCATCAGCGTCGTTGCCGATAAATCAATCCAGCGCGCCGGCAGCAAACCCAGCAATACGATGCCCGCGACCAATATGCCGGACGCCAGCAATTCAGAGGGCCGCAAATCGTCAAGCACCGACATTCCCGGCTTCACCGGGCCGGTAAACAAGAGGCCTATCGTGCGGATTGAATACGCCGCGGAAATCAGCATGCCGATACCGAAAAGCACCGACAGCCAGCGCCATTTTTCAACGCAGCCGATCAAGGCATGCAGTTCGGCGATAAAACCGGCAAAGCCCGGCAAACCCATCGCCGCCAATAAGCTTAATATCATCATCAGCGCAAAACGCGGCATGGCCTGCAGCAACGAACTGTAATCCTGGATCTCCAGCGTATGCGTGCGCTGATAAAGCAAGCCGACCAACAGGAACAATGCGCCGGCGATCAGTCCGTGCGCGGTCATTTGCAGCACCGCGCCATTAAGGCCCGCTTCATTGAGTCCGGCAATACCCAATAACACAATCCCCATGTGGCTGATCGACGAATATGCGACCATCGCCTTAAGATTACTCTGCCGCCAGGCCAGCAAGCCGCCGTAAAGCATCCCGAACAATGCCAGGAAAAGCAGCAAGGGCTGCAAGAGTTCCGCCGCTTCCGGCAGCATGACGACGACGCGTATCAAGCCGTAAGCGCCCATTTTCAGCAATATCCCCGACAGCAGGATGCTGACCGGGCTGGGCGCTTCGACATGCGCCAGCGGCAACCAGCCGTGCAGCGGGAATATCGGCAGTTTAACGCCGAAACCGAGCAGGAAGCCGACCAGCACCAGTACCTGCTCATACAGGGGCATATCTTGCGCAGCCTGGTGCATCGACGTCATTAGCGAGCCTCCGTGTTGCAGGTCGTACTGGCTGACCGCCAACAGGCTCATCAGCATAAACACCGAGCCGCCCATCGTATAAAGCACAAAATTAAGGCTGGCGGCATGCCGGCGTTTACCGCCCCAGCGCCCAATCAGGAAAAACAGCGGGATTAACGTCACTTCCCAGAAAATATAGAACAAGGCCCAATCCTGGGCTAAAAACACGCCCAGCATGCCGAATTCAAGCAACAGGATGCAGATATGATAGCCCTTGACGCTGGTGGAAATCGTCAACGAAACCAGCAACGCAATCGACGTGAGCAAGGTTGCCAACACCAGCATCGGCATCGACAAGCCATCGATTCCCAACGCATAAGCGCTGCCGAGATTGGGATTGAGCGGGAAGTATTCACTGAACTGTAGCGCGGCATCATGGGGGTCATACAGGCTCAGCAAAAAACAGCTCAGCAAGAATGCCAGCGTGGTAAACAGATTGGCAAGCAGGCGTATGATGCCGTCATTCCGGCTCGGCGTAAAAACCAACAACAAGACCCCTATCGCCGGCGTCCAGAGCAGCATACTGAGTAAGCCCATCGTATTATTCCATTTAAATTCAGTAGCTTGCTTATAGATAGCGAAGGGCGCGCGTGCAAAAACTCAGTCGGCGTCCGCCAGCTTGCTGTGCTGCATCGAGTAGGCAAAATAAACGATTAAGCCGATCACCAGCCAGATAACAAAACGCAGCCAGGTTATTGACGGCAAAAATGCCATCAATGCAGCGCAGGACAACACGCCCAAAGCGGGAAACAACAGGCCGAAAGGCGTGCGAAACGGACGCGGCATATCGGGTTTGGTGATGCGCAGCACAATCACGCCAAAACAAACCAGCACAAACGCCGCTAAGGTGCCGATGTTGACGAGTTCCGCCAGTTCGTTCAGCGGTATGAAACCGGCGATAAGCGCCATAATGACGCCGCAAAGGATAATAACGCGCACCGGCGTTTGGGTTTGGGGATTGACCTTGTTGAAGAACGGCGACAACAAGCCGTCACGCGACATCGCAAAGATAATGCGCGTCAACGCATAATACAGCACCAGCATAACGGTGGAGAGTCCGGCGATAACGCCGGTTGAAATCAGCGCCGACGCCCAGTGATAACCCATCAAATTCAGTGCATGCGCAACCGGCGACGAGACATTAAGCTCGGTGTAATTAACGACGCCGGTAAGCAGGCCGGATACCAGGATATAAATGAGGGTGCAAAACATCAGCGAGGCAACAATACCGAAAGGCAGGTCATGTTGCGGGTCTCTCGCTTCTTCAGTCGCAGTGGATACCGCATCGAAGCCTACATAGGCAAAAAACACCAGCGATGCGCCGGCTAGAACGCCGGTGGTCTGGCCGTCAGGCAGGGTCTGGAACCAGCCGAACGGCATGAAAGGCTGCCAATTTTCTACATGGACATTAAACGCAGCAACGGCAATAAACACCGCTATCGTGATCAATTTAACAAACACCATAGTATTGTTGGCCCTGGCGCTCTGTTTCGTACCCATGATCAGCAAGCCCATCAACAGCAGGATAATAACCGCTGCCGGCAGGTTAATGACGCCGCCCAACTCAGGCGCTTTGGTCAAGGCCTCGGGTAAGGGTATGCCCATTGCCGTCAGGGCATTGCAAAAATAACCGGACCAGCCGTTCGCAACCGTCGCAACGGCAATACTGTACTCCAACAGCAAGTCCCAACCGATAATAAACGCGCATAATTCGCCAAAAGCGACATAGCTGTAACCGTAAGCGCTGCCGCAACCACCTATCGACGCCGACAACTCGGCATAGGAAAGCGCCGCAAAAGCGCAGGCCAAGCCCGCGATGACAAATGACAGCACGACGGCCGGCCCGGATTGGGTTGCAGCGGCAATGCCGGTCAACACAAAAATACCCGTGCCTATGATCGCGCCTATGCCGAGAAACGCGAGATCCCATGCCGACAAGCAACGCTTAAGCCCATGCTCTGCGTGATCGTTTGACGAGAAGTGCTTGGTGCGAAAGATTTGCATCGACATGATTGATGTTCTGTTGATTTAAGAAAAATTCGATTATAGCGCAGATGTGTTTCAATGCCAGTAACTGTTCAGAGCCTTGCGGTTACCGCTGTCTCCGGGCGAAAGTCCGCGAAAACCTTGCCGGGACTAATAAAAAAGCCGTTGCGACAAGTCGCAACGGCTTTTGAATTCGGATGCCTTACTACTTAGGGCAGACATTCGTGGCCGTTAATCCTTTAGGCCCCGATTCAACATCGAAAGTCACTTTTTGCCCTTCCGTTAAGGTTTTAAAGCCTTCGCCCTGGATAACCGAATGATGCACAAAAACATCCTCGCCTCCTTCCGCCGGAGCAATAAAACCAAAACCTTTTGTGTTGTTAAACCACTTTACAGTGCCTGTTGCCATTCGAAGACTCCTCAAATAAAAATTTACGGTTAGCACAGAACTACAACATTGATAACCGGACAACCTGACCATACGAGACTTCCACTGGCTCAACATCTTTACTCTGCTCGATAAATTGTACTGATATTTTTGGCCGGATGCCATTTATCATCGAAAAACCCCGACGAATTCAATGTTTATTCGGCACTGCCAAGCCTGTTTAGCCAGCCCCTCATGCCGGCGAATGCTGTTAAGCCGCGTTTACTGCATGGCGGACACGGCGTTTTGGATTTAGCTAAAAATAACTTCTCGAAATAGCTTATCGCTCACGCGCCGCAAGGGTTTGGAGCCAGGCTTTGCCTGGACCTGTTATTGTCAGGCGATACCGCAAACATACCCCCCTTGCCAGCATATTAATTCAAATTTGCTGGAAAAGCCGGTAAAGGCCATCCAGCACCAGCGAATTGGGGCTGACCATACCGATGACATCCTTGTTTTCAATCACCGGCGCCCGGACCAGGTTATAGTCGGCAAACAAGCGCGAGCAATAGCGTATATCCATATCGGGATGCACCGAAATAACCGGTTTACTCATGATTTCATAGACATTCACGCGGTCCGGCGCGCGATCTTTTGCCAGCACATGGCGGGCAATATCGCCGGACGTAATCATGCCGTATTCGTCGTCGTCATCGCGTTTATTGACAATCAGCACCGAGGTTTTAAGCGCTTTCATTTTTTTCAATGCCTCGCCTACCGTGGCAATGCGGTCTATGCTGCCGAAGTCGGTTTTCATGACATCCTTAACGCGGATAACAGTCGGTTTATTGCTCATAACCTATCCTCAAGCTCTTGGTTTAGTTGTTCAATCTGGTGCATGACACCGATAGCGTCTTCGACGTCGATCTGGAACGCAATGCCGGTGCCGGGTTTATTATCAAATTCCGCAACGCCGGCAATTTTTTCGAGAATATGCCGGCTAAGATGTTTTTCGACCAGGAACATCAACACGTCACGCGACGCTTCAAGATTCAGGCCGAAAAAAGTTTTTGTCTGTTTCATGCCTTCGCCGCGCGCATTGCTGATCACGGTTGCGCCTTTCGCGCCATGTTCACGCGCGGTAGCCAGCGTCAGTTCGGTTTTGTCATCTTCGACAAAGGCGATAATTAATTTGAAATGCATAACAACCTCAAGATAGGGATGAGCGAGCGCCCCTGCCGAACCACTGGGCGAGCTGGGCATAACCCAGTACGGCAATGACCGGGAACAAGCTGGCAAAAGCGATCAGGCCGAAACCGTCCAGCAGCGGATTGCGTCCGGGTACCGTACTCGCCAGCCCCAGGCCCAGCGCGGTAAGCAAGGGCACGGTAACGGTCGATGTCGTGACCGGTCCTGAATCATAAGCCAGCGCAACGATCAGTTTAGGGGTAAACCAGCTTTGTATGACAACGACGACATAGCCTGCGAACAGCAGGTAATACAGCTCTATGCCGGTAATAATCCGGAAAACGCCCAGCGCAGTACCGAAAGCGACACCGATGGAAACGGCAAGACGCAATCCCCAGGCATTGATAGTCCCGCCTGAAATATGCTGGGCTTTCAGCGCTACGGCCAGTAACGCAGGTTCCGCCAGGGTCGTTGCAAAACCGACACAGGCGGCAAACACATAGACCCAGGCATAAGAATGCCAAGCCGCATCGTGGCTAGGCGCTATCCCGAGGAATCCAGGCGCCGTCAATTGCGTCGCCATCAGCTTCCCCAATGGGAACAGCGCCATATCGAGGCCTTCCAGAAAAAAAGTGATGCCGAGTATGACGCAAACAAAGCCGACCAGTATTCTCTTCAATTGCACAAACGGCTTGCGTATCACGACGAACTGGAAAATGACGATAATCACGACAATCGGCAGCATATTTGTGCAGCTTGCCAGCAGCGTCAATAAAAAATGCCTTAATCCATCGATCACCTGACAATCCCATAAGCCAGCACGAAAATAATCGGCATTAAGGCGGCAAAAGCGACCAGGCCGAAACCGTCAGTCACCGGATTGCGGCCTTTAATCGCCGTAGCGAGACCCACGCCCAGCGCGGTTACCAGCGGTACGGTAATCGTCGATGTCGTAATGCCGCCGGCATCATAGGCAATACCGACAATATCGGCAGGCGCAAAAGGCGTTATGCCCGCCACGCAGCAATAACCGCCCATCATCAGGTAATGCAGCGGCCAGCCCCGGATAATCCGTATCACGCCGATCAAAACAGCACAGCCGACCGACAATGCCACGGTAATACGCAAACCGAGCGCATAGCTCTCCTCAGCGGCGGCTGTTTTCTCAATGATATGCCCCTTGCCGGCGATAGCGGCGGCCTCTTTAGTAACCGCCGCCAATGCCGGTTCGGCAATCGCAGTGCCGAAGCCTAAGCAAAAAGCAAAGATCAGCAACCAGGCCAGGCTGCCTTTGCGGGCAAACGCATAAGCCATCGCCTCGCCTATCGGGAACAGGCTTTGTTCAAGCCCCTGGATAAACAAAGCCAGCCCCAGCACGACCAGGAGCGTGCCGAAAATCATCTGGCCCGCATCGGGAACCGGCTGGCGAATGACCAGAACCTGGAAAACCAGCACAACCGCAAGTATCGGCGCCAAGTCCAGAAAACTGCCGAGCAATTGTTTAATAAAACGGTTCTTTATCATAAGGGTTTAGGCCGATTGAAAATCGGATTGATTGTATAGTAAGTCACTATGAAAAACGATGCCGTCTTGGACGAACGGCTGTTCCGGCATCGTCGCCTAACCCGGTGGTTCATGGTATAGTTGGGCCATTATTTTTCTTGAGGTATGCCATGTCCATTACTGCCGAAGACGTCTGGGCTATTTTGCGTGAAGTGGCCCAATCACAAAAAGAGACTGATCTTAAATTTCAGGAAACTGATCGTCAATTCAAGGAAACTGACCAGAAATTCAGGGAAACCGACCGCAAACTCAAGGAACTGGGTAAGCAAATCGGCGGGCTGGGCGAGAAATTCGGCAGCTTTACCGAAGGCTTGGCGCTGCCGTCTATGGAAAAAATACTGCAACAGCGTTTCGGCATGGAAATAATCAGCCCCAGCGTGCGTATCAGCAAAGGCGGCGAGCATCTGGAAATCGACGTGCTCGCTTATGCCAACGGCGACATCAACCAGGTGTATGTCGTCGAAGTGAAAAGCCATCCCCGCGAGGAAAGCATTGTGCAGATAAAAACCTTGCTGGGGCGCTTCCGCAATTATTTTCCTGAACACAAGGACAAAACCGTGTACGGCATCCTGGCCGCGGTCGATATTTCAGCGACACTACGGGAACGCGCATTGCGTGAAGGCCTGTATGTGGCGCGCATTCACGATAACGTTTTTGAAATGGATACGCCGGACGGTTTTCAGCCCAAAGCGTTTTGATTGCCCGGAAAACTGACAGCCCATACGGGGAAATGTTACCTGCCGACAGGCGCGGCAATTTCCCAGTCCGTCAAATAACAACCCGGATCCTCAGCCCAGTAATTCCCCGTCATTTGCGCCGCCCTGACCCGCGTGTTGCCGTTGCATATCGCTTGGTAATGACACCCGGCGCATCGCCCCTCCAAAGGCCTGGGCTGCTGTTTAAGACCCGCCATTAACGGGTCGGAAACATCCATCCATATCTCTGAAAAAGGCCGCGCCCTGACATTTCCCAGGTCATAGTGCCACCAGAACGTATCGGGATGGACATGGCCGCGATTGTCTATATTGGCGACATTAACGCCCGACGCATTACCGCCCCATTGCTCCAGTTTGGCTTTAATGTGTCCCACTTGTCCGGGAAAGTTTTTGGCAACCCAATGCAAAAAATAAACCGCATCCGCATCATTATTGCCGGTGACAAACTCCCTGTCCTTGCCCGCTTTCAACCCTTCGTAACAGGTCTCAAACAACAAATCCATCGCATCGCGCGTCATCGCGAAATGCGCATCATCCTTGCGGTTTTTATTACCGCGCCCGCCGTAATTCAAATGCGATAAATAGAATTTGTCGATGCCGTTATCGTCCATCAACTGCAGCAAGGCCGGGAAATCGCCGTAATTATCCTGCGTTAACGTAAAGCGGATACCGACTTTGATGCCTTTATCGAGACACAGATGCACACCGCGCAAGGCCTGGTCAAACGAACCCGGCATACGGCGGAAGCGGTCATGCGTATCCTTGATGCCATCCAGGCTCACGCCGATATATTGATAATCGATCGCGGCGATGTCATCGATATTATCCGCCGAGATTCGCGTGCCGTTGCTGGACAACGCGACATAAAAGCCCATGTCCTTGGCTCGCTGTGAAATCTTGAAAATATCGGGATGCAATAAGGGCTCGCCGCCGGACAAAATCAGCACCGGCACTTTAAAAGCCCGCAGATCATCCATCACGGCATAAATCTCCGGCGTCGTTAATTCGCCGGGGAAATCAATATCCGCGGACGTCGTGTAGCAATGCTTGCAGGCCAGGTTGCAGCGGCGGATCAAGTTCCAGATAACCACGGGGGCGGGCGGTTTCCGTGCCGGTTTTAACGGCGTCGGGTCGATTAATTCCCGCATGGTTTGGCTTACCCTGAACATCTTGGCACCTGTCCTGTCACCCTATATGTTTCAAAAACGTTATTGTTGCCGTTGATCATAGCAGCCTTTTAAGGAATGAAAATAACTTGGTCGTTTAGCTCGCGCCGGGAGCGCATTTCAAAAGAAATTGGGCGGCAGTCTGTTTCAATCCACTCCCGGCGATTAGGCCGGGAGATGCTTCAAGGCTAAGCCGCTTTTTTCTCGATAGCGGTGAAATAGTTTTTTGTGCCCGGAAACAGCCTAAAAAACTCGGCCTCGGACAATGCCCTGCTGTTGTAACTGTAGAGCGCTGTTAAAGGGTATGCCCGTGGCGTGCCGTCGAGTGCGATAGCGCCCAACTCCCCCTTTTTGCTGTTGTTGACGTAAACGACGGGGTAAAAATCGACTTCATAAAAGTCGACATCCGCATTTTCCAAATCGCCCGGTTTTAAATCTAGTGCGTTAATTTCGGCCATTGGCCGCTGCCTTGCGATAAATCTCGCGCATTTGTTTGTTAATATCGGCAATGCGTTTTTTCTGTTCTGGTAATAAAACGCTGCTGACCGCCGCTCTTAATAGTGCTTGCCGTTGTTCGTATAAGTCATGCGCAGCCTCTTTTGCCTGCCACATGGCTTGGGTATGCAGTTGGATTTCGGCAAAAAATCCTGAAAAATTCACATCTAGTTTAGCATCAAAATATCCGTCGCTCGAATGGATAGGCGTTAAATAACCATTGCGCGAGGCATGCAGCACAAAATTATCCAACAGCATTAGATAGACTTGATTAACCCGCTCAGACGTATCGACAATGATACTTGCCCTCACAATATCCCTGATTTTAGAGATGTCGCCGCCAAGGTCGATGTTTATTTTTGCTTCTGCCCGCTCTTTTGATTTTAACGATGGCGTTATCGCCACGCCATTAACGGCCTCGGCAATACTTTTTATTTTACGGTCAAAATCGGGCTTTATTTGTTCAGCCCGGCGATAGAGCGCATCTAATTCCATGCTGGGGTATTGGCTGAGTTTTGTTTCCAGCGCCGATAATAACATGCCGCCCTCATGCCCTTTAGGGTATTGTGCTTGGCGCTTAGCCAGCGCCTGCTCGACGCCTTGTAATCGGTCCCGTGGCGAATATGCCCAACCTTTGTCGGGCTGGGCGGGCGTGCCGTCGGGCAGCACGGTGGATTTGTTCAAGCCCGTGCCGTCACCGGATCGGGCCAGCGCTTGTTTTTCGGTCAGGCTAATCAGCCCGTAGCGGCAGCGGTAGCCGTTGGGCGGCGCGTGGGTGCGCAGCTGGGGATCGTCGATGCGACAGATTTTGCCGTCCAGCGCCAAGTGCGACGGCCTCACCCGACTGTCGTTGATCGCGTCGTACATCAGATACGGGCGCGCGTCCTGGTTGCGCTCGTATTGCTCCCAGTGTCCGGCTTGGTAGTTGGCCTGGAGGTTAGTGCGGAAGATGTTGTCGAGCCGGTAGCTTGGCAAGTTCAAATCCTTGACGGCTTGCTCTTGCTGCCATTGGGCGTTTCAATCCACTCCCGGCGATTAGGCCGGGAGATGCCACCGATCAAAATCTAACATCAGACCAGCGAAAAGTTTCAATCCACTCCCGGCGATTAGGCCGGGAGATGCTCAGATACCGGCGGCGAGAGGCCGGAAACATACAGTTTCAATCCACTCCCGGCGATTAGGCCGGGAGATGCCAACCGAA